>WNFB01002487.1_pt1 | contig 16032 bp, 5 predicted proteins | sample 5400501 | NCBI WGS metagenome assembly WNFB01 (sample SAMN13153341, study PRJNA577476) | soil metagenome | isolation source: 200 cm saprolite under Douglas fir tree site 2 hole 1 | place: USA:California | collected 2015-04-18
TCCGAGGACAAAGCAGGCAGCGATGGGCGGGCTGATATAAGCCTGGACGCTCTGGAGGTAAATGTAGAGTTCGCTGCTGATGCGGTTAATGAACGGAACCCACAGCAGACCCAGCAGCACCATGAAACCGGTCGCGATACGGCCGAAATTGACGAGCTGCCTCTCGGAGGCTTGGGGGCGGATCTTCTTGTAGAAATCCAGAGTTACCAGGGTAGAAGCAGAGTTGAACACCGAGCTCATCGCGCCCATCACCGCCGCAAGCAAGGCGGCCATCACCAGACCCACGAGGCCGGCGGGCAAGAGATTGAGGACCAGTGTGGGGTAGGCAAAATCAGGCTTCTTCACCTGGTCGGGAAACAGCGCGAAGGCGATAATGCCGGGCAGGACAAGCATGAACACGGGCAGAATCTTGAGGAAACCCGCGAAAATGGTGCCCGCTTTGGCGTGTCCTTCATCGCGCGCAGAGAGCACGCGCTGCACGATCACCTGGTCGGTGCACCAGTACCAAATGCCGAGGATCGGCGCACCAAAGAAGATTCCCGTCCACGGGAATTGCGAATCGGTAGGCGGTTTTATCATGTGGAAGTAGCTGGGCGGAACCATCGTCCGCAGGTGCTCCAAACCTCCTACCCGATGGAGACCAATGACCGTCAGCGCAACCGCACCGGTAATCAGAATCAAGGTCTGGACCGTGTCTGTGTAGATGACCGCGGCCAGTCCGCCGGCGACGGTGTAAATTCCGGTGGCGATGACCAGAATCACAGCCGTCTTCCACAGGGACCAGCCAGCAACACGTTCCAGAACGACGCTGGCGGCGTAGAGCTGCACGGAGATCTTGGTAAAGATGTAGGCGATGATCGAGATGGCAGCCAGGTATACGGCGCACTGACGGTTGAACCGTCGTTCCAGGAATTCCGGCATCGTAAAGACGTTCGAGCGCAAGTAAAAGGGCACGAAAACCCAGCCCAGGATCAGCAGGATCAGGCAGGCCAGCCACTCAAAATGGCCTACGGCCAGTCCGGACGAGGCGCCGGTGCCCGACAAGCCAATGAAGTGCTCGGTGGAGATATTCGATACAAACAAGGATGCCCCGATGAAGAACCAGCCGATGTCCCGGCTGGCGAGAAAGTAGTCTTCCGAGGTGCGTTCCTTTCTCGCGAAGTACATTCCGATGCCGAAAACGATAGCGAAGTAGACTCCAATGATGACTAGATCCACGGTCGCGAGAGCCCGATGTGTAACCGCGACTTCCGATGCAAGTAGCATCCATGCCTCCTTGTCATCCGCCGGCAATCGCCGGAAAGGAATTCAATGCCCCGTTGTCAGCGCCACAGGCGGATTGGACTGCGCCTGCCACCAGCCGCCAGAGAATCGTTTTACTACTGGTATCGGTACAACTTCGGAGAAAGACTACCGGCTGCGAAGTCTATAACATGGCAAGGGAAGGCTCAATGTCGGTTTGGGGTCCGGCGAACGCGACTCCGGGACGCTGGAGATGCCAATAGCGCGTGAAAGAGCAGCTCCGATTTGCCGGGATCGACGGATCGAGGTAGAAGAGGTCGAGCAAGGGTTGCGGATAAAATGACCGATTGCTTCTGCCCCACCACGACAAATGCCTGTCGTCTCGTATCGAACTAGACTGTGGATTCTGTGGAAAGACTACGTCGCCGGATGAAATACCGGATTTACGGGCGGAGAGTCGAAGCAGACCCGATTATGCGTTCTGTGTAGAATGGCGGAGCGCGGTGCCCGGCCAGAGCACACCGGATGAGCGACGCGTAACCTGAACGGCGCACTGCATGTGGCACATTCATCGTATGCAAAGCTCCCGAAATCTCTGGCTTCTGCTTGCGGCTCTCGCGGCGACACCTTTTGCGTTTACGCAATCGCCGCCGTCCAAGACGCGAGAAGCGCAAGCAGTAAAGCCTGCCGCCATCCACTTTGAAGATATCGCCAGCCAGGCCGGCCTGAACACCCTCAATGTTTATGGCGGTGATGAACACAAAGAATTCATCATTGAAACCACAGGGAACGGCGCGATTATCTTCGATTACGACGGCGATGGCTGGCCTGACATTTTTCTGCCCAACGGCTCGAGTGTCGCGGGATTTCCAAAAGGTCAAGCTCCCATCAGCCATCTCTACCATAACAACCGCGACGGAACTTTCAGTGATGTGACCTTGCGCGCGGGCCTCGCGCGATCCGGCTGGGCGCAAGGCGGCTGCGCCGGCGACTACGACAACGACGGATTCCCGGACCTGCTGGTGACCTACTGGGGCCAGAACATTCTCTATCACAACAATGGCGACGGAACATTCACCGATGTGACGGAGAAGGCCGGTTTGAAAACCTCGAGAGACGAGTGGAGCACAGGATGCAGCTTTGTCGATTACGACCGCGACGGCCACGCCGACCTTTTCGTTGTGCGCTATCTGGACTTCAGCCATGACTCCGTTCCCCGGCCGGGCCAGGGGCAGTGGTGCCGGTGGAAGGGACTTGACGTAATGTGCGGGCCTCGGGGGCTTAAGACGAGCGCCAACGCCCTCTACCACAACAATGGCGACGGCACTTTCACCGATGTTTCGCAAAAATCACACATCGCGGATGCCTCCGGGTGCTACGGTTTTACCTCGCTGACGGGGGACTTCGATCTAGACGGCTGGCCCGATATCTACGTCGCCTGTGATTCCACTGCGAACCTCCTCTACCACAACAATCGCGACGGCACGTTTACGGACATCGGCAAGAAAGCCGGGGTAGCTTATAACGAAGACGGGGGCATGCAAGCGGGGATGGGATTATCCGCTGGCGATTACGCTCATCATGGACTCGAGGGCATCGTCAAAACCAATTTCAGCGACGACGCTCCGACGCTTTACCTCAATCGCGGCGACAACAGCTTCGATGACGTCACTTACACCGCGGGCTTGGGAAAAATTAGGAGCTGGCTGGGATGGGGCGTGCAATTCTATGATTTCGATAACAGCGGCTGGCCTGGGATCCTGATAGCTAACGGCCATGTTTATCCGGAGGTCGACGGCAAAGGTCTGGGAACGAGCTACCGCCAACCAAGAGTCCTCTACTACAACTTGCGAAACGGCACTTTCAGCAATATCACGTCAGAAGCTGGCGCGGATTTGAGTGCCTCGCACTCCGGGCGGGGAATGGCCCTCGGAGATCTTTTCAACGACGGGCACGAAGAAGCGCTCGTCAACAATATGAATGAGAAGCCTTCGCTCTACTACAACTCCCAGCCGGTTGGCAATTTCATCAGCTTGCAGCTCGTGGGAGTGAAATCGAATCACGGCGCACTTGGCGCCCGCGTGACTCTCGAACAGAACGGCAGTAAGTACGTGCAAGAGGTGCGGAGTGGCGGTGGTTTCATTTCGCAGAGCGACCTGCGATTACACTTCGGCCTGGGCAAAGCCGCGAGGGCGGAAAAGATTCTGATCCGGTGGCCGAGCGGGCTGGTCGAAACGCTGGCGAATGTTCCAGCCAATCACTATTACGTGGTGCGTGAGGGGAGTGGGATTAATTCCAGCCAGACACGTGGGACTGCCAATGTGAGGCTTCATGTTGCGGCTCCCCAATAAGCATTTCTCAAGGGATGCCGGCGCTCCTCTCGCGCTCATCTTCGCATTTCTTTGCGGGGGGCTGGCGCAACTCGGCGCAGGCAGGACGCCGCAGCAAGCAACCCAGGGGGAGCAGCGAAATGCTCTCGCACTAGCCGGGTACGTCGGCTCCAAAGCGTGCGCGCAATGTCACGGCGAGATTTACAGCTCGTATTCGCAGACCGGTATGGGCCGTTCCATGTCCGAGGTAAATGCTTCTCTTCAGTCCAAGATCCCGACTTCCGCCTCCGTCTTTAACCAGCACTTGAACCGTCACTTCGAAATCTACGCGCGGCAGGGCAATCTCTACCAGAGCGAATTCGAACTCTCCGCAGAGGGTAAAGAGAATTTCCGTGATACGCACAGAGTAGAGTGGATCATGGGTTCAGGCGTAAATGGCTTTGGGGCGATCGTGCGGCGCGGAAATTATCTTTTCGAGGCGCCGCTTTCTTTCTATTCGAACATTAAGAGCTGGGCACTGTCGCCGGGTTATGAATTCGGGGACTACGGGTTCAGCCGCCCCATTCTTCCGGGATGCATTGCGTGCCATAGCGGTCAGCCTCAACCTGTCTTGGATGGCAACGGGCGCTTTCGCGAGCCCCCGTTTCAGGAATTGGCAATTGGATGCGAGAACTGCCACGGTCCCGGCGCGGGACATCTAATTGCGGTGCGGATGAGCGCTTCTTTGGAGGCGGCTGCAAGCTCGATCGTCAATCCGGGAAAACTCACGCCCTGGCTCGCAGATAACATTTGCATGTCCTGTCACCAAACCGGGCATGCCCGGGTGCTCCAGCCTGGGAAGCAATACAGTGATTTTCGTCCCGGCGCCCGTCTGGACGACACGCTGGGCATTTTTCTGATTCCCTTCGAACGAGAATCTCCGCCCAAGGATGATCTGCTGGAGCACTATCTCTCCATGCGTTTCAGCAAGTGCTATCGCGAGAGCGGCGGCCAGCTCAGTTGCATCACCTGCCACGACCCCCACGTGCGACCCGCGCGGGAGAAAGTTTCCGCCTACTTTCGTGAGAAATGCTTGTCTTGCCACACGGAGAAAAGCTGCACCTCCGCAGCCGCAGTTCGCCAGCACACAAGCCCGCCCGATGACTGCGCCGGGTGTCACATGCCGAAGCGCGATGTGCAGGTAATCTCGCATTCGGTTCTCACCAATCATCGCATCATCGCCCGGCCCGAGGAGCCCTTCCCCGATGCGGCCTTTCGCATGACCACGCCGGAACTACCGGACCTGGTCCACCTGAGCGCCGGCCCGGGCGCGTCTACTCCATCGCCACTGACGCTGCTGCAGGCATATCGCCAGGTGATGCTGTCGCATCCCGAGTATCGCGCGCGTTACTGGGCTTTGGCAAAGCAACTGGAAACGACGCAACCGGAGAATGTCTCCGTGCTGGAAGCATTGGCTGATCTGGCTCTCCAACGGAAAAGCTGGGAAGGCGCAACTGCCGCGATTCGATACCTGCAGGCGGCGCGAAATCGTGGAAGCACGCAGCCTGCAGATTTCGAACTCCTGGCGAGGCTGCTTGTCGCGACAAAGCAGCAATCTGCGGCCATCGGTATTCTGAAACAGGGAATCGATTTGATTCCTTACGATGCAGAACTCCATCGCTCGTTGGGAAGAGCTCTTCTCTCGTTAGATAAGAACCACGAGGCGTGTGAAGTCTTCAAAAACGCGAATCATATTTTTCCGCAAGACACAGACATTCAGAATCTCTTGAAACAGTGCGAAGCGGCAGATAGACCACCTGCCGGTCCACCTCAGCGTGAGTGATCCCGCGACAACTCGTTGTTTGTCCCGGGGATTCGAGGAAACTCCCCGCAAAAGCTAAATGGCCTCGGAACAAGGACTTTGCCGCCCGTCCCACATCTTGAGACTTGGAATTTTAATATGTAAAACACAAATTTTCAATATTGAATTCTTGTTTCCACCCTGCTAAAAGCCTGGACATTAGCCTATTCATGCTGCCGGAACCGTACAGAGCTTTTGGGGGTGGCGGACCGGTGGCTGGAACCATTCATGGGATCTATCCGCAAGATCAAGATTCGTGCGTAGGGGGTGCGTATGCGATTGGCGAAGACCGTAGCAATGCTTTTTGTTCTCCTTCTCATGTCCGTTGCCGTGTTTGTGCTTTGGTCGGAAGTTGCCCGAGGTCAAGTCGCCACCGCGACCATTAACGGCACGATCACGGACTCGTCGGGAGCTCCTCTGCCGGAAGCAGCACTCACTCTGAAAAACGTTGGCACTAACGTGGAGCGGTCAACGAGCACGAACGGTTCGGGGAGCTATGTATTCGTGAACATCGTGCCCGGCCGTTATACGCTCAAGGTGACCAAGGACGGCTTCGCGACGGCGAGCAAGCCGGAATTCGAACTCGCAGTGAACCAGACCGTAACACTTGATTTCAGTATGCATGTGGGGTCCGTCACAGAAATTGTCAAGGTGGAAGCCCAGACCTCCAGCATTCAAACGTCTTCTTCCGAACTGGGAACAGTGATCAGCAGGCGATCGGTGGACAATTTGCCTCTGAACGGCAGGAATTTTACGCAGTTGCTGAACCTGACTCCCGGGGTCAGCACTGTCAACACTTCCCAGAACGGTGGCAATCAGCAGTTCGCCGGGAATACGGTTGGGAGTTTTTCTTTCCCGTCCATTAACGGGCAGTCGAACCGCAGCAATATCTTCTTGCTGGACGGCCTGAACAATCAGGAGAGCTTTGCCAGCACCTACTCGGTGCCGCCCATCATAGACGATATTGAGGAATTCAAGGTGGACTCTCACAACGATCAGGCGCAATTCGGCGGCGTGCTAGGTGGGACCGTTAATGTGGTCACAAAATCGGGCACGAACCAATTCCATGGTGCAGCTTGGGAATTTTTCCGCAATAGCGCGCTGGATGCCAAGAACCCCGTCACGGGCATCAACCAGCTCCACCTGAATCAGTTTGGAGCTAACATCGGCGGTCCAGTTATCCTGCCCCACTACAACGGAAGAAACCGGACGTTTTTCTTTGGCAGCTATGAGGGAATCCGTCGCCATGAAGGCAATGCCAACTTGGTTTTCATACCTACTCCCGCAGAGATAAACGGGGATTTCACTCTGGATACTCAGGGCAAGGCACTGGGTCAGATCTACAACCCTTACAGCACGACCGCCGCTCGGAACCCGTTTCGTTGCGATTCGACTGGTGCGCCTGAGCCCTTGATCACTGGCACGAAACTGCAAGACCAGACCCTAGGCTCCCCGTGTAATAAATTGCCGGCGGGCCTGATCGATCCCAACATGCAAGCTGTGGCCAAATTGCTCTATGGGCCGCTGACACCTAACACAACCGGTACAAAGGGGAACTTTGCGAAGACCTTGCTGAACACGCAGGATCCCGACAGCTACAACATTCGCATCGATGAGCAGCTGGGCCAAAAGGACGCCATTTGGGGCAGGTTCAGCCACATCTACTCGCCTAGGAATATCCCCGGAATCTTTGGTCAAAGCAATTTCAACGAATATTGGGCGCACCAATATGGAATTACTTGGAACCATACCTTCGGTCCGTCAACGATTCTGTCGATTCAGTTCGGGCGCAACTATGGATTCTCCGTCAATCCCGTTTTGCTCCCGGAGAACTTCGCTCAGCAGTTGATCCAAGCCGGCGGCTACGACAAGAGCTTTGCCTGCGCGTACACGCTGGGTCCACGGAGTTGCTACTTCAACGGGGTTCGCTTTGCGGATGGCAACTTCAGCGGTGGAAACTCCTCCCCGGAGGAAGGCACCAGCCCGGCGGTGGTAGCCGACATCTGGCAATGGAAGGGCAATTTCACTAAGGCGCTTGGGAAGCACATCTTCAGTATGGGAGCTGAATTCAATACCAACGGCTTCCAGCAAACCTTTAACCAGAATCACCTGGACTTCAGTGCGACGCAGACGGCCAGCGCTGCGTCAGGGACTGTTACGGGTGGCTATAGTGTTGCCTCTTTCCTGCTGGGCATCCCGGCGGGCGACACGTACCGCAATGAATTCGAGACCGAACACGGCGGATGGGTGGACGGTTTCTATTTCCAGGACCAGTGGAGGGTTACCAACAAACTGACGCTGAACCTGGGCGCGCGGTACGATGTGACATTTGTGCCGATTTATGGAAGCCCTCAGGACAACAACGTCCCGATCGGGAACCTTGATCTTGGGACAGGGAATTACGTGCTACAGAGTGTGTCGCCTTCTTGCGTGTCAACGGGCAACAAGCCTCCGTGCATCCCTACTCCCGACGGTTCGTTGCCGGCCCATGTGGTAGTTTCGCCCGATGGCCGCTTCTGGCACAACGCGTACGATAACATTGAGCCGCGCGTGGGCTTCGCTTACCGGCTCAGAAACAGCACCGTGATTCGGGCTGGCTACGGCCGCTTTTTCGATAACTGGGCCGCCGTCATACAGATGGCCCAAAACCAGCAAGGGACGTGGCCTCGCACGGATCAGTTGATCATCTCGCCTAATCAGAGCGCCGGTCCTCCCACCGTCTTTGCGGAAAACCCACTCCAGGGAGCAAACGCAACCCCCGCGCCCACGCCGTTTGAGCAGAACAACTGGTTTGTGGATCCGAACCTCAAAAACCCATACTCAGACCAGTGGAACTTCGGCGTGCAGGAGGCTTTGCCTTCCAACACAACGCTGACGGTCAACTATGTCGGTTCTCGTGGCCATCGGCTGGACGTCAACGTCAACGGTAATCAGGCCAAGATTCCTGGGCCGGGCCAGGTTCCCAGCTCCAGTTGCTTGAGAAATCCAACCTGCTCCGCACTTCTCGTAACCCAAGGGCGATTCCCCCTTCCTTATTCTGTCGTGACACACTACGACGAGAGTGTCGGCAGATCTTGGTACGACGGATTGCAGGTTTCACTGGATAAGAAGGCTTCTCACGGGCTGTCGTACCTGTTGTCCTACACCTGGTCGAAGACCATGAGCATCGGCTCCGACGAATGGTTCAGCGCCGGAACCAATGGCACCTCGATCCAGAATCCTTACAATCTAGCCGCTGAAAAGGCCCTTGCTGGCTTCGACCTGCCGCAAATCTTCACCGCCCACGTCGTATACGAGCTTCCTTTTGGCGGGGGGAGGAGATTCAAAAGCGGCACGCGCGGAATCGACGCCGTCATCGGCGGCTGGCAGATCAACGCCATTGCCAGTCTCGCCTCAGGCACGCTGTTCAACGTTGTCGCCGCCAATGGCATTCCAAATGTGGGCGCCGTGAACGGCAGCTCCGAACGTGCCAACCTGATGGGCGATCCGAACAGTGGAACCTGCCCCAACGGAGCCGCGGTTGGAACGCTCACCTGCTGGTTCAATACTACGGCGTTTGCAGCGCCCACTTGTTTGGCCACGCAAGCCGGCTTTCCCAATTCCTGTTACGGCACCTTTGGGCGCAATGTGTTGCGTTCCGACGGGCGGGCCAATGTCGACCTGTCCGTATTCCGCCACTTCCGCATCACGGAGGCGAAGAGATTCGAATTCAGGGCTGAGGCCTTCAACATTTCCAACTCGCCCATCTGGGCCGCCCCAGGCGCCAACGTGAGCACGTCGGGGTCGCTGTTCGGGGTCGTCAATTCGACGGCCAGCGGTTATACGCCGCGGCAGCTCCAGCTCGCGCTAAAGTTTTACTATTGACCTGGTTTGAGCAATGACCGCATCTTTTTTTTGAGCAATTGGGTGTTGGGCGCCGCGTCATAGCGGGCCGCGAGCGCGAGATCGTGCGGCCCATACTGCTCTTTCAGGTCTTCGATATAATCTTCGGTGAAGGACTTTATCGCTAAGGCCGAACAGGTTCAATCCATGTGCAAGCGGGGAGCAGCTTCTTCTTTTGCCGGTCTTCTTGCGCTGATTTCTCTTGCGTTTCCCCTGATCTTGCCTGCCCAAACGGTCCCAGTTCTTGATCCTTCCCGGCAGGTCTCTTCCAGCTCTCCTCAGATCCCGGACAATTGCAAAGCGATGGAAAAAGCATCTGACCCGGCTGCGGCTCAACTCCAGATTGACTTCTCGCAGCCTAGCGCTGAAACGTACGACAAGCTCGGCACTTTTTTCGGACGGGCTGGAAACTATGGGTGCGCAATCGCCGCCTTTGAGGCGGCACTGGCTTTTGACCCCAAGACCGCGCAAGCCAGATATCACCTGGCTCTTGCGCTCATGGAGAATCATGAGCCGAAACGCGCCGCGGATGAGTTGAGAGCCGTGATCCGTCAGGACTCGGATTCTTTCACGGCTCACAATGCACTTGGTCTGGCGCTTCAAGACTTGGGTGATGCGGAAAAGGCCGCCAACGAATTCGAAACCGCGCTGCGGCTAAATCCACGTTTTGCCTTGGCGTTCTATGACCTTGCGCAACTGCGGAGCTCGCAGAAAAAACTTCAAGCGGCGATCTATTACCTTAAAGAGGGTTTGGCGAATTCGCCTGCGTCCGAACTCGCTCTCGATATGAAGTTAGCCTTGGCTGTCGCGTACGCGCAGCAAGCGGATTACGCAAATTCTATCCCTCTCTTCCAGGAGGTCCGTGTTTCCCGCCCAAGCACTCCGGAATTACACTTCGACCTTGCCACAGCCTACGCGCATCTCAACGATTACGCTCATGCGGTCGTGGAGTACAAAGAGGCCTTACGGCTAGACCCAAGCCACAATCAAGCGGAATTGTCGCTCGCCAAGGCGTTGATGAATCTGAGCGCTGTCGAGGATGCTCTCCCTTACCTTCATGACTATGTCCGCCGGAACCCAGCCGATTCCGAAGGAATGGAAGCCCTGGGCGAAGCCCTCAAGGATTCGGTTCACTTGGGCGAAGCCCTGGAAATCCTTCAGCGAGCGATTCGAATGGATCCTACGAGCTACAAGGCTCATTACGAATTGGGGGTTGTGCTCAACAGATCTGGACGCGACGACGAAGCCATCCGGGAGCTGGAGGCCGCCATCAAGCTGAAACCGGACGGGACCGAAGCCCGCTATCAACTTGGACTGCTCTTAACGAAAAAAAAGAACAGCCCCGCAGCCCGGGAACAATTCGAAGCCTTCGAACAATTGAAGCACGATGCGGAAAAAGAGTCGCAGGCGGCGCTTTTCAACGATCAGGGGAACGAATTCCTCAAGCAAGGGCACGTCAAGGAGGCAGTCGAGGCTTACGGGAAGGCTCTCGTCCTGAAGCCAAAGGACGCCAGGTTACACTTCAACTTGGCGGTCGCCCTGTCAAATCTCAAAGATTATCCAGGCGAGGAGCGTGAGCTCAAGAAGTCGATCGAACTCGACCCTAGTTTCGCGCCAGCGCACAATCAGTCGGGATCCGCGTTCATGCGCCGGGGGCAGTTTGCTGAGGCGGAACGGGAATTCAAAGCCGCGATCGACAACCACCCACAGTATGCCGAGGCGCTCAATAATCTCGGCGCCTTGTTTGGGCGTCAAGGGAAGAACGCCGAAGCTGAGGCGCTTTTTCGTGAGGCCATCGCGGACGATCCTCAGTACACGCAGGCGCTCGTAAACCTGGGTCTGACCTTGGCCGCGGAGGGCAATTTCTCCGAAGCTGAACAGCACTTACAGAGTGCGCTGAGCATCGATCCAAACAATGCCAATGCCTTGACAGCTCTTGGCATGCTGCAAGGAAAGACAGGACGCGATCCTGAGTCCGTCAAGACGTTGCAGAAACTCGTTGGCCTTTACCCGAAATCGGCGGACGCGCACGTCAATCTCGGCATTGCGCTGGGGGACGTATACGATCTGAAAGGCGCGCTCGGGGAGTTTTCTTTGGCGACCCGCTTGGCTCCCGACTCTCCTATGGCTCATTTCAACGAGGGCCGCGTTCTCTACGCTCTAGGGCGTATGGATGAGGCAAAGCAGGAGCTTGGCTCGGCGGTGGGCTTATTGCCAGACTATACAGACGCGCTCTTCCTGCTCGGCGTGCTTGAGCGTTCATCTCCTTACGCCACAGAACTTTTTCGCAGGGTCGTAAGCCTGCAGCCCAAAAACTCGCAGGCCCGTTTTTATCTGGGCCGAAATCTCCTGCAGGAAGGCAAGAGGGATGAAGCCATCGCGCAGTGGAAACTGGCCGTGGAATCAGATCCGGATAACCTCTCGGCGCTCTCCAATCTTGCCCGCACGCTTACACAGTTGCGAAGTCAGGAAGCGGGGGAGTACATGGCTCGACTCGACGCCTTGCAACAGCGGCAGCAACTGACGGACCGCGTGAAACAACTAAATAATTTCGCGCTGCAGTCTGCCAGCGACAACAATTGGCCGCAGGCCCTCGAACAGCTCGGGGAAGCGATTCAGCTCTGCGGGCAATGCGCTCAACTTGCCATTCTCCGCAAAAATATCGGGCTTCTCTATGCACGCAAGGGCGACCACGAAAACGCGAAACTACAGCTCCAACTGGCTCTGAAGCTCCTCCCGGACGGCCCAGACGCAGTCGCGGTCGCGGAAACGCTGCGCAGACTGTCCTCGCAGCCCTCGACGCTCGGTCCAACGCGCTGAGCGGTACCTTACTGCACAATGACCAGGTCGCGGCACGCTCGCGCGCCGCGACCTGCATTTGCTCCAGTCGTGTCGCCCGGGGCGCTACCTTTTCCGGCGCGAGTGTTCATGCTTCTCGTCATCATCGTCGTCGGATCTGGCTTTTCCAACGCGGACTTGGGCCGTTGCCAAGGCGGTATGGCCCGAGGCATTTTTGGCCATGTAAGTGACGGTATAGATCAGCTTCGTGCCCTTGCCTGAGTATTCCGCGCGCAACATGAACGACCTCACATCCGTTCCGAACGGAACCGGTCCGCCGCCCACGGCCTGGATGTCATTCTCACGATTTCCATGGCCTCGGCCGTGGTCCTGATCATTGCTGGTAATCGACACTAAGACAACCGCGGTATTCGAGCCGCAGGCGTCGCTCGCATCGACTGTGGCAGTGACTTGGACGAGCTTGTGGTTCGGCGGCCAGAGGACATTCGGGGATAGCGAAACCCACAATGTCGGCGGAGCCGTATCCTGCACTGTGACGTGAGTCGTGGCCCTGGAGCTGAGGCCCCCGAGGTCGGTGACCGTCAGTGTGAAGGTGTGCGTGCCCATCGTCAGCGTCAACTCGACGATGGCAGACCTGCCCACTACGTTGTTCGCCTCATCCTTCCAGACGAAACCGAGCGCATCTCCGTTGGGATCGCTGGACTTGGATCCATCCAACCTCACGGGAGTGCCGCCGTGCCCGGCGCATTCAATGGTCTGGTCGGCGCCCGCGTCGGCTACCGGCGGCGAGTCCACTGTAAGCGTCGCCGCATTGCTGGTCGCGCTGCCCACCGAGTTGCTCACCACTACCCTGAACTGCGCACCATTATCCTGTGTAGTGGCGGCCGGAGTGGTGTAGCTCGCCGAGGTCGCCCCGCTGATGTCCACGCCGTTGTTCTGCCATTGATAGCTCAGGGGCGCGGTGCCGGAGGCCGTCACCGAGAACGTCGCCGTCTGACCCACCGCCACTGTCTGATTCGCTGGCGGCGTCATGATCGTCGGCGGCTGGTTTGCCGATCCTCCGCCGGAGGCGCGGCTGAAAAGGATTTGGGAGGGGCCGGGTGTACGGTCCTGCCAAACCACGTTGATATTGCCGTTCTTATCTACTGCGACCTGCTCGGCTAGTGATAAGCCAGCATCATTGGAGAGGTTCTGCGGCGTGGGGGAGAATGTCGTGCCCCCATCGACGGAACGGGCAAAGAAGATGTCACCGTTGCCGACAGTGGTGTCCTCCCAAGCCACATTGATATTGCCGCTGGAATCCACGGTCAACCACGCGTTGGACGAGGAGTCGGGGTCTTTGGAAATAGGCAGTGGGGCAGAGAAGTTGAGGCCTCCATTGCTGGAGTGAGTGAAGAAGATGTCCGTATTATTGCCAGTGTTCTCTTCCCAAACCACGTTGATGTTGCCACCGGCATCAAGCGCGATCTGCGGACGGTTGGAATTGGAACCACCGAGGCCGTTGGAGAGATTCTTGGGGATCGGGGAAAAGGTCGCGCCGTTATCGGTCGAGCGGCTGGAGAAGATGTCGAAATGGCCTGGACTATCGTTCTCCCAAACAACGTTGATATTGCCGCCAAGATCCACGGCAATCTGCGGACTGTTGGAGTTACCAATATTGCGGGAGAGAGACTTGAGTGCTGGGAAGGTCGCGCCGTTGTCGGCCGAGCGGTTGAAGGAAATGTCAGAATGGCCGGCAATATCATCCTCCCAGACCACGTTGATGTTGCCGTTCTTATCCACGGCGATCTGCGGAGTAATCGAGGAGCCGGTCGGGTTGTTCGAGACAATCACCGGAGTCGAGAACGTGGCGCCTCCATCGGCCGAGCGGGTGAACACAATGAAGATACCCAGAGGAATGTCGCTCTTCCAGACCACGTTGATGTTGCCACTAGTGTCCACGGCAATCTGCGGCGGATCGGTGTAATCAGCGGGGTAATTGGAGAGGGGGAGGAGGGAGAGGTTCACCGGCTTGGGAAAAAAGGTTGCGCCCCCATCGGTTGAGCGGGTGAAGAAAACGTCCGGATTGCCTGGAGTATCGTCCTCCCAGACTACATTGATGTTGCCCTTGGCATCCAGTGCGATGCGCGGATTGAAAGAAAAGCCCGAACTGTTGGAGAGGTTTTTGGGCGTGGAGAACGTGGTTCCGCCATCGGTCGAGCGGCTGAACAGGATATTCGAGTTGGCAGTGTCATCCTCCCAGACCACGTAGATGTTGCCGCTGTAGATGTTGCCGCTGAGATCCACGGCGACCTGCGGAGTGAATGAGAAATCCGAATTGTTCGAGACATTCGTTGGGGGGGTGGAGAACACTTGCGCCCGAGCGGTAGTGCACATTACTGCCAAACCGAGGCTCAAGACTGCGACGATGTGACTCCAACGATTGCGGTGATTCATGGCAGACCTCCTTGTGGGCGATCAGTGACCTAAAAAACCGGCAACTTAATCAGGATCTCGACAGTCTGAATGCAAAGAGAGCGCCTCTGGCCACTCGTGCGGGGACTACTGAGCTGGCTCTTTCGTGAGGCTATTTTGGATACGCTTGCCCTCCAAACCAAAGGGAGGAAACAAGCATGGTTATCTTTGCTTAGTATACAGGTGAGGTACGAAAGTAAAGAGAAAGCTTGTTCACTCTGTGTCTATATTGACAACAGGACGACGTTGATCGCGTTCAAGCGGATTGCGCGGCTCCGGGTACCACAAGCTCTTTCAAAACCTCCAATTAATCTCCTAAGCTGTTGATTCTACAAGGCTTTGGCATTGAACCAGCCCTACTCTTCAATGACGGGGGCTTGCTTTGTTTGGACAGGTCGCTGACAGGAGCGGCAAACCCCAAGCCCGCATACAAGTCCATCGCCTTCTACCAGCATCAAAGCGTCCTCCGCCTCATGCTCGAAGGCCTCGGCGTAACCAAGCTCCCCGGAGACGCCGCCACCGCCGCAGCAATGTGGGAATTCTTTAACGCGTCGTAGAGCGCTATTGGAACGCCCCGTCTTTCGTGTTTCCCATGCCAGCTCTTAGCTTCGATTCGGAATCCGCACGCTCGAACTTCAACCGATGGGCCGTTTGAATCACCGCCGGTGTTTGAGACCGCGTGCCCGAATCTTAATCCTTCGGGAGAAAACCGAATGCTCGGTCGTTTTGCAACTGATTGAAAATCAAAAGATTGGCTCCCCGGGCTAGATTCGAACTAGCAACCCTTCGGTTAACAGCCGAATGCTCTACCATTGAGCTACCGGGGAACCGTGCAGGCAGGAACGGTTCTTTCAACCATCTTCAGTCTAACGAACCCTCCGCAAAAGTGTCAACGAAGCCTCCGCCGGGAACCTTCCTCGGCCTCGTTACTGTTTCTCCGCGCCAACCTTCGGCGCGTCCCTGGTTCGCTTCGACCCGCCCCTTCTTCCTCGCTTGACACAAATCCGCCGCCATTGTTAACTCCCCGGCGTCGAGGAGGTCCCCAGGAATGACAATCAAGCTCCGCCTGCCCGCCACGTTCGCCGCTTTTTTCGTAATCCTCTCTTTCTACCCAGCGGCCTCGTCCGCGCAAGATGCATCCCGCAAGCTCACCGTCATGGACGAGTTTCAGTTGCAGCTTCCCACTGATCCGCAAATCTTTCCGGACGGCAAGAAAATTGTCTACGTCCGCCGTTTCGCTGATCCCATGACCGACCGCCGCTATTCGAATCTCTGGATCATCAATTCCGATGGCACCGATCATCGCCCCCTCACCACCGGCAATCGCAACGATGCTTCCCCTCGCTGGTCCCCCGACGGCGGCCGCATCGCCTACCTTTCGGACTCGGATGGCAAGCAGCAGCTCTACATTCGCTGGATGGACTCCGGGCAAACGGCGCGCATCACCAATCTCGATCAGTCCCCCGACGCCATCAACTGGTCTCC
>WNFB01008189.1_pt1 | contig 16028 bp, 15 predicted proteins | sample 5400501 | NCBI WGS metagenome assembly WNFB01 (sample SAMN13153341, study PRJNA577476) | soil metagenome | isolation source: 200 cm saprolite under Douglas fir tree site 2 hole 1 | place: USA:California | collected 2015-04-18
GTCCTGCCCGCACTGGCGCAGGCATCCTTCGACATCGTGGCAGCCCCGCAGCAGGCCTGCTGCTGCGTCACGGAGGGCCTGGGCCTTCTCCGCCACGTACTGGCGGCTGGGGTGTCCCCCGTAGAGTGCCCGACGGATCTGCCGCAGAACGTCGTCACAGGAGGCGAACAGGTCTCGGATGTGCTCCCGGTACTCGCCGTACGGACCGAGCGGCCGCGAGCCCCCGGTGGAGGATGTCATCGTCATGGGCTGGGCCTCGCTTTCTGTCACTTCGGGTGGCGTCGGTTGGGGGTTTGTGGCGGGCGTCTGGGGCAACGCCGGGTTCGGGGCCTCCCCTGCCTGCCCCCGTGGGAGGCGGTTTGGGGAACTGCATCCGAGGTGCGGCGAAGGTCAGCCCGACAGCGTTTTCCTCGGGCGGGCACATGGAGGGGGTTGCGGTCAGAGGCAGCCGGACCGCTCCAGGACACCCGGGCGGCTCGCGGCAGAGCTGCCCGGGTTACCCACATTGCCAGCAGCATCGCTCGTCCCCTCTCGAGCCCTTCTCTTCCGAGGGCGAGAATGGAGCCGAGGGCCGATTGCCGTCCAATTTCTGGCGAATGCCGACCTCGCCCAGGTTGGACGCGAACGCTAGAATCGCTCCCTCCTGCCAGAGAGCGGGTGACCATGCCACGACAGCCGAAGCCCTTGAACCCGAACTGCCCCAAGGCGGCTGCCCTGGGTGCCAGGATGCGCGAGCTTCGGCGCGCAGCCGGGCTGTCCCTTGCCGCACTTGCGGAAGGGACTGGCAGCTATCGACGCCGCCTGGGAGAGATCGAGAGCGGCTATGCCGTCCCTACCGGGGGGTTGCTCGCCAGAGTCGACCGTGCACTCGACTCGGGCGGCCAGCTCACGACGCTGCTCGACGACGTCACAGCCGAACACCGCCAAGCCCTGCGGGTAGCGCATGCGAGCCGCCGGCGCCATCGCGTGCTCCAGCATTCGGGCCGAGGCGTCTGGGAGGAAATTCGCCTCGGATGGGAGTATGAAGACCCGGTGCTACGACGTGAGTTCATGCGGGGAATGGGGGCCATTGCGGGGACGACGCTCCTGGGGCGCCTCCCCGACTCCTGCCTTGCGCCCGAAAGGGGAGCATCCTCTCCGACGTTTCCCTCGGCGTTGGCCGCCCTGACGGCGAACTTCCGCCAACTCGACAACCTTGCGGGTCCGGCCTCCGTACAGAAGACCGCTATCGAGCACTACTACCGGATATCCAGATACCTGGAGCTTGCTCACAGTGACGCCGAGTTCCGAGCACTGGCGGTCGTGTGTGCCGAGGCTGCGGAGCTCGCCGCCTGGCTCGCCTTCGACACCGAGCAGTATGGTGAGGCGGCCCGCTGGTGCCGGCGATCGGCCGACTTCGCTAAGGCGGGCGGCAACGCGGGCCTGCACGCCTACGGGCTTGGCCGGATGAGCCGGCTGCTGTCGCATTGCGGCGAACACCAGGATGCCCTCGGCTTCGCCGAGAAGGCCGACGCCATAGGGAGGCGCCACGCCTCGGCGAGGACGCGCTCGTGGCTGGGAGCCACCCGGGCCTACGTCCACGCCTGCCTCCGGGATGCCCCTCGTTGTCTGAGAGACCTCGACGAAGCCAGCACGCTCCTGAGCCTCAACGAACCTGCGGGTGACGAGCCGTGGCTTGATTTTTACTCCCAGGCTCACCTCGCCAAATGGGAGGGCCACTGCCGTCTTCGGCTCGGGCAGGCGAAGCCCGCACGGGAGGTCTTCCAGCGGACGCTTGCAGTCTGGAACCCTGCCTCGGTCCGGGAGAGGGCCGAGGTGACCGGGGCGCTTGCGGACGCGCTCATCCAAGAGGGTGAGGTCCCGCAGGCGAGCGAGCTCGTTGGGGAGGCATACGAGATCGCGCTCGCCACCGGGTCGGCCCGCAACCAGCGGACTATCACCATGTTGCGGACGATGCTCGAGCCTTGGAGGAACGAGCCTTCGGTCCGACAGCTCGACGAGCGGATGCTCGCGGCGCGGCGCGCCTGTTCGGAAGCCAGCCGGCCGTTATGAGGTGACTCGCCGGGGCTGGCTGCTGCTGCTCGCCCTCGGGGCAACCTGGGGAGCCGCGTATCCCCTCACCAAGCTCGCGCTGGCCGACTTTGACCCTCCGATGGTCGTGTTCACTCGTGTGGCATCCGCGGCCCTCGTCCTCGTCCCTCTCGGGTTGAGGGGCCGGGTGCTTCACACGCTTCGGAGCAAGCCAGGCACGGTCCTCATTGCTGCCCTGATCCAGGGAACCATCCCCCTCGTGCTGCTCACCGTGGGTCAGCAGCACGTCTCCTCATCGCTTGCCGGCGTCATCGTTGCCGCCCAACCGGTCTTCGTGGCGATCCTCACCGTCTGGCTTGACCCCCTCGATCGGCCCGACCGCCGCGGCTTGGCCGGGGCGGCGCTGGGCCTGGTCGGTGTGGGGCTCCTGTTCGGACTCGACCTTGGCGGGCGGAGCACCACCCTGCTGTACGGGGCGGTCATCCTGGCCGCGGCGCTCAGCTTCGCCGTCGGTGCGGTCGTCATACACCGGTGGTTGACCAAGGCGGCCCCCCTTGCGGTGGCGACGGCGACCATGACGGTCACCTCGATCGCGATCCTCCCATTCGCCATGCTCCCCACGCCGGCTACCCACATCCGCCACGGTCCAGATCTCGTCACCGCCCTGGTCATTCTGTGCTTGGGCACAGTCGGTACCGGGCTTGCCCTTGTGCTCTTCTACCGGCTCATTCTCGACCTCGGGCCCGGACGAGCGTCGCTTGCCTGGTACATCGCCCCCGCATTCGCGGTGCTGTTCGGCCTCTTCCTCGGCGAGCCCCTCACGACCGGGAAGCTTTCTGGGCTGGCTCTCATCCTCCTCGGCTCGGTCCTCGCCTCCCGCAGAGTCCCGAGGCCATCCTCGCTCGGAGAGAGCGGGAGGGCTATCGCCCCGCAGGGAGGCGAAGCCTCGTCGATGAGCTCCTGAGTCGTGAACGCCGTTCCCGGACTCCCGGCCTGCGCCAACTCGCGGAGCGGGTGGGGGCCGGCAAGCAATGAGCATCGAAGGTTCGAAGCGACGGGTCCTCTACTGGGTGATCTCCTCCGCTCCACCGGCCCTGGATTGGCCCCGCCCCCCGGACCTGCTGCACGAGGCCGGCCAGGACGTCTGCGTGATCCTGACACCCACCGCCGCAGCATGGCTCGACATCAGCCGGCTCGAGGCGGCGACGGGCCATGCGGTCCGCACCACCCCCCGTCTGCCCACCGAGCAGGACCAGCTCCCACCTGCGGACGCCCTGCTGGTGGCCCCAGCGACGTTCAACACCAGCAACAAATGGGCCGCCGGCATCAGCGACACCCTGGCCTAGGGCCGGCGCAACCCGTCCTTGAGGGCAACGACTCCATCCCGACCGTTGACGGTGGGTTCTCGTGGGAGCCGTTGATCGCGCAGGTGATCCGAAACTCTGGTCACAGCCCGAACTCATGATGGGCCCGTGAAGTGGCGACTGCCGCAAGCCAACAGGCTACGGCGGTGAGGAGTGGCCTGCATCGTAAATTCGGTGATCGATGCCGATGGTGCGCCGTTCGGAGGCATTGCCACGCTGCGTGGTTGAACGATGCCCGATCTTGGAGCGGTTTCGACGGGACGCGCTGGCACTGGAATGTTCTTCGGCCCTCACGCGGTGTTCCACGCCGCCTGAGGGACAAAGAAAGTTCCGGGCCCCCCCGCAACGGGGCCTCGATCAGCCCGCAGGGGCGCCAGGTCGGGACTCTGCCCACGCCACCATCACTGAGAGTGGCGGGCCGAGGAACGCCGACCGTTCAGCTCCGGCCTCATTGACGTATTTCCATTCTTTCATCGAAGAGATGCTCCACCTGCAGCTTGCCGGCAACGTCGCGACCGCCGTCGGGCTGGTACCGAACTTCACCAGCACGATGCTGATGAATCCGAGCACCTCGGCGTGGACGTGCTACGGGGACTCGCCGGTTCTGCCGCACATCCTGGACTTCCGGGATATGAAGTCGAACCCGGACCCGGACAAGGACTACTCGATGGTCAGGGTGAAGCTCGATGCGTTGAACCCCGATCAGGTACGGCTGTTCCTTGCCATCGAGGAGACGGAGGAGCGGGCCCGGGACAACATCAAGGTCGAGTGCCAGGGCAAGTACTTTCCCAGCGTGCCGTTCGAGGATTGGAAGCCGAGCTACGACGAGACCAACCTGCGCCCGTTCGGGTCCATCGGCCACATGTACCTCTGTCTCTGGCAGTACCTCGACATCGCCTACAGCGACAACACGACCCTGATGCAGGCCGTGGTCCCGCGCACGCTCGGGCCGGACCTCTTCAACCAGGCGAGCCCGCTTCGGAAGCCGGAATATCCGGGCGTGCCGGCAGCCGTCTGGGGGCCCGACCCCGAGCAGGTCAAGTGGCAGATCCGGGAAATGATCGCCGCCATCACAGACCAGGGTGAGGGCGGATCGGTCGTGCCGGCGATCCTGCGAGCGCGCGGCATGGTGATGGCCGTCGACAAGGACTACCGCCCCGACAAGGCTGCCCTGGAGATGGACTACGTGTCCTACGACGACACCGGCACCAAGGTGGGGTCCAGCGATGCCGTCGCCCGCGGCGGCAAACCCAACGTTGCCATGGACCACTTCGAGGTGTTCCTGGCAGTACAGGGCCTCTTGAAGGACCACCGGGTCGTGACCTGGGATCAGTGGCACCAGGTCGGCAATGAGTGGACTCCGGCCGCCCTCAAGACGAAGTCCTACGACGAGAAAAGGTACGCCCTGCCGAGGGCCGAGGACATCGCCGCCGCAATGAACCGCCTCAAGGCCCACGACGAGCAGGGCCGCAACTACCGCCAGTTCTGCCAGGTCTGCACCGGTGCCGTGGCAGGGGTCACCAAGGTGCTCAACCAGTTCTGGGCAAACACCGAGGTCGCCTTCCCCTATCCCTCGATGGCGGGCGCCGGGGACCGGATGTCCATCTGCTGGGCCGTCTTCGGCAAGGTGCCGGACCTCTCGGTGGGCACCAAGAAGCGCCGGGGATGGGTGCTCAACCACGCTTGCCAGGGGCTGGCCCTGGAGCCGGAGGCGGGAGAGGACCCGGCGGGCTGCGCAGCCGTCGAGATCTACCACACCTGCCGCGGTTCCAACGACTGCAAGGCCGAGGGCGGGTGCGGCTTCGTCCAGGACGTCGGGGGCCACGCCGGCGCCTGCTCCAGCAAGACGTCGTTCGCCCTCTCCGGGTCGAACACGTGCGGCTGGGGCGGTCTGGGCGAGGCACCGGACCTGTACAGCGCCCCGTCGGACAATGCCTGCGGGGGCCGGGGGGGATGTGCCGTGCCGATCTCGGCTTCGCAACTCTTTCCCGAACCGAGCGAGGGGAAGTCCACCACGATGGCGCTGTACGACTTCGTCGGGCCCGGCAACGAGACCACGGAGATCGGCAGGTTCTCGTACGAACCGGGCAAGCCGGTTTTCGACGTCGCCTGGGAGGCGTACCAGGCCGTGCTCGCGCACCGGGGCAAGGTGCCTCCGGCAAAACCCGCACCCAGCGACCTTCGCCTTGCGTTCCCACCCTCGACCTGAGTGAACGCCGACGCCGTGCGTCGGAGCGAGCCGCGGCTCGGCCTGCCCATGCTCGGCATGGGAGTCGGGCTGCGAACGAAGCACTTTCCGTACCTCATGCGCAACGACCCCGAGGTCGACTGGTTCGAGATCATCAGCGAGAACTTCATGGACAACCACGGCTACGCACGCCATGTGGTGGAGCACATCTGCGCCATCCGGCCGGTCGTGATGCACGGGGTGTCCCTGTCGATCGGGAGCACCGACCCGCTCAACATGCGGTACCTGCAGAAGCTCAAGGAGCTCGCCGGGTTCGTGCAGCCGGCATGGATCTCGGACCACCTCTGCTGGACGGGCATCAACCACATCAACACCCACGACCTGCTGCCCATGCCGCTGACCACCGAAAGCCTGCACCACGTGAGCTCCCGGGTCCACGAGGTGCAGGAGTACCTCGACCGGCCCCTGGTGCTGGAGAGTCCCTCGACCTATCTGGAGTTCAAACAGTCGACGTGGTCGGAGTGGGAGTTCCTTTCGGAGTTGGTGAGGGCGACCGGCTGCGGGCTGCTTCTCGACGTCAACAACGTGTTCGTGTCCGGGACCAACCATGGATTCGATTGCGAGCAGTACCTGCGCAGCCTGCCGCACGGCAGCATCGTGCAACTCCATGTCGCCGGCCCCACCGATTGCGGATTCTGCCTCGTCGATACGCACGACAAGCCGGTTCCCTCCGCCGTCTGGCATCTGTACCGGCTCGCGCAGGAGCTCACCGGTGGCGTCTCGACGCTGCTCGAGTGGGATGCAAGCATCCCCGACTACCCCGACCTCGTCGCCGAGTTGGACAAGGCCAGGGGAGTCCTCATGGGCTTGGTTCCCGACGTGGCGGTGCAGTCGTCCCGACCGGGGGCCGCGTCCAACCCCGTCGGGTTCCACGTCCACGTGGAGGCTCGGCATTCCTGAACCACGGCTCTCCGATCTCCAGCAGTGGATGCAGGCCGTCGTGACTGGGCGCGGCACCCTGTCGGCGAAACTCCAGGCCGCAGAGTCGGCCTACCGGCTGCAGGCGGAGGACGTGGTCGCTACCAGTACGGATGTCACCGAGCGCCAGCGCCTGGAGATCTACGCCAGCGGCTACGTCCTCCGCCTGATGGAGTGCCTTCGGGCGGACTTCCCCTGTCTCCTCGCCTGGTTGGGACCCTCGGTGTTCGATGCCTTCGCCAAGGCTTATTCGTCCCGCCACGCAGCCAGCGTCGGTGGGCCAATCGGGATCCGCGCTCCTTGACCTTCCCGTCGACATGGCTCGCATGGAGCGGGCCATGGTGGAGGTGCTGCGGGCCCCCGGCCTCGAAGCCTCATGGACGCACCCCCCGGCGGGCACGCCGGACGGGCTTCTCGCCGGAGAAGCCCTGGTGCAGGCTTCCCCGTGCCTCCGGCTGCTCACCCTGCGGTTCCCCCTGCTGGACTTCCTGGCCGCGCTGGCTGATGGCCGACGGCACGACGTTCCTCCTCCTGTGTTCTCGCGGGTGGCGCTGGGCCGAAGGGACTACAGCCTGACGGCCGCCGAAATCGAGGGCTGGCAGTTTGCGTTTCTCGAAGCCTGCCGCGAGCCGACGAGCATGTCCGTGGCCACGGCGAGGGCCGCCGAGGCCACCGGCCAACCTCCCGGTGAGCTCGCGGCTCAGATCCTGCTCTGGGTGCCGGTGGCGCTGGACCAGGGATGGCTGACCTATGCACCTTCGGAGTGATCGCCCGGTCCTGGCGTCCTCACCCGGCTTCCTTGCCCGACGGCTTCTGAAGGTCAGCCAGCACGCAGCACAACTCGCCGGCGGATTAAAGGGGGTCTTCTGCCTCATCTGTGGGTGACTCTTGACTTCCTGATCGGTCGTCACGGGTGGAGGCTTGCCGGATCGCAGTCCCTGCCTCCTGGGGTGAGGTTGGGGCTGGGAACTCGGATGCATGATGCAATGGGTACCTGGGCGCGGCAAGCACCCTGCGAGGATCCCTCCGGGGCCGCGTTGCAGTGGGAGATCGGGCGGCCCGGTGGGGCCAGGCAGCAGGGTTTGCACAGGCTCCTTGCACTCGATTCCATAACCTTCCCGCCACACCAGTTGTCTAATGTGGAGGATGTGCTGAACGCGCGACGATAGCTCCTTGTATGAAGTATGCCTAATGCATACACTATTCGGACGGAGGCCAACCCTAGCAGGAGGCGTGGGCGATGGACGATGTCGAACTCACCATTAACTATGCGGTGGCATGATTAACGGCGAAGTGGTCACTGCGTCTGGGACCGGCCAGGGCTCTGTCGAGCGTGGCACGCTGGCAATCAGTCTTAGATTCTCGCACATTCCCGTCGGCTTCTCGATCTACTGTGCGTCGCAATGGACCGCCTGTTGCTCAACCCCAACCTTCGCGATCGAGAGAGATGGCGGCGTTAACATGCTGACGCTGACCAAAGGTCGGTACCGCTGCGACCGGACCTTCGACTTTGGCAAGCATGGCACCTACGAATACAATTACGAGATCCGCCTCGATCAGGAGACAGGGAAGATGCGGGCAACCGGTGCTCTCCAGGGCACGCTCGATCTCCCAGAACTGGTAGCCGTGGAACCCGACTTCACCGAGATAATGGTTTTGGTTGCCCCCGATCTTGTCCGCTCGTTCTCGCGCTCGGCATTCTTCGATGCCGACGGCACTCGCATCCCGGTCCGGGTCGAAGGGTGCTACCGGCCCCTGCTTCACGATGAGGCGGTCGACTGGACATGCTGCGCCACTGACCAGGTGCGCAAGTCGTTCATCAACGTTCTTCACGCCGAGGGGACCGATCTATCACTGATCTACTCGACCGTAATTGCCGGTATCCACGCTCCGGATGCCCTCCCTGATTTCGATTTGGTGAACTAAGAGCAACCAACCACCAAGCCCCTACGGGCGGAGACCTGTCAGTACGACAGCAGGACTCGCCCGTAGGAAGCGCGGGAGTCGGCAGTGGACAGACTCGTCTGGTCCCGCAGCAGCGTGCCTGTTGCGATGACTGAACTTGAATTTGATCTCATGGGTGCCGGCTATGCTGCAGGCTATCAACGCGCACTAAGCACATTTCTTGAGCAGCCCGTTCGCGTGCTTGTGACGCGCCATCTGGGGCATCTCTACAGCGCGATCACGGCCGGCACGCAGGATCCTCCGGGAACGCTCTTGGAGACGAGCATGGCGAGCTGGTCAGAGTTTGTGATGCCGCGGCTCGCCGTACACTTTGAAATATTCCGTCAGCTAGCAGGCGAGAGAGCCGGCCCAGCTCTCACTGAGGCGAGGGAACTATTCGCGGAGTGCGTCGCCCTTCACCACGGGCTCCTTCTGCCTGCACGCCAAGCCATCCTTGAACTTCTCGACCTTCTTTGCCCCCGCGACCATCATGCTGGTCAGGGACACTACGACCTCACCCTGCTGGCCGCAATCACCCCCTTGGGCACTCCGACTCTCTGCGCAGCCGAGAAACTAGTGGACGACGATCTTCCAGAAGTCCTGGGGGACAATGAACTCATAGGCCTCTCTGAGGATGGTGCGACGGACGGCGATGGATACGGGCTGGCACAACCGGGATGGCTGGACGATGGCTCCTATCCTCGTCGGATGAGGACTTTTCTCCTCCGCTTTGGCGTCACTCGGTCTTCTCTCAAGTCCAGTGGAGCAGCTGCCGCTGAGCGCCAGGAGCAGGCGTGGACGTATCTCACCCAGATCCCCCCAAAACGCTTGAACCGCGAATTGGCCACCAAACTTGCCACAGCGCGGGTGGGTGCCGCGCTCGCTGAGGTGCATGGTCCAATCATGCATGTGCGCTATGTGCACGAACTGCGGCGTTTGGTCTGCGCTCATGAGGAGCGTCTGCGCGGCGACGGCCAACTGCGTGAACCTGGGGAAATTTTTCACCTTAGGCTGCCAGAGATCGACCGGAAGAAAATTAAGCCAAGGGTGCTTGAAGCCAGGCGGGACGCTTACGTGAGAAGCCTCCACCGGCCGCCGCCCCGACCCTCTCGATGGACGCGAACGCTCGGCACGCAGCTGGCCCCGAGGGTAGTCACTCGGCTGGGAACACTGGGTGCAGCCGCCGGTCGGCGACTCGACACGAGGACATGGCAGGGCGTGGGGGCCGCTTCCGGCTGCGGCGCGGGCCCACTCAAATTCATCAAATTCAATTCAGATCTCGATAAACTTGAACCTGGCGACATTGCTCTGGTCCCGGATGCCGGACCAGCATGGGGCTGGCTCGCAGTTGCGGGAGTCCCGATCATCATTGAGCATGGAGCCCTACTCGGCCACGCACCCGCCCTTGCCCGCGAGTGCGGTGTAGCGTGCGTGGTGGGGGGGACCGGACTGAAGAAACTCGTGACCGAAGGAGTGCACGTTAAGATGTCTGGCGATACTGGAGAGGTATCCTGGTGAGCAGGGGACCTGCAACCTCTTGGCGGCACGCCTAACCACCTCCACAAGTAGTTGAGGATGCACTGACTATGGCAGCTCGCAAACGGCGTGAGGGTTGTCAGGTCTGTGCAGACACGTATCTGGAACTCGCACGCGCAAATGGCGCGACGGAAGAGATGGTTACATCGGCGCTCCTCAGCGAGGATGCGGAGGCCAACAAGGGAATGCACAAGGGCAGACCATGACACCTTCGGACAAGAAGCGCGTTCTCAGCGGAATCACTGCCACAGGTCGTCTACATATCGGAAACTACATCGGAGCGATCAGCTTATGGGCGGAGAATCAGCAAGAATACGATAACTTTCTCTTCGTCGCTGACCTTCACGCCCTTACAGTTCCCGAGTCGGTCCGTTCAGTCGATCTTAGGGCCAGAGTCGAAGAAATATTTGCGCTGTATATCGCGTGTGGCATTGACCCAGAAGTATCCACGCTTTTCATTCAGTCCGAGGTACCGGAACACTCTCAGCTTGGCTGGATACTAACATGCGCTACTCCGGTCTCCTGGCTGGAACGTTCAACGCAATTCAAGACCAAGGGCAAGATCGCGGAGGTCGATTCGGCCGTTGGGGCCGGCCTACTGTGTTATCCGTCATTGCAGGCAGCCGACATCTTGCTTTACGATGCAGACTATGTTCCAGTCGGTGAGGATCAGAGACAGCACGTAGAGATGTGTCGTGACATAGCCAGGCGGTTCAACGCCCTCTTCGGTGACACCTTCAAGGTTCCGGAGGTGCTGATTCGCAAGTCCGGCGCGCGAATCATGGGATTGGATGACCCAACAGCCAAGATGAGCAAGAGTCTGGCGGAGCGGCAACCAGGTCACGCGATCGCGCTGCTAGATCCGCCGGCCAAGGCTCGTAAAGCCATCATGCGGGCGGTTACCGACTCTCGGCCTGCGGTCGAGTTTGCGGACGAGCTTGGATCGGGTGTGGAAAATCTCCTCACGATTCATGAATGCCTCACTGGATCTACTCGGGAACAGAGTCGGGAACGCTTTGAAGGGGAACAGTACGGTGTGGTGAAGACTGCCGTTGCGGATGTGGTGGTCGAGCTATTGACTGATATTCAGAAGCGCTATCACGAGATCGTTGACGACCGGGCACACCTGAACAAGCTTCTCGCTGTGGGGACCGAACGCGCACGAACCACTGCAGAGACTAATCTGGCGCGGGCATACCATGCTTGCAGGCTGCGGGCATGATTCCCGTCACCGAAGAGCCCGAGCTGATACACGAGCATGTCGATACTTTCAGCGAACAGGGATTCGTCCATTTCAGGAGCGTTTACAGCCCTGACCAGGTGCAGATGTTTCATGAACTCCATGGGCGAGCGGTAACCGATTGGCAGTTCGCCAACGGCACAGAGGATCGCCCCGACGCTGTCGGGGGGCTGCTTGAGCGTTTTCCGCGAGAGGTGTTTCCCGCCCTGACCCATCCCCTCCTCCTTGGCTTCGCAGAAGCGGTCATGGGACCCTTCGTTCAGCTCGATAGCGCCGTCCTCAACAGCGACCCGCCACTGACCCGTGACATGCGGGACCAGCCCGTTATGTGGCACCGTGATCGAGTCGGATCGATACCGCCGGCCACGTACGTGCGTCCCGCAAGCATTGTTTTCCTGGCGTACCTTCAGCAGATGACCGACGCCGTTGGCCCGCTACGGGTGTTACCGGCGTCTCACCGCCAGCCGCGGATGCTGTCAACCGAGGAGGTCCATGCCCGGTTACCCGAAGAGGTACTGGTTCGAGCTCAGCCCGGTGACGTCGTGGCCATCCACCACAACCTGCTGCACTCCGGAACCAGGAATACGAGCGACCATGACCGCCAATTCTTCGGCTTCATCTACAACCTGTCCACCCTCCGGCAGGAAGATAACTTCCTCGGGCCAAACTGCAGGGCATTGGTCTTGTGTGCCGAGACCGCGAATGATAGGCGCCTGCTGCGACTCCTGGGCGCAGATCCACTCATCTTTCCGCGGCAAAACAGTGGATTCACCAACGCGCACGAAAGCGACTGGCAACACTGGCGGGAAGAAGACACGGAGTTCGCACGACAGGCTAGCGACCCGGCCGAGATGGTGCAAAGAGTTCGCACCATGCTGTCCCTTCCCCACGAGGTATCGATGGCGACTGCCCAGGATATGTAGGGGACGCAAGGTTACACGGGGACCACAGTGCCAGGCCACAGGGCATCTACCGCATTCTTAATCTTGAACGGGTAGGCGGGTTGACCTCGGCTCTCGAGGCTTTCTACCACTCCCAACCGGTTTTGAGCCCGAGAGAACTACGACGCTCGCCAGGAGGACTTCGGAGCCGCCACCACTAGGCAGGCCGCGCGCGGCCAAGGTTATGCGTGATGCACAAGTCCGCTCCCGACAAGGCGGGGGGCCGAGGAGCGGACGAGACCCCAGAGAACTGGTCCACCCGCGGTGAGGGGCTCAGTTGCTGAACTCGGGCCAGCGAGATCGCTCGAGCTGGATCGTCTGCTCCTGCCGCCGTGGCGGACGACTGGGGAGCCGCATCCGACAACGAGTCGCCAGACAAGTCCGCCGCCCTCGCGCAGGCCCTGAAGACCCTCCCTCTGTCGCGGGAGGCCCCTCAGAGCGTTCTGGCTCAGGTGTTGGGCATTTCCCACAGTAGGTTCCACCCCCCCCGACACCATGGCCGGGGATGAGGTGCTACATTTGCAGCATATGGACACGATCGGGGTTCGAGAGCTTCAGCAGCATGCCTCGGCAGCCTTGCGGCGCGTCGAACGGGGCGAGAGCATCGGCGTGACGGACCGGGGCAGGCTCGTGGCCGTCCTCGTTCCCCCTTCGAGCGCAAACGGCATGATGGCGTTGATCGCCGCTGGCCGTGTCCAGAGCGCACGGTCCTCAGTGGCCGCACTGCCCCAGCCAGCAGCGGCAACGCGGCGGTCGGGCGACGTACTGGATGAACTGCGCTCGGAGGAGTAGGCGAGTTGGCGTGGTACATCGATACGTCCGCCTTCTTGAAGCTACTGGTCGCCGAGGATGAGTCATCGGTTCTGCAGGCATGGCTTGCAGAGCACGAACCGGTATGGTCCTCCCACCTGCTCCGTACCGAAGCCCTGCGAGCAGCCAGTCGGTTGGACGTGGACCATGAGGCAGTGGAAACGGCGCTCGACACCGTGTCGCTCATCCTGCCCGGAAGCACAACGTTCTCAACCGCGGGCAGGCTCGCTCCTCAAGGTCTGCGCTCCCTCGACGCTCTCCACCTTGCAACGGCCATGGAGCTGGGCAGCGACCTCGAAGGAGTCCTGACCTACGATCTGAGAATGAGCAACGGTGCCAAGGAAATGGCGATCACCGTCGTAGCGCCGTCCTGACACCCCACCAGCTCGGGATGACGCTAGGCAAAAGGTGCCTCGAAGTTTAGTGATTTCTCGTTTGCTGCGAACGAATTTCCACCAAACTTCGGGGACCCATTGGTTTGGCCGTTCGGTAGGCAGTCGACGTTCGGCCCGAACGGGCCCAGGGCGAAGACGTGGTCGCCCGCGAGTGGCCCGCTCGTGACGACGCCGGTGAACCCGAGGGTGCCCGCCAGGGGATTGCTGTTGACGGTGGCGTTCAGGTGGCTGTGCGCCCCGTTCGACCACGCGATGTCGAAGGCGAACGGGATGGTCACCAGGAGGCTGCAGGGAATGCCGCCAACGGCCGTCGGAAAAGCATGGCACATCTGGGAGGTCGCGGAACAGCGTCCCAAGACCTGCACCTCCATCGGCTGCAGCTCGACCCCGACGACGCGCAGCGGGCCATGCCCGACCGTGGCGTCGACAAAGCGGACGGCTCGTGATACAACGTGGCTATTCGGACGAACAGAGCACCGACGTCACACTCCGCGGCCAAGGAGCGCGCGTAATGCAAGGGATCCCTCCGGGGGAACGCTTCCCCCAGCGCCTGTCGAATGTCCCTCCTCTGGGATCGATGCCATGTCGCTGCTGACTGCTCTCCTGCTGGGGTCGGACAGCTTCGCTGTGTCATTTGGCTGCGGGCCTCTGCTCCCCGACCGCCGGTCGCGCCTGCGGCTGGCCCTTGCCTTTGCTGGTTGTGACGCCTTGGCCGTCGTCGTCGGAGCGAGCCTGCCCTGGCGGATCGGTGCCTGGGGCCGGGCGCCGGTGCCGTTGGTTGTCGCCGGGTCAGCGGTGTGCCTCCTGCTGCTATCGCTTGGAGGCAGACGTATGGGTAGGCGCCCGGTCTTCGGTCTGCCCGTCCTGGTCAGTTTCGACAACCTCGTCTTCGGCGCAGGCGCGGGGCACCTGAGTCTCCAGCTTGTTGGACACGCCGGACTCTTGGGACTTGCCACCGGAGTCATGGCGCTTTCGGGCCTCGCGATCGGCGGGGCGGCGAGCCGCATGACGCGTGCACCTGCGGAACGGTGGGCTGGTGTCTGCCTGCTCACTGCCGCCTTTGTCATGTTCGCCTTCTAAGCGTCAGGAGTCCGCATGGGTGTCTTGCTCCAAGCTGCCTACCGGCGGGCCAACGGGGTCTCGGTCCCGTCGCCGTTCGATGGGGATGACCGGATTCCGTGGTGGTGGGACCACGTAGCCAGCCAAGCGCATACGTTCCGTCTGGCGGGATTCTCTGCCGTGCTTCTCCCGCCGGTCTTGAAGACTGCCTCCGGAGCCAAGGAGGGTGCCGACGGCTACGGTGTCTTCGACGACTACGACCTCGGAGCCAAACTCCAAGCCGGGTCGGTCCCGACGCGCTTTGGAACCCGGGAGCAGTTGCAGCGTTGCGTGGCCGTCATGCGGGCGAATGGGCTGGACGTGTACGCCGACATGGTTCCGCACCAGCGAATCGGTGGCAACGCGTCCGTCTACCGGTACCTTGGTGCTGATGGTGTGAAGAACGCGGGTCGCTTCCCCAAGAACAAGGAGTGCTTCTTCCCTCACGTCCCGAGGGATCCCATTGCCGGTCCGGTCAGCGACGACTTTTCCTTCGGTGACGAGCTGTGCCCGATCAACGCACGTCCTCCCGGCTATGTCATGCATGGGCTCATCGATGCCGGAGACTGGCTGACCACCGCCTTGGACATCCAGGGTTACCGGGTGGACGACGTCAAGGGCATGGCGGTTGAGTTCGTGCACCGCTGGCTCACGAGCAGATCCATGCAGACGAGGTTCTCCGTCGGGGAGTACTTCGACGGCAATCCAAACACGCTCAACTGGTGGGTCTGGCAGAGCGGGATGATGGGGCGCTCCAATGCCTTCGACTTCTCCCTGCGCTTCCGGCTCCAGGCAATGTGCAACAACTCGTCGAACTTCGACATGAGCCAGCTGGACCACGCCGGCCTTACCGGGATCTCCCCGGCGAACGCAGTCACCTTCTTGGACAACCCCGACACCGACCTGTCTTCACCGGTCATCTGGAACAAGATGCTCGGCTACGCCTACCTGCTGACCAGCGAGGGCTATCCCTGCGTGTTCTACAAGGACTACTCCACCGACAAGGGTTGCTACGGGCTGAAGCCCGCCATCGACAACCTGGTGTGGATCCACGAGAACCTGGCCAACGGAGGAACCACGGCGCGCTTCAAGGATTTCCAGGCCCTGGTATACGAGCGTCAGGGCTACCCCAACCTTCTGGTGGGCCTGAACAACGACCGCTTCAACGGTTGGCGAACCGTGACTGTCCAGACCGGGTTCGGCCCGCACGTGCAACTCCACGACTACACGGGGCGTGCCGGTGACGTCTTCACCGACGGCAGCGGCAACGTGACCATCGGGATCCCACCGAACAACGACGGCTTCGGCTACATCGCCTACAGCCGCACCGGCTTCGGGCGACCGTTTGCAGCAGCCCCGCACCGGGTCTCCCAGGTCTTCGAGGGGGCCGAGGACCTCGATCTGGGGCCGGCCCGCAACGGTGCCACGGTAGCCGTCGGCCGCATCTGGTGCGTCCAGGGGTCCGACGTCATCGCCGTGCTCCATCCCCACGCACCCGAGTGG
>WNFB01002488.1_pt1 | contig 16027 bp, 14 predicted proteins | sample 5400501 | NCBI WGS metagenome assembly WNFB01 (sample SAMN13153341, study PRJNA577476) | soil metagenome | isolation source: 200 cm saprolite under Douglas fir tree site 2 hole 1 | place: USA:California | collected 2015-04-18
AACTTGAAATAGGGCGCGGCATACGGCGTCGGCTCGACGCCGAGGAGCCGCGCGTACCAGCGGCTCGACGTCTGGGGGTCGCTTACGAACTGGATGACCGTCTCGATCCGGCGCACGGCCCGCCTCCCCGCGACGACTGCCGGTAGACCTCCGTGGCTCAGCGCGACGGCTTTCGAGCCCCCCGGCGGGCGACCGCGTGGCGCGCGGAGCGGATCGCTCGAAGCTCGGTGGCCACTTCCGAAACCGGACGCTTGGGAATTGCCGTGACGAGCGTGTCGAACAGCCTCAGAAGGCGCACCCGCTCTCGCTCGGTGAGTCCGTCCCCGGCCGCGACACGATCCGTGCGCATGTTGTGTGCATCATACCAGCCACTCGGTGGCTCGTCGGGCTTGGTAAACTTCTCCTGTCCATGCCCACGCCCCCCGTCGCCCCCAAGAAGCCGAAGGTGGACGCCCTGCACGGCGACCGCCGGCAGGACGACTACGACTGGCTCCGGAAGAAGGACGACCCCGAGGTCCTCGCTTACCTCCGCGCCGAGAACGCCTACACGGACCTCGTCATGAAGCCCACGGAGCCGTTCCAGGCGGCGCTCTACACGGAGATGCTCGCGCGGATCAAGGAGGACGACTCGACGGTGCCCTTCCGCCGGGGGCGGCACTACTACTACGCGCGCACCGAGAAGGGCAAGCAGTACCCGATCCACTGCCGCCGCGAGGGCGGCCTCGACGCGCCCGAGGAGGTGACGCTCGACCTGAACGCGCTCGCGGAGGGCCACGCCTTCCTCTCGCTCGGCGCGTACACGGTCGGCGACGAGGGCCGGCTCCTCGCCTATACCGTCGACTTCAAGGGCTTCCGCGAGTACACGCTCCGCGTGCGCGACCTCGCGACCGGCGAGGATCTGGCCGAGCGCATCGAGAAGGTCGCCGCGGTCGCGTGGACCGCGGATTCCGCGACGCTCTTCTACGTCACCGAGGACGAGGCGAAGCGTCCCTACCGGCTCTGGCGCCACCGGCTCGGCGCCGCCGCCGACGACCTGGTCTACGAGGAGACCGACGCGCTCTTCCGCCTCTACGTCGAGCGCTCGCGGAGCCTCGCCTACCTCTTCGCGGCCTCCGCGAGCCACACGTCGAGCGAGGTGCGCTTCCTGCCCGCGGCCGCGCCGGGGGGCGCGTGGACGCTGGTCGCCGCGCGCGAGAAGGACCACGAGTACGAGGTGGACCACGGCGTCGGGCCGGGCGGCGACCTCTTCTACATCCGGACGAACGGGGGCGGGCGGCGCAACTTCCGCCTGGTGACGGCGCCCGTGGGCGACCCCGGCCCGGCGCGCTGGACCGAGCTCGTCCCGCACCGCGAGGCGGTCATGCTCGAGGGCGTGGACGTCTTCGCCACGCACTACGTCGTCCAGGAGCGCGAGGACGGGCTCACGCGCCTGCGCGTCACCGACCTCGCCACGCGCGCCGCGCACGACCTCCGGTTCCCCGAGCCCGCCTACGAGGCGACGCCCGAGTCGAACCACGAGTTCGCCGCGCGCCGTTACCGTTTCCGTTACCAGTCGCTGGTCACGCCGCCGTCCGTCTTCGACCACGACGTGACGACGCACGAGCGGACGCTCCTCAAGCAGACGGAGGTCCTCGGCGGCTACGAGCCCGCGCGCTACCGGTCGGAGCGCGTCCACGCGACGGCCGACGACGGTACGCGCATTCCGGTCTCGCTCGTCCGCCGCGCCGACGCGCCGCGCGACGGCTCGAGCCCGATGCTGCTGACCGGCTACGGCGCCTACGGCTTCCCGTACCCCGTGACCTTCTCGTCGAACCGCCTGAGCCTGCTCGACCGCGGCCTCACCGTCGCGATCGCGCACGTGCGCGGGGGCGGCGAGCTCGGCAAGCGCTGGCACGACGCGGGCCGCATGCTCCAGAAGCGGAACACGTTCACCGACTTCATCGCGGCGGCGGAGTTTCTCGTGAAGGAGGGCTACACGGCCCACGATCGGCTCGTCGTCGAGGGCGGGAGCGCCGGCGGCCTCCTCGTCGGCGCCGTGCTGAACATGAAGCCGGAGCTCTGCGCCGCCGCGGTGCTGCGCGTGCCGTTCGTGGACGTGATCAACACGATGCTCGACGAGTCGCTGCCGCTCACGGTCGGCGAGTTCGAGGAATGGGGGAACCCCAAGATCCGCGGGCACTACGAGTACATGAAGACCTACTGCCCCTACACGAACCTCGGGCCGCGGCCGTACCCCGCGATCCTCGTCCGCACCGGACTCAACGACAGCCAGGTGATGTACTGGGAGCCGGCCAAGTACGTGGCCAAGCTCCGCGCGGTGAAGGTCGGCGACGCGCCGGTCCTGTTCAAGATCAACCTCGCCGTCGGGCACGGCGGCGCCTCCGGTCGCTACGACGCGCTCCGCGAGCTGGCGTTCGACTACGCGTTCGTGCTCTGGCGCCTGGGACGGCTCGAGCGCGCCGCGACGGAGGCGGCCGCGTGATCGACACCGTCCGCGCGTGGCTCGACGGCGCGCAGCGCGTCGTCGCGCTGACGGGCGCGGGGATCTCGACCGACTCCGGGATCCCCGACTTCCGCGGGCCGCGGGGGGTGTGGACGCGGGACCCGCAGGCCGAGAAGCTCGCGACGCTCCAGCACTACGTCGCCGACCCCGAGGTTCGTCGGCGCGCCTGGCGGAGCCGCCTCGAGTCGCCCGCGTGGCAGGCGGCGCCGAACGACGGCCACCGGGCGTTCGTGACGCTCGAGCGGCGGGGCAAGCTCGACGCGCTGATCACGCAGAACGTGGACGGCCTCCACCAGCGGGCGGGCTCGTCGCCCGGGAAGGTCATCGAGATCCACGGCACCATGCACGAGGTCGTGTGCCTCGACTGCGGCGAGCGCGCGCCCATGGAGCGGGCGCTCGCCCGCGTGCGGGCGGGGGAGGCGGACCCGCCGTGCCTATCCTGTCATGGCATCCTCAAGTCGGCGACGATCTCGTTCGGGCAGGGCCTCATCGCGGAGGACACCGCGCGCGCGTCCGCGGCGGCGCGGCGCTGCGACCTGATGCTCGCCGTGGGGACGAAGCTCTCGGTGTGGCCGGTCGCCGGCGTCGTGCCGACCGCCAAGGAGGCGGGCGCCCGCGTCGTGATCGTGAACGCCGAGCCGACGGACATGGACTCGCTGGCCGACGCGGTCCTCCGCGGCTCGATCTCCGAGCTGCTCCCGCGGCTCGTCGGAGGTGGATGATGCGAGTGCTCCTCGTCCATCCGAGCCCGCTGATGTACTCCGAGATCTACCTGCGGCTCGAGCCGCTCGGGCTCGAGCGCGTGGCCGCGGCGGTGCGCGCGGCCGGCCACGACGTGCGCGTGCTCGACCTCCAGATCTTCCGCCGGCGCGACTACCTCCGCGAGCTCGACGCCTTCCGCCCGGCGGCGGTCGGCTTCTCGCTGAACTACCTCGCCAACGTGCCCGAGGCGCTCGACCTCGCGCGCGAGACCAAGCGCCGCCTCCCGGGCTGCTTCGTGTTCGCCGGCGGGCACTCGGTCTCGTTCATCGCCCCGGAGGTCCTCGACCACGCGCGCGGGGCCGTGGACTGCGTCGTCCGCGGGGAAGGGGAGGTCATCGCGCCGCGGCTCCTCGAGGCGATCGGCGACCCGAAGCTCGAGACGCTCCCGGGCGTCGTGACGCGGCACGGCGTGGGGCCGGCGCCGGCGCTCCTCGACGACCTCGACCGCTTCCCGCCGGCGCGCGAGCTCACGCGGCGCCGCCGGAAGTACTTCATCGGTGTCCTCGACCCGTGCGCCTCGGCCGAGTTCACGCGCGGCTGCCCGTGGGACTGCTCGTTCTGCAGCGCCTGGACCTTCTACGGCCGAAGCTACCGGAAGGTCTCGCCCGAGGCCGCGGCGGAGGACCTGGCGCGCATCCGGGAGCCGAACGTCTTCCTCGTGGACGACGTGGCCTTCATCCAGCCCGAGCACGGCTTCGCGATCGGCCGCGAGCTCGAGCGGCGCGGGATCGAGAAGCAGTACTACCTCGAGACACGCTGCGACGTGCTCGTGAGGAACCGCGAGGTCTTCGCCTACTGGAAGCGGCTCGGGCTCCACTACATGTTCCTCGGCGTCGAGGCGCTCGACGAGGAGGGGCTCCGGCTCCACCGCAAGCGCGTCACCCCGAGCGAGAACCTCCAGGCGCTCGAGATCGCGCGCGAGCTGGGCTTCACCGTGGCCGTCAACATCATCGCCGATCCCGGGTGGGACGAGCGGCGCTTCGAGATCGTCCGGGAGTGGGCGCTGACGGTCCCGGAGATCGTCCACCTGACGGTCGCCACGCCCTACCCCGGGACCGAGATCTGGGTGACGGAGTCGCGGCGGCTCACGACGCTCGACTACCGGCTCTTCGACGTCCAGCACGCGGTGCTCCCGACGCGGCTGCCGCTCCGGCGGTTCTACGAGGAGCTGGTGAGGACGCAGGCCGTCCTGAACAAGAAGCACCTCGGGCTCGCGGCGCTGCGGCAGGTGGCGGCGCTCGCGTTCGGCCTGGCGCGCCGCGGCCAGACGAATTTCCTCAGGAGCCTCTGGAAGTTCGCGAGCGTCTACAACGCCGAGCGCCAGTGGGGCGACCACCAGCGGCCCGTGACGTACGCGATGCGGCCGCCGCCGGCGCCCGGCAGCGCGCGGCCGCGGCAGTCCGAGCTCTTCGTCCACGTCCCCGTCGTCCGGCGCGAGGGCCAGCCGACGGGCACGTAGGCCCGGCTAGACGAGCGGCCAGGGGTAGCGGTGGCCGCCCGTGTCCACGGGAAACGCTCCCTCCTCGACGACGCGCCGGCAGCGGGCGAGGAGCGCCTTGCACTCCGCCGGAGCGAGAAGCTCCGAGAGCCCGCGCGGCAGTCCCCGCTTCACGAGGCGCCGGACGTCTTGCAGCAGCGCATCGGGGATCGCCGTCCCGCCGAACTCCCAGATGACGGTGCGGAGCTTCGGCTCGGCGTGGAAGCAGAGGCCGTTGTCGATGGCGTAGATCGCGCCGTCGGGGCCGAGGAGGCAGTGGCCGCTCTTGCGGTCGGCGTTGTTGGCGACGAGGTCGAAGACGCAGATCCGCTGCAGGTGCGCGTGGTGCGCGGGCTCCCGGACGAGCGTGAAGTAATGCTGCTCGAAGTCGGCGTCCACGAAGTGCTGGAGCGCGCCCGGCCCGAGCGGTGCGTCGTCGCGCACCACCGTCGGCGGCACGAGGCGCCAGCCGAGGGCCTCGGACAGGAGCCAGGCGCCGAGCTCGCGCTTGAAGAGGCCGGCCGGAAAGTCCCAGAGCGGGCGCTCGCCGCGCGCCGGCTTGTACACGGCGAGGCCCTGCGCCTCGCCGAGCGCCACCTCCACCAGGAACGTCGCGTTGCTGCTCCACGGCATGCGGCCCTTCACGCTCACCGCGCCGCGCGCGAGCAGGTCAATGGACGGCGTGGCCATTGCTCCGCGGGCAGACGTGGCCGGCCGCGTCCTTGGGCTGGCTGCACACCGGGCAGATCGGCCGGCCGGCGCGCATGAGCCCCTCCGCGCGCTCGACGAACGCCGCCGCCTGCGCGCGGGTGATCGCGAAGCGCGCGGTCGCGGGCTCGCCGCCCTCCTCGTCCTCCTGCACCTCGTTGGCGATGATGACGATGCGCCGGTGCTCGGCGTCGTAGCCCACGGCGATCGAGGCGATCGGCCACGCGGCGTCCACCGGCTCGAGCAGCGCCGCGTCGGCCGGCGGCGGCTCGCCCGCGTCGGGCACCTTCTCGAGCAGCCCCGCGAGGTAGTGGGCGAGCGCGCGCACCTGCTCCTTCTCGCTCTTGAGCGTGACGACGGTGCGGCCCTCCCGCCCCTGCACGTAGAAGACGCGCTCGCCGGGCTCACCGATCGCGCCCGTCGTGAAGAGGTCCGGGCTCGCGAGCTCGAAGGACCGGCTCATGGTCCCGCCAGCGCGGCGAGGTCGCGGTTCATCGAGTTCACGGTGAGCACGAGCGGGCCCTCGGCGCGGTACGCGATCGCGGTGACGGACGCCGGCGCGATCACGATGCGCTGGAAGAGGTCGAGATGGATGCCGAGCGCGTGGGCGACCGCCGTCTTGATCGGATCGGCGTGGAAGACCGCCACGACCGTCTGGCCCGGGTGGCGCGCCACCATCCGGCCGAGCGCGGTGGTCACGCGCGCCTGCATCTCGACGAAGGATTCGCCGCCGGGGAAGCGGAAGCCCGAGGGGTGGCGCTGCACCGCCTTCCACTCGCGCTTCCACGCGAGACGCCGGAGGGACTTGCCCGTCCAGTCGCCGATGTCGCTCTCGAGGAGCCCGCGCTCGACGCGGAGCGCCCGGCCGCACGCGCGGGCGATGGGCGCCGCGGTCTCGCACGCGCGCTCGAGCGGCGAGGTGTACACGGCGGCGACGCGCGGGAGCACGGCGATGCGCTTGGCGACGGCCTCGGCCTGGCGCCGGCCCTCGTCGGAGAGGTGGAGGCCCCGCGCGCGTCCCGGGAGCACGCGGCCCGTCGTCGGCGTCACGCCATGGCGGACGAGGAGGACGAGCGTGGGCCGGGCGTCCAGGCTAGTCCACCAGCGCGACCGCGCGGACCGGCGAGCCGTCGGCGTCGGCGAGCTTCAGCGGGAGCGCCATGAAGCGGCAGCGGTCGCGGCCGATCTCGTGGAGGTTCGTGAGGTACTCGACCACCGTGATGCCGGCCGGGAAGAAGACGTGGTGCGTGGTGCAGTCCTCGGCCGACACGCGCGCGCCGGGCTCGAAGATCATCGTCCGGATCGAGTAGTCGGGCGGGTAGTCGTAGCCGACGGCCTTCACCCGCCGCGCGACGAGCCACTCGCACGCGCTCCTCCCCGTCCACGGCGCCTCGCGCCAGAAACGCTCGTCGTCCACGCTCGTCCGCCGCGGCCAGTCCGTGCGGAGGAGCGCGATGTCGCCGGCCCGCACGTGGCCCGCGCGCTTCTCGAGCTCGGCGGCGGTCACCTCACCGTTCGCGCGCAGGTGGGTGAGGTCGACGACCGCGGCCTCGCCGATCCACTGGTCCACCGGCATCTCGGCGATCGAGCGCGTGTCCGGCAGGAAGTGCCGGGGCGCGTCCACGTGCGTGTAGGCGTGGCAGGGAAGCGTCATCACCGAGGACTCGAAGAGGTCGCCCTTCGCGTGCGAGGCGCGCACGTCGCGCGCGACCTTCCAGCGGAAGTGCGGGCGGATCGGGAAGCTCAGGTCGACGACGCGCACTGGTCGGCGAGCACCTGCGCGACGCACGCGGTGACCTTGACGCCCGTGGGCAGGTGCAGGAACTCGTTCGGCCCGTGGGCGTTCGAGCCCGGGCCCATCGCGCCCGTGATGAGGAACTGGGCGGTGGGGAAGCGCTCGCCCAGCATGCCCATGAACGGGATCGAGCCGCCGATGCCGTGGAAGACCGCCGGCTTGCCGAAGTAGGTGAGCGACGCGCGATCGATGGACGCGAGGAGCTTCGGGTCCGTCGGGGGCGCGTCCCAGCCGTGGTCGCCCTCGCGGGAGGTCTCGAGCGTGACGCGGGCGCCGTAGGGCGGATCGGTCTCGAGCAGCTCCTTCAGCCGGCGCAGGGCGCGCTTCGCGTCGCACGCGGGCGGCAGCCGGAGCGAGAGCTTCAGCGTGGTCTTCGGGAGGAGCACGTTGCCGCCGTCGATCGGGAGCGGGAGCCCGGCGGCGCCGGTGACCGCGAGCGCGGGGCGCCAGGTGTTGTTCAGGATCAGCTCGAGCGGGTCCTCGCTCACGGGCCGCGTGCCCGGGGCGAACGGAAAGCGGTCGAAGACCTCGTCGCCGAGGACCTTCGCGACCTCGCGCGCCTCGGCGACGCGCGCGGGTGGGATCTCGACGTGAAAGTCGGGCGGGATGATCCGGCCCGTCGCTTCGTCCTCGAGCCGCGCCAGGAGCTGGCGCGCGATCCTGAAGCTCGAGGGCACGATGCCGCTCGCCGCGCCCGAGTGGACGCCCTCGGTGAGCGTCTCGACCGTGAGCACGCCGCTGATGACCCCGCGGAGCGAGGTCGTCCCCCAGAGCTGCTCGTAGTTGCCGCAGCCCGAGTCGAGGCACACGACGAGGCTCGGCGTGCCGAGCCGCGGGGCGAGCGCCTCCACGTAATGCGGAAGGTCGAAGCTGCCGCTCTCCTCGCACGCTTCGATCAGGACGACGCAGCGCGAGTGACGCGCGCGCTGCTCCTCGAGCGCCTGGATCGCCGTGAGCGCGGCGAACGTCGCGTAGCCGTCGTCGCCGACGCCGCGGCCGTAGAGCTTGTCGCCCCGGCGCACCGGCGTCCACGGCCCTGCGCCCTCGGCCCAGCCGACCATCTCGGGCTGCTTGTCGCAGTGGCCGTAGAGGAGCACCGTGTCCTTGCCCGTGCCGGGCGCCTCCATGAAGATGAGCGGTGTCCGGCCCTCGAGCCTCACGACCTCGACGCGCAGCCCCTCGATGGGGCGCTTCCGCGCCCACTCCTCGAGGAGAGCGACGGCGCGGTCGAGGTGGCCGTGCGCCTTCCACTCGGGGTCGAACATCGGCGACTTCGCGGGGATCCGGACGTACTCGGTCAGGGTCGGGACGATCGAGTCGTCCCAGGTGCGCTGGACGAAGTCGCGGACCTTGGCGGAGTCGAGCGCCATCGCGCGCCCCTCAGGACGCGATGCGGAGGCCGGAGCGGAGCTCGAAGAGCTCCTGCACTTCGAGCGACACGTTCGCGATCCGCGCGAGCTTCCCGCAGTGGCGACAGTGGATGAAGGCGGGTTCGCGCTTGATGAACGTGCTGTCGCACTTCGGGCAGCGGTCGGCCGCCTCGGCGAGGAACGTCCGCGCCGCGCGCGCGAGCGCGAGCTCGGGGGTGAGCCTCAGCACCTTGCCTCGGGCACTCGCCTTGCCTCCGGCGTTCATGGCGGACGCCATTGTACTCGACGTGGAGCCGAGCGCAACGGGTGTTAGCATAGGGGGCGGGGAGTCGACGTTCTTCCACCGGTCGTCCGGCCGACGCCGGCGCGCCGGCCGAGGAGGTGCCTGTGTTCGGGTATTCCAAGAAGATCGCGATGCCGGCGCGGGACCAGGCGCTGCCGGGACGCAACGAGCGCATGCCCGTGCCCGAGAAGCACTTCGTCAACGCCAACCCGCTCGTGCCGCCGTTCCCGGCGGGGACGGAGCTGGCGATGTTCGGGCTCGGCTGCTTCTGGGGCGCCGAGCGGAAGTTCTGGAAGGAGCGCGGCGTCTTCTCGACGGCGGCGGGGTACGCCGCCGGCTACACGCCGAACCCGGACTACGAGGAGGTCTGCACCGGCCTCACGGGCCACAACGAGGCCGTGCGCGTCGTGTTCGAGCCGAAGCTCGTGAGCTACGCGACGCTGCTGCGGATCTTCTGGGAGAGCCACGACCCGACCCAGGGCATGCGTCAGGGGAACGACGTCGGCACGCAGTACCGCTCGGGGATCTACGTCTACTCCGCCGAGCAGCGGAAGCTGGCCGAGGCCTCGCGCGACGCGTACCAGCGCGTGCTCTCGAAGGCGGGCTACGGCACGATCACCACCGAGATCCTCGACGCGCCCGAGTTCTACTACGCCGAGGACTATCACCAGCAGTACCTCGCGAAGAACCCCGCGGGCTACTGCGGCCTCGGCGGCACGGGCGTCGCGTGCCCGGTCGGGCTGTCGGCGTCGGCGGGCGGGGTCTAGCCGCTAGGTCCCCGTGCGCGCGCGGGCTCGGAGCCAGCGCCGGACGGCGATGACGCACCACACCGCCTCGACCGCCGCGAACGGCCACGACCGTATCAGCACGGCGTAGAGCGAGGCGGCGGCGCACGCGACGGCGAAGCCCAGGACGCAGAGGGGCGCGCGCTCCTCGAGCGCGTACAGCAGGACCATCGCGCTCACCGCGCCGATCCCGAATATCTCGACGGCCATGCGCCGTCCGCTCGCCCGCGCGCGGCTAGCCGCGCGAGCCTCCGCGCATCGCCCGCCACACACGCTCGGCGCGGAGCGGCATGTCGAGGTGGCGCACGCCGAAGCTCTTGAGCGCGTCCACGACCGCGTTCACGGCGGCCGGGGTCGAGCCGATCGTCGCGGCCTCGCCGATGCCCTTGGCGCCCATCGGGTTGTGGGGCGTCGGCGTGACGGTCTGGTCGAGCGTGAACGACGGCAGGTCGTCGGCCTTCGGCACCGCGTAGTCCATCAGCGTCCCGGTCACGAGCTGGCCGTCCTCGCCGTAGACGAGCTCCTCGAGCAGCGCCTGCGCGATGCCCTGCGCGATCCCGCCGTGGACCTGGCCCGCGACCAGCATCGGACTGATGCGCACGCCGCAGTCGTCCACGGCGACGAACTTCCGGACCCTCACGCGGCCGGTCTCGCGGTCCACCTCGACGACCGCCACGTGGGCGCCGAACGGATAGACGAGCTGGGGCGGGCGGAAGAACTCCGTCGCCTCGAGCCCCGCCTCGACGTCGGGCGGGAGGCCGTCCTGGTAGGCGCGCGCGGCGATCTCGGCGAAGCCGAGCGCCTTGGCGGGGACGCCCTTCACCTGATAACGGCCGTCGGCGAACACGACGTCCGCGGGCGCGGCCTCGAGCATGTGGGCCGCGATCTGGCGCGCCTTCGCCTGGACCTTGAGCGCCGCGTGCACGATCGCCGAGCCGCCGACGGCCAGGCTTCGGCTCCCGCCCGTGCCGTTGCCCATCGGCGTGTTGAGCGTGTCGCCGTGACGGACGACGATCTTGTCGAAGTCCACGCCGAGGTGGTCGGCGATGATCTGGGCGAACGTGGTCTCGTGGCCCTGGCCGTGGGCCGAGGTGCCCGTGAACGCCGTCACGACGCCGCTCGGCTCGGCCCGCACGACCGCGCTCTCGAAGGGACCGAAGCCGCACATCTCGACGTAGCACGCCATCCCGATGCCGAGGAGGTGCCGGTCCTTGCGCTGCAGGCGCTCCTTCTGCTCGGCGCGGAGCTTCGCCACGTCCGCGAGCGCGAGCGCCTTCGTGAGCGCCCGGTCGTACTCGCCGCTGTCGTAGTTCTGGCCCGTCGGCGCCATGTAGGGGAAGGCGCTCGGCGGGATGAAGTTCTTCCGCCGCACCTCCTCGGGCGCCCTCCCGAGCTCGGCCGCGATCACGTCGACCAGGCGCTCGAGGTAATACGCGGCCTCGGGCCGGCCCGCGCCGCGGTAGGCGGCGACGGAGGTCGTGTTGGTGAAGACGCACGTGGACTGGAGGTCCACGTGCGCGATCTTGTAGACCCCGATCCCCATCATGAGCGTGAGGTCGGGGATGAAGGTGAAGATCGGGTACGCGCCGATGTTCGCCGTCACGCGCATCCGGAGCGCGGTGATCGTCCCGTCGTCCTCCACGGCGGCCTCGAGGTCGGTCACCTGGTCGCGCCCGTGGGTCGTGGCCAGCATGTGCTCGAGCCGCGTCTCGCTCCAGCGGAGCGGGAGCTTGTAGAGGCGCGCGAGCACGGCGAGCGTCGCGTCCTCCGGGTAGCAGCCGAACTTCACGCCGAAGCCGCCGCCCACCTCGGGCGCGATCACGCGGACCATGTTCTGCGGCAGGCCGAGCGCGGTCGCGAGGTCGTTCCGGAGGCTGTGGGGGGCCTGGTTCGTCGCCCAGAACGTGAGCCCGCCCGTCGCGGGGTCGGGCGCGGCGAGGGCCGCGCGCGGCTCGAGCGGCACGCCGCAGAGCCGCTGGCTCACCATCCGCTGCTTCACGATGCGCCGGGCCTTCGCGAAGGCGCCGTCGGGGTCGCCCGACTTGATCTGATTCTGGTGCTCGACGTTCCCGGCCGCGTCGGCGTGGAGCTGGGGCGCGCCCTTCGCCATCGCCGCGAACGCGTCGATCACCGCCGGCAGCGGCTCCCAGTCCACGACGACGTCGGCCGCCGCGTCCACGGCGACGGCCTCGCTCGTCGCGATGACGGCGGCGACCGCCTCGCCCACGTGCAGCACGCGGCCCACCGACAGCGGATAGTGCTTGCGCCCGATGCTCGCGGCGCCGCCGCCGCTGCCGCCCTCGGCGGAGGCACCGCCGAGCGGGAGCGGGGCGCAGAGGGGCTTCACGTCCTCGCCGGTGACGACCTTGAAGACGCCGGGGCGCTTGGCCGCCTTCGCCGGGTCGATCTTCCGGATCTTCGCGTGGGCGTGCGGGCTCCGCACGAACGCGACGTAGTGGAGACCCGGCGGCGTCACGTCGGTGACGTAGGTCGAGCTGCCCGTGATCAGCCGGGGGTCTTCCTTGCGCTTCACTTCCGCGCCCATCAGTCTCGGGGTCGCCATCGGGGGTCCTTTCGTGGACGTGGCGTCGGCGAATCGGCGCTTCACAGGATAGCGCAGCCCGGAAGAAGCGAGCGGCTGCCGGCCGGCGGGTCGCGGCCGGCCGGCAGCGCGGGAGCTACGCCTTGTCCTTGATCGCCGTGAGCACGCGCTCGGGCAGGAACGGCACGCTGCGCACGCGCGCTCCGGTGGCGGCGAAGATCGCGTTGGCGAGCGCCGGGGCGATTGTCGTCACGCCGGGCTCGCCGACGCCCGTCGGGTAATCGCCGCTCGGCCAGACGTGCACCTCGACGAGGTCGGGTACGTCGCTCATGCGGAGGACGTGGTAATCGTGGAAGTTGCTCTGGACCAGCGCGCCCTTGGCGACGGTCCCGCGCTCCTTGAGCGCGTTGCTCAGGCCGAAGAGCAACGAGCCCTCGACCTGGGAGCGGACGCCGTCCGGATTGACGACGATGCCGCAGTCCACGGCGCAGATGATCTTCTCGACGCGCACCTCGCCCGTCTTCGGGTCCACCCGGGCCTGGACGGCCGACGCGGTCCACGTCGGCGACTTCTTCTCCTGCGCCGAGACGCAGGCGAGGCCGAGGCCGGTGTTCGCCGGCATCTGCTTGCCCCACCCGATGCGCTGTGCGACGATCCGAAGCACGTTGGCCAGGCGCGGGGCGTCGTCCAGCATCGCGAGGCGGAACGCGAGCGGATCCGCCTTCCCTAGGTGCGCCAGCTCGTCGACGAACGACTCGACCGCGAAGAACGTGTAGTTCGGCGCGACGGCGCGCACGTACCCGACCGAGATGCCGGTCTCGACGCGGATCGCGCGGACCGACTGGCTGGGGATGGCGTACACGTGGTCCGCGCCGTTGAGCGCGAAGTCGTCGAGGCCCTGCTTGTTCAGGAAGTCCTTGCCCCACCGCACCCCCGGGTGGGACGCCACGACCACGTTGTCCCACGCCATGACCTTCCCTGCGGCGTCGAGCCCCGCGCGCAGTGTCTGGTGCGTCGCGGAGCGGTAAAAGTCGCGGCGCAGGTCCTCCTCGCGCGAGCGGATCAGCTTGATCGGCCGCCCCGCTTCGCGGGCGATCAGGGCCGCCTCGAGGATGATGTCGGCGTCGAGGCGTCGTCCGAAGCCGCCGCCCAGGTAGTGCTGGTGGATCCGGATGTTCTTCGCCTCCGTCTTGAGCACGGCGGCGAGCAGGCCGACGGCCAGCGTCTGGAACTGGTTGCCGGTGAAGAGGTCGTACACGCCGCCCTCGACGCGCGCGAGGCAGTTCATCGGCTCCATCTGCATGTGGGCGACGTAGTCCGTCGTGTACGTGGCCTCGTGGACGCGGGCCGCCTGCTGGAGCGCCTGCCGCGCGTCCCCGGCCTTGTGCCATTCGATCGCGCCGGCGCCGTCCTTCGCCTTCGCCGCGAAGTCGCTGAAGATCGATTCGCTCGTCACGGCGACGTTCGGGCCCGGCTCCCAGACGATGCGGAGCGCGTCGCGCGCTTGGACCGCGGCCTCGTACGTGGTCGCCACCGCGGCCACGAGCTGGTCCGTGACGACGGTCTTGAGCCAGCCCTTCACCTTGCGGGCCTCGGTGTCGTCCACCGACTTGTGCTTGCCGCCCTCGTGCGTCGGCGGATACGCGACCTTCGCGTAGGCCATGCCCGGCAGGAAGGTGTCGATCCCGAATTTCGCCCGGCCGTTCGTCTTCTCGGGGATGTCGAGGCGCTGGATCCACTGGCCGACGAGCCGGTAGTCCGCGGGCCTCTTGAGCGCGATCTTCTTGAGCTCGTCCTCGGAGAAGGTCTTTGTGATCGGCACCCGAGCGACGAGCTCGCCGTAGCCGATCGAGCGCCCGGTGAGCAGGTGGCGCACGACGCCCCGCTCCGCCACGCAGTCCGCGGGGGCCACGTTCCAGTGCCGCGCCGCCGCGTCGAGCAGCAGGAGGCGCGCTGCGGCGCCCGCGCGGGAGAGCGCGTCGAACGTCCAGTTCACGCTCCAGCTCCCGCCGGTCAGCATCAGCCCGTACTTCGGGTCGTTGGTCGGATAGTCGATACGGATGTCCTTCCAGTCCGCCTCGAGCTCTTCGCCGACGATCTGCGCGAGGGCGGTGCCCACGCCTTGACCCATCTCGGCCTTCATGATGTGGACCGTGACGAGGCCGTCCGGCGTGATCGTGAGCCAGGCGTTCGGCTCGAACATCTGGACGGCGGCGGCGCGCTCGATGCCGTCGCCGATCCTGAACGCGAGCGTCAGCCCGACGCCCGCCGCGGCGCTACCCTTCAAGAAGTCCCGGCGGCTCAGCTCGGTCGTCATGGCTATGCCCCCTGCGCCGCGCGCTTGATCGCGCGCTTGATGCGGATGTACGTGGCGCAGCGGCAGATGTTGCCCGACATGGCCGCGACGATCTCGTCGTCGGTCGGCTTCGGGTTCTTCGCCAGCAGCGCCGCCGCCTGCATGATCTGTCCCGACTGGCAGTACCCGCACTGCGGCACCTGCTCGGCGATCCACGCGAGCTGGAGCGGATGCCGTCCCTGCGGGTGGAGCCCCTCGATCGTCGTGATCTTCTTGCCGGCGGCCTGCGCCACCGTCGTCTGGCACGAGCGGACCGCGACGCCGTCGAGGTGCACGGTGCACGCGCCGCACTGCGCCATGCCGCAGCCGAACTTCGTGCCCGTGAGCCGCAGGCGCTCGCGAATCACCCAGAGCAGGGGCGTGTCGGAGGCGACGTCGACCTCGTGGGCCTTACCGTTGATGGTGAGCCTGGCCATATGACCCCTCCTTCCGTGGCGGGTCCGGGCCGACCGACGGGCGTGACTGCGTGACTGTAGGACCGGCTCCGGGTACTGTCAAGCCGGTCCCATGAGCTACCACCCCGGGCCCGACGAGTGGGAGGCGAGGCCCCCGGCGCAGCTCGGCCTCCACGCCGACGGGCTCCGCGCGGCGATGGACTACCACCTGGCTCATGAGTCGGCGTGGCCCCGGGATTTCTTCCCCGCGTCCGGCCGCTACATCGGCGTGGCCGGCGAGCCCGAGGCGCCGGGCGACGTGCTCGGCCCCGTGCGGTCGCGCGGCGGACCGAACGGCCTCGTCGTCCGCGGCGGTTACATCGCCGCCGAGTGGGGCGACACGCGCCGGCCGGACATGACGTTCAGCGTCGCGAAGAGCTACCTTGCCGCGCTCGCGGGCGTCGCCGTCGTGCGCGGCCTCATCAAGTCCATCGACGACCGGGCCGGCGAGTATGCGCTCGACGCCGGCTTCGCCGCGCCCCAGAACGGCGCGATCACCTGGCGCCACTTTCTCAACCAGACGAGCGAGTGGCAGGGCACGCTCTGGGACAAGCCCGACTCGATCGATCACAACCGCGACGTCGGCAAGAGCGAGTTCGGCGGCGTGGTGAAGGGGCAGCCGCGGCTGCTGCGCCCGCCCGGCACGCTCTGGGAGTACAACGACGTGCGCGTGAACCGGCTCGCCCTCTCGCTGCTCCAGGTGTTCCGCCGGCCGCTGCCGGAGGTCCTGAAGGGCGCGCTGATGGATCCGCTCGGCGCGTCGGCGGACTGGGAGTGGCGGCCGTACCGGAACTCCTGGGTCGCGATCGACGGTGTGCGGATGCCGTCGGTGCCCGGCGGCTCGCACTGGGGCGGGGGGCTCTGGATGGGAAGCCGCGACCACGCGCGCTTCGGCCTGCTGATCCATCGCGGCGGCCGCTGGCAGGGGAAGGAGCTCCTGCCCGCGGCGTGGATCCGCGCCATGCGCGCGCCGTGCGCGATCAATCCCGAGTACGGTCTGCTCTGGTGGCTC
>WNFB01007594.1_pt1 | contig 16019 bp, 14 predicted proteins | sample 5400501 | NCBI WGS metagenome assembly WNFB01 (sample SAMN13153341, study PRJNA577476) | soil metagenome | isolation source: 200 cm saprolite under Douglas fir tree site 2 hole 1 | place: USA:California | collected 2015-04-18
CTGTCCGGCGGCGAGCAGCAGATGCTCGCCATCGGCCGGGCACTGATGTCGAGACCGAAGCTTTTGATGATGGACGAGCCGTCTTTAGGCCTGGCGCCGATCCTGATCGAGACCATCTTCCAGGTGATCACGGAGATCAACTCCCAGGGAACCCCGGTCCTGCTCGTGGAGCAGAACGCCCACAAGGCGTTGGCGATCGCCCATCGCGCCTACGTGCTGGAGACCGGCTCGATCGTCAAGCAAGGCTCGGGGGAAGAGCTGCTCGAGTCGGAGGATGTCCAGAAGGCTTACCTGGGCATGTAGGCCGGTTCAAGCCTGGGCTCGCAGCCAGACCTGCATGCGGCCGGGCTGCCGGTTGCCCCAGGCGAAGTAGGGCACAGCGACGACGGTGGCGGTTCTCGCGGGCGCCTCCGAGCGGCGCTCGCCGACGGTCTCGTAGAGTCTGCCGGACCACCCCGCGCCAGGCTTTACAACTCCGGCCTTGCCCGTCAGGGCGACGACGCCGTCCAGCCCACGAGGCGCGCGGTCTACGGAGAAGGCTGATCTGCCTGTGAGCACGATGTCGCGAGGATCGATGCCGGGGTTGTCGGCCTGCTCGACGCAGTAGACGAGCGGCCCCCGGGTCAGCGCGACCCGCCCCGCATTCTCGATCACGTGGGGATGAGAAGCGATCCGCCGCACGGGCATCGCGAGCGACAGCTGGACCTGGTCGCCCGCCGACCAGCGGCGGCTGATCCGGAGGTAGGCACCCGGAGTGACCTCTGCCCCGCGCGGGCGCCCATTTATCTGCACCGAGGCGTCCTGGCACCAGCCGGGAACCCGCAGCCGCAAGGCGAAGTGGCCCTCGGACCGCACCTCGACAGCTACCGATCCGTCCGCGGGGTAGGCGGTCCGCTGGACCAGGCGGACCAAGCGCCCGTCCGGGAGCTGGAGGTCGGCGCTTCCCTCGGCGTAGAGGTGGACCCAGCACTCTGCGTCCGACACGCTGTAGATGTAGGAGGGCAGAGAGGCGAGCAGCCGCGCGACGTTGGGTGGACAGCATGCGCAGTCGAACCAAGGCTGCCGGCGGTGCGAGCCGTCGTCGGCCAGCGGATTGACGTAGAAGTAGGCCTTGCCGTCCAGCGACACGCCGGCCAGGAAGCCGTTGTAGAGGATGACCTCCATGAGGTCCGCGTAACGGGCGTCGGCTTGGAGCCCCAGCATCCGCCAGTTCCACATCACGCCGGCGACCGCGGCGCAGGTCTCGGCGTAAGCGCGGTTGGGCAGTTCGTAGTCAGCGCCGAACCCCTCGCTTTCGAACCTGGAGCCCGCGCCCCCGGTCACGTATAGCTGCTGCTCGGTCAGGTGGACCCACATCCGCTCCAGCGCTCGTTTCAGGGCAGCCTCACCCGTCTCGGCATAGATGTCGGTGGCGCCGGAGTCCAGGTAGAGGTCTCTCACCGCATGACCCTCCGCCCGCGACCGCCGGCGGAGGGGGACGTGGTCCTGGTGGTACTCCGGCTCGTACAGTCCGCCGTAGGGGCTTCCGAGCCTTCCCTGCCCACGCAGGTCCACGAAGAACTTCGCCTGCGCCATATACCTCTGGTCGCCGGTCAGCCGGAAGAGCTCGACCAACGCCATCTCGACCTCTGGATGGCCGTCTGCCCACACTCGCCGCTTCGACTCTGCGGGACCGAAGGTCTGGCAGATGTGGCTCGCGAAGCGAGTCGCGACCCGCAGCAGGTTGGTCCTTCCGGTGACCCGGTGGTGGGCGACGGCTGCCTGGATCAGGTGGCCGGCGCAGTACATCTCGTGGCGGTCGACGTCCGTCCATCTCTCGGCTTCCCTCTCGCCTGCGAAGTAGGTGTTCAGGTACCCATCCGGGCGCTGGGCAGCAGCCACCTCGCCGATGCCGCGGTCGACGAGGCCGAGAAGCTCGGGATCCTCGTTACCGGCCAGCGCCCAGGCGGCCGCCTCCAGCCACTTGTAGACGTCGGAGTCGTTGAAGACCCGGCCCTGGTGGGTGCCTGCCAGCCTCCCCGCCGCACGCCTGAAGTTGTCCAGGCGCCCGGTCTCCTCCAGCAGGCGGTGCTGTGCCGGCAGGCTGATCTCGCGGTTGACTCGCAGCCGCGGCGCCCAAAAGGCATCCGACAGCTTCACCGCCCCGAGCGGGACCGGGCGCAGCCTGGCGTACCTGCTCCGGGAGGTGTCGACAACGACGGCTGCCATGTACGGCGCGGATGCTACTGGCGGAAGCCGGGCGCGGGGTCAGGGCGCCCTATAGTCGCAACCGTGCGGCTCGCGATCGCGACCCTGGCTCTGGCGCTGACCGGCTGCGGCCCCGGGCTGCCGGCGGCCGCACCTTCGGCCAGCCCGCCCGCCCCGCGGGGCACCATCGCGATCGGCGTCGAGGCTCCGCTCACGGGCGCGGAGGCGGTCGAGGGCACCCCCGTCCTCGACGGCGTGCGCTTTGCCGTCGGCCGCCAGCCGGTCGTCGGCGGCTTCGCCCTCACGGTGCGCGCCTTCGACAACTCGGTGGCGGGCGTGCACAACGCCCAGCGCGGCCGCCAGAACCTCGAGCTCCTGGCCGCCGACCAGCACGTGCTGGGCGTGATCGGACCCTTCAACGCCTCGGTGGCGGTGGCGGCCATCCCGGTTTCCGCCGCGGCGCACCTGCCCCTGGTCAGCCCGGCGACCTCCAATCCCTGCCTGACCCGCGACCTTCCTTTCTGCGCAGGTCTGGCGACCAGGCTCCGCCAGGGCCAGCCGGTCAGCTTCTTCCGGGTGGCCGGCACCGACGACCTGCAGGGACCCGTGATGGCGCGCTACGCGCGCGAGCGCTTGAAGCTGGAGTCGGTGGCCGTGTCCTCCGACGGCGAGATCCACGGCCGCCTGCTGGCGGACGGCTTCCAGGCCGAGTTCGAGCGCTTGGGCGGCCGGGTGCCGGTGCGGACGAACTTCGATCCCAACCTGGTGCCGGACTTCACCGGCTTCCTGAACCAGGCCCGGCAGGGGGGAGCCCAGGGCGTCTACTTCGGAGGGACGGTGGCCAGCCGCGGCTGCCAGCTGCGGGCCCAGATGAAGGAGTTCTTCCCGGTCTCGACGCCGGAGCTGGGGGGTGAAGGCATCGCCCTCGACCGGGAGTGCCTCCGGCTGGCGGGCTCCAACGCCTCCAACCTCCAGGGCACGGTGGTGTCGGTCAACGCCGACGCCCTGCCGGCGGCGCGGCCGGTGGTGGCGGCCTTCAAGAAGGAGTTCCCGAACCGGCAGGACTACAACGTCTACACGATCCCGGCCTACGACGCGGCCCGCGCTCTGATCGCCGCCATCGAGCGGGCGATCGAGGCCGCGGGCGGCGAGCTCCCCTCCCGAGAGCAGGTGCGAGCCCAGCTGGCGGCGACGCGCGACTTTCCGGGCACCACCGGGCGCTTCAGCTTCGACGTGAACGGCGACACGACGCTCCGGTACGTCTCCGTCTACGAGACCCGAGGGGCGCCCGTGGACTGGGTGTTCGTCACCCAGTACGCCGTTTAGCGGGGCGGCTGATAGCTGCTGATGAAGAGGTATCCCAGTACGGCCGCAAACGCCGCGTACTCCAGCACTACATGCCGGTTGAACGAGTCCTCCACCGTGTGCCGGACCAGGCCCCGGTTGATGTACCAGGCCAGCATCAGCATCACCGCGAAGTAACCCTCACCCACCACCAGGTAGGGGTAGAGGGCGGTTATCGCCCAGGCCAGGAAGGTCACCACCTGGCCGACGAAGAGCGAGAAGAGGAAGGCCCGCCTGGGAGTGATCGCGGTGCCCGCGACCCGGAAGCTTCGGTAGGAGGCCAGGAAGGTCAGCGTGAAGACCCAGAGCAGCCGCAGCAGCAGCTGGCTCAGGGTCGGCTCCGCGAACAGGATGATCACGACCAGGTAGGCCCCGGCCAGGCCGAAGGCCAGGATCGCCTCCTGCACCACCACGTGGCCCGGCTTCTCGGCCTTCTGCAGGCGGAGGTAGTCGAGACGGCCGGCCAGGTAGAACCCGATCCCGAACGCCAGCACGATCAGGCTGTACTGCCAGGCGTCCGCCACCAGCACCGACAGCCCGGCCAGCGTGATGGCGCCGATGGTCACCGGCACGAAGTGCTCGATGGCAGGGAGGCCGGCGTCGCTCCGCAGGTAGGCCAGCAGCGCCGGGAGGGCCAGCACCACCAGCCCGGCCGACATGCCCCAGACCTGGCCCCGGGCCAGCAGCTCCGACTTGAAGCCGAGCCCGAAGGCGACCAGCACCAGGCCGATGAAGATCAGGAAACGGCGGTCCCGGAATACGACCACCTCGGCCGGCCGCGCCACGTGCTCGTCCACCGGCGGCGGCGTCTTCACGTCCCGGGGATTCTAATCGCCGGCCTTGCCGGTCCGGCCGTAGCGATCCTCGAGCCGGACCACGTCCTCGACCTCAGGCGTCGAGACCTCGAAGATTTCGCAGTCCTCGACCGCCGTCATCCGGTGCCGGCGGCCGGGGCTGATGCGCACGCTGTCGCCCACCCGAAGGCGGTGCCGGTGCAGCTCACCCCGGCCATCGTCCAGCTCGAGGTCGAGGACGCCCTCGACCAGCAGGATGCACTCGTCCTTGCGCTCGTGGTACTGGAGGGAGAGCGCCTGGCCGCGGTTCACGTGCAGGATCTTGCCCAGGTAGCGGTCGGTGACCGCCCAGCGGTCCTCCCAGCCCCAAGGCTTCAGGACCCGCTGGTCGGAGGCCCGCCTAACCTCCCCCATGGCCCCCCACCCCGACCACCTGCTCCAGCGCGGCCAGCCGCTTCTGGACCGCGTCCTGGTCGGCCGCCTCCGAGTAGACGCGGATCAGCGGCTCGGTGCCGCTCGTGCGCAGCAGCACCCAGCTGCCGTCGGCCAGGTAGAACTTGAACCCGTCGTCGTCGCGGACGCGCTCCACCTTGACCCCCGCCACTGTCCGCGGCGAGCGCTCCTTCAGCACCGCCAGGATGCGGCGCCGGTCGCGCTCGTAGGTCTCTCGCGGCAGGTGGATGTCGTGCCGGTCGTAGGCGTGGGGCCCGACCCTCTCCTCCAGACCCTGCAGGATCTGGCCGATGGTCTTGCCGGTGCGCACGATCATGTCGGCGAAGAAGAGGCCGGCCAGGATGCCGTCCCGCTCCGGGATGTGGCCGCGGAAGGCGAAGCCGCCCGACTCCTCGCCGCCCAGCACGGCGTCCGTCTCCATCATCTTGGGTGCGATGTTCTTGAAGCCGACCGGCAGCTCGTAGACCTCGACCCCGAACTGCCGCCCGAGCTTGTCGGCCATCGAGGTCATGTTCACCGTCTTCACCACCGGCCCGCGCTCCCCGCGCAGCTCGAAGAGGTAGAGCATGAGCAGCGCGTAGACCTGGAGCTGGTTGATGAAGCGGCCGCTCTCGTCGATGATCCCCACCCGGTCGGCGTCGCCGTCGGTGCAGATGCAGACGTCGAAGCCCCCGCTCCTCATGGTGGCCAGGGCCGGGCCCAGGTTGGGCGGAATCGGCTCCGGGTTGACGCCGCCGAAGCCGGGGTTGCGCTCGGGGTGCAGCTCGGTCACCTGGGTCGCGCCGCCGCCCAGCAGCTCGGCGATGTAGCCGTATCCGGAGCCGTGCATGCACTCGTGCAGGATGCGCAGCCCCGCCTTCCGGATGCCGGGCAGGTCCACCATCCGGGCCACCTGGGCGAAGTAGGCGGGCCGCGGATCCCAGGCTTGGAGCCGGCCCTGGCGGCGCGCCTCCTCGGCGTCCGCCCGCTTGACCGCGCCGGGACCGCGCTCGGCGATGGCGTTGATGCGCCTCTCCAGCTCGCGGATCACCTCGGTCGGCGCCGAGCTGCCCGTCTCCGGCTTGTACTTGACCCCGTTGAAGATGTACGGGTTGTGGCTGGCGGTGATGACGGCGGCACCCGCCGCCCGGCGGTCGATCACCGTCCAGGAGGCGGCCTGGGTGGGCGAGGGCCGGTCGAGGAGCAGGCTCCGGACCCGGTTGCCCGCGAAGACCCGCGCCACCTCTTCGGCGAACAGCTCGGAGGCGAAGCGGCAGTCGTAGCCGACCACCGCCAGCGGGTCCTGCGCGCGCGAATTGAGGTACTCGGCGATCCCCTGGGCCGCGTAGCGGACGGTCTCGTAGGTGAAGTCGTCGGCCATCACCCCGCGCCAGCCGTCGGTGCCGAACCGGATCTTCGGGACGGCCACCCTGCTCAAAGGTAGCGCACCTTCCGCGCCCGCCCCAGCGCCTCGACCACCTTCCTCACGTCCTGCGCCCGGGACTTCGGGCAGATCAGGAGGGCGTCGGCCGTCTCCACCACGACCAGGTCCCGGAGGCCGACCGCGGCCACCAGCCGGTCGGGGACCAGCAGGAGGCTGGACTCGGTGTCGATCAGGATCGCCTCGCCCTCCACCGTGTTTCCGCGCGCGTCCGACCTCAGCAGGTCGCCCAGCTCAGCCCAGGAGCCGACGTCGGCCCAGGTGAAGCCGGCCGGCACCAGCAGCAGCCGCGAGGTCTTCTCCATCACGGCGTAGTCGACCAAACCGCTCCACCTGGAGGGCGCCGCCCGCGACCCGGCGGCGGGCAGCGATGTAGCCGTAGCCGGTGGCCGGGTAGGTGGGCTTGAGCCCGATGGTGACCAGCGCCTGGTGCCGGGTGGCGGCCGTCACCGCCGCCCGGATGGCCCGGCGGAACTGCGCCGTCCCGCGCACCACGTGGTCGGCCGGCAGCGAGACCATGACCGCTTCCGGGTCGCGCTGCAGGAGGGTGAGCGCCGCCAGGCCGAGCGCGTTGGCGGTGCCGCGCGCGGACGGCTCCAGGATCAGCTGCCCCTCCTCTAGCTCGGGCAGCACCCGCCGCACCACCTCCAGCTGGCTCGCCTCGGTGAGGACGAAGACGTCGGCAGCCAGCGGGCGCACCCGCTCGTAGGCCTCGCGCAGCAGCGCGTCGCCGCCGGTCAGCGGCAGCACATGCTTCGGCCGCGACCGCCGGGACCGGGGCCAGAGCCGCGTCCCCGCCCCGCCGGCCGGGATGACCGCGTAAGGCCTCAGACCTTGAGTTCCTCGGCCAGCTCGGTCGCCCTCGCGGTCGCCTCCCAGGGCAGGTCGAGGTCGGGCCGGCCGAAGTGGCCGTAGCAGGCCGTGGCCCGGAACAGCGGCCGGCGCAGGTTCAGCTCCTTGATGATGCCCAGCGGGCTGAGGTCGAAGAGCCTCTGGACGGCCTTCTCGATCTCGGCGTCCGGGACCTTGCCGGTACCGCCGGTGTCGACCCGGATCGCGACCGGCTTGACGACCCCGATGGCATATGCGAGCTGGACCTCGCAGCGGGTGGCGAGCCCGGCCGCGACCACGTTCTTGGCCACGTAGCGGGCGCCGTAGGCGCCGGCCCGATCAACCTTGGTCGGGTCCTTGCCCGAGAAGCAGCCGCCACCGTGGCGGGCGTAGCCGCCGTAGGTGTCGACCATGATCTTGCGGCCGGTGAGACCGGCGTCGGCCACCGGCCCGCCGATCACGAAGCGGCCGGTCGGGTTGATGAAGTGGCGCACGCCGTCCTGGCGCAGCTCGGCGGGCAGGACGGGGTCGACCACCTGCTCCACCACGTCCGCGCGGAGCTGCTCGCTGTCAACCTCGTCGTGATGCTGGGCGGAGACGACCAGGTTGTCGACGCGCAGCGGCCGGCCCTCGGGGCCGTACTCGACGGTGACCTGGACCTTGCCGTCGGGGCGCAGGTAAGGCAGCGTCTTGTTGCGGCGGACCTCGGCCAGCCGCCGGGCCAGGCGGTGGGCGAGGCTGATGGGAAGGGGCATCAGCTCCGGCGTCTCGTCGCAGGCGAAGCCGAACATCATCCCCGAGTCGCCGGCGCCACCCACGTCGACGCCCTGCGCGATGTCGGGCGACTGCTCGTCGATGCTGAGCAGCACGCCGCAGGTCTCGGCGTCGAAGCCGTACTTGGCACGCGTGTAGCCGACCTCACGGATGGTCTGCCGGATGATCCTGGGGATGTCCACGTAGCAGTCGGTCGTGATCTCCCCCACCACCAGCACCAGGCCGGTGGTGACGGCCGTCTCGCAGGCCACCCGGGCCAACGGGTCCTTGGCCAGGATGGCGTCGAGGACGGCGTCCGAGATCTGGTCGGCGAGCTTGTCGGGGTGGCCTTCGGTGACCGACTCCGAGGTGAAGAGAGACCGCCCCTGGCGGGGCTGGTCGACCTTGGCGGGCATCGATGTCCTCCTCTGAATCCGCCCCGCGCCGGCAAGGCCGCCTGGATTGAAGGCGGCCCCAGGCGCCAGGGTGGTTGCCTCTTGGGACCTGGATAGGTTACCGCGGCCGCGGCCGGCCGCAGCTCAGCCGGCGGCCAGGTTCAGGTAGTGGACGCCCGAGTGCCGGAAGAGCTTCGACCCCCTCTGCTCGAGCAGCTCCGAGGTCGCCCGGCGCGAGGTCTCGATCAGCTCCAGGATGTGCTCCCGCCGCATCTCCCAGATCGCCCGTGAGCTGGTCACCGGGCAGAGAACCACGATCCGGGCCCGGTCCTTGAGGCGCTCGTAGTCGCTCAGCATCTGGTGGTGGAGGCTGAGCTGGAGGGTGCGCGCGATCAGCTCCGGGTAGGTGGCGGGCGGGTCGTCGCGCTCGCCGCCCGCCATCAGGGAGACCGCCAGGACGTCACGGTCGCCCTCGTTGACCGCCACCGACATCGGGGTGTTGTCGACGATCCCGCCGTCCAGGTAGGTCCGGCCGCCGATGTCCACCGCCGGGAAGACGCCCGGGATGGCGGTCGAAGCCCGCAGCGCGGGCGCCAGGAGGCCGGAGCTGAACACGAACGGCTGGCCCGAGCCGACGTCGGTGGCGACCACGCGCAGGGGAATCCGCATCTGCTCGAACGAGTTGCGGCCGGTCATGGCCTCGACCCGGTCGATCAACCGCTCGATGTTGGTGCCCGGCATCACGCTCAGCTCGCCCCGCAGGCGCGAGAGCATCAGGCTCAGGGGATGGACCCGGAAGACGTTCAGCGCCAGGTCGGAGAGCCAGACCTGCTCCAGCATCTGGGCTCCGGCCAGTGACGGGTAGGCGCAGATCGAGGCTCCGTTGAGGGCGCCGACGCTGGTCCCCACCACCCGGACCGGCGGGTCAACCTTGGCTTCGAAGAGGGCCAGCAGGACTCCGACCTGAGCCGCGCCGCGCGCGCCGCCCCCGCCGAGCACCCACGTCCGCTTTGCGGTCAGTGGCCCGTACCGCCCGGCCAAGCCGCGTCCGGCGTGCCAGGCCGCCGGGCGCCCTTCGGGCGCTGATGCCTGCGTCTGAGGGCCTGGCGCGCCTCGTCACCCATCTTGCCGATGGGCTCCTCGTTGCGCCACCCCATCCTTGACACCGACGACCTGGAACGCCGGCCTACGGGCCTTCGGCCCGCGCGCCCGTCCGGCCGGTACAGGCCACTACGTTCCCTCTTCCCAGGAGCTCAGGTAGCGCTTCTGCTCATCGGTCAGGGTGTCGATCTCGACCTGCATGGCGTTCAGCTTCAGGCGGGCGACCTCGGCGTCGATGTCGGCGGGCACGTCGTAGACGCGCGCCTCCAGCTGTCCTCGATTCCGGGCCAGGAACTCGGCGCAGAGCGCCTGGTTGGCGAAGCTCATGTCCATCACCGCGGCCGGGTGGCCCTCGGCCGCGGCCAGGTTGATCAGGCGCCCCTCGCCGAGCACGAACAGCCGGCGGCCGTCGCCCAGGCGGTACTCCTGCACGAACGGCCGTACCTGGCGGACGGAGCCGGCCAGGTCGTCCAGCGCCTTCAGGTTGATCTCGGAGTTGAAGTGCCCGGAGTTGGCCAGGATGGCGCCGTCCTTCATGCCCTCGAAGTGCGGGCGGTCGAGGACGTTGACGTCGCCGGTGACGGTCACGAAGATGTCGCCCTGCCGGGCGGCCTCGGCCATGGGCAGGACGCGGAAGCCGTCCATCACCGCCTCCAGGGCCCGCAGGGGGTCCACCTCGGTTACGACCACGTCGGCGCCGTGCCCCTTGGCCCGGCTGGCCAGGCCGCGGCCGACCCAGCCGTAGCCCGCGATCACGAAGGTCTTGCCGGCCAGCAGGACGTTGGTGGCCCGCACGATGCCGTCGATGGTGCTCTGCCCGGTGCCGTACCGGTTGTCGAACATGTGCTTCGTGTTGGCCTCGTTGACGGCCACGATCGGATAACGGAGGACTCCCTGCCGGCCCATCGCGCGCAGCCGGACGACGCCGGTGGTGGTCTCCTCGGTCCCCCCCAGCACCTCGCCCAGGAGCTCTGTGCGCTGACGGTGAAGCATGGTGACCAGGTCGGCGCCGTCGTCCATCGTCAGCTGGGGACGGTGGTCGAGGGCGGCCTCGATGTGCGAGTAATAGGTGTCGTTGTCCTCCCCCCTGATGGCGTAGGTCCGCACCCCCAGCGACTGGGAGAGGGCGGCCGCGACCGCGTCGTTGGTGGAGAGCGGGTTGGAGGCGCACAGGGCCAGGTCGGCGCCCCCCGCCTTCAGGGTCAGCATCAGGTTGGCGGTCTCGGTGGTCACGTGCAGGCAGGCGGACAGGCGCAGGCCCTTCAGCGGCTGCTCGCGCACAAAGCGCTCCCCGATCAGCCGGAGGACGGGCATCTCCCGGGCTGCCCAGTCGATCAGGTCCCGCCCCTCGGCGGCCAGGCCCGGGTCCTTGACGTCGAATCCACGCGCGCTGGCTTTCAACAACTCACTAGTCTCCCTCGAACTGGATCAGGCTGTTGACCTCGACGCCTTCCAGCAGCTTGCGGCCGCCGAGGTCGACGAGCTCGACCAGGAACTGGGCCCCCACCACCTCGCCGCCCAGCATCTCCACCAGCTCGACCACCGCCTTGGCGGTGCCGCCGGTGGCGATCACGTCGTCCACCACGAGCACCTTCTGGCCCCGCTTGATGGCGTCCTCGTGGATGTAGAGCACGTCGGCCCGGTACTCGAGCGAGTACTCGACCTTGAGCGTGCGGAAGGGCAGCTTGCCGGCCTTCCGCACCGGCACGAAGCCGGCGTCCAGAAGGCAGGCCATCGCCCCCCCGAAGACGAAGCCCCGGGCCTCCATGGTGGCCAGCACGTCAACCCCTCGCCCGCGCCAGGGCGCGGCCATCATCTCCACGGCCGCCTTCAGGGCGGCGGCGTCGGCCAGCAGGGGGGTGATGTCCCGGAAGAGGATGCCTGGGATCGGGAAGTCGGGGATGCTGCGGATGTACTTCTCGAGCTTCACAGCGCGCCCCGAAAGTATTCCAGGGTGCGGGCCAGCCCCGCCTCCAGTGGGACCTTCGGCTGCCAGCCCAGCCCGCGCGCCCGGGTGATGTCCGGCCGGCGGCGCTGGGGGTCGTCCTCCGGGATCGGCCCGAACTCGATCGAGCTCGGGGAGCCGCTCAGCCGGATGATCGCCTCGGCCAGCGCCAGGATGGTCGTCTCGTCGGGGTTGCCGAGGTTGTAGGGCTGGCTGTCGCCTCCGTCCACGACGGCCAGCACCCCCGCCACCAGGTCGTCGACGTAGCAGAGGCTGCGGGTCTGGCTGCCGTCGCCGTAGACGGTGAGCGGCTGCCCGCGCAGCGCCTGGGCCATGAAGTTGGGCACCGCCCGCCCGTCGGACACCTGCATGCGGGGGCCGTGGGTGTTGAAGATGCGGACGATGCGGGTGTCCAGCCCGTGCGCGCGGTGGTAGGCCATCGCGAAGGCCTCGGCGCAGCGCTTGGCCTCGTCGTAGCAGCCGCGGGGGCCGATCGGGTTGACGTTTCCCCAGTAGCTCTCCGACTGGGGATGGACGAGCGGGTCGCCGTACACCTCGGAGGTGGAGGCGAGCAGGAAGTGGGCGCCCTTCGCGCGCGCCAGCCCGAGCAGGTTCATGGTCCCCAGGGTCCCCACCTTCAGGGTGTGGATGGGATGCGCGTCGTAGGCCGGGGGCGAGGCCGGGGAGGCGAAGTGGAGCACCCAGTCCACGGCTCCCTCCACCTCGACCTCCCGGTTGACGTCGTGCAGGCGGAACTCGAAGCCGGGGGTTGCCTCCAGATGCTCCAGGTTGCGGCGGGAGCCGGTGATCAGGTTGTCGAGAGCCGTCACCCGCCAGCCCCGGCCGACGAGTGCGTCGCTGAGATGGGAGCCGATGAAGCCCGCGCCCCCCGAGATCACCGCCCGCGTGCTAATTCCGCCCGATCCCCCGGTAGACGAAGCCCAGCTCGCGCATCAGCGCCGGGTCGTAGATGTTGCGCCCGTCGATCACCACCGGCCGGCGCATGGAGCGCTTGATCCGGGCCAGGTCCAACTGCTTGAACTCGTTCCACTCGGTCACGATCACGAGCGCGTCCGCCCCCCGCGCCACCGCGTAAGCGGAGCGGCGGTAGTCGAGGTCGGGCAGGATCGCTCGGGCCCGCTCCAGGGCGGCCGGGTCGTAGGCCCGCACGCTGGCTCCCCGCGCGCGCAGCACGCCGGCGATGTCGATGCTGGGGGCCTCCCGCATGTCGTCGGTGTTGGGCTTGAAGGCCAGGCCCAGCATGCCCACCGTCTGCCCCCGCAGCGTGCCCAGGCACTCGCGCAGCTTGTCCACCACCAGCATCCGCTGGTCGCGGTTGATGTCCATCACCGCGTGCAGGAGCTCCGGGTGGTAGTCGTATTTCTCCGCGATGGCGGCCAGCGCCTTGACGTCCTTCGGGAAGCAGGAGCCCCCATACCCGAGGCCGGCATCGAGGTAGCTGGGGCCGATCCGGCGGTCGAGGCCCATCCCCTCGGCCACCAGCTTGGCGTCGGCGTCCACCCGCTCGCAGATGCGCGCGATCTCGTTGATGAAGGAGATCCGGGTGGCCAGGAAGGCGTTGGACGCGTACTTGATCATCTCGGCCGTGTAGATGCTGGGGGTGATCAGCACGGGGGCTCCGAGCGGCTCGTAGAGCCTGGCCACCCGGGCGGCGGCTTCCGCGCTGTCGGCCCCGATCACGACCCGGTCCGGGCGCATGAAGTCCTGCAGCGCTGAGCCCTCGCGCAGGAATTCCGGGTTGGAGGCGACGTCGAACGGGTACCGGCCGTTGTGCCGGCGGACGATCTTGGAGACCAGGTCGCCGGTCCCGATCGGCACCGTGGACTTGTTGACGATGATGAGCGGGCCGGTCATCGACTCGGCGATCGAGGTCGCCGCCTGCTCGACCGCGCTGAGGTCCGCCTCGCCGCGCTTACCCTCGGGGGTGGCGACCGCGATGAAGACGTACTCGGCGCCCGCGAGAGCCTCCTTGTAGGAGCACGTGAAGCGGAGCCGGCCGGCGCGTGCGTTCCGCTCCACGACCTCCTGCAGGCCGGGTTCGAAGAAGGGGACGCGGTGCCGCCGGAGCTGGCGGACCTTCGCCTCGTCCACGTCCACGACCAGCACGTCGTTGCCCAAGTCGGCCAGGCAGGCGGCGGTGGTCAGGCCGACGTAACCGGCCCCAGCGACGGCGACGCGGCTCAAAGCCCGGTGATTATCTCAGCAGGGTCTCGTAGGCCGAGATCGTCTGCCGGGCAGTGCGCCCCCAGCTGTAGCCGGCGGCCCGGGTCAGGCCGGCCGCCCGAAGCCTGGCCCGCCGCTCCGGGTCCCGGAGCAGGGTGGCCGCCGCCCGCCCGAGGGCCTCGGCGTCGCCGTCCGGGATGAGCCAGGCCGCGTCCCCGGCGACCTCGGGCAGGCTGGAGTTGGCGTAGGCGACGGCTGGGCAGCCGCAGCCCATGGCTTCCAGGACCGTGAGCCCGAAGCCCTCGTAGCGGCTGGGGTGCAGCAGGCAGACGGCGGCCGAGAAGAGGTCGGCGAGCTCGTCCCCACCGACGAACCCGACCGCCAGCGCGCCCGGCATCTCGGCCGGGGCCTGGGCGCCGGGCTGGCCGGCGAGGACGAGCCTGCCGTCGGCGCCCGCCGCCCGCGCCGCGCGCCAGGCTCGCAGCAGGCCCCGGGGGTCCTTGCGCACGTCCAGCGCGCCGACGAAGAGGAAGTAGCTTCCGGAGACGCCGAAGCGCTCCTCGACCCGCGCGGCGGCGCCCGGCCGGGGCTGGAAGGCCGGGTCCAGGCCCTCGGGGATGACGCGGACGCGGTCCCCGTCCAGGCCGGCCAGCCGGCGGGCGTCGCGGGCGGTGCACTCGGACACCGCCAGGACCAGCTCGGCCCGCCTCAGCAGGCGGCGGCCGAGCCAGTAGCGCAGGCGCTCGCCGCGAAGGGAGCGCCCGCCCAGGGCCCAGGGGATGAGGTCGTGCAGCGTCACCACCACGCGGCAGGGAGCGCGGCCAGGCTGGCTGAGGGTGGTGGCGTGGAAGAGGCGCGGCCGGATGCGGCCCAGGTCGGCGCCCAGCGCGACCGCGTCCTCGTAGAGGGCCAGCCGGCCGCGGTAGCGCCGCCGGGTGCCGTAGACGCGGTAGTCGCCCCCGGGGAGGCGGGGCGCGGGCAAGCCGGAGTCGAGCAGCAGTCCGAGCTCGCGGTCGAAGCCCTCGTCGAGCAGGCCGCGCAGCAGGCCCCGCACGTAGGTGCCGATCCCGCGCTGAGCGTCCGGGCCCTGGAGGGCCCGCGCGTCGAGGAGGACGCCCAATTGAGTTGACTGGCTCCCGCGCCGCGGCATAGAGTGCGCAAGCCTCTGGCCTTGCCCATGCTCTTGCCCAGGATCCTGCTCTCGCTCCTCATCGCCCTCGCCGGCAGCGCCGCGCTGAGTCCGGCCTCGGTCGGCGCCGCCATCCCGTCGCCCACTCCGACTGCGCACGACGTCACGCATCCGCGCATCATGCAGGAGGCCGCCCAGAAGGAAGCCACGGCCGCGCCACGAACCTACGCGCCGGTCGGAGCCCCGGCGCCACGACAGGCCTACGGGGCGAGCGGGCGCCTCAACCGGGAGGTCTTTGGGTTCGCCTATGGCAGCAGCCTCGGCGACCCCTCCATCGGCTACCCGAGCTGGGACTTCTCGCTGCTTTCGACGGTGGCCTACTTCGGGATCCACGTCAGCTACGACGGCGGCTTCATCGGCGACTTCAGCTGGTCGACCTGGGACGACCCCAACGGCCCCCTGCCCGGCCTGATCAGCCTGGCGCACGCCAACGGTGTCAAGGTGGTGATGACCATCATCCTGCAGGACTTCGACTCCCAGCACGGGACGCCGACGATGTGCTCGGGGCTGGTCAACTACCAGCGGACCATCGCCCAGACCCTGAACCAGGTCCGCGCCAAGCCGATCGACGGCATCAACATCGACTACGAAGGCCTTAACGGCAACTGCTACGACACCATCACCAACCAGGTCGAGTCCCTGCAGTGGATGCTGGTTCGATTCGTGCGGGCTTTGCGCCAGGCCCTGCCGTCCGGCCAGTACCTCTCCATCGACACCTACTCCGGCTCGGCCGGGGACCGCAGCGGAAGCACCTACTACGGGTTCTTCGACATCGGCCAGCTGGGAACTCTGGTGGATTCGTTTTTCATCATGGCCTACGACATGGAGTACTCGAACTGGGACAGCCCGCCGCTCAACTGCGCGAGCTTCTGCCTGGGACCGACCTCGCCGCTGACCACCTACCTGTACAACGACACCCGCGCCATCACCGAGTACGCGCAGGTGGTCGCTCCCAGCAAGGTGATCCTCGGGGTCCCCTACTACGGTCGCAAGGAGTGCGTCACCAGCGGCACCCCCAGCACGGCTCCGCCCAACGCGTTCCCGATCTCGAACACGGTAGCCGCCGATGGCTACCTGGACGCGTCGACCGAGAACGGCTACTACGCCAACAGCGACTACCACGCGCATCGGGACGCCAACGACCCCGCCGGCAGCGAGCGTTGGGACACCTGGTACAGCTCGGCGCTCAACTGCACCCGGGAGATGTACTGGGACGACGTCGTCTCCCTGGGCAAGAAGTACGACCTTGTCAATTCGACCAACGTGCGCGGGATCGGCATCTGGACCCTCAGCTACGGTGGCGGCGCCGGCGAGCTCTGGAACCTGATCGCGGCCAAATTCGCCGCTTGCAGCTCGCTCGTCATCACCTCCAGCCTGACCTCGCCGCAGGCGCCCGGGACCAGCGTCACCTTCACCGCGGCGG
>WNFB01010336.1_pt1 | contig 16017 bp, 14 predicted proteins | sample 5400501 | NCBI WGS metagenome assembly WNFB01 (sample SAMN13153341, study PRJNA577476) | soil metagenome | isolation source: 200 cm saprolite under Douglas fir tree site 2 hole 1 | place: USA:California | collected 2015-04-18
TGGCGGTGGTGATGTTCTGCTTCTCATCCATGCCAAGGATTTCGTGCTCTTTCTGGTATCGAACCAGTTTCTCCTGCGAGGTTTCGACCTTCATCTGCAGATCGACCAGTTGCTTGTTGAGCCAGTCGGAGGCTTGCATGGTCGATTCGAAACGCGACTTAAAGTTGTTCTCAACGTAAGTCTGCATCAGCGTGTTCACGACGTTGGCGGCCATTTGCGGGTCCCCGCTACGATAGTGAACCTCAATGATGCGAGTATTGGGTGAGAGCGCGACTCTCAGGCTTCCCTTAAATCCGCCGATCAACGAAGAAAGATGTGCGGAATCGACCTGCAGCGGGTCGGGCGTCACTTCCAGCGAAGGAGCCTGACCACTGGCTCCGCCCGAATGATCCAGGTTCAGCTCCTTGATCACCTGCAGTGCGAGCAGATCGCTTTGCAGGATCTTGACCTCGGTGTCGAGTTCGGTGGGATCGTAGTAGTCGAGGCTGAAGGTGGCGGAGTTCTGGAAGTTCAGCGTGGTGTCGGGCTTGTTGATCGCAATGCTACCGTTGGCCTCGTAGATGGGCGTCATCTTTAAGCTGGCGATGGCGACCACGGCAAAAACTGTCGCCACGCAGGAGAGGATGATCCACTTACGCTTGGCCAGAAGACGGATGTATTCGCCGGCGACGGATTCCTGTGAGGGAAGTATCGGGTACACCTGCGGCGCCGCGGCCCGCCCGAGCTCAAGGCTCGTCAAGGGAATTTCACGAACCACACCGCTATTCGCCGGTACCAGAGGTCCCGAATCCATGCCTGCTCCTCAATAAATCAGTAAACGCCCTAAGCCTATCTGCACACGTACTATGAAGTCCCGGTTCGAGGAGGCTGGTTCGTCGCCTGGGAATCTCTTCCGCACCAGGATGCTGGAGAGTGCGTGGGACATTTTAGCATTGGATCGCTCCCGGATCATCGCCAATTTTCGCTTGGCGCTGTGCCCTGGATGTTGCTCACGCGGATTCCTCAGACTGAGGCCGCCACACTATTAGAAAAGACGTCGGCAAGTTCGCGGGCATTGTCCACGAGCACATCTGGCGGTTCGTCTCCCAGTGTGTGGGGCGCAAATCCGTAGGTGACGCCGACGGTCCACAGCCCGGCATTGCGTCCGGTGCGGACATCGACGTGGGAGTCTCCGACGATAGCCGTTTGTCCAGGTTGTGCGTCGTTCTCTTCCAGAAGTTTGCGTACGCCTTCGGCATCAGGCTTCTTGGTACCGAAACTGTTTCCCCCATAAACCTGGACGAAGAACGGGCCCAGGCCGAGCGCCTCGACGATGGCGCGGGAGGGAACAACGGGCTTGTTCGTCAACACCGCCATCTTGCGCGGCGTCCCGTTAGAAGATTGTTGAATCCGCGCGAGCGTATCCTGGATGCCCTCGTACACCGTCGTGTGATCCAGTTTGTGCTCGCGGTAGTAGGCCAGGAAAAATTCCAGGCCCTTACGGATGAGAGCTTGGTCCGTGGCCTCGACGCCGAGGGCACGCTGGATCAGGATCGGAGCGCCGTCGCCTACGTAGCTGGCAATGACGTCGTCGGGGAGTTCGGGGCGTCCAATGTGGCGCAGTGCTGCGTTGACTGAGTGGACCAGGTCCAGACGGGAGTCGATTAACGTGCCGTCGAGGTCGAAGATCACCAGCTTGACCGAGTGCGGGTCGAATGGGCGGAAAGTTCGAATCATGCCTGCTCTCAGGATAAATGATTGCAGCGATAAAGCTCATGTAGGGACAGCCGCCTCGGCTGTCCATGCCGGGCAAAGCCCGGCTAGTCTGTCCACGCCTGTGCTGGCGTAGGGAAATTTGACATCAATCCATATTTCTAATAATGTCGAAATATAGTTCCGTCTCTATTGAGCAAGAACACCGAGCGCGTGGCCAAGTATGCCGACATGTTCTCGGCGATGGGGACCGAGTCGCGCCTTCGCATCATGCAGTTGTTGTTGTCGGCGCATCCCGAGGGCCTTGTAGTCGGGGATATTCAGAATGACCTCGACATACCAAACTCAACGCTCTCCCATCATCTGGAAAAGCTCAAGACCGAAGGCCTGGTGGAAGTCCAGCGGCAAGGAACGTTTCTGCGCTACACCGCGAATACTCAGGCGCTACAGGAGTTGCTGCAATTTCTGTATGCCGAGTGCTGCACCCGCAACAAGGCACTTAAGCCGGAAGCAATCATCCGCATTTGCAAATAGGAGGATCTTCATGGGCACGACCAGCACCGACATTAAAGAAGTGGTGAAAGAAAAATACGGTCAGGCCGCTCTGCGCGTGAAATCCGGAGGCAGTTCCTGCTGCGGAGCCGCTGCAGGCACCGGCTGTGCCGATCCAATCACCACCGGCCTGTATGACGCCACCCAGTCCTCTCAGATTCCCGAGGAAGCGCTCTTGGCTTCACTCGGCTGCGGGAATCCCACCGCGCTGGCGGAATTGATGGCGGGCGAAACTGTGCTCGATCTGGGCTCGGGAGGCGGCATCGACGTGTTGCTGTCAGCGCGGCGCGTTGGTCCGACGGGCAAGGCTTACGGTCTCGATATGACCGATGAAATGCTGGCGCTGGCCAACGACAACAAACGAAAAGCAGGCATCGACAACGCCGAGTTTCTCAGGGGAGAGATTGAGAGCATTCCTCTGCCCGATAACTCCGTCGATGTGATCATTTCAAACTGCGTAATCAATCTCTCCGCCGACAAGGATCGCGTTCTGCGTGAGGCTTTCCGTGTGCTGAAGCCTGGAGGCCGCTTTGCCGTCTCCGATGTGGTGACCCGCGGAGAAATGCTGCCGGGGATCCGCCAAAGTGTCCTCGCCTGGGTCGGTTGCATTGCCGGTGCGCTCGAAGAGAACGAGTATCGCAGCAAGCTGTCCGCCGCAGGATTCGAGCAGATTGCGATCGAGCCGACGCGGATTTATCGGGCTGCGGATGCGCGGGAGTTTCTGGCAGGGCAGGGAATCGATGCGGATGCCATCGCTCCGCAGGTCGATGAGAAGTTCATGAGTGCTTTCGTTTGCGCGGTAAAGCCGTCCGCTGCCGAGAAGGCCGCCGGTGGAATGGGCGAAACGAAAGCCTGCTGCGGTCCCACGTGCTGCAACTAGGGGCATCCGGAAATAACGATGCACGAACACTACAACGTTCTGTTTCTGTGCACGGGAAATTCCGCGCGCTCTATCATGGCGGAGGCAATCCTGAACTTCAAAGGAAAGCCGCAGTTCAGCGCTTACAGCGCCGGAAGCCGTCCTTCGGGAGAAGTGCGCCCGGAAGCCCTCCGTCAACTCGAGAGTGCGCACCTGCCTGGCACGGGGCTGAGAAGCAAGAGCTGGGACGAGTTCGCTAAGCCGGGGTCTCCGAAACTGGACTTCGTGTTTACCGTTTGTGACAACGCGGCCAAAGAAGTGTGCCCAGTGTGGCCAGGGCAGCCGATATCCGCACACTGGGGCGTGCCCGATCCTGCAGCGGTTCAGGGGGCAGCGGCCGAAGTGGAGCGGGCCTTCCGCGAAGCATCTCAAGAAAGAAGTCGACGACATCGGCCGACACTAACAGCCTGTCGGACCACCAGACCTCGTCGGCGGAATCTTTCTAAAATCCCGGCTTCCAGCTTTGCCAACCAGCCCTCACCATTTACAATGCAACAGGTTTGGCCGAATACGGCACCTTAGTTGGAATGGGGCGCGCACCGCAGCAGGCTGAAACTATTCGGCAGCTGCGCGAATCTACAAGGTAGGAACCAAGGAAGCGGATGGCGACTACAAAAACCGACCCCAAGCTGGCCCTCGCGACCAATGGCGGGAAGAAGTCCAAGACTTATGAAGGGCTTACCCGCGACCAGCTGATTCAGGCCTATCGCCACATGTACACCTCCCGGCGCATCGATGACCGGGAGATCCTCCTCAAGCGCCAGCAGAAAATCTATTTTCAGATGTCAGGAGCCGGGCACGAGGCGATTGGGGTCGCAGCTGGCCTAGCCCTGAAGCCAGGTTACGACTGGTTCTATCCTTACTATCGCGATCGAGCGCTGTGCCTGGCGCTTGGAATGAAGCCTTACGACATGTTCCTGCAGGCGGTGGGCGCGGCGGACGATCCGAGTTCGGGCGGGCGGCAGATGCCTTCTCACTGGAGCGATCCCAAACTGCATATCGTGACCCAGTCATCGCCGACCGGGTCGCAGATTCTGCAGGCTGTGGGATGCGCCGAGGCGGGAAGGTATCTGGCGCAACATCCCAAGGCGGCAGAGGTGCCAGACGCGAAAAACGCGGCGCCCGATTATCGCCAGTTCAAGGACGTCTCGTTTCAGGGCGACGAAGTGACTTACGTCTCGCTGGGAGATGGCACCACGAGCGAAGGCGAGTTCTGGGAGGCTATGAACGCTTGCGCACTCCGCAAGTTGCCGGTGATTTTCTGCGTCGAGGATAACGGCTATGCGATTTCCGTGCCCGTCGAGGTGCAGACCGCCGGGGGAAGCATTTCGCGGCTGGTCTCTGGATTCCCGAATTTTCACTTCGAAGAAGTCGACGGCACCGATCCGGTGGCGAGCTACGCGGCCATGCAGCGGGCGACGCAGTATTGCCGGGAGGGCCATGGGCCCGCGTTCGTGCATGCCCACGTGATCCGTCCGTATTCGCATTCGCTGTCGGATGACGAGCGGCTGTACCGGCCGGACTCCGAACGGGAGCGCGACGCGCAACGCGATCCGGTGACTCGCACGCAGATGTTTCTGCTGCGCGAGGGCATTCTCGACGACAAGGGCATCACTCAGTTGGAGAAGCAGGTCGAGGACGAACTGCAGGCTGTGGTCGATCGCGCGCTGGAAGCGTTGCCGCCGGCTCCCGAGACGATCATGGACTATGTATATTCGCCCGACATCGACCCCACCTCGTGGGCGTTCGAGACGCAGCCTGCTGTGGCAGCAGACTCGGCTGACGGCAAGAAACCGTCCGCGAAGACGATGGCTGACCTGATCAACGCCACGCTACGAGACGAGATGAAGCGCGACGAGCGCATCGTGATCTTCGGCGAAGACGTAGCCGATTGCAGCCGCGAAGAATACTTGAAGCGCAAGCTGGTGAAAGGGAAGGGCGGCGTCTTCAAGCTCACCTTCGGTTTGCAGTGCGAATTCGGCAATGACCGCGTATTCAACGCTCCGCTGGCAGAGGCTGCGATCGTGGGCCGCGCGACCGGAATGGCGACGCGCGGGCTGAAGCCGGTAGTCGAAATCCAGTTCTTCGATTACATCTGGCCCGCGATGATGCAACTGCGCGACGAGCTGCCCGTAATCCGATGGCGCTCGAACAATGGATTCTCGTCGCCCTGCGTGATTCGCGTGGCCATCGGCGGATATCTGACGGGCGGCGCGATCTATCACTCGCAGTGCGGCGAGAGCATCTTCACGCATATTCCGGGCCTGCGGGTGGTGTTTCCGTCGAATGCGCTGGATGCCGCAGGTTTGCTGCGCACCGCAATCCGGTGCGACGATCCGGTGCTCTTCCTCGAGCACAAGCGCCTGTATCGCGAGACTTACGGACGTTCACCCTATCCCGGGCCCGATTACATGATTCCGTTCGGCAAGGCGAAAGTAGTGCATCCCGGAACGGACTTGACCGTGATCACCTATGGCGCTGTCGTCCCGCGCGCGCTGCAGGCAGCGCAGAAGCTCGAGCGTGAGAATGGCGTTAAGGTCGAACTGATCGACTTGCGCTGCTTGAATCCGTTTGACTGGGATGCGATCGCGGCCTCGGTTCAAAAGACGAACCGAGTGCTTGTCGCCTACGAAGACTCACTGAGTTGGGGCTACGGCGCCGAGATCGCAGCGCGCATCGCCGATCAACTCTTCGACCATCTTGATGCTCCCGTCCGCCGCGTCGCTGCCGCTGATACCTACGTCGCGTATCAGCCGATTCTCGAAGACGCCATCCTGCCGCAGACCAATGATCTGTTCCGAGCCATGAAGGAACTGGCGGAGTACTGAAAACTGTGAAGTGTTAGGTTTAGAGATGTCATCCCGAGCAAGGCGAGGGATCTGGGTTTCTGCCTGCGCCATCTATGCCTAGGCGCAAGCATGGACCGAGATCCCTCGCTTCGCTCGGGATGACAGGTCATGCAGGATGACAGGCCAGGTCCATGACGGGGCAACTGCGATGACAGGGCATCTGCGCGGCTCACCTTTCCCGCAACCATTACCATTTCCAGATTTCCTCTACGGCACCGCCTGGAAGGAAGAGCGCACTCCCACCCTCACCGAACTCGCACTCCGGATGGGGTTTCGCGGCATCGACACGGCCAACCAGCGTCGCCATTATTTCGAAGCTGGAGTCGGTCAGGGTTTGGCTGCCGCCTACCAGGCGGGAGTGGTAACCCGCGCCGATCTTTTTCTGCAAACGAAATTCACGTACCAGCGCGGTCAGGACCATCGCTTGCCCTATGATCCCGCGGCCAGCCTTGCCGTCCAGGTGGCGCAGTCTATGGCCAGCTCGCTCGAACATCTCGGAACCGACTACGTCGACAGCTACGTGCACCACGGACCCTCGTCTGGTTATGACTGGACTGAGGCTGACGCCGAAGTCTGGGAGGCGATGAGGAAGGAGCGTGATGCCGGCCGCACGCGTTTCCTCGGCGTAAGTAATGTCAGTATCCGACATCTTGAACAGATGGAGGCAACGCACTCCGAAGCGCCTGCGTTCGTGCAGAATCGCTGCTTCGCCCGCCTCGGCTGGGATCGCGCCATGCGCCAGTTCTGCCGCGAGAGAAAGATCATCTACCAGGGCTTCTCGCTTCTCACCGCAAATCCAGAGGTGCTGCATCATCCGCCGGTGAATGATCTCGCTGCGCGTGTGCAGGCGACTCCGGCCCAGGTCGTTTTCGCCTTCGCGCACGCGATCGGAATCCTGCCGCTGACCGGCACCTCCGACGCCGACCACATGAACCAGGACCTGGCCAGCCGCAAGTTGGTGCTTCCACCGGACGCAGTCCAAGCGATTGAATCTTTGGCCGGATGACGCCGGCACGATCCCTTGCAGCAGACAATGAACGCTGGGCCCTTTAAGCGCCCGCCCAGTTTTGTGCGACACAACCGCAGTCCAAGATCTGGCTGTGCAAGATTTGGTGGAGCCTTCCTCCCAGGGGTGTTTTGTCCTCGTTGACCGGATTTTCTTGATGGCATAGCATCCGGTTCGCCATGAAGTCACCTCGTCGTAACCATCCCGGTCGCGGACTAGTAGCCCTTGCTGCCTTTGTCCTTATTCTCAGCGTCACCTTTGCGGGTGCCCAGGTCACCACCTACCACTACGACACTCGTCGCACCGGCTGGAATTCGAAAGAAACGAAGCTGACTCCCGCCAACGTGGGCAGCGCATCGTTCGGGCAACTGCTTTCGGTGGCCCTCGACGATCAGGCGGACGCTCAACCTCTGGTGATTCCGGGAGTGAACATCACGGGCGGTACCCATCAGGGAAAGCACACTGTCGTCTACGTCGCGACGGAGAACAACACCATCTACGCGATCGATGTAAACAGTGGCACGATTCTGCTGAGCCCGAACTTCGGACCACCCGTCCCGAAGCCGCTGGGATGCGGCAACAATGGACCGAATGTCGGTATCACTTCAACCCCCGTCATTGAGGTAAAGAGTCAAACCATGTTCGCATACGTTGACCGATGGATCTACGTTCACCTTCAATGCGACCTACCAACGGCAGCGTCCCGGGCTGTTGCTGGCCAACGGCAATGTCTACGCTGGGTTTGGCAGCTTCTGTGACTTCTTCGCGAATCTCTCGCGAGGCTGGGTGCTGGGCTGGAAAGCGGGTACGCTGGTGCCGATGGCCGGGAACCAGGTACTCGACACGCAGCCAATATCTCCCAACAATTATTTTTTGTCGGCGATCTGGATGTCGGGTTACGGGCTCGCGGCGGACCACTCCGGCAACATTCTGTTCGTGACGGGCAATTCGGATTTCTCTGGGACAACGTACGACGGCGTGAGCAACATTCAGGAAAGCGTCGTCAAAGTATCGCCTAACTTGACCACCGTTCTTGATCTATTCACGCCGATGAATCAGGCGAGCCTTGACCAGACCGACAGCGACTTTGGCTCAGGTGGAGTGCTCGTTTTGCCGGACCAACCGGGGTCCACGCCGCATTTGGCCGTGGCTGCGGGCAAAGACGGGAACATGTACTTCATGAATGAGGACAGCCTGGGCGGATATTCCACAACCCAGAATAATGTTTTGGGAACTTACGGCGTGGGTGCCTGCTGGTGCGGACATTCTTACTTTGTCGATCCGGTCGATGGGTTGGCGCGCGTAGTCAGCAGCGGTGGAAGAACCGCGAAAGTCTGGAAGCTGCAAACTTCGCCAACCCCGTCGTTGACGAAGATCACCACATCGCCGTCGATTGGCGGCGGGCAGACCCGAGGATTCTTCACTACGGTTTCGTCGAACGGAACTGCCAGTCCAATCATCTGGGCGGTCTCGCACCCGGTTTCAATGACCTCAAGCAACGTGAATCTGTTTGCCTTCGACCCGGAATCTGGCGGCAGCACGATGGCGCAACTCTTCACCGCCAGTGCGGGAACCTGGCCCAATACTGGCGGTAATGCAAACATTGTTCCGGTCGTGGCGAACGGTAAAGTCTTCGTCGCCAGCAACAAGGAACTGCGGATTTTCGGGTTGCACTAGCGCGGGTACGTTACGAAGGCTTTTTCCGCAAGCGGGTCTTCGTTGATCGTTCCCACCCCGAATGCTAGGCTGCGAATGGAGTGCCTTCGGCATACGCAGACTCGGTAAAGACCCAATCCTCAACTCTTGCGCGGCGTGCGCAGTGGCTACGCTCGGCCGCGGCCGAGGTGTGGGTTAAGTTCCTGCTGGCGCTCCTTGGGCTGGGACTGGCCTTTGCGGCGGCACTTTTTTCCACCGTTTCGAGAGACGCGGGAAACGTCTGGGCCACGGTGATTCTGGCATCCGCCGCCCTCGTGCTGGCGACATGGGTGGGGCTGGTTACGGTCCCCTATTTGGCTCGGCGCGTCGCCCTCGAGAGGCTACGCGAGACTTTTGACTTCGAGGTCACGCGAGCCGGCGTGATTTATGTACTAGTCACACTCGTCATCGGCATCGCCGCACTCAACACCGGGAACAATCTTCTCTACATCGTCGTGGCGGCCATGCTGGCGGCGATCCTGGTTTCAGGAATCGTCTCGGCAGTGGTGCTGCGTTCTCTGGAACTGGACGTTCGGTTGCCTGACCACCTATTTGCCGGCCGCGCCGTGATGGGTAGGATTCTAGTGCGGAATCCCCGGCGATTTCTGCCTTCATTCTCCATTCGCGTCGTCTCTACACGCAAGAAGCGAAAGAAGCCGTTGAAGCAGTGGACGTGGGAATCAGCTACGTTTGCCTTCCCGTTGAATCGTCCTCCAGAGCGGCAATGGTTGAGGTTGCCCGACCGGCGCGTCCGGCGCGTGGCGATTGCGTCTGAGCTACCGGGAATTTTTGAAGGCATGGCTTACTTTCCGTATCTGCCGCCACGGGGCGAAGTGTCGGCGGACTTGTCGTTGAAATTTGAGCGCCGCGGGCGATACCACGAAGGCAGCTTCGGAGTGGCTACACGCTTTCCGTTTGCCTTTCTGACCAAGACGCGCCATCTTGCGTTGCAGCGTGAGATTCTGGTGTATCCGCGGATCGAGCCGACCGACGAGTTGTTTGAAATCCTGCCGCTGGTGCGGGACGAGTGGGAGAGCTTCGTGCACGGCCGCGGCTCCGACCTCTATCGCATTCGCGAGTACATGCCGGAGGATTCGGCGCGGCACGTGGACTGGAAGGCGACGGCCAAATCCGGCTCGCTGAAAGTGCGCGAGTTCAGCCGCGAGGATGAGCGCAAGGTGCGCATCGTCTTCGACAATCCCGAAGCCGGGATGATTTCGGAACCGGCATACGAACGGGCTGTAAATCTGGCGGCGTCCCTGGCCTGGAACTTTTCCGCGCAGGATGCGGAAGTCTTTTATCAGGTTGCAGGGCAGGGAAGCAGCGGCGAGGTGCATGAATTTCTGGCGTGCCTGGCCGTGATCGAACCTCGCGAAGCTAGCACGCTGCCGGGTACCCCAAGTCCCCTGGACCTATTGCTGCACGGGGCCGGGAACAACGGTGAGTACAACATTGTCTTGACTGCGCACCCTCGGGGAAGCCTGCCTACGGCGCTGTGGAACTGCTCGTACTTTGTCTTTCTGGAGAACGAACCTCGCCCAGTCGCATCGTTACCGTAAGTGGCTAGGCCGCGCGAGATTCCGCCAGGTACATCATTCTCGCCAGCGCAGCTCGTTCAGAGAGGTTGATCACAGTTTCGAGATATCGCTGCTGCCGCTCAAAGCCGGCAGCGCCCTCAACCTTTTCGACTTCTGCTCGATGAGAGACCCTCGCTGCCCGTCGCCCCCTGGCATTCTTCAGCAAACTCGCGGTGCGGTTATCGCTTTCCAACACCCGAAACCCGGTCATTTCAAGAGTTCGTTCGTTGAAGCCCAGCGGCACGAAGTGATTGGGCCCGTGAACAGCGCGCAGCCGTATCTCTTCATCGGAGATCGAGCCTGTGATAACGCCCGCGTCCGTAAACAGGAATCTTCCACCGGGAACGAGAACGCGCGCAACTTCACGGAAGGCTCGCACCCGATCCGGCAAATGAAGAATCACATCCAGGCACATCACCGCGTCGAATGAGGCACTGGCAGACGGCAGAGACGAATTCAAGTCGGCTTCTTGGAGTGTGATGGCTTCATCCATCCCAAGCTTTGTCGCGCGCGCACGCCCGACAGCGATCGCATTGGCGCTTGAATCCATACCGGAGCCGTGACAACCCACCACACCTACAATGAAGGCCAGCGGCCCACCTGGACCGCAGCCCAGGTCAAGAAGGCGACTGGCACGCGATATCTTGAGTCGGGCAATGTCCTGCTCAAGTTCCTCTGCCGTTACCCAGGAATGCTGACCGATATCCTTTCCGTAGGCTTCTGCCCGAAGTTGCTGTTTCAGAGGCGAATCAAAGTCCTGGTAGGAGTCATCATAGCCACCACCTTTGGATCCGACTGGAATGCTCACGAGGACCTCAGTGCGCTGGGAGATCTCTGCTCAGCGCGGTGCGAGTATACACTCGTCGCCCCAGCGCTCTGCCCACCTGCGGTCCGGACTCTTTTCCATCGCGGCATTGGCTGGGTACAAATTTAGCTCCCCACCTTATTAGCCCTTCCCTTGCATCCTAGTTTCGGCATATACTCCCGCCCCGATAGATGCTTTTTGACAGCTCGGGACTTCCCCAGCCTGGAGGGTATCAAATGCGAATCTGCGACCTGATCAAAGATCAGGAGTCTTATCAGGCAGACTTGGGCCACACCGTGCTCGAGACGGTGAGAGCCATGGTCGAGCTCAACATCGGAGCCGTGCCCGTCCTGCATAACGGCAAGCTAGTCGGAATTTTTTCCGAACGCGACCTGATGAAACGTGTGGTCGCTGAAGGCCTCGACCCCAGCAGTACCTGTATGGGCGAGGTCATGACCGACGATCCCCTGACCATCAACACGAACGACGATCTCGAAAATTGCATGACCCTGATGCGGCGCCACAATTTTCGCCACCTTCCGGTTTGCCATGATGGACAGCTGGTAGGCATGGTCTCGCTGCGCGATATCCTGCTGCACGACTTGAATGAGAAAGACGATGAGGTCCGCATGATGCGGGCCTACATCCACTCCGTTCCCGACGCATAGAAGTCGCCGTGCCTCAGCGTAGTGGGTTGGTAACGTTACGTGGGTCACATGCATTCGTGGGTCCGGCTTAGGTCGGACCCTTTTTCATTGCAGAAACCGCCTGATGCTTCAGCAGTGGGCGTAAGCGATCTTCGTTCCAATCAAAAACATCCCCGCCCTGTCAAGCGAAATGGCACAAAGGTAACGTTACTTTGGGTTACCTCAGTTCATTGAACAAGTGGTCGAAAACCGTTAGCTTTCCTTAATAGCCGAAGAGCAGCTATTCACAGCAGGACCGCACGGTTGGCTCTCATGGAACGTTTTTGGCAGAGAGCACCCGTCAGTGGCGCCGAATGAGCGAACCAGTAAGGATTCTCTATTACGCTCTGTGGATCGCGCATCCCCTTCTTCAGGCGGGGATCGCCGCAGCCATGCTGCGCCTTAAACTGCATCGCAAGTTTAAGTTCTTCTTCGCCTACCTGTGCACGCAGATTCTCTCGTTTGTCCTGATCTTCCCCACTTACAAACACAGTTATGCAGCTGCTTTCTATCTTTCCTGGATAACCACTGCGGCCAGCGCCTTTCTGGGTTTCACCGTGGTTCACGAGGCCTTTCTCGATGTTTTCCGGCCGTTCGACACACTGCGCGATCTGGGTACGGTCCTGTTCAAGTGGGCAGGTCTGGTGATGCTGCTGGTGGCCGGCGTGGTTTCGGTTTCGACGAACTCGGCCGACCTGGCGCCGTGGATGCAGGCTATCTTGACCTCTCAGCGCTGCGTGCGCATTATCCAGGTGGGGATGGTCCTGTTCCTTCTGTTCTTCTCCCGCTACCTGGGCGTGAGCCGCCGACAGTACAGCTTCGGGATCGCGTTGGGTTTTGGCGGCTTTGCCGTGGTTGAGTTGGCCCTTATCGCTTCCTGGGTGGGGGATCACCTCGGCAATCCATGGATGAGCCTGGTGAACATGGCGGCATACAACGCCACCTTGTTGACTTGGTTGGGGTACACGCTGGTAAAGAGTCCGGCCCGGGAAGTCTCGTCCACGCTGTTGCAATCCCAGCGCTGGGAGCAAAGCCTCACCGATATCCATCACCCGCTGCCGGAAAACTCGCTGATCCCGATGTTCGAAGGCATGGTGGACCGTGCGCTGTCTCGTAATCACGCGACATCGACCGCAGCGCTGGACGCGGCAGCGGCCGCAGAAGTTGTTCCGGCAGTGCGACGGGCAGCTGCTGTCGTGGGCGGACTACACCTGCCCGACGTAGCGGAGCGGTTCGGATCGAAGTCTTAGAATCCGCGTTGTTCCGACCCCGGTTTTCTTGCTTTTGACAGCTTCCCCCGATCTTGTTCGGATTCCGTAAGCGTTTTCTCGGGGAAGGTGTCCTTCTGGCCTCGGCCTTTTCTGGACGAGCGTCATCCCGCCGAGCCTTGTTGCTAACCCACTGATTTGTAGAGGTTTATAACCTTTTAAACCGTACGTTATAACTCCGGAGTTATACGCCGGAAGCCCTCGCGCGTTCGGATAGCGCAAGTTCTTGCAAACACAGCTTGACAAATGCCTTATAATTCGGCACCGCAGCGAGGTGGAAGGTTTTGAACACCAAGGCTGTGGCTTAGGAGAAAACCCATGAAACGCACACTCAGGATTTCGGTCCTGATGTTCGGAATAGTGGGCACGTATGTCTTGGCCGCCGTTCCGCAGGTTCCCGCCCCGGACGGAGGACCCATACTGTGCCCACCTCAACAACAACAAACCGGAATCAAGTGCACCAGCGCTAACCTGCCGCCGATGTAGAGTAGTAGTTAATCGGAGGCGTGTGGCGACTGCAAGGTAACCAAAGTAACCACCCGTAACTTGGGCCGAAAACTAGGGCTCGCAATCTTTGGGCTGTTCGGGACCTCATAACCCGGCGGCCCCGTTTTTTTGCGTGGAAGGTGCTTCTTACAGCGTCTTTTTGACCGCGGATTCCAAAGCCTGCCGAAGTTCGGCCGCATCGGTAATTGGCGGCTGGCACGTAGAACCCGAGCACAGAACCGCGAACGCATCGCCGGAGCGCACCTGGGGCAGTTTGGGGAGCGTCTCGGCCAAAACCGGTGGAAGATTTTCCGCCACCGCCTTGTCGCCGGACAGCCGCAGCACGCTCTTGTTGAAGGCGAACGGAGCCACCGCGGTTCGGTAGAGTTCGGTCGCCTGTGTACTATCGCTTTCTCCGATTACCACCACCTGTACCGGCTGCTCTAAGAAATGGAGAACGGCGATCCCGTAGGTCGCAGCAAAGATTCCAAACTGTTCCACGATCCCCGCAAATGCTTCCAGAGTCTGCTCCGCTTTATCGCGATAGCCAGCTTCCGCAATGTAGTGATGCAACCTCATCAGCGCGATGGCCGCCATAGGATTACCCGCCGGCGTAGGCGAGTCCTGCAGAGGCTTGCGGCGGGTGGCGAGCACGCCCAGGCTGTTGCCCTCCGCGATTGGCTCGCTGTCGAAGAATCCCCCGGACGTGGCGTCGAAGAACTTCGCGATCATCGTATCCGCGATGGCTTGCGCGAACTTGAAGTAGCTCAGGTCCGCAGTGGCCTCATAAGCGTCAAGGCATGCGATAGCGGTTGCCGCATAATCGTCCAGCAAGCCAGAGACTTCGCGATGCTCCGCCTTGGGATCGGAGTAAGCGACTACGTGAAGCAGCTGCGGGAGCACTGCCCGTGTGGCCGCGGGCGACTCGCCCGCGGTAGTTGATTGCTCATGCCCCGGTTTCCAGGCTTCAGAAAGAATTCGGTCGAGCGAGCGCAAAGCGAATCGCCGCGCATTGTCGAGATGCAACACCTTCGCCGCTTCCAGATAAGCCGAAACGCACATGCTGTTCCAGCCTACATACACCGTCTTGTCGACATACGGGGTAGGCCGCTCGAGCCGCGCCGCGTACATTTTCTTCTTCGCCGATGCCAGCAATTCCTTAACGCGATCGGAAGTCAGGCTCAGCCGACGCGCGATCTCTTCGACCGGAGCGCGCACATAAAGCACATTCTTCGCCGGGTTGTGGTGCATCTCCCCGACTTCGTTGATGTCGTAATGCAGTGCCGCGACCTGCGCCTCTTCTTCCGTGAGGACGGCTCGCGCTTCGTCCAGCGTCCAGGTGAAATAGTCGCCGTCATCATCCATCGAAATGTCTGCGTCCTGCGAGGCATAGAAGCCGCCACGCTCGCGATCGCTCAGCCACTCATCCATCCAGCGAATGATGTCGCGCGCCACGTCCGCGAAAAACTCAGAGCCGGTCACCTGATAGCCATGCACGTAGTTCTTCAGCAGCTCCGAGTTGTCGTAACACATCTTCTCGAAGTGCGGCACCACCCACCGCTCGTCGACCGAGTAGCGATGGAAACCCCCCGCAAGCTGGTCGTAGACTCCGCCCCGAGCCATGCGTTCCAGCGTAGTAACGATGAGGTTGCGAAGCGCCTCGTGGTCGTCGGAACTGTCGGCATCAGCAAGGTCGCCATCAGCAGCAGAGTCCATGTGGGGACGGCCGCCCTCGGCTGTCCGGCGGAGCAAAGCTCCGCTACCGATGCGAGAGTACTGTTCGATAAGCAAATCCAGCGCCGAAGGATGCGGAAACTTGGGTGCATTCCCAAAGCCGCCGTGCTGCGCATCGAACATCTTGAACGCCGATTCCTGTATCGCCGCAATCACGCTCCGCGAAACCCGTCCCCCACGGCCCGCAAACGACTCCGACTGCGCGATCGCACTCTCCACCATCTTGGCCTGCTCGACCACGTCGCCATTCTTTTCTTTGTAAGCGTTGGCGATGCTCAAGAGCACGCGTCGGAAACTCGGACGCCCGTACCCATCGCTGGGCGGAAAATAAGTCCCCCCATAAAACGGCTTGCCATCCGGTGTGAGGAACGCGGTAAGCGGCCACCCACCCTGCCCGCTAACCGCCTGCACCGCCGCTTGGTAGCGGCTGTCGATGTCCGGACGCTCATCGCGATCTACCTTCACTGCGATGAAGTGCTGGTTCACAATGGCCGCAATTTCCGGATCGTCGTAAGACTCCCGGTCCATCACATGGCACCAGTGACACCACACCGCGCCAATGTCGAGCAGCATCGGCTTGTTCTCCCGCTGCGCCGCCGCGAAGGCCTCCGCGCCCCACTCGTGCCACTGAATCGGCTGATGCATGGCGGAGCGTAAGTACGCGGAAGAGGCGCGGGCGAGGGAGTTGAGGGTCGTGGTGGTCATGGCAATAGTCTAAATCGCGTGCAAGCAGAAGTCCGAACCTGAA
>WNFB01002491.1_pt1 | contig 16014 bp, 14 predicted proteins | sample 5400501 | NCBI WGS metagenome assembly WNFB01 (sample SAMN13153341, study PRJNA577476) | soil metagenome | isolation source: 200 cm saprolite under Douglas fir tree site 2 hole 1 | place: USA:California | collected 2015-04-18
ATCGCCACGACCGTCGCCACCGCCGGGCGTGCCATCACGTTCTCCGGCATCACGGTCGCCATCGGGCTGTCCGCGATGCTCTTCTTCCAGGGCACCTTCATGGCGTCGATGGGCGCCGCAGGGACCATCGTGGTCGCGATCGCGGTCCTCTATGGGCTCACGTTCCTGCCCGCACTTCTGTCCGTGATGGGACCGCGCGTGGACCGGCTGCGCCTCCCCTTCCTCCGCGAGCGGCCGGCGGCCGGCGCGGGTGCCTGGCATGCCATGGCGATCTGGGTGATGCGGCGTCCGGTGGTCGTTCTGGTGCCGGCGCTTGCGTTCTTGTTACTGGCGGGTACACCCTTCCTGCAGCTGCGCCTCGCCAACGGGGACGTCGACCAACTGCCACCGTCGAACCAGGCTCGGCAGGGCTACGACACCCTCGTCTCGGACTTCCCTGGCCAGGACCAGACGACGATCGAGGCTGCTGCGTACTACCCCGGCGGAAGTCCACTGACGGCGGACCACATCGGCGCCCTCTACGACATGAGCCGCCGCCTGGCCTTGCTGCCCAACGTTCTACGCGTGGACAGCATCGTCAACCTCGACCCGAACCTCACAAAGGCCGACTACCAGCGCCTCTACTCAGGGCCGGCCTCTCAGCTCCCGCCCACGCTGCAGCAGGCGCTTTTGATAGGCACGGGCAAGCACCTCGCACTCATGAACGTGGTGACCAACAAGCCCTACACCAGCGACGATGCACGCGCGATTGTCACTGCGGTGCGCGCGCAGCACCTGCCAGATGGTCAGGTACTGGCTACCGGTGGGACCGCCTTCGACCTCGACATCGTCAACTTCATCCTTCAGAAGACGCCGCCGGCCGTGGCTTCGGTAATCGCGATCACCTACGTCGTCCTGTTCCTGCTCACGGGCTCGGTGGTGCTGCCGCTGAAGGCGGTGCTCACGAACCTCGCGTCGATCTCAGCCTCTTTCGGGGCCATGGTCTGGATATTCCAGGAAGGTCACCTGAGTCAGCAGCTCGGCTTCACCGCGCAGTCGATCGATCCCAGCATCCCCGTGATCCTGTTCAGCATCGTGTTCGGCATGTCGATGGACTACGAAGTGCTGCTGATCAGCCGCATCCAGGAGGAGTACCACCGCACCGGCGACAACCAATCTGGCGTCGCCATCGGCCTCGAGAAGAGCGGCCGCCTCATCACCGGTGCCGCGGCGATCATGGTCGCCGTGTTCCTGGCGTTTGGCGCGGCCGACGTGGTCATCATCAAGGCCATCGGCATCGGGCTCGCCGTTGCGGTCGCCATCGACGCCACCATCGTCCGGATCCTGGTCGTGCCCTCCGTGATGCGCCTGCTGGGCCGGCTCAACTGGTGGGCCCCACGCCCGCTCTCCTGGCTCCACTGGCGGATCGGGGCTGGCGAGGCGCGTCCGGTTTCTCCTCCGCAGGCGGCCTAGCCCTGGCCTCCCCACTTGTGGGGAGGTCGACTCCGGGCGCGAAAGCGGCCGCAGTCGGGAGGGGACAGGGCGCGGCCGGAAGGGGAGCGAGCCGGGCCGGGTGGGGGCGTGGATCCGCTGGTCAGTCCCCGCTACTGGAGCGGAAAGGGTGACTGCCACCAGTGCGGCAGGTCGTCGACCTCGATCGCATTCACCCACTTGACCCACCAGAACCCGCGGCGGTTGGCGGCGACGAGGCGCACCGGGTAGCCATGCCCGGGGTCCAGCTGGCGGCCACCGACTTGGGTCGCCAGCAGGAGCGAATCGGCCTCGCTCGCAGGGAACCGGCGGTCGTAACCGGTGCTCGACACGACCCGGATGCTCGATCCACCTGAGTCGAGCAAGCGGCTCAGGCGCACGCCGGTCCACTCCTGTGTGGAGTAGAAGCCGCCGGTGCAGTCAAGCGTCGCTGTGAGCCGGTCGTCGAATGCGAGCAGTTCCTCGTAGCTCCACGTGCGACCGCCCGCGTGAAGAGTCCACTCGCCGGTATCGATCTGTGGGACTGCGTCGAACATCCACGATGTGGCCGGTAACAGGTCGGGCTGGAAGGACCCGACCTCATACGACCCGGTGAAGCGCCGCGTCCCTCCGACCAGGCCTGCAGCCCGGACCGCAACTTCACTCCCCGCGTAGGCGGCCGCCGCGCCGGCCAGGACGGCGCCGCCGCGTAAGAACGTTCGTCGCGAAAGGTCCGTCGGCCGGAGGCGGACTGGGCGCCGGAGCACATGCCAGATAGCGAGCGGTACTGCTGCGATGGCGGCACCGACGTGCACTTCCATCGCGGTGATCGGTCCCCACCAGAGGAGGAGGCCCGTCGAGTGCAGCAGGCCTGCCAGCAGGGAGACGAGCACCAGCACCCCGAATAGCGCTGACACCCAGCGTCCTGAGCGCGGACGGCCCAGCCCGCGCCGGGCAATGATCGACTTCCACGGGACCAGCGCCAAGATCGCGAAGCCGCTGAGCGCGTGGACCACGAGCGACCAACGTGCAGGTGCGGTCGCGAACGCAAAAGCCAGCCAGCCGGTAAGGAAAGCGCCGGCGAGCAACGCGAGCAGGGCGAGGTTGGTGCGAGCCCCGAGCCTCACGTCGGCATTATGCGCGGCGACTCGTTACAGCCGAATAACCACCAAGCCTAGATCGAGCTCACCAGGCACTTTCAAGCATCCCTATGCTCCCCGCCCAGCCTTCGGGGCTAGTCGGCGGTACCCTTTTTGCTCGAAGCCCCCGTAGCTCAGGGGATAGAGCAGCGGTTTCCTAAACCGCGTGCGTAGGTTCGAGTCCTACCGGGGGCACCATCCTTGACAATTCGCCAACCCTTCCGATCGGCACCGTGAAGCTGGTCGGATGGAGTGACGGCCGATCGCGGCGGTGTTCGGTCATGCACGGGTTCGCCGGACGTCCTCATGCGAGTCTAGTGCAGCGCAATATTGCCGGGTGCCGCCTTTTTTAGTAGAAGCTGGGAGGAATCCAAGCAGATGGCTGTTGAGAGGTTCACGCGCGAGCGCATCACCCACTACTTCCGGGTCATTGGCGTCGCCGTGCTGCTGGGCGCCGTCGTCGGGACGGTCAGCAGCGCGATCATCGGGGTCGGAGTCCAATACCTGGGGCCGCTGGAAGGCTACCGACTGGGCGCGCTGGTCGGCGCGTTGGTCGGGGGGATCTACGGGGGCACGTCGGGCCTTGGCATTCGGGGCCTCATCGGGGGCGTGTTGGTCGGAGCGCTCGTCGGGGCGGGAATCGGTGACGCCGCATGGAATCACCAATTGGCCAGCACGCCCAACCCGGAGCAGTCGTACTACCTGATCAGGTTTCCAGCCATCGGGTTGGACAGGATACTGGTCATCGGCGCCGAGACAGGTGCGGTCGTCGGCGCCATCGCCGGGTCGATTCCAGCCGATAGGCCGGCCATGCCGAAGGTCGCGAACTAGAGGAAGAACGACCCGGAACAGGGAGAGGCGCGCCCCAGGCGGCCTCTCCCCATACGAATGACGAGTGTTAGGCGCGCCCGCCTAGCAGGTGTTCGAGCCTCGGACCATGTTGCCGGATGTGTCGCCCGCGTCAGGCGCTAATAGGACCGTGCCGTTCTTACACGAAAGGCTGCCGCCGACCGTGTTGCCGGAGAAATCGAGCGTACTCCCGCGGAGTGAGGCCGAGCCGCTGATCGTATTGCTCTCGACCTCGATGCGACTAATGGTGGTGTTTGAGTTGGTCACTGAGAGTGACCCCTTGATCGTGTTTCCCGGGCACCCCGCGTCTGGGTCGCCGAAGATCAGACCTCCATACGCTGTGACGTCGAAAAATTTCACCGCACCGTTGATGTGGTTGCCGCACAAAAAGGGTCTGTTGAAAGAACTACCACTGAGTGGGAAGGTGCCGGTGAACGAGATCCCGCCGTTGATCCTTGCCGTCCAGATGTCGGCGTCAGAGGAAGGGTGACCAGAGCCGCCATTGAAGTTGATGCCGCCGTCGATCGTCGAGGTCGTGTGCGTCGGAGCGCCCCCCCCATTGGTGGTGGCGTTAACGTCAAGTTCGCCGCCGGGCTTGACGGTGATGCCGCCGTGGACGGCGCCGCCCTGCTGCGAGAGGTGACCGGTCGAGTCGACCGTGACGCCGCCGTTGATGGTCACGGACTTGAGGATGCAGGTCCCGTCTACCTCGAGGCCGCCGTTGACCTTCGAGCCGGGAACCGGCGTGCCTCCGCTCGGGCACCTGTTCTGAGCTGCCGCCGCTGTGGGTGTTGCGAAAATGACCGTCGCCGCGAATAGCGAAGCAAGCGCGAGCAGCATTGACCGTTTATGCATGAACTTTCTCCTCCCCTCATGGGGGATCCATTGTGGGTGCGCTTAAAGTGAGGTTGAACTCAGCAGCAACCACCTCTGTGGGTGCGCTTAGGGTGAGGTTGAACCCAGCGGCAACCACCTCCCTTCCCGGTCGGAACGAAACCGCGCCTGCACAGCCCCACCCCGCCCGTCCCGGCCGCATCTACCGGGAGTCGATTGCCGCGTCAATTCTCTTCACCAACGAGCGGCCTGTCAATCGGTAATCCCGCCTGTTGTAAGTTCTGGGTTACAGGGCGGGACCCCTGCGGACGCTGGGTGCCGCGGTGGTGAGGGCTGCCAGCAGGAGCATGCCGGCGCCCGCAACAACGCCCGCGGTCGCGGGTCCAAAAGCCTGGATCAGAAGGCCGCCGGCAAGAGACCCGAGGGGCAGCGCGCCGAACGCGGTCAGTGAGCCGACGCTCGAAACACGCCCGATCAAACGATCTGGGACGAGCCGGTAGTAGATGGTGCCGCTGGCGATGTTCCAGACCGCACCCATGAAGGCGAGGGCTGCAAGCACGACGATCAGCACGATCGGGCTTCCGACCAGGCCGACGAAAGGAGTGAGCGCCGGCCAAAGCCAGATCGTGATCAAGACGATCGTGTTAGGGCGCAGTCGCCGGGCGAGCCAGCCGCCGGCGAGGGAACCCGCAACTCCTCCCAACCCAAGGCCGGCCAGGATCAGCCCGATCAGGGAGCCGGAAGCCCCGCGGTGCTGCTCCACGACGATAACGACGAGGATGACGATCTGAAACAGCAGGTTGCTGGCTGACGCTGCCAGATTGACGATGAGGACGTAGTGCTGCCCCCACAGCCACTTGAAGCCCTCCTGGATCTCAGCTAGAACGTGTCGGCGTTCCGTGATCCTGTCCTCTCCGAACGGCGCCCGAATCAGGACCAGCGTGACGAGCGACATCAGATAGGACAAGGCGTCGGCAAGGAACGGAATGGTGCGACCGAAGTCGAATAGGAATCCGCCGATGGGCGTGCCCAGCAAGTTAGCGGCCCGGAGCCGCGCCTCGTTCTGCGAGAGAGCCGCAGCGTACTGCTCGGGATGCACCACGATTCGAATCGCAGACACCTCGCCGAGGCGGAAGAAGACGAATAGACTCCCTTCGACAAAGGCGACCGCGATGACCTGGACGAGCGTCAGCCGCCCCCACCAGGCTGCCAATGGGATGCTGCCGAGCGCGAGCATCCGGCCGATATCGCACGCGATCATCAGGCGTCGTCGGTTTACGCGATCGACCAACGCTCCGGCAGGCAGCTGGAAAAGGATGTAGGGCAGGGTCCCCAAAAAGCCGACCACACCCGCAGTGGCCGGCGAGTGCGTCATCGCCAGGACGAGCAGCGGGTATGCAATCGCCGAGACCCTGGAGCCCAGCACGGAGACGGCCTGACCGGTCCAGAGCAGCTGGAAGTCGCGGTTCGACCGCAGCGGCCCAGCCGGGCGAGCATCGTTCACTCCGGCAAGAACTCGGACATGGCATTCATCGGTGGCTTCTCAAAGAGGGCATGAGCGCAAAAGGGCTTCCACGGGAGCATCATGGAAGAGCACGTTCGGAGTTGTGGCTAATTACCTCTTAGTGGCCAACGAGACGGCGGAGAGTCCGGAACTGCTCCGGGCGGTGGCCGAGATCCAAGCGGACGATGCCGATGCAGAATTCGTGATCGTCGTCCCGGCCACGCCGCTCAACCTGCTGCAACAGTTCGAGGGCACAGCCAAGTCGCCGCGCGCGCTGGCGGCGCAGCGAGCCCAGAGCACCCGCCTGCACTTGGAGAACCTGGGACTCCGCGTCCGGTCGGCACGAATCGGCAATTGGGACCCGTTCGTGGCCATCGAGGCCGAGCTGGTGCAAGAGAAGTACGGTGCCATCGTGGTTTCGACGCTGCCGCCGGGCGTTTCGCGCTGGCTCCGAATGGACCTACCGTCGCGGGTCGCGCGTCGGCACCCAGACGTCCGGCTCGTCCATGTGGTGGCCCGATCCGTAGCCCAGCACAGCTGACGAGCCGCACCACGGGCACTCGTTCATAAGCCCCACCCCCGCTCTTCCCCCGGCGCGGGGAGGGCTTTAGCTGCTTCCGCCACGCAGGCTTCAGAATCACGCTCGTGCCACGTGCGTCGCCCTTCTTGCGCGCCCAGTCCGCCCTGCACGTTTTCATCTACCGCCGGACACGTGGCCGGCTGGGCCGGACCTTGTACGGCGTGCCGATCCTGATCCTCTCGCACGTGGGCCGGCGCTCCGGGAAGCAGCTGGACACCCCTCTGATGTTCACCAGAGACGGCGAAGACTTCGTGCTGATCGCGTCCAACGGCGGCCGGCCATGGCACCCAGCTTGGTACCTGAACCTCGCGGCTCATCCGGACGCATGGGTGGAACTGGCTGGGCGCCGCTACCGTGTGCAGGCTGTGGAGGTCCCGCCCGGCCAGGAGAAGGAGCGGCTGTGGCGGAAGATGGCCCGCCTCTACCCGAGGTACGACGACTACCAACGGAGGACCGATCGGACCATCCCGCTGGTGAGGCTGCGGCCGGTGGCTTCCGCCCGCTAGTCACTGCCGTTTTCGAAGACCTCCCGCCGGCGGCCACCGCGCAAGTCGGCGATGATGGTGCGAAAACGTGATGAACGTCCCGCGCCGGGAGCGAAACGGTAAGGTCGCCGAGCTCAGGGCGCTGCCTGTTTTCTCAGAGCTCAGCACCAGGCGCCTGAAGCGGATCGCCTCGAACCTGGATGAGGTGATGTTGCCGCCCGGCGAGAAGTTGATGACGGAGGGCCGCTCTAATGACGCGTTCTGGATCGTCTTGGACGGCGAGGTCGAGCTTACTGTGGCCGGTCGCGCTCATGAGGTCCTGAAACGCGGCGATATCATCGGCCTGCCCAGCATGTTCACTCGGTTGGAGGCGAACGCGGACGTGGTCACGCGCACGCCGGTCAAGGCTCTGGTCGCCAGCCACGCGCAGTTCAATGGCTTGAGGAGTGACCCGGAGGTAGAGCTCCGCTTCAAGGCTGCGATGTTCGATCGCCTGCGGGATGAGGTGTATCAGCTGACGCACGAGACTCCGAAGCGCGGGAAGGGAAAGACCTCCCACTGAGGCCCGGCCGAAAAGCGCCGACGGATCTGCGGCGCCTAGGCGGCCGATGCCCGCGTCAGGGGGCCCGGCCCGTCGTCGTTGCGCATCTTTAGATGCGCTCCTCCTAGAGCCACCCCTTCCTTGGCCTCGACTCGCCGATGCACCGCAGCTCTCGCCGGTCCTTTCGGCCAGGCCTCAAGCGCGCGGTCACCAGAAGTTTCCGTCGCCGACCAGGATGTAGAGAATCGGCCCGATGCCCCAGACCAGAGTCACGATCGCCCACACCACCTTCTTCACCCCACTCAGGTCGGCGCGGCCGACGATGTTGATGATGCAGAGCACAAAAGCGATCGGATGCAGGAACACGGCCAGCAGAATTTCGATCACGAGCTTCATGCCGGCATCATGCTATGCGAGCCCACGAAAAAGGGGCGGGATTGCTCCCGCCCCTACTCCAGCCTAGCGCTGGTCGATTCGGTTAGTCCTTTTCAGGCTTAGTGTCGATGGGTCGCTGACTTGCCGCTGTGTTCGTTGTTGCGGTCGGAGCCGTTCTTGTCCGTGTCGGTGTCGACATCGGTGTCCACATCGTTGTCCACATCGGTCTCGTCTTCGACTTCGGTGGCTTCCGTGGTGCTCGGCTTCTCGTTCTCACTCTTGCTGGACGCGATCGCGCTTACGCAGGCGCCGTGCACACCGCCGGGTCCGTGCGGGCAGGTCGTCCGAGCAGCTGAGGCGACAGCGTCGCCGTGCGAGTCAGAGTCGGTGTTCGCGACATGCATCGCGACGACGCTGAGGGCGCCTCCGGCGCCCATGACCAAAGCCGCACCGGCCCCTGCGATGAGAAGTCGCAGCTTAAACATCCAAAACCCTCCTGGATCCGAGATTGCTTACGTGAATAGGGCCTCGGGTTGGAGCCCGGGACCCAAATCAGGAATAGAAACGCGCGGGGCTGCCAAAATACCCATCTCCAGGAATACGGTGCAGTCTGCGGGCGGGGACCGGCGGGCTACCGCGAGGGTTTGACGAGGCTCCTCAGTGGGCTCGGAATCGACGGCCAGCCGCCCGCCGGGGCGAACGTGCCGTCGGCAGACTGCTCATAGTTCGCCTTCGGTCCCCTGCCAGCGATGTGGGTGACGGCGGCCACGAAGCGGTCGATCTCGGCTTCCTCGTTGTAGGGCGCCAGGCTGGCCCGAACCGCTCCGGGCAGCGCCTTGCGACGGCCCGCGGTCACCTCGCCTTCAACTGCGCCCACAGCCTCTTTGCTCATGTGCAGAAGGTGGAACACGTACGGGTTGGCGCAGAAGCAGCCGCTGCGGACGGCCACGCCCCACTCGTGGCTGAGCGCGGAGGCAACCAGGCCGTGGTGCCGGCCTTCGATCGTGAAGCTGGCGAGAGCCAGACGTGATGCGTCGGGGCCGGCATGTGCTCCGCCGAGGACCGTGACGCCAGGGATCTGGCCCAGGCGCGCGAGCAACGCGGATCCGAGCTCGACTTCGTAACGGAGCATGTCGTCGAAGCCAAGCTCGAGCAGGGTCTCGATGGCGACCCCCAGCGCGACGGCCCCGATGACGTTCGGCGATCCCGCCTCCTCGCGATCAGGCAGGTCGGCCCAAACGGTGTCGTCCCAGGTGACGATGCTGATAGCCCCACCGCCCATGACCTCTGGCGCCCCGGCGAAGAAGTCCCTGGGGGCCACGAGCACACCGGCGCCGTAGGGCGCGTACATCTTGTGGCCAGAGAAAGAGACGAAGTCGAGGTGCCCAGGATCGCTCGCCGGCCGCATGTCGATGCGATGGTGCGGAGCGAGCTGAGCGGCATCTACCGACACCAGCGCGCCGTGTCGGTGCGCGAGCTCGGCGACCTCGTGGATTGGAGATACGAAGCCGGTCACGTTGGAGGCACCGCAGATGGCGACGAGGCCGACGCCTCCGGCATGGGCTGCCAGCTCGTGCTCGATGGCTTCGAGGTCGATATGGCCATCGGGCGTCAGCCCGACCATGATGTGACCGCTGCGGTGTCGCCAGGGCAGGAGGTCGGCGTGGTGCTCCATCTCGGTGACCAGGACGCGGCGTCCATCCTGCCGAGCCTGCTCGGCGGCGATCCGATTGAGCGCATCAGTGGTGCCCTTGACGAAGATCACGACCTGCGTGCGCTCATCGACACCGAGGAAATGGGCGACCAGCTCGCGCGCCTGCTCGTAGGCCTCCGTGGCGAGTCGCGACTTGTAGCCGGTGCCGCGGTGCACGCTCGAGTAGACCTCGGAGAAGGCAGTCACGGCGTCGCGCACGCGATTCAAGGGCGGAGTGCTGGCCGCATTGTCCAGGTTGATGCCCGTGACCATGCCGCCGCCCATCACCGGCACGGGCAGGTCGACCCCTGCGAAGTGCTCGCGCCAGCGTGCGGGGTGGGGGAGGGTCAAGGTTGCGCCTAGCCTAACGCGGCGCGTTGCCGACCACCCCCCCACTTGATGGCAGAGGGGTGCGCCGGGAGCTGGCTTTGCCAGGCCCGGCGCCCTGAGGGGGGACGTCCCCCTCAAATTGAGGGGCAGGGGTGGGGCTCGGCGCACGGCTGCGATGAGGCCGTTGCAGTCACACTAGAGGGTGTGGTCACCTTCGTGTTGTTCACACGAGTTGTGGGCGAATGAGCAGCCGTAAGGTGGATCGCATGCGCGGCCAGGCCGAGGTGGACTCGAGTCTCGCCGCCCGCGAGCTTGGCTTCTTGGTCCGGCTCGCTCAGGCTGCGGCGTCGACCCAGCGGCCCGATGAGCTCCTCGAGTTGATCATCCGCGAGGCGACCTCAGCCATGGGCACCGACGTGTGCTCCCTGTATCTCCTCACGCCGCCAGGGCGGGAGCTGCTTTTGACCGCGACCAACGGGCTCAACGAGAGCATGGTCGGCAAGGTCGTCATGCGTGTCGGAGAGGGGATCACGGGCTGGGTGGCGGAGACACGCAAGCCGGCCGTGGTGCCGGACGTCAACGAGGATCCGCACTGGAAGTGGGTTCCTGGCCTGGACGAGGACCGGTTCCGGTCGATGCTTTCCGTGCCGATCGAATCGGGTCCGAGGCTCGTCGGCGTGCTCAACGTGCAGAGCGCCGAGAAGCGCGAGTTCGACGCCGGGGACATCGACTTCCTGCGCGCGATCGCCGCCCAGGTGGCCGGCATCCTGGAGAGGAGCGAGCTGCAGCGGCGCATGGAAGCCCAGCTCGGTGAGATCCAGCTATCGCACGACATTCATGAGCGCTTCACGAAGCTTTCGCTCGAGGGCGCGGGCATCCACGCCATCCTCGAGGCGGTCGGAGCGCTCGCGGGAGGGCGCGCCGCCCTGTACTCGGGCGACGGGTATCGCGTGAGAGGAGTCGGCGAGGCCTCGGATGGCATGCCGCCTCGAATCCATGCGCCCAATCCCCTGGCGCAGGCCGGAGCACGCGAAGTCCGCATCACCGCCGGCCGGCCACCGAGAGCGCTCGATGTGGTGCCGGTGCGCGCCGGCACCGACGTCCTTGGTCTCCTCGCCGTCGGCGTGGATGCGCAGACGGTCGATACGCACGGCCGGCGCAGGGCGCTCGAGCATGGTGCCACGGTGCTGGCACTTGAGCTCTCCAAGGAGCGTGCCGCGGCAGAGGTTGAGCGCCGGCTGCGCGGCGACCTCGTAGAAGAGCTGCTCAGTGGCGGCCTCGAGGGGGACGAGGCCGAGAGGGTGGCTCGCCAAGCTGAACGCCTCGGCCACCGACTGCCACACCGTGCCTGGGTCCTCGCGCTCGAGCCCGACGATGACGAGACGGAGCTGGCCCTCGCCGCGCGCGGCCAGGAGGATCGGCTCGACGCTGCCCTGAGTGGAGTGATTCGATCGCGACTGCCCGGGGCGCTCACCTTGGTGCGATCTGCGTCGGCGGTGTTCATGGTCCCGGACGAACTTGCTCTCGATCTGGCAGCGGCCGAGAAGCTTGCCGGTCAGATCCTGGCCGGCGCCGCGCCAGTGATGAAGCCTGGCACCGCGTCCGTAGGGGTGGGCAACATTGCGAACTCGGTCGGTGAGCTGGCCCGCTCGCACCACGAGGCGAGGCAGGCGCTGCGGCTCACGCGCCGGGCCGGCGGTCGGGGACGCGTCACCTCATACCGGTCATTGGGAGCGTTCCGGCTTCTGCTCGAGGTGCAGAGCCCGGACGCGCTTCGCCGCTTCGTTGTGGAGCTGCTCGGGCCTCTGCTCGAGTACGCCGAATCGCGTGACACGCCGCTGCTCGAGACGCTGGATGCCCTGTCAGCCGCACGCTGGGTTAGGCGTGCGGCCTCCCGCCAGCTGGGGATCCACATCAACTCGATGAGCTACCGCGTCGAACGCATCCAGGCGCTGACCGGCCTCCAACTGGATGACCCGGAAACGCGGGTGGCGATCTCCATCGCCCTGCGAGCCCGCGCCATGCTGGGCATGTAGGTCATGAGAGGGAACCTTTGACGGTTCCCTCTCATCGGGGCGTTCACCGGCGCCAAAAGTAAAGGGCCCCGGTTTTTAGGCCAGGGCCCCTGGAGAGGGTAGATGGCTGATTTTACTTTACACGTCGCTGTAGAGCATAAACTCCCACGGGTGTGGTCGGAGCGCCACCGGGTCGACCTCACGCTTGCGCTTGTACTCGATCCACGTCTCGATGACGTCGGGCGTGTAAACGCCGCCCTCGGTCAGGAACGCGTGGTCCTTTTCCAGAGCATCGAGCGCCTCGTTCAGCGAACCGGGTACGGACTTGATTTTGGCCTTCTCCTCGCCCTCGAGTTCGTAGATATCCTTGTCAACGGGCTCAGGCGGCAAGATCTTGCTCCTGATGCCGTCCAGGCCGGCCATCAAGCAGGCCGAGAACGCCAGGTACGGGTTGGCGGCGGGGTCCGGTGTCCGGAACTCGACGCGTTTGGTCTTGGGGTTGGTCGAGTACATCGGGATGCGCACGCAGGCCGACCTGTTGCGCTTGGAATAGACCAGGTTGATGGGCGCCTCGTAGCCCGGCACCAGCCGGCGGTATGAGTTGGTGGTTGGTGCGCATAGGGCCAGCAGCGCCGGCGCGTGCTTGAGCAGCCCGCCGATGTAGTAGACCGCCATCTGGCTCAGTCCCGCGTAGCCCTTGCGGTCGGCGAACAGGTTCTCTCCGTCCTTCCACAGGCTTTGGTGCACATGCATTCCCGAGCCGTTGTCCTGGAAGAGCGGCTTGGGCATGAAGGTCGCCACGTAACCGTGCTTCGCCGCGATGTTCTTGATCACGTACTTGTAGACCATGAGCTTGTCGCCCATCTTGGTCAGCGTGTCGAACCGCATGTCGATCTCCGCTTGGCCCGCGGTGCCGACCTCGTGGTGCTGGACCTCGACGCGGACGCCTGCCTCCAGAAGCTTGAGCATGAACTCGGAGCGAAGATCTTGAAGCTTGTCGGTCGGAGGCACCGGGAAGTAGCCCTCTTTGTGTCGCGGCCTGTATGCGAGGTTGGGCTCTGAGTTCTTGCCTGCATTCCAGATGCCCTCATCGGAGTCGATGAAGTAGTAGCCGCTGTGCGCGTTCTGGTCGAACCGCATGGAGTTGAAGATGTAGAACTCGGCCTCTGGGCCCCAGTAGCTCAGGTCCGCGATGCCCGACTTCCGCAAGTAATCCTCGGCCTTCTTGGCGATGAACCGAGCGTCGCGGCTGTACGGCTCGCGGGTGATGGGGTCGATTACGTCGCAGATCAGAAACAGCGTCCTGTGCGAGAGGCAGGGATCGATGGTGGCGGAGTCCGGGTCGGGGACGAGCAGCATGTCGCTCTCGTCGATCGCCTGGAAACCGCGAATGCTGGAGCCGTCGAATCCAAGCCCGTCCGTGAAGCTGTCTTCGTCCAGTTCACCCAGGGGCAAGCTGAAGTGCTGCCAGGTTCCGGGCAGGTCGATGAAACGGACGTCGACGACCTCGACGCCCTCCGCCTTGGCGCGCTCGAGCACCTCGCGCGGGCTGGTCTTGCTACCGACTTTGGTTTCGATCGCCATCTACACCCTCCTGAAGCATGGAATTGACGGGCTCCGACGCCATCGTAGGAAGGAGAGCAACCCCAGATCACGGTGGGCACCCACAAATTGAACGCCGTCGTTTCCGTGTGGAGCGCACGACAAGAAATATCCACAGGCCGCCGCCTCTCGTGTGGCTTACACAAGTGGGAGCCGGGAAGGTTCGTAGCCACTGCACGTTTTGAGGCCAATGAGCGCGCGGCTAGCCTGACACGCAGCCGTTTCTCGGATGGCATTGCAACGCGGAGGTGACCGATTGTCCACGTCTACCGGTGATCTGAAGAAGTCGCTCTTGAAACGCAAAACGGTGCTCTGGATCGCCGGAGTCCTTTCCGTTCTGGCGGCGCTGCTGCCGATTGCAGTCCTGGCTGATGACAACACGGCCACCCAGGCTGCGGGTGTCGCCGCCGATACCGTCTGGGTGGCGGTAACGGCCTGCATGGTCATGTTCATGCAAGCCGGCTTCGCCATGCTCGAGGTCGGTTTCAGCCGCATGAAGAACGTGGGGACGGTGGTCGCCAAGGTCATCACCAACCTCAGCGTGAGCTCCATCGCGTACTGGGCACTGGGGTTCGGGCTCGCATTTGGTGCCGGCGGCGCGTTTGCGCTCATCGGCGGCAGCGGTTTCTTCCCGACCTTCAGCCCGGGCTCACAGATGCACCTGCCGGCCATCGACTCCAGCACGGCGACGGCCTCGGCCAAGTTCTTCTTCGAGTTCGTGTTCTGCGCTGTTTCCCTCGCCATCGTGTGGGGCACGATGATCGAGCGGACCAAGTTCATCGTCTACATCCTGTTCGGCATTCCATTTGCCGCCTTCATCTACCCGCTCATAAGCCACCAACTCTTTGGCGGCGGATTTCTGCAGGCGACGCTTGGTGCCCAAGACTTCGCGGGCTCCACAGTGGTGCACCTCACCGGCGCCACGGCCGGCTTCGCGGGCCTCTTGCTCCTCGGACCGCGCATCGGCAAGTACGAGAAGGGCAAGTCCAACGCCATCCCGGGCCACAACATGCCCCTAGCCCAGTTGGGTGTGCTCATCCTTTGGTTTGGCTGGTTCGGGTTCAACCCCGGATCGACGTTGAACGCCACCAACCTGCACTTCGCAGACATCGTTGTCGTCACCAACATCGCCGCCGCGGCCGGCGCTGTGGCGGCGCTGGCCACCATATACCTGATCACCAAGACGATGGATGTGGGCATGATCGGCAACGGCGCGATCGCGGCGCTGGTCGCCATCACAGCCCCGTCGGGCTACGTCGAGCCCTGGGCCGCGATCGTCATCGGCGCGGTCGCCGGCGTGATCGTGGTGGTCGGAGTCCTTGCCATTGACAAGTACCTGGATGACCCGGTCGGCGCCCTCCCCGCTCACGGCTTGGCCGGGATTTGGGGGACGCTGAGCTGTGGCCTGTTCACCGTGCCGGCGCTGGCCAAGTTCAACGGCGTCGGCCAGGGCGGACTCTTCTACACCGGAAGCTTCCACCAACTCGGAGCGCAGGCGATCGCGGTCACGGCTTCATTCGTGACCGTGTTCGTGCTCAGCTACGGCCTCTTCTGGGCCATCAAGAAGACTGTCGGCCTGCGCGTCTCCGCTGCGGAAGAGCTCGAAGGGCTCGACATCAGCGAGCACGGAATGTGGGGCTACCCGGAAGCTTTCATGCCCGTCCCGGGTGGCGTCTACCGCCAGCCGGATACACCCACCATCAATCCGCACCGCTCCCCTGAGCCGGCCGCCACTGGAACGCAAGTGGAAGGATCACCGGCATGAAGATGGTGGTAGCGATCATCCGTCACGAGCGACTGCAGGAAGTGCAGGACGTGCTCGACGAGTGTGGCGTGTCGGGTGTCACGGTGACCGAGGTCAAGGGATGCGGCGCCCAGCGCGGCTACACCGAAAAGTACCGCGGCACCGCCGTCCACATCTCGCTCCGGCCACGGCTGAAGGTCGAGGCTGTGATGCGCAGCGAGATCGTCGACGCAGTCGTCGACAAGATGGCCGTGGCCGCCCGCACGGGTGAGGTAGGCGACGGCAAGATCTTCGTCATGGGCGTCGATGACGCCGTCCGCATCCGAACCGGAGAGCGGGGCTCGGAAACCGTCCAGCACGCGGAGCGGGCGATGTGGGGGCACTAGAAGTCATGAGGGAAACCCGGGGATGGTTTCTATGGGGACCAAGTCGCGGCCGGCGTAAAGCCGGCTGCCCTTGTAACGCTCGTTCTTACTGAGTTGGGGGTAGGTCCCGTCGCCCTGGCTACGCTGGTTGGGTTGAGGGGCCTAGGCGGCTGCGTTCGCGTTCTTTTCGATCCAGGCCTTGATGGGGGCTGAGCCGCCCGGGTAGCCGATAAGCCGGTCCACCAGCTTCCCGCCTCGGAACAGGCCAAGGGTTGGGATGCCCATGACGCCGTAGCGGATGGCGATGTCCTGGTTGACGTCCACGTCCAGCTTGCCGATCGTCACCTTGCCGGCGAACTCGTCAGCCAGCCGCTCCACTGCGGGCTCCATCATCCGGCACGGCCCGCACCAGTCGGCATAGAAGTCGACGATCACGGGCTCGACGGCCTTGAGTACGTCGGCTTCGAAGGTTGGTCCATCGAAGTGCTTGATGTTGTTCACACTATCTA
>WNFB01002495.1_pt1 | contig 16004 bp, 17 predicted proteins | sample 5400501 | NCBI WGS metagenome assembly WNFB01 (sample SAMN13153341, study PRJNA577476) | soil metagenome | isolation source: 200 cm saprolite under Douglas fir tree site 2 hole 1 | place: USA:California | collected 2015-04-18
AAACCCGTCGCATTCGGTCATATCGGCAGTGTACCACTACTCGGCCTCCCCGGTAATCCCGTCTCGGCTGCCGTGACATTTGAATTATTCGCTCGTCCTGTCATACGTAAGATGCTCGGTCATACGCGCCTGCTCCGCCCCCAGATCGATGTGGTCGTAGAGGACGGCGTAAGCGACCGCGCCATGCGTCGGCATTATGTCCGTGCTCAGGTACAGTGGCGCGATGGCCGTTTCGTGGCACGCACAACCGGCAACCAGGGCTCTCACATCATGACATCGCTGCTCAATGCCAACGCACTGGTGATTGTGCCGGAAGGTGGTGTCGAGGTGCATCCAGGAGATACCGCAAAGGCCATCATGCTTGATTGGCCGGAGGTGTAGCCTGGTTTGCGAGCCGGTAGCGCAGTTGATCGCGTGAAATACCCAATAACATCGCTGCCTGCACTTGATTACCGCCACAGCGTTCCAGCGCTTCACGCACAAACTTGTGTTCGATGCCACTCAGGAATGCGCGGAGATTGATGCCTTCGGGGGGCAGGCTCAACTGTTGCTGTAACTCCTGCAGACGCCGGGTAGCGTTACTCTCTCCGCGACGAATTTCCTCTGGCAGATCTTTTGGCAGAATGACCTGTGCATCGCACAAAATCTGACCACGCTGAATCACGCTGCGCAACTCACGTACATTCCCCGACCACTGGTAGCGCAGCAAGAGTTCCATAGCTTCTGGGCTTACACGCAGAGGCTCCATGCCATCAAGGCTGTATAGCTGCAAGAAGTGCTCAACGAGTGGCTCGATATCTTCGGGTCGATCTCGTAGTGGTGGTAAGTGGAGCGTGACGACTTCGAGCCGGTAGTACAGGTCTTCGCGGAAGGTACCCCGTGCGACAGCAGTGTGCAAATCGACATTCGTGGCAGAGATGACGCGCAGGTCAACGTGAATTTCCCTCGTGCCGCCGACACGTCGGAAGCTGCGCGTTTCGAGGAAGCGCAGCAGCTTGGGCTGCAAGAACGGCGACATCGAGCCGATCTCGTCAAGAAAGAGAGTGCCACCGTCAGCGCGTAACACATATCCTGTGCGCGAGGCTTTTGCATCAGTGAAGGCTCCAGCTTCAACGCCGAAGAGTTCGGTCTCTAGCAGCGTATCAGGAATGGCAGCACAGTTGATGTCGACGAATTGGTAGGCGGCACGGCGACTGAGTGTATGAATTGCGCGAGCCACCACTTCTTTACCGGTGCCGCTCTCACCCTGCAACAACACAGTTGTTGATGGGTATGACGCTACTTGACGCACTACCGTGGCGACTTCACGCATTGCCTTGCTGCGACCAATCAGCATACCCACATGAGCGACAACGTTTTCTAAACTCAAGTCCTCAGGTGACTCACGCACAAAAAAAGCACTGCGTCCCTTCACGACACATACCCCCACTTACTAGCCGTCCAGGATAGGATTAGCGTTCCCTTCCCGCTCGTGCATAGGCATCATTGACGGCAACTTGGCCACCTGATTGTGCAGCTGGCAATGGTTGAGAATAGCGCCCCTGACCATGCTCAGGAACAAGGGGGACAGACGATGGAAAAGGTAAGGCATCGGTAGTAGGCATGGAAGCTGCACGTGGTTGTGCTGCATAGACCGGTGCCATGTAGCCATTGCTCAAACCAGCAGTCACAGCATTTTTCGCGACAGGCGATGGCCTATTTACCGAAGCCGCAGGAGGCAAGAGATACACCAGGCCCAGAGCAATCAGTTCACCTACTACCTGACAGACCAGGTTAGCAGGATAGCGTACCTCATTACAGATCATCTGTAATGAGGTACGGCCATCCGCCCACGTAAAGATTTGCCATTGCTCAGGTGTCAATTGGAGTTGCGGATTCCGCTCACGAAGTGAGGCGAGATCCGTTGGCACCAACACCATCTCAGGCTTCATGAACGAAGTATCAATACGTCTCGGTACAGCAGGAGTAGCGATCGGTCTCGGTGGTGTAAGTGTGGAACTGATCGTAGGTGGAGTTGTGACAGGAGAGCTAACGTTATTGGATGGTTGCGGCATCTCGTCTGAAGCGAGAACTGACGTAATGCGTGGCATTGGCATGGCTTCGATAAAGAGTTCTGATGCACTTAAGGTAGGTGGAGCGTCAGAGGTATTGGGTACATTTGCCACAAAACCTGCAGCGGGTTCTTCTCGCACCAGGGTAGTAGTGATTCTGCTTCGTTCGGGCTGAGGGACAGGTGCCGGAGAAGTGATAGAGGCAAGCAAAGAAGAGACAGATAGGGCTACCAGCAGTCGACCGGACGGAGGCGGTACTTCATCTTCGAAATAAAATTCGCCCATCGACCATGTAAGTAATGACTGTAGTACCTGCGTAGTTTCTTTGCTTGCCCAAGCACGTAACGCCTCACGACTTACACATCCGAGGTCCAGCAACATTATAGCCATACGGGCTTCGTTAATTTCTGCTGTGCCGAAAGCTGCTAGCGCTTCTTGCCGCGCTTGTGGCGAAATAACTCCGGCTTCTACCAGTCGATCCTCTAGAGTGGTTTTCGTTTTGGCAGGGCCTCTACAGAGTAACCGACCCTGCTGAAAATAGAATTCTACCCACTGTTCCCCCTGTTTAACTACCAGCAACCCACTTTTTCTGTGTATCTCAAGTCGTTTCAAAATATCCGGCAGGTTGAACTGCTCTAGCGTACCTAAGAGTGACACTGTTCACCACCCATCCGAGAACGACTCTCAACATACGGCATACGCATCGCTTCCCCTGGGAGCGATGTACCCATGGTGAGAGTCCATGACGTAAGATCACATGAACGGCAAATTCGCAAATAAAAAGGCTGCCGACCTTTTTACGGAGGGAGAGGGATTCGAACCCCCGGGGCTATTCACCCAGCTGTTTTCAAGACAGCCGCAATCGACCACTCTGCCATCCCTCCGCTCACAGTGTACCACATACGCAACCACATTTGGAAGGAGGATACACATTTTGTAATTAGCAGCGTTTTCTTCTGGCATCTGCATAATGATAGTTGGCGTTGCCAGGCACTTTTACCCATCTTACGCTACCGCGACAGGAACGAAACACCCATATATGGATGTAGGACTTTTGGTGTAACGATAGAGCCATTGGCCTGCTGATTTGCAGTTCGAGCTGGCGGATATCTCGCATCACGGCCTTCACCCATAGTATAATTTCACGATAGAGAATTTGCGGAGGAAGCTATCCTTATGAATACCATTGCTTTTATCCTCAATCCGACCGTGAGCCCACAAGCTACCTGTGATCTACGCGAATTGGTCGGGTGTGAGCGCTTCGACAGCGATGCCCGCAGCCTTACCTACAACTTTGGCCCAAGATGGGTGCCACTAGTGCTGGAGGAGTATGGGCTGCCAGTACCGGACGAGGAAAAGCTGAAGTTCTATCAACTACTTGACGAGTTCTTCTAGGGGGTATAGGCGTGCCCATGATCACAGTCATCAAACTAAACGCACTTGGCGAAGCCAAAGTCCAGTACCAGGGCGAAGTCATCCAACGCCTGGCAGATAGAGTAGTCATCCAGGCCTACTGGGCACAGGCAACAAAAGACCTGGGCTACACACAATTTGAACCGGGCGACCGCTTTATAGAATACTACTACACGGATCGCTGGTATAACATCTTCGATATTGCAACCGCAGACGGCACGCGAAAGGGCTGGTACTGCAACATTGCCGAACCGGCAGTCATCTTCGCTGATCGCATCGAACAGGTCGATTTGCTCCTCGATGTATGGGTTGATCCAACAGGCAACCCACTCATATTGGATGAGGATGAGTTTGCTTCCGACACAACGCTCACCGCTCAGCAACGCGATGGCGCGCAACACGGATTGCAAGAGCTTTTACAGATGATCGCAGCGCAAGAAGAACCATTTACGCGTAACCATTCAAGAGCCTGACTCCTCACCGCCTTCGGTGGCCTGTGTCTACCTATTGCTGCGAACTGTGACATTCATCATAGCAGGATCAACGATCCACCCTTCGACCCTATCGCAATCGGGTGGTATACCGGAGCCGTTGTCTCGTTGCAAATATGCCCATGCAGCCTGAACGGCACACAATAGAGCGTCCAGTTCATCACCTGTAGCGTCCCGCACAAAAGCATCGGCCTGTGCCTCGGTCATTTCAAGCTTGCAACTGTAAGAGTTCAGCAATTCGGGCGAGCGTAATCCACATAGAATGCGCTGCCGTGCAGTCTCCTTATCCGCCGTTTGCCTTGCACGATCATCGCTCTTGTAGCTGCTTTTACCAATCCATCGACGCGCGACCAAAGCAGGATAACCCTCAATAGCCTTTCGGCTGTCATTCGTCGGACGACAAGGCAAAATACTCACCCCTGACGCGAGCAGGCGAGACGCGCCCTGAAAAAACATTTTCGCCACCGGGACGCGGTGCAACATCATTGGGCTGCGAGCCCCAGCGCATACATCCGTTCTTCGGAAGGCATATTTTTCGCCTACGGGCCTGTTTGCGCAATAGCCCAGCAACGCATCCTCAAAGGATTTCTTGCCCATTGAGGATATCATCTCTACATAACCCTCCCACGTGTAGAGTGCCGATTTATCGAGCACGTGCCAGCCGAGACTTGCGATCAGTTTTCTGGGCTGACCAAAAGGAAAATCGAGGGCGGCAAGCCAGGGGCCATCCCAACATAAAAAGGCCTCAAACTCGGCAAAGCTGCTCAGTTTCAGGCATTCGTTCAGCTTCAGGGAAGTGTGCGTCAGTTCGCACACGGCACAGGTGATCGGTTTCTTGCGACTCGGAGCGCTGGTAAAGTCAAGGCCGTAGATGTTCATGTGTTATCACAACTGCGCCATTACGCACTTGCTGATAGCCCGCAGCGTGGCAAACACACCTTTCCCACTGTAGGCAACGGCCTCAAAACTAGGGACACGACGACGATTGAGGTAGCGTTCGAGCACATGCACAGGTAATGCTGTGGGCAGATCGCGCTTATTCCACTGCATGACGAGGGGAAAGTGACTCAGGTCTTTGCCGATGCGACGCAGATTCAACTCCAGTTCGGTGATGCTCTGTATATTCTCCTCAAACTTCTCGGATTGCGAGTCTACAACGAAGACAATGCCATCCGCGCCGTTGAGCACAGCCAACCGTGTGCGCTCATAGAGAATTTGACCAGGTACAGTATAGAGGTGGAAGCGCGTACGAAAGCCATGCACGGCACCCAGATCAAGCGGCAAAAAGTCGAAGAAAAGTGTGCGCTCAGTCTCGGTTGCAATCGAAAGCATCTCGCCACGAGCATTCGGGTTGATACTTTTGAAAACATACTGCAAGTTGGTGGTTTTGCCACAATACCCAATGCCATAATAGACGATCTTGCAATGGATCTCGTGGGCAGCGATATTGATGAGTGCCAAAGTTGGGTACCTCTAATCGCGGAAGAGCAAATCAATAGTGTCTTCGACCGAGGAACGGAACTCTACATTGATGACGGACGATTTTTTGCGTGTCGTATCCGTACGCACCCGCTCTAGTGTCCGCCCTAACTCGTCCGAAGCCTTCTTGGAGAGTACTTTGACCAGGCCTATGTGGGTTAGTTTGTCGAAGACAATCACCAGCAGCCACTGTTCTTCGACCAATGTGGTATAGATATTTTCATTCACGCCCTGCTGAAAGATAGTGCGAAAATCCTTCTCACCAAGCAACTCAGCAATATGGCGCGAAGAGGAGAAAGCTCCCGCCAGCAATGCTCCTAACGAGGTAGCATTACGCCGTGCTCCTGTCCCCAGAGTAGCAATCACCTGGCCACTTTTGTCGATCAGCATCACAGAGGTAGCACTGGTATCATGCATGAGCTTGTTCAAAGCAGTGGTGATAATAGCAAGTTCGCGATCTGAGATTATCAGGTTTGTCAGTTGTTCCACGTACGCGCTACCCTCCGTACCCAGGCTTGGCATATATTATGGTTATGCTATATCAAGTGCTTCAAGAATTTCATTGCGGCTCGCCTTGACCATGTGGCGCACACGGCCAATGCTGGAGGCATTATCAGAGAGGGTCACCATCAGAGCGAAGTCGCCCAGAGGATCGACGCTTACCAACCCGTGCTCATATTCCATCAGGGCACCGACCACACTCCCTCGCCCGATCTCCTGCCCAAGCGCTTCTGCCGTGCTCAGGCCGGTCGTCATAATGGCTCCCACTGCCTCCATATCTTCCTTCCCCTCACGGGTCAGGCCCTCAATCATCAAGCCGTCGCGTCCTACCAGGATGGCCAGGCGTACGCCCGGGATCGATAAAAAGCGGCTTAGTGTCTGTTTTAGATCAACCATGTGTTCCTCCCCATTCGACGGGCGCAGTGCAACTGTTGGTTAATACAACTTCAGCCATTGTAGCCGAGTTGAGGCAGGGAACGCAAACGAATGGGACATCTTGGCTAATCACTTCTTCTCTCCATTTACCTACTTTAGAAGTCAACGTATCATAAACAAACAGACAAACAAGAGTCACCCCGATTCAGGATGACTCCTGTTCGACTGAAGAGTTCTCGTTGGCGATCAGAGAAACCAGGAGAGCAACGAGGCAAGCGTCTTCCAGGGATTTCTTGCCACGCCTACATGCACTGCTGGATAAGTCACAGCAGGTGGATTGAACATCACAATGCGACTGCGATCATCTCCACGTCGCCAGAATTTTCTCGGTTGATAATGAGCCATTTAGTACCTCCCTGATTATAAACGATGCTGAACAGCCTTTTTCGCGCTACAAGACGAATACCCTGAAACATTTTTCATGTGCCTCATTCCACAATTCCACCTGTCGCATAAGTCACGAAACTACACTTACTAGTATACACGAACATGACAAATCGGTCAAGTCCTGTCTGCTCTTTCACGACAGAAAACTATCACAAGAAGTACCTCTAAATGCAGGAAGTAAAACGACACCTGAGTCAGCAATCCTTCACTCATTTATCGTGCATGAGCTGCATTGAACACAACCCTATAGACTTATCAGCATTTTCATGATAAAATGAGTCATTAGACGTAAAAATACTTTCTTGTTGAACAAGCAACATCTACCTAAATAGACGTAATGTCGTGACATTTATCAAATTAGCAGACCAGAAATGTTGTTTTTTTCACCGGAATATGGTATAATTTGACTGGGGTAGGATGTTCGCGAGTACTCTTACCATCGTATTTGATCGACAATTCGAACGGGACAATACAGCATTGTATAGTCCGAACTTCGAAAAGTGTGGTGTCGCTCATGTCTCGTAGCTGCTTATCCCTGACGACCACGTGTCACTACATATACTCGTAAAGGTTTGCAAAGGAGCCTGCTGCATGCAGCAAGAGGATGAACTGCTGAAAGTACAGGATGTGGCTGACCGTCTGCACGTCAATTCACGCACCATCTTGCGCATGGTTGAACGGGGCGAGTTGGATGCTGTCAAGGTGGCGCGTAGCTGGCGCTTTCGACCACGGGATATCGATGCATACCTGAAAAAGCATCATACCGGCTCACTGGTGGCAACACAAGAGGAAGAGTTGCTCCATGACGAGTCTTTGCCGGGTCTTGCCAGTATCGAACCTTTCAGACCCATGAACCGCCTTGATCTTGAGAAACGACGCATAGAATTAGAGAAAGAGCAATTAGATCTGGATACGCGGCGTATAAATTATATTCTTGAGACAAGCCAAAGAATGATTGACACGCCAGATATTGATGAGAAAACCAAGGCAAAATTCAAAGTGGAACTTTTAGAAACCCTGCTTCCGCAGCTCCTGGAACTAGGCAAGGGGCGACCTTTGGAACGCGATAACCACACACCCAAACAAAACCCGTTGGAAATGCGTTCGGCCCTGGAACTTGAAAAGATGTAAGTCGATACTTGTACTCTCCTTCCCGCCTGGCCGCAAGGGCATCCTACATTAGGGTGCCTTTGCGAACGCCAGGATAACTCTTCTTTATTTATGCTTCAAACCATAATTCGGGGCCTCTTTGGTAATGAACACATCATGCGGGTGGCTCTCGCGCAAACCGGCACCGGTAATGCGCACAAAGCGTGTCTTCTCTTGCATCTCCGCAATCGTGCTACAGCCGGTGTACCCCATCGACTGGCGCAAACCACCGACCAGTTGATACACTAGCGGACCTAACAAGCCCTTATACGGTACACGCGCCTCGATACCCTCAGCAATCAAGCGACTTTCATCGATGATGTCACCCTGGAAGTAGCGGTCCTTGCTATAGCTGCGCTGCTTCATCGCTGCGATCGAACCCATCGCTCGATAGTCCTTGTAGCGTTCACCATGCGAGATGATCAGATCCCCAGGGCTTTCATCGACCCCCGCTAACAGGCTGCCCAGCATCACGCTGTCAGCGCCCGCAGCAATCGCCTTAGCGATATCACCGGAGTACTGGATGCCACCATCTCCAATGATCGGTATATCAGACCGTCGAGCGACCCGCGCACACTCATAGATAGCCGTAATCTGCGGCACACCCACACCGGCGATCACGCGGGTTGTGCAGATAGATCCCGGTCCTATCCCAACCTTGACAGCATCCGCGCCAGCCTCGATCAGCGCCTCCGTCGCCTCAGCAGTAGCGACGTTACCGGCCACCACCTGTACTTGCTTGCCGAATCGACCCTTGATGTGTGCTACCATCTCAATCACCAGCTGCGAGTGTGCGTGTGAGGTATCCACCACCAGCACATCTAGGCCCTCCTCGATCAACGCAGCGCACCGTGCATCGCTATCCGGCCCCACCCCGATGGCAGCACCCACACGCAAACGCCCATAGTCATCCTTTGTCGCATGTGGGTACAAGATTTTCTTCTGGATATCCTTCATCGTAATCAGTCCCTTGAGCAAACCCTGCTCGTCCACCACAGGCAGTTTCTCAATCTTGTAGCGATGCAGGCTGTCACGCGCTTGCTCCAACGTCGTACCCACGGGCACCGTGATCAAGTGATCTCTCGTCATCAATTCTGCTACCGGGCGGTCCAGATTCGTCTCAAAGCGGATGTCACGGTTGGTAAGGATGCCAACCAGTCTGCCATTTTCGGTAATGGGGATGCCTGAGATGTGGAAACGTTGCATGACGGCTAAAGCTGCATGCAACGAGGCGGTTGGCTCCATCGTCACCGGGTCTGTAATCATGCCCGACTCTGAACGCTTTACCTTGTCGACTTCCTCGGCCTGATCTTCAATAGACAAATTACGATGGATGATCCCGATGCCACCTTCACGGGCCAGCGCGATTGCCAACCGTGCCTCGGTGACGGTATCCATGGCGGCACTGACGATAGGGATATTGATATGAATAGTACGCGTTAAGCGAGTCTGTGTGGAAACATCACCGGGGAGCACTGCCGAAGCAGATGGTACAATCAGTACATCATCGAACGTGAGACCTTCCAGAGCGAATTTTTCGTCGAAAGCGCCAGGGTTATGCGCTACAGACATAATGACGGCATCCTCCTTGATAACAAAACGCCCGGCACACAATCTAGCGTGCGCCGGGCCTCCACCGATAGAGAGCTATGGATTGTCGGTGGGCGCATTTCACAATATTGCGTGAATTGCCCATCCATGAATACTTCTTGACAGTGTAGCATCTGAAATGAGACAACGTCAAATAGCAATCAGGCAAGCTTTCCTTCTGCCACTGGATATCTGCCGCTCAATGTGGCTTAATAATAGCTGAGGAGATTGCCTTGAGCAACGAACGAATAGTAACCAATCAACAAAATATCCCAGGAGGAATTTTCATGGCACCAATGAGGGAAGCGGTAATCGTTGACGCAGTTCGCACTGCGGTAGGACGCAGAAATGGACGCTTGAAGGACTGGCATCCCGTTGATTTGATGGCCCAGGTCCTCTCCGCCGTAGTGCAGCGCACAGGCATTGACGCTGGCCTGGTTGAGGATGTCATCGTAGGTTGTGTGATGCAGGTTGGCGAGCAGAGCCTGAACATCGGACGAAACGCTGCCCTCGCGGCTGGTTTTCCCGAAACGGTGCCCGGCACCACCGTGGATCGCCAGTGCGGCTCAAGCCAGCAGGCGATCCACTTTGCGGCCCAGGGCGTCATCAGCGGAGCGTATGATGTCGTCATAGCCGGTGGCGTCGAGGCGATGACCAGGGTTCCTATGGGGTCATCCGCGCAGGGACCGGGCGCACCATTCGGTCCCCTGATGCTGAAACGCTACAATAACGAGCTTGTCCACCAGGGTATCAGCGCAGACCTGATAGCCCAGAAGTGGGAACTCGCCAGGGCTGAACTCGATGCATTCAGCCTGGAAAGCCATCGTCGCGCCGCACAGGCCACGGCAGAGGGCCGTTTCAAAAGCCAGATCTTGCCCATTCCCGTCAAGAACGAAGATGGCACGACCAGCATGTTCGAGCAGGACGAGGGTATTCGCAGCGACACCAGCCTTGAGAAACTGGCTAGCCTCAAACCCGCCTTCAAACCAGACGGCCTGATCACCGCAGGCAACTCCTCGCAGATCAGTGATGGCGCAGCCGCCGTGCTGATCATGGAACGAGCAACCGCCGAGCGATTGGGACTCAAGCCCCGCGCTCGTTTCGTCGCCTTCTCCCTGGCAGGTGACAATCCCATCCTCATGCTCACCGGGCCTATTCCTGCCACGTTTAAGGTCCTTGACCGTGCCGGCCTCAAGCTGGACCAGATTGACCTGGTTGAGATCAACGAAGCTTTTGCCAGTGTCGTCCTGGCCTGGCAACGTGAGACCGGAGCCGACATGAGCAAGGTCAACGTCAACGGTGGAGCTGTAGCAATTGGCCACCCACTCGGAGCCTCGGGCGCACGCCTGACCACCTTCTTGCTGAATGAGCTTGAACGCACAGGCGGCCGCTATGGCCTCCAAACGATCTGCGAAGGTGGCGGCATGGCCAATGGCATGATCATCGAACGGCTCGGGTAGTTCTATACCTGTATATGTTATTCTTAGGCCCTGTATGGTGAACCTTGCGCTGCGAAGCATCGCCGAAGGCGCTTGCCCTACAGGGTTTTTAAGAATCTATCTTCACCACTGATCCCTACCTGAATGGTTATCTGTATGACTGCCTGATACTTTCCTCATTATGCAAGGCTAAGGTATTCTTTATGTGCTAGCTGGGTTACTGAAATAGCTTCATTGCGTTGTGTTTTGTAGAGAAGGATTTAAGTATTTCGATGGAAGGGGAGCAAAAGGTCATTATGAAGGCATCAGAAAATCACTTCCTTACCTTTCTCGACGGAAAAAAGCAGTTCATAATTCCTATTTACCAGCGTACCTATAGCTGGAAGCCTGAGCACTGTGAGCAACTGTGGAATGATATTGTCCGTACTGCAACAGATAAGCAGGGGACTAAACACTTCGTTGGCTCCATCGTCTATATTTTGCATGGCTTGGTTATTGCCGGTAGAGTGTTGCCACTGTTAGTTATCGATGGACAGCAACGCCTGACCACACTTTCTTTGCTACTGATTGCTCTAGCAAAAGCTGCAAAAGATTCAAGCACTCCTCTGGATATGAGCCATGAAGACATCTACGACTCATACCTTACTAACAAATTCAGCAAGGGTGAAGAACGCTACAAGTTGTTACTCACACAGAGTGACAAAGATACGTTGATAGCTATTACCGACGACCCCGATCATGCAAAATCTACCCTGCCAACACATCCGCCACATCGCCTGCTTGAAAACTACCTGTACTTCGAAAATCGCATCCGCCAGGGAGATGTTGATCCACTTACCCTTTATAAAGGTATCGGCAGGCTCATGATCGTTGACATTTCCCTCGATAAAGATCACGACAATCCCCAGCTTATCTTCGAAAGCCTCAACTCCACAGGCGTGGATTTATCAGAGGCAGACCTTATTCGTAACTATGTTCTGATGGGGCTAGATAATGAAGAACAGACCAGGCTGTACAAGAAGTACTGGTATCCCATGGAGCAAAGCTTCTTCCAAACAAAGGATAGCTCTCAATTCGACCGTTTCATGCGCGACTACCTGACGATCAAGCAGGGAAATATTCCGAATCTCGACAAGGTGTATGCCAGCTTTAAGACGTTCCACAGGAGCACAACCACAGCAGCAACTGCTGAAATTTTGGCAGACATTGCACGTTACGCCAGGCACTTTGAGAAAATGGCGTTTGAAAAAGAAGACGACCGCGAAATCCGAGCTGTGTTGCATGACATTAACACACTCAAAGTTGATGTAGCCTATCCCTTCCTGCTGGAAGTCTACGACGACTATGCCAACAAGCTCCTCTCGCGGGAGGATTTCATTGCTATCCTCAAACTGGTCGAAAGTTATGTGTTTCGTAGAGCCGTCTGCGGTGTTCCCACAAATTCGATGAATAAGATCTTTGTTGCCCTTGCAAAGGAGATCGATAAGCAGCATTACCTCGAAAGCGTTCAGGCTATTTTTCTACAGAAAGACTCGCAGCGGCGTTTCCCCAGAGATGAGGAGTTTCGGGCAGCGTTTCTGAGCAAAGATATGTATAACTTCCACAGTTGCAAATATATGCTCAGAAAGCTAGAACATCATGGCACAAAAGAATTGGTGGATATCGAAGAGTACACGATTGAGCATATTATGCCCCAGAATAAGGACTTGGCCCTGGCATGGAGAGAGGACCTTGGCCCTAACTGGAAACAGGTACACGCACAATACCTGCACACCATCGGAAACCTTACGCTCACAAGATATAATCCCGAATTGAGCGACAAACCATTCTTGGAGAAACGCAACAAGGAACCAGGTGGCTTCGCTAATGGTCCTGTTCATCTCAACAAGGGCCTCGTAACATTGGAACATTGGAACGAGGAAGAGATCAAGAAGAGAGCCAGGACACTTGCCGATCTGGCTCTAAAGGTATGGCCGATACCCCAATTATCTCCTGCGCAAATGAGTACCATTGGCAAGCAAGTGCAACTGGAGGATCATCTCAGGTATATGCCCTTTGATATACGGGGAATCTTCGAGCGGCTTCATACGCGCATATTGAACCTCGATTCATTGGTGAGAGAAGAGGTGAGTAAGCATTACATCGCCTACAAGGCAACAGCAGATTTTGCGGAGATCAAGCCGCAAAAAGGCCAGCTTCTGGTAACCCTCAACATCAATGCCAGCGAGATCAATGATCCAAAGGGATTGTGCAAAAATGGGAGGCATACAGGTCATTTCGGCAAGGGAGAGATTCAGCTCAGTGTTACTTCGCTTAACCAGATTGAAGATGTGATGGCTCTCATCCAGCAAGCGTTTGAGAAGCATGCAGAAGAGGTCTGGGTATGATGTATTAGGATCGCACAGTATTTCTCGAGGTAGGATATATGGCTAAAACTATCACAATTATCAATTTTAAGGGCGGTGTTGGTAAAACGACCATCTCCATCGAGCTATCTACCGCACTTGCCAGGTTCTATGGAAAAAGAACGCTGCTCGTCGACCTCGATCCACAGGCAAGCGCCACATTTTATGTCATGGAGCAGAAGAGGTGGATGATCTGGAAGGACACCAATGGTTCAACTGCTGACTTGTTTGCGCAACAACATCGCCATTTCCCCATTCACAAGGCTATCGTGACAGATGTGATCCAGGATAAAGCCGCGGTGCTCGGGTTTGACCTGTTGCCGTCCAACCCTGACCTGGTTGATGTTGACCTGCGCCTCGCAGATTTTATGGGATATAACGTTTTACAGCGCGCTCTTGACCAGGTCCAACACGAGTATGACTATATTATCTGCGATTGCCCGCCAAACTTTAACCCGGTCACAAAAAACGCGCTCTGGGCGAGCGATGCCTATGTCATCCCTACGCTACCAGACTTTCTTTCAACCTACGGCATTGCACTGCTCCAACGCTCTGTGCAGAAACTCTTTGCACCGGCAACCCATACCGCAGCTTTTAAAGGTCCTGTGCTTGGAGGCATTGTTTTAACCCGTGTCAAGGCCACCAAATTGCATAACTATTACAGCGATCAGGTAGGCTTTGATTATCAAGGCCAGGTCTTCAAACAAACAATTAGCGATAGTATTGCTATCGCCGCTGCTGCCGATGAGCATACGCCAATCAGCGCGTTGAATCCGCCCAAGGGGCATGCGGTCGAGTTGCAACAGCAATTTCAGAACCTGGCAGGAGAATTTATCACTCGTATATACTATCTTCGTTCGCAATATATCCCAGAGATGAGTCTGTCGAGTTAGTTCAGGAGGAAGCAATGGGAACCCGTTTGACCATAGATCAACTTGAGAAAATGAAGACACATGAACTGGCAGACATGCTTGCTAATGTAGTCTTGTTACTCAGGCGCATGCCTGACGTTGAATGCAAACAACTCTTACAGCCAGCTCCAGGCAATCAGAATGGAGAACAGCCTCCATTAGAGCACGTATCAGCGCCTATATCATCCTTCACCCATGAAGAGCTTGAGGGGAAGAATGTACCTGAACTGAAAACACTTGCCAAAAAGTTGAACGTGCTCTACTCCGCTACGACAAAAAAACATGAGCTAATAACTAGAATCCTTGCCAAGTCGGCTAATGGTCGCAGCGAGCAACGAGCGATTCTAGATATGTAGTAACTATCCAGGTCCCCTTCCTGGCCTATTGTCCGGTGTAGCAATATTCGCGCGTGAAGCAGACTCTCTGTAGACATTACCATGCTACCGTCATTCATTGGAGACGAGAACATGAGCCTAGTAACCACAAGACTTGGCCACAGCAACCTCGCTATCACCACAGTTGCCATCGGCTGTAGCGGGCCGATTTATCGAGCACGTCCCCCATTGCCTCAACTCCCAGTTGGAGAATCTACTGCCGACCACAAAATGAAAACCATCCTATACACGCTATAGAAAGTGGGTAGCCAGCCGACGAGGTGGCATTGCTGCTCCTTTTTCGTCTGGCCCCCTCCGAACCGGACTTGCGGGTTTCCCAGCATCCGGCTCTCCAGTATCCTACTTCGAGACATGCTTCTTTAACGGTTTCCCATACTGAATACCAGTGTGGCAAATTTTACAGACCATTAAGGTTTTCCGTCTTCGTGCAGACATGATCTGCATCCAGAGCGGCATTTCCTTCCTTCCTTTCACTTTGAGGTCTTTGAGTGCGTGTATGTGGTGAACTTCAATGTTCCCCACTGCTCCACAGACCTCGCACGTATCCGCCAGCAATCGTTTGATGAGTTCGCTTCTGGATGGTGGTTTTCGTGTGGTTGGAAGGTCTTGTATCTGGGTTTTCAGGTCGCGTTTGAGTGGTATTCCTCCAAATCGGGCAACCAGTGGTTTCTTGCCTTCCCTTTCAACCGTGATTTCAAGACACTTTCGTGGGCCTTGCGGGAGTCTCACCGTTTTCTGGTATTTGGCGCGCATCCGAGCAACGCTCGACTTGTGTTTATCCGCAAGTGTTTTCAGCAATGAGAGCCTCATTACTGTTCTCACATTGTTCAGCCACGCGACATTTTGAGCAAGCGTGTAGTATTGAACGTATCCTCTGTACTCTGACTGGTAGAGGCTGATGATTGTAAAATCATCCTCATCTAGCAGTTCAGGTCGATGCATCGGTTTGCCGTGCTTCGTGTAGAGGGCACTCTTTTCCTTCACAAACCTTGCAGGAACACGCAGTCCAACAATGCCATTCACTGACCGTCTCCCTTTGGTGTGTTTGGTGTCTTCGTGCTGGACTCGAATTTCATACCCCAGAAACTTCGCTGTTTCCGTCTGGGCATGGGTAATCAAGGTTTTCTCTTCGGAGAGGTCAAGCTTGAGCTTTTCTTTGAGGAATATGCTCAGCTTTTCCTTGATTGCCTTTGCTTCTGCAAGTGGCCCGATGAAAGCAAGTCGGGTAGCCAAGAGGCATTGCTGCCTCTCGGCCCCCTCAGAACCGGACTTGTCCCTCTCAGGACATCCGGCTCAAGCACATCACGAACAACACGGCTCCTTCTTCTCCTCTCGCTTTGAGCGTCGAGTGATGTTGC
>WNFB01002496.1_pt1 | contig 16002 bp, 11 predicted proteins | sample 5400501 | NCBI WGS metagenome assembly WNFB01 (sample SAMN13153341, study PRJNA577476) | soil metagenome | isolation source: 200 cm saprolite under Douglas fir tree site 2 hole 1 | place: USA:California | collected 2015-04-18
CATCGCGTGGTCCAGCCGCAGGCCGCCGGCGTGCCTGAACGCGGCCCGCAGCGTCTGGATGAAGGGCAGGTAGGCGGCCTCGCGCAGGCGGACCGGGTCGAAGGGAGGCAGGCCCCAGTCCTGGCCGCTGGCCTGGAACGCGTCCGGGGGGGCGCCGACCCGGAAGCCGCGCGCCATCACGTCCTGCCAGACCCAGGCGTCGGCCCCGTCCGGGCGGACGCCGACCGGCAGGTCGTTGAGCAGCGGCAGGGCGCGCCCCGCCCGCTCCAGCTGGCGATCGAGCTGCCACTGGACCCAAGCGTGGAACCGGGTCCGCGCCCGGAGCCGGGCCGCGAGGCGTGCCACCTGCGGCCGGTCGGGATGCTGGTGCTCCTCCGGCCAGCCGTGCCAGCCGGTCTGGTGCCGCTCCGCCAGCACGCAGAAGGTGGCGAAGAGCTCCAGGAGACGGCCCTGGGCGGCCCGCCACCGCTCGAACTCGGCCGGGGGGTCGCCCCGGCCATAAAGGCTCTCCAGCGCCTCCAGCTTCAGCCGGTAGACCTGGTCCCGGTCCAGGTGCCGGTCCCGGTTGAGCGCCCGGCTCAGCTTCGCCAGCCTCTCCAGGTCCGCGCCCAGCCGCTCGGCGCCGGGGACCTCCTCCAGGCGCAGGTGCAGCGGGTTGAGCCAGATCCGGCTGGACGCGTAATAGGGGCTTGGCTCCTGGGGCAGCGTCGGCAGCGCCGCCCCCAGCGGGCTGGTCATCAGGAAGGCGGCGCCGCGACCGCGCGACCAGGTCGCCAGCCGCCGCAGGTCGGCCAGGTCGCCGAGGCCCCAGCTTTTCTGAGAGCGCAGCGCGTAGAGCTGGACGGCGAAGCCCCAGCCGCGGAGGTCCGCCGGCAGGTGGCAGGCGCCGGGGCTGAGAACGACCAGCGCACCGGCGCCGTCGGAGTGGCGCAGCAGTCGGTGGTACCCGGGCGCCAGGTCGGCGGGCAGGCGGTGCAGGCGCGCGCCGTCTTCGGTCACCAGCTCCCAGCCCGGGGGCAGCCGGCGCGGCCGGCCCGCCCTCAGGACCAGGACGGGCGGCATCTCCTCGCGGATGCGGGCTAGCGTACCAGCCAGCCCCCGGGCCGCAGGCGGGGTCCAACCCCTGCCTGCGCTACCATCTGATGGGTAGTCTGACTATCACAGTTTCCCACCGTCCACGTACGGTTGGGGCGGCACCGATCGAAGTCTGGCCGGGCCAGCCGTATCCCCTGGGCGCCAACTTCGACGGGGCCGGCACCAACTTCTCCGTCTTCTCCGAGGTGGCGGAGGCGGTCGAGCTCTGCCTTTTCGACGGCGACGCCCGTGAGACCCGGCTCGAGCTGAAGGAGAACTCGGCCCTCTGCTGGCACGCCTACCTGCCCGGGATCGCCCCCGGCCAGCGCTACGGGTTCCGAGTGCACGGGGCCTACGAGCCCATGAAGGGCCTCCGCTGCAACGGCAACAAGCTGCTGATCGACCCCTACGCCAAGGCGGTCGAGGGCGAGGTGACCTGGAACCCGGCCGTCTACGCCTACCGGCTGGGCACCTCCCGCCAGGACCTCACGCGCAACGACGGCGACAGCGCCCCCTACGTCCCCCGCGCGGTGGTCACCAACCCCTTTTTCGACTGGGGCGACGACCGCCGCCCGCGCACGCCCTGGCACGAGACGGTGATCTACGAGACTCATGTCAAGGGCTTCACCGTCCTCCACCCCGAGGTGCCTGAGCACCAGCGCGGCACCTACGCGGGGCTGGCCAGCCCGGCCGCCGTCGAACACCTGCTCCGGGTGGGGGTGACGGCGATCGAGCTGATGCCGGTGCACCAGTTCGTGCACGACCACGGCCTGATCGAACGCGGCCTCCGCAACTACTGGGGCTACAACTCGCTCGCCTACCTGGCGCCGCACAACGAGTACAGCTCGGGCGGCCAGAGCGGCCAGCAGGTCCAGGAGTTCAAGCAGATGGTGAGGGCCCTGCACGAGGCCGACATCGAGGTGATCCTGGACGTCGTCTACAACCACACCGCCGAGGGCAACCACCTGGGCCCGACGTTCAGCCTCCGCGGGCTGGACAACCAGGCCTACTACCGGCTGGTGGACGGGGATCCCCGCCACTACATGGACTTCGTGGGGGTGGGCAACTGCCTGAACATGCGCAGCCCACACGTGCTGCAGCTGATCATGGACAGCCTTCGCTACTGGGTGCTGGAGATGCACGTCGACGGGTTCCGCTTCGACGCCGCCGCCGCGCTGGCCCGCGAGCTGCACGAGGTGGACCGCCTGGCGGCGTTCTTCGACATCATCCAGCAGGATCCGGTCATCAGCCAGGTCAAGCTGATCGCCGAGCCCTGGGACCTCGGGGAGGGCGGCTACCAGGTGGGCAACTTCCCGGTGCTCTGGTCGGAGTGGAACGGGCGCTACCGGGACACCGTCCGCGACTACTGGCGGGGGCAGCCGGCCAACCTGGGCGACTACGCCTTCCGGTTCACCGGCTCCTCGGACCTCTACGAGCTGAGCGGCCGCAAGCCCTTCGCCAGCGTCAACTTCGTCACCGCCCACGACGGCTTCACGCTGGCCGACCTGGTCTCCTACGACCAGAAGCACAACGAGGCCAACGGCGAGGGCAACCAGGACGGGACCGACGACAACCGGTCCTGGAACTGCGGCGTCGAGGGCGAGACGGAAGATCCCCAGACGAAGAGCCTGCGCGACCGCCAGCAGCGCAACTTCCTCACCACCCTGCTGTTCTCGCAGGGGGTGCCGATGCTGCTGGGCGGAGACGAGATCGGCCGCACTCAGCGCGGCAACAACAACGCCTACTGCCAGGACAACGAGGTCTCCTGGTTCGACTGGGAGGGGCGCGATGACGCACTCTTGGTGTTCACCTGCAAGCTGCTCGAGCTGCGCCGGGACCATCCCGTCTTCCGCCGCCGGCGGTTCTTCGCCGGCCGCGAGATCCACGGCTCCGGGCTGAACGACATCGCCTGGTTCCAGCCCTCGGGCGAGCCGATGTCGGAGTCGGACTGGCAGGCCGGCTTCGCCAAGTCCCTGGCCGTCTTGCTGAACGGCGACGAGATCCCCGACCCCGGTCCTCGCGGCCAGCCGGTCCGCGACGACAGCTTCCTGATCCTGTTCAACGCCCACTCGGAGCCCATCGAATTCCAGGTTCCCGACCTCAGCTGGGGCCGGCGCTGGCTGCGGGTGCTCGACACCGCGGAGCCGCTGCCGCGCTTCTATCGGGCTGGCGCGCGGGCCCCGGTGGCTGGGCGCTCGCTGGCCGTCCTGCGACGTGTCGAGTAAGCCGCCTCCCCTCTGCACCTACCGCCTGCAGCTGGGCCCGGGCTTCGACTTTGACGCCGCGCGTCAGGCGGTGCCGTACCTGGCCGCGTTGGGGGTCAGCCACCTCTACCTGTCCCCAGTGCTACAAGCGGCTCCCGGCAGCACTCACGGCTACGACGTCGTCAACCCCAACCAGCTGAGCGCCGACCTGGGCGGCGAGGAGGGCTTCGCGCGGCTCTGTGACGCAGCGCGTCAGCATGGCCTGGGCCTCCTGCTCGACATCGTGCCCAACCACCTGGCCGCGCACCCGGCCAATCCCTGGTGGTGGGACCTTTTGAAGCACGGCCGCAAGAGCGCGTACTCGCCCATCTTCGACGTGGCCTGGAACCCGCCCGAGCCCAGGCTGCGGGGGAAGATCCTGCTGCCCGTGCTCGGCGATCACTACGGCCGGGTGCTGGAGGCCGGGGAGCTCCGGCTGGAGCGGCGGGGCGAGGAGGCGGTGGTCCGCTACCACGACCAGCTGTTCCCGCTGGCGCCCGAGAGCGTGCCCGCCGCCACCCCCCTGGCGGCGGTGCAGGCCGACGCAGACCGCCTCGACCGGCTGCTGCGCCGGCAGCACTACCGGCTCGCCTACTGGCGGGCCGCGGCCCGCGAGCTCGACTACCGGCGCTTCTTCGACATCACGGGCCTGGTCGGGGTCCGGGTGGAGGACCGCCGGGTCTTCGAAGCCACCCAGGCCAGGGTGGTGCGCTGGCTGCAGGACGGGCTTGCCGACGGGGTCCGGGTCGACCACCTGGACGGGCTTCGGGATCCCCAGGGCTACCTGGAGCAGCTGCGCTACGAGGCCCCGGGCGCCTGGCTGGTGGCGGAGAAGGTGCTGCTGCCCGGGGAGGCGCCGCCGCCCTGGCTGGAGGCCACCACCGGCTATGAGTTCCTGAACCTGGTGCTCGGGCTTTTCGTAGATCCTGAGGGCGAGGCTCCGCTGACGCGGCTCTGGCAGGAGTTCGGGGGCGAGGAGCCGTACGGCGAGGTGCTGCACAGCTCGCAGCTCGAGGTCCTGCGCGGCTGGCTGGGCTCGGAGCTGGCGCGGGTGGTGCACCTCCTGCTGAGGATCTGCGAGCTGCGACGCCGCTACCGGGACTTCACCCGGCACGAGCTGCACGAGGCGGTGGCCGAGCTGGTGGCGGCCTTCCCCGTCTATCGCGCCTACGCCCGGCCCGGGCGGCCGCCCCGGCCCGAGGACCGGGCCGCCGTCGAGCAGGCCGTCGCCGCGGCGGCCCGCCGGCGGCCTGACCTCGACCCCGAGCTGCTGCGCTTCCTGCGCGATCTCCTCCTGGGCCGCTTCCGCGGCAGACTGGAGGCCGAGTTCCTGGCCCGATTCCAGCAGCTGACCGGCGCCACGCTGGCCAAGGGCGGCGAGGACACGGCCTTCTACCGCTACCACCGGCTGACGGCGCTCAACGAGGTCGGCGGCGATCCCCGCCGCTTCGGCGTCTCGGTCGCCGATTTCCACGCCGCCAACCGCGAGCGGCTCTGCCGCCCGCTCGGCCTGAACGCCACCTCCACGCACGACACCAAGCGCGGGGAGGACGTGCGCGCGCGCCTGGCCCTGCTCTCAGAGCTGCCCGAGCTCTGGGCCGAGAGCGTGCGCGGCTGGTCGCGCCGCCTCCCCGACTTCCCCGACCTGCCCCTGGAGTATCTCTTCCACCAGACCCTCTTCGGAGCCTGGCCGCTCTCCCGGGAGCGCGCGCTCGCCTACCTGGAGAAGGCGGCCCGCGAGGCGAAGACCGCCACCTCCTGGACCGACCCCGACCCTGGCTTCGAGGCCCGGCTCCGCCAGGCGGTCCAGGGCGCCTACGGCGACCGCGAGCTGATGGACTCGGTGGCCGCCCTTGCCCGGCGGCTGGCGGGGGCGGCCGAGGTCAACGGCCTGGCCATGAAGCTGCTGGCCCTGACCTCGCCGGGCGTGCCCGACCTCTACCAGGGCAGCGAGGTCTGGGACCTCAACCTGGTCGACCCTGACAACCGCCGGCCGGTCGACTTCGAGCGCCTCAGCCGGGAGGCCGGCGGCCATCCGAAGCGCCGGCTGGTGGCGGAGGCGCTGCGCCTGCGCCCGCGCTTCGCGGGCTCCGACTACCGGCCGCTGGAGGCGCCACCGCATCTGGTCGCCTTCGCCCGTGGGTCGGAGGCGGTCGTGGTCGTGCCCCGGCTCTGGCAGCGGCTGGGCGGCTACCGGCGAGGCCAGGTCGAGCTGCCGCCCGGGCGCTGGGTGGACGTCTTCGGGGGTGGCGGATTCACGGGGCAGGCCGCGGCCGCCGATCTCCTGGCCGGGTTCCCGGTCGCTCTGCTGACGCCAGATGAGGCGTAAGGCTGCCGCCGGAATGCCGACCGGAGCTGGCGGCCCCATGCGTCCCGTCTGCCGTGTCACCTCCTGCGCTCCTCGCTCGCGTATGTCGAATAGGCACGCTCCGGTGCTCGTTGGTTCCTTGCATCCGAGGCGCCTGTGACCGCGATCTCTCGGCCGGCCTCCGGCCGCATCCTTAGGGTCTGGGCGCCACGGGCGCGGTCAGTGGAGCTGGTGGTGGGAGGCCGCCGGCGGCCGATGGCCCCAGCCGAGGCGGGCTGGTACCAGTCGGAGGACGAGCTGGAGCCGGGCCTGGACTATACGTACTCACTGGACGGCGGTGACGCCCTGCCGGAGCCGCGGGCGGCCTACCTGCCGCACGGGGTGCACGGCCCGGCGCGGCTGCTCGACCAGGGCGCCTTCCGCTGGACGGACGCCGGCTGGCGGGGCGCGGCGCTGGCGGACGCCGTCCTCTACGAGCTCCACGTGGGCACCTTCACGCCCGAGGGCACCTTCGAGGCGGCGATCGGCAAGCTCGACCACCTGGTCCGGCTGGGGGTGACCTGCGTCCAGCTGATGCCGGTGGCCCACTTCGCCGGCGCCCGCAACTGGGGCTACGACGGCGTCGCGCTCTACGCTCCCCACTCGGCCTACGGCGGTCCCGACGGATTCAAGCGCCTGGTCAACGCCTGCCACGAGCGCGGGCTCTCGGTCTTCCTGGATGTGGTCTACAACCACCTGGGCCCCACCGGCAATCACACCGAGCGCTTCGGCCCCTACTTCAGCGACCGCTACCGGACGCCATGGGGGAAGGCGATCAACTTCGACGGGCCGGGCAGCGAGGAGGTCCGCAACTTCGTCTGCGAGAACGCGCTCATGTGGTTTCGCGACTACCACCTGGACGGGCTACGCCTGGACGCCGTGCACGCGATCTACGACCAGTCGGCGGTCCACATCCTGGAGGAGCTGGGGCGGCGGGTGGCCGGGCTGGCGGAGGAGCTGGGGCGGCCGCTTCACGTGGTCGCCGAGAGCGACCTCAACGACCCCCGGCCCGTGCGGCCCCTGGAGCTGGGTGGCTACGGGCTGGCGGCCCTGTGGAACGACGACCTCCACCATGCGCTGCACGCCTTGCTGGCCCGCGAGTCGCGCGGCTACTACGCCGACTTCGGATCGCTGGCCGACGTCGCCAAGGCCCTGCGCGACGTCTTCGTTTACGACGGCCGGCGCTCGCGCTGGCGCTGGCGGCGGCACGGGCGGCCGGTAGGGGACCTGGGCGGCGAGCGCTTCCTGGCCTACCTGCAGAACCACGACCAGGTCGGCAACCGTGCTCCTGGCGACCGCGCCCCGGCGCTGATGAGCGCCGGGCGCCTGCGCGTGGGCGCGGCGCTCGTGCTCTGCTCCACGGGCGTGCCCCTCCTCTTCATGGGCGAGGAATGGGGAGCGTCCACGCCCTTCCTGTTCTTCACCGACCATGAGGACGAATCGGTGGCCCAGGGGACGCGGCGGGGGCGGGTGGAGGACGCGGCACGGTTCGGCTGGAGCCCGGCCGAGGTGGCCGATCCCCAGGCCCCCGAGACCTTCCTGCGCTCGAAGCTGGACTGGTCGGAGCCGGGGCGCGAACCCTACTGCTTCCTGCTCGAGTGGTACCGGGCACTGATCGCCCTGCGCCGGAGGCTGCCTGAGCTGCGGGACGGCCGCCGGGACCTGGTCGGGGTGGACTTCGACGAGCGCGCCGGCTGGCTGGTCCTCAGGCGCTCGCCGGTGACCGTCGCCTGCAACCTGGGCCCGGCCGAGGTGGCCCTGCCCGCCGCCGGCCGGGTGGAGCTGGCCTCGGTGCCAGAGGTCTGGCTGGAGGCGGGTGAGCTGCGGCTGCCGCCGGACGCCTGCGCCGTGGTCCGCGACGACTCTCGGCAATAAGTGGCGTTACGCTCAGCGGCAGCGTGACCACCGCCGACCGGGCTTCCGGACCCGCCGCCGCTGCCGGCGGCCCGCTGGGCGCCGAGGACCTCCGGCGGATGGACGCCTACTGGCGCGCGGCCAACTACCTCTCGGTGGGGCAGATCTACCTGCTCGACAACCCGCTGCTCTCCGAGCCCCTGGCGCTGCAGCACGTCAAGCCCCGCCTCCTCGGCCACTGGGGCACGACCCCGGGCCTCAACTTCATCTACGTCCACCTGAACCGCCTGATCAAAGCCCGCGACCTGGACGCGATCTACGTCTGCGGCCCGGGGCACGGCGGTCCCGGCATGGTCGCCAACGCCTACCTGGAGGGGACCTACTCCGAGGTCTACCCGCACATCGGCCGCGACCGCGAGGGCCTGCGCCGGTTGTTCCGCCAGTTCTCCTTTCCGGGCGGCATCCCGAGCCACGTGGCGCCGGAAACGCCCGGCTCGATCCACGAGGGCGGGGAGCTCGGCTATGCGCTCGCGCACGCCTACGGCGCCGCCTACGACAACCCGAGCCTCTGGGTGTTCTGCATCGTCGGCGATGGCGAGGCGGAGACCGGAGCCCTGGCCGCCAGTTGGCACTCGAACAAGTTCCTCAACCCGGCGCAGGACGGGGTCGTGGTGCCGATCCTGCATCTGAACGGCTACAAGATCGCCAACCCAACCCTGCTGGCGCGGCTGCCGGAGGCAGACCTGCGCCGCCTGCTGGAGGGCTACGGGCACAGCCCCCACTTCGTCGAGGGCGACCAGCCGGAGGAGATGCACCGGCTGATGGCGGCCACCCTCGACCAGGTGGCCGACGAGGTGGCCGAGATCCAGGCCCAGGCCCGGCGCCGGCCGGCGGCCGGCGCCGGCTGGGCGCGCTGGCCGGCGATCGTGCTGCGCTCGCCCAAGGGCTGGACCGGCCCCAAGGTCGTCGACGGGGTGCCGGTCGAGGGCACCTTCCGGTCGCACCAGGTCCCGGTGGCCGACCTGGCCGAGCATCCAGACCACCTGCGCGTGCTCGAGGACTGGCTGCGCAGCTACCGGCCCCAGGAGCTGTTCGACGCCCAGGGGACCCTGGTCGCCGACCTGGCGGCGCTGCCGCCAGCCGGCGCCCGGCGGATGAGCGCCAACCCGCACGCCAACGGCGGGCTCCTTCTGAACGACCTCGACCTACCCGACTTCCGGACGTTCGCGGTGCCGGTGCCGAAGCCGGCCACCACCTTCAGCGAGGCGACCCGGGTGCTCGGACAGTTCCTGCGCGAGGTGGTCCGGGCCAATCCGGACCGGTTCCGGATCATGGGTCCCGACGAGACCGCGTCCAACCGCCTGCAGCCGGTCTTCGAGGCGACCGGCCGGACCTGGCTGGAGCCGATCCAGCCGGCCGACGACCACCTGGCGCCGGACGGGCGCGTGATGGAGGTGTTGAGCGAGCACCTCTGCCAGGGCTGGCTGGAGGGCTACCTGCTGACCGGCCGGCACGGCCTCTTCAACTGCTACGAGGCGTTCATCCACATCGTGGACTCGATGTTCAACCAGCACGCCAAGTGGCTGAAGACGACCCGCGACATCGCCTGGCGGCGGCCGATCGCGTCGCTCAACTACCTTCTCACCTCGCACGTCTGGCGCCAGGACCACAACGGCTTCTCACACCAGGATCCGGGGTTCATCGACCACGTGGTCAACAAGAAGGCGGAGGTGATCCGCGTGTACCTGCCGCCAGACGCCAACTGCCTGCTCTCGGTCGCCGACCACTGCTTGCGCAGCCGGCACTACGTGAACGTGATCGTGGCCGGCAAGCAGCCGGCGCTCAACTTCCTGGCCGCCGAGGATGCCGTCCGGCACAGCGCGCGCGGGATCGGGATCTGGGAGTGGGCGAGCAGCCCGGGCGCCGGCGAGCCTGACGTGGTCCTGGCCTGCGCCGGGGACGTCCCCACGCTGGAGGCGCTGGCGGCGGCCGACCTGCTGCGGAGGGAGCTGCCCGAGCTCAGGGTCCGCTTCGTCAACGTGGTCGACCTGATGCGGCTGGAGCAGCCCAGCGAGCACCCCCACGGCCTCAGCGACTCGGAGTTCGACGCCCTCTTCACAACCTCGAAGCCGGTGATCTTCGCCTACCACGGCTACCCCTGGCTGATCCACCGCCTGACCTACCGGCGCCGCAACCACGCCAACCTCCACGTGCGCGGCTACAAGGAGGAGGGGACGACTACCACTCCGTTCGACATGGTGATGCTCAACGACCTGGACCGCTTCCACCTGGTCATGGACGTGATCGACCGCGTGCCCGGGCTGGGGACGCGCGCGGCGCCTGTCCGGCAGCGCATGGAGGATGCCCGCCTGGAGGCGCGCCGGCACACCCGCGAGCACGGCGAGGACCCGGCCGCCATCCGGGACTGGGTCTGGCCTCACTGAAGGACCTCCGCGTCCTGGTCGTCAACCCTGGCTCGAGCACGCTGAAGCTGGGCCTGCTCGGCCGCGGCGGCCCGCTGGAAGCCGAGCGCGTGCTGGCGACCCGGGACGGCGCCTTCGAGGAGGGAGGGCTGGATGCGTTCGTCGGCTCAGCCGGCCAGGTGGACGCCGCCGGGCACCGGGTGGTGCATGGAGGATCGCGGTTCACGGGCCCCGCCCTGATCGACGACGGGGTGGTCGCCTACCTGGAGACGCTGGTCGAGCTGGCCCCCCTGCACCAGGGCGCGGCGCTGGCGGCCATCGCCGGATTGCGGCGGCTGCTGCCGGGGATCCCTCACGTGGCCTGCTTCGACACCGCCTTCCACGCTCGGATGCCGGCGGCCGCCAGCACCTACGCCATCCCGGCCGCCTGGCGCGAGCGCTTCGGCGTCCGCCGGTTTGGCTTCCACGGCCTCTCCCACGCCTACGCGGCCCGCCGGGCGGCGCAGCTGCTGCGCGAGCCCGCCGGCCGCCTCCGGGTGGTCACCTGCCACCTGGGATCGGGGGCGTCCCTGGCGGCAGTGCGTGGAGGCCGGTCGGTGGACACCACGATGGGCTTCACGCCCCTGGAGGGCCTGGTGATGGCGACCCGCTCGGGGAGCGTCGACCCCGGCCTGCTGCTCTGGCTGCAGCAGCGCCGCGGGCTGCCGGCGGCGGAGGTCCTGGACAGCCTGGAGCACGGCTCCGGGCTGCGCGGCCTGGCCGGAAGCGCGGACATGCGCCAAGTGCTCTCGGCCGCGACCGCGGGCGACCCCGCGTCAGTGCTCGCGCTCGACGTCTACGTACACCGCCTGCGGGCCGCGATCGCGGCCATGGCGGCGGCCCTGGGCGGGCTGGACGCGCTGGTCTTCACGGGCGGCGTGGGGGAGAACGCGCCTGAGGTCCGCGCCCGGGCGGCGTCGGGACTCCGCTTCCTGGGCGTGTCGGTCGACGGCCGGCGCAACCGGGCGGCCCGGGGGGATGCCGACGTCTCGCGCCGGGGCGCCGCGGCGCGGACCCTGGTCGTCAGGGCGCGTGAGGACCTGGAGATCGTTCGCCAGGTGTGGCGGCTGCTCGGAGGCCGTGGAAGGGGCGACACAAAGGGAGGGGCGCACTCCTAGAGCACCGAGGAGTCGGCACCCCTCCCGTTTGGGTTCACTTGTGGTTCGGCGGCAGGAGCTCCGAGCTAGGCGCCGAGGGCGACGACGACGTTGGAGAAGACGTTCTGGATCTGCTGGCCCATCGTAAGAAGAATGACGATGACAACGATCGAGACCAGCACCAGGATCAGGGCGTACTCGACCATCCCCTGACCCAGCTGCCGCCGGGCTGCGGCGGCCATTTTCTTAAGGTGCAGTTCACTCAATATGGATCCCTCCTTTGTGCTCAATCTGGCGTAAGCCTGAATCATCCAACGCTGGCGTGCCACCGACAATTGCAGGATAAAGCCTGACGAAATCTCATTACACTCATTGGCCAGGCTAATAGAATGGCCCTTCCCAGGCTCGGTTTCACCCTCGAGCAGGTCCGGACCTTCCTGGCGGTGGCCGAGCAGGAGCACATCTCGCGCGCCGCTCGAACCCTCTTCCTCACCCAGGGAGCGGTCACCCAGCAGGTCCACAACTTCGAGCGGGCCCTCGACCTGAGACTCCTTGAACGCCGGGGCAGGCGCGTCTACCTGACCGACGCCGGGCGGTCGGTGGCGGTCGCCTGCCGGACGGTCCTGAACGCCGTCGACGGCCTGGCCGAGATGGCGCATGCCGCCACCGCCCTGCGCTCCGGCTCGCTCGAGATCGGCGCCAGCCCGACCGCGGCCAGCCACTACCTGCCCCAACCGCTGGCCCGGTTCGCGGAGCTCCACCCAGGCGTCAGATTTCGGGTCGTGGTCGCCAGCAAGCGCGCCGTCGTCGAGCAGCTGGCCGGCGGGACCCTGGACTGCGCCCTGATCGAGGGCGCGCCCCGCGGCCACCGGCTCCTCCAGGGGCGCCTGGTCGAGGACGAGGTCATCCTGGTGGCGCACCCGGGCCACCCCCTGCATGGCTTCAAGCGGCTCACCGCGGGGATCCTGGCGCAGCACCGCTACCTGGCCTGGGAGCCGGGGACCGCCATGGAGGAGATCGCGCCGCAGGTCCTGGGGCAGGCCTATGAAAGGGGTGCTCGGATCGAGTTCGGCCACCTCGACGCGGTCCGAGGCGCGGCGGTCGCCGGGCTCGGCTACGCTCTGCTCCCGACCCTGGCGGTGGTCGACGAGCTGGCGCACGGAACCCTGAAGCGGCTGCGCTGGCGATCCACGCGGCGCTGGGTCGTGGCGGTGCGGCGGCCCGCCGCAGGAAGCCCCTCCCTGGAGGCGTTCTGGAGCTTCTTGATCAATTCACCCGGCTCCGAATCTGCGCGCGGGCTGCCGACCCTGCCCTCCTCGGGCGTTACCTAGTCTGGTGGAGCAGTTCCACCCCCTGAGTCTCGCCACATGGAGGCAAGGATGTCGGCAATTCGAGTGTTGATCGCGACGACCGGCGCTCTCCTGGCTCTGGCCGCCGGCGGCACGCTGGCCGGGGCTGTCGTCCTGTCCGAAAGCCAGGACTCGCACGGAGACGCGGTCTCGGCTGCCGCCCACGACTGCCGGGCCAGCGCGGCTCGCACGCTTTTGGCCAGCGGAGCCCGCAACCACGGCCAGTGCGTGAGCGCGGTGGCCTCCAGCAAGGCCGAGAACGAAGAGAACGACCGCGACGCCCACGGCGACGCCGTCTCCGCGGCCGCCCACAGCTGCCCGCGGACCCCGCCTGGCGCGCACGGCAAATGCGTCAGCGCGGTGGCCCAGACCCACCCGACCCACTAGCTCCCGTCCGAGCCGGGGACAGAGGAGAGCCCGAGCCGATCTCGGGCTCTCTTCAATTTCCGTTCGCTGAGCGGTTGGTGGAGCGAAGCGGATTCGAACCGCCGACCTCCTCCGTGCGAGGGAGGCGCTCTCCCAGCTGAGCTATCGCCCCACGCCTGAGGGGGCAGTATACCGACGGCCCTCCTCCCGACCGGCGTGCGCGGACCGGCCGTTTCGGCGCCCTTCCTATACTGCGAGGCCGTGGCCTTTTCCCTCGGTCGCAAGCGCCTGCCGGAGGGCGTGGATCCAAAGCGGATTCCGCCTGGGCAGACCCTGACCGCGCCCGACCGCTGGCCCCTTCTGCACTTCGGGCCGGTGCCCAAAACGGACCTGGCGAGGTGGAACTTCAAGGTCTTCGGCGAGGTCGAGCAGGAGCTGCGGCTTGACTACGGCGAGCTGCGAGCGCTGCCGAGGAAGGAGGTGGTCGCGGACATCCACTGCGTCACCGGCTGGAGCCGGCTCGGCGACCGCTGGCAGGGCGTCCCCATCCAGGAGGTGCTGCGGCGGGTCACGCCCAAGCCGGAGGCCCGGTACGTGATGGCGCACTGCGAGTACGGCTACACGACCAGCGTACCCCTTGATGTCCTCGACGACGAGGACGTCCTGCTCTGTTACGGCTGGAACGACCAGGACCTGACACCCGACCACGGCTGGCCGCTCCGGCTCTTCGTGCCCAAGAAGTACTTCTGGAAGTCGGCCAAGTGGCTGCGCGGCCTGGAGTTCATGGCCCGCAACCGGCTCGGCTTCTGGGAGCAGCGGGGCTATCACGACGACGCAGATCCCTGGCGCGAGACGAGGTACTGGTAGGACGGCGCGGGCGCCGGTGGTCAGCCTCACGACCGACTTCGGCTGGGGCTCTCCCTACGTGGCGGCGATGAAGGCCGCCGTGCTCGAGGCCTGTCCGGGCGCGGTGCTGGTCGACGTCTCCCACGACGTGCCCGCCTTCGACGTGGTGGCGGGGGCCTTCGTCCTCTGGGCCGGGAGCCGGCACTTCCAACCCGGGTCGGTCCACCTGGCGGTGGTCGACCCCGGAGTGGGCAGCGACCGGCGCCGGGTCGCCGTCCGGGCCGGCAAGCGCTTCTACGTCGGCCCCGACAACGGGATCTTCACGCTGGTGCTGGCCGAGTCCCCGCTGCAATCGGCGGTCGAGCTTTCGGCGCCGGCGGGCGCCTCGCGCACCTTCGAGGGACGCGACGTGCTGGCTCCGGTGGCCGGAGCCCTGGCCGCCGGCGTTGCGCTCGGCCGTCTCGGCCGGCCGCTGCCGGACCTGGTCCGGCTGCCGCTGCCGGAGTCGCGGGTGCTCTGGGTCGACGGCTTCGGGAACCTGGTCCTCAGCCTGCGCGAAGCGGAGGGCGTGCGAATCAACGGATGGGAGATCCGGGAGCGGGCGGCCACCTACGGCGAAGCCCCGGCCGGCCGGCCCTTCCTCTACCGCGGCAGCATGGACTTCCTGGAGGTCGGGCTGCGCCAGGGCCGCGCCGACCAGCTGCTGGGGGCGGCCGCGGGCACTCCGGTCGAGGTGCTCTAGGCTCGCCTTAACAGGCAGGGTTGGCGGCGGGCAGGCAGCTTCCCAGGCTGGCAGCGTGCGCCGCCGGCTCCCCCTCTTCGCCGTGCTGCTCGCCGCCTGCGGGGCGGCAATCGCTCCACCGCCGGCGGCGCCGGCGGCCGGCCTCTGGGCCGACGCGGCCATCTTCCAAGAGGTCGGCCGCCTGCTGGCGGACGCCCGGCGGCTGCTGTTGGTCGAGATGTACGAGTTCGACCTGCCTCAGCTGTCCTCCCAGCTAGCGGCGGCGCGAGAGCGCGGCCTGGACGTGCGCGTCATCGTCGACCCGACCGTGGCCGAGAGTCGGCGCACAGCGGGCCGGCTGCAGGCCGCGGGAGTGCCGGTCCGGACCTACCCGGTGGACGACCGCCGCCACCAGATCGACCACGTCAAGCTCCTGATCGCCGACCAGACCGTCCTCGCCGGCGGCATGAACTGGGGCCGGAACAGCCACCGCAATCACGACTACGCGCTGGAGTCGCGAGCGCCGCCCGTCGTGGCCAGGGTGCTGGCCATCTTCGAGCAGGACTGGAGCCTCGCCGGGGGCCGGCCGCTGCCGCTCGCCGCCAGGGCCGGCGGCCCCGTCGCCCAGACCGCGCCCGGCGAAGAGATCCGGGGGCTGCTGCAGGCGGCCGCGGCGGGCGCGAGAGGTCGGGTCTGGGCCGAGGTCTTCGTCTTCACCGACCCCACGCTGCTGTCGGAGCTGGTGCGCGCCCACAGGCGGGGCGCCGACGTGCGGATCCTGCTCGACCCCCGCCAGGACTACAACCGGCAGTCGTTCTCGCTGCTGAGCCGAGCCGGGGTCGGGGTGCGCTGGTTCCCGGCGCCGGCGGGCGCCAAGCTCCACGCCAAGGCTGGGCTCTTCGACCGCCGGCTGGTGCTGGGCTCGGCCAACTGGTCGCTGGGTGGGCTCGACGTCAACCACGAGCTGGACCTGGCCACGGACGACGCCGGGGCGGTGGATGCCTTCGCGGAGCGCTTTCGCGCCGACTGGGCGGCGGCCGCCTAGCTGGAGCTAATTCAGCTCTGGGTGGGCGGGCCCGAGGTCTGCTGGGTCGGCGGACCGCCGGCGCTGCCGGCACTGCCCGCCGGAGGGCCGCCGGGGCCGAAGCTGACCTGGGGCACTTCGCGGTCGGCCTGGTCGGCCTCGAAGAACGCGAAGGTCTTGAAGCCCATCATGCCGCCGATCAGCGATGTGGGCAGCGTCTGCAGGCGGATGTTGTAGTCGCGGGCGTTACCGTTGTAGAAGCGTCGCGAGAACTCGATCTTGTCCTCGGTCGCGGTCAGGTTCTCCTGGAGGTTCTGGAAGGCGGCGATCGCCTTCAGGTCGGGATAGTTCTCGCTGACCGCGAACAGCGAGCGCAGGCTCTGGGTGAGCATGTTCTCGGCCTGCCCGATCTTGGCCTGGTCGCCGGTCGCCCCGGCGGCGACCGCGTTGGCGCGGGCGTTGGTGACCGCGGTCAGCACCGAGGACTCGTGGCCCATGTAGCCCTTGACCGTCTCCAGCAGGTTGGGGATCAGGTCGTGGCGCCGCTTGAGCTCGACGTCGATCTCCGACCACGCCTCCTGGGTCTGGTTGCGGGCCGTGACCAGACCGTTGTAGGTGA
>WNFB01002497.1_pt1 | contig 16000 bp, 12 predicted proteins | sample 5400501 | NCBI WGS metagenome assembly WNFB01 (sample SAMN13153341, study PRJNA577476) | soil metagenome | isolation source: 200 cm saprolite under Douglas fir tree site 2 hole 1 | place: USA:California | collected 2015-04-18
ACGGACGGCACCGCAAAGCGCCAAGCAGAACAGAAATCGAGAAGGAGGGCGAACACTATGACTAATCCCATGAGACATGTCGCACTATGGATGGCTCTTATAATCTTCTTCCCGCTTCTCGCTCATGCCCATTACATGGGCAAGTGGGTGAGAAAAGAGGCGAGCGGACCTGCCCCAGGCTTTAGCCTCGTCGATCAAGATAATCGCAAGGTTTCCCTGGGGGATTTCCGCGGCAAGGTGGTTCTCGTCAGCTTCATCTTTACCCACTGCGAGGCGGCCTGCCCGCTGACGACGGCGAAGCTCGCGAGTATCCATCATGAGTTGAAGGGGAAGGACCTGCATATCGTGGCCATCACCATCGATCCCGGCCACGACACGCCGGCCGTGCTTAAAGAGTACGGCAAGCAGTGGAGAGGAGTGGACTTTCAATCCTGGTCCTTTCTCACCGGCACCCGGGAGGAAATCAATGACGTCCTCCTGAACTACGATATTTCTTCAGAAGTGCGCGCCAAGCGCGGCAGCACCGATGAGGTCGTAAGCGTGAGCATCGTGGACCATGCCCTTAAGACCTACCTCATTGACCGAAAGGGGACCAAGCGGGTCGAGTACTGGGGTCAGGATTTCGACCCCAAGGTGGTCATCAAGGATCTTACGCGGGTGCTGAATGAGAAGGCGGGATGAGTAGGACGGGATCTAGACGAGGACCCCGGCAGTGAGTCGTATTCAGTATCGCCTGCTCGGGATCGGGCTCGCTGGCGTTGTGGGAATTTTAGTGCTTCTTTTCGGAGTCGGATCGGAGGAAGAGCGGGCCCCTATCGCGTCGGGACAACAGGGGCATCAAGAACCAGGCCGTGGGTCTCGCGATACGTTTGGCGCCTGGATGTCGTCGTGGGGACTGTCTTCGGACGCGTCGGAGGTCGAACGCGCGGTAAGAACGGTTTTCGCGGCGTATAACGAGCGCAACCGCGGCGCATTCCTCGCCGGCTGGACCGATAACGGTTTCTCGCGCGCGTTCCAATTCCCGAAGGCCCAAGCGGTTAACGAGTTGTTTATCGGCTTTCAACCAGTCACCGTGGGGGAATTCTCCAACACGGTCGTGACCGAGAAAGGCGCTGCGACCGAGGTTGATCTCACCTATGGGCAGGTCCAAGAGATACACCATCTGTCGCTGGTGAAGGCAGGACACAACTGGTTGATCGATGACGACAAGAAACGCGACCCTACGGTGTCTGATCTTTCGCGGGGGGGTCGGGTCGAAATCCTGGACGTGGCGTTGGGGGAGTCCGGTATCCAGTTCGACGGCAGCAAGGCCTCCACCGGGACTTTGGCCTTTAAGGTCGCCAACACCGATACGCGGCCGCATGAGTTTGTGGTGATGAAATGGTTGCCCGATTCGCAGATGGAGCAGTCGATCGGTCGTATCGGGCCGCTTCAGCCCGGAGCGAGTGCGACAATGACCCTTACCGATTTGACGCCGGGGCGTTATGTGATCTTATGCAATATGCTGGACACTGACGGGCTGCCGTACTCCTCCAAGGGCATGCGGACGGAATTTACAATTCAATAAGGGCATATAATCTGATAGGGTCTTTAGCCGCAAGCCGCTCTTTCGCCGCGTTTCATTCAACGCGCGTTTGAAGTCGCCGGGTTTCTGATTACGTTTGGCGTCCGGTCCATCGTGGGCCTCAGCTAAACGGCGCTATCCGCGCTAAGCGGGATCAGGTTAGATTAGACTAATCCTTTTCCGCGCCACTTTTCGAAGATCCGCTTGCAAGTGGCCTCCGCCTGCTTGATGGCGTTTTCCGGCGTCTCATCTCCGGTCGCGGCTTTGGCGAACATAGTTTATAGTTTGTCGATGACCTCCTGGCCGCGCTTCCGGAAGCGGCGAAGCGTGCCTTCCGAAGCTTCGAAAAACATGGAGTAATGCTCGCTGGTGGCATCGTCCATCGTCACGATGAGGTCCCACATCTGGTCCGGCACCCACGCGTGGGTGCTACCATCCTGGTGCAGTATCTATCATGCCCGGCCAAGGCGCGCGTTCGAGGCCACTGCGATGCGCGCCGCGCTTCTTCGCCTTGGGCGAGAGCCCGGCCGCCTGGAGCGCCTTCTTGACCCAGGTGTAGCTGCGAGCGCCGCCGCCCTTGCAGTACCACGCATGAAAGTGCTTGGCGCTCCAACCCAGATGCCGCCGCCTGACCACTCGATGAGTGGTCAGGTCACCGCCAGCACCTCATCCACCGGTGCCCGCCGCTGCGACATCTGGCTCAACCGCTTGTCGATCAACCCCGAAAGCCCCGCATCCTCATGAGCTAAGATGTAGCTTTGGCAGTACCGGGCACAAAGTCCCAGTAACCGCGCCGCTTCTTCTTGCGTCAGCCGTCCCTCCTGCCAACCCCCCTATGCCTGTTCGAATCTCATCTTCCGAGTCTCCTGTAGCCAATGCGTCCGCTTCAAATCGCACCCCCTTTCGGAGGTACCCTAAACCGGACAGATCACGTGCTACAAACCCGGACAAGTCATTAACTCTCTACACCTTCTGCTGCTAAGCCTTGACAACCAACACGCGACATCGGACACTTAATAAATGCTATCTAGCACATATATTCGTTCGCCTTTTCTTTGCCGTTTGCTGGCGGCCGTCCTCTTGTTGACGCAATTTACGTTCCTCGCGCAAGCCTGGGCCTCATCCACTCCAACCTGGTCAAGCGCGATTCATCCCGCCAACTGCGCCAATGATGTAAAGATGAGCAAGCTTGATGACAAGCAGTGTCCTGTGTCCGTCTGCCTGCAAAACTTAAACCAGACGGAAAAACTTGCCAGCGTTAATAATCTGCCGAAAAGCGGAGGGCATTTTTCCCAGCCCTGGCTTTTCGTTATGCCTGCAAGCGCGCAGCGACCACTCCCCTCCCACGACCAATCGGTCTTAGTGACCAGTAGTGACCCACCTTTAACCGTTCGTTTCTGTAGTTTTCAAATTTAACCCCTAAGCAGTACTTCACGCCACACGGGTGTCCGGCGTGCGCTTTTTTTGCGCCCGTCGCGATCTCCGCGCATTTCATTATTTTTTTTCTGAATCGATCATGGGAGCATTGATTTGTTTAAATCGGCCACGTTGTTATTGAGTTTCTTCGCGGCACTGCCGGCGATCGCGGACCCGCTCGCGCTTAGCGAAGCGCAAGACATTGCGCTTGCCAAGCAGCCGCTGGTTCAAGGTCAAGAAGCATTGATCCAGGCAAACAAACAGCGCGCGGTGGCCGAGGCGCAACTCCCCGACCCCAAATTAAAACTCGGGCTAAATAATGTCCCCACCGATAGCTTCAGCCTGACGCAAGACTTTATGACCATGAGGACCATCGGCATCGAGCAGATGTTCCCGGGCGGGAAGAAACGAGAACTTCGCGGGCGGCTTGCCGGGAATGAGGCGGAAAAAAGCGCGGCGGAGCTGGAAAGTCTGATGCGGGCAGTGAAGCGTGAAACTGCCATCGCCTGGCTCAATCTTTACTATCCCCTTCATGCCGAGTTGCTGGTGCAAGAACAGCAGCACGAGATACAGAACCAAATTGAGGCGGCGCGCATTAACTACCGCACCGGCAGGGGCAGTCAAGACGAGATACTGGGAGTGCAAAATATGCTGAACCAGCTGATCGACCGGGAACAGCAACTCGCCGGCGAGATCCAGCGGGCGCGGGCGGGACTTGCCCGTTGGATTGGTGCTAATGATGCGACGCGCGAGTTGTCAAACGATTTACCGGACCTGCCGGTGCCTACCTCACTCGAGCAGCTAAGCGCACACTTGATTGACCACCCCGAAATTCGCATGCTGGACGAGGCGATTAAAGCCGCTGAGACCGAGGCGAATCTAGCGCGGGAATCGCGCAAACCCGATTGGTCGCTCGAGCTTAGCTATTCCAAGCGCGGGCCGTTATTCTCCGACATGGTCTCAGCCCAGGTGGCGGTCGACCTGCCGCTGTTTACCGCCAATCGCCAGGATCGCATCAGTGCCGATCGCAGCGCGCTGCTTGATAGGGCGCATTACCAGCGCGAAGACAAGTTGCGCAGCCTGAACGCGGAACTCGCTTCCCTCTACGCGGACGAAGGTATTACGAGGGAAAGAATCAAGCTGCTGGATGAACGCACGCTACCCAATGCCCAGGCACGCATCGCCTCCGTCTTAATTGCCTATCGCGCTGGCAAAGCGACGATCGCGAGTGTCTATGAAGCCCATCATGCCGAGCTGGAAGCGCGCCTGCAGCGATTGGCGCAGCAAGTCGCTCTGTTGCGGGCGCGTATCCAACTGTCTTATTTCGAGTGAATCCGATGAAACCTTATTTTAAGAAGATCACGTTCCTGGTTGTCATTTTATTGATGGTAATAGCCGGCGGCGTCGGGTGGCGCTTGTCGTTGAACCCAGGCCAAGGCATGGCCGCGGTCGAATCGAAGGACAAGAAGATTCTCTATTGGTACGACCCGATGGTGCCGGATCGACACTTCGACAAACCCGGCAAGTCGCCGTTCATGGATATGCAGCTCGTGCCGAAGTACGACGAACCGCAACAATCGGCGGATATGGTTTCAATCGATCCGCGCACCATACAGAACATGGCGGTGCGCACCGCCAAAGTGGTGCGCGGAAACCTGGTCCAGCGGGTGGATGCCGTCGGCTATGTGAAGATCGATGAGCGCAAGATCCAAGTCGTACAGGCGCGCGCGCAGGGGTGGGTGGAGCAGCTCAATCTCAAAGCGGCCAATGATCCGGTGGAAAAAGGCCAGCTCTTGCTGGAGTTGTATTCGCCCGATCTGCTCGCCGTGCAGGAAGAATACCTGCTGGTGCGAAACAGCCCCCGTATGCACGATGCCGAAACCGCCTTGCTGGCGGCCACCAAAGAGAAAATGCAGCTCCTCGGCATCACGCAGGCGCAGATTGAGGCGCTCGATAAAACCGGCCAGGCGGCCCGGCGGCTCCGATTTTACGCGCCGAGCAACGGTGTGGTGACGGAGCTTGGCGTGCGCCAGGGCATGCAAGTGAACCCGGGCATGAATCTTTTCTCGATCGCGGACTTATCCAGCGTATGGGTCACCGCCGAAGTCCCCGAGAGCCAAGCCGCAGGAGTGAAGCAGGGCAGTAAAGCGGAAATCAGTTTTCCGGCGTTAAGCGGCAAGGTCTATCGAGGCATCGTTAGTTATGTCTACCCGCAAGTGTCAGCTTCGAGCCGAACTCTCCAGGTCCGCCTGCGCCTCGATAACCCGCATGGCGAATTAAAACCCGACATGCTCGCCAATGTCGCGCTGCTTAACGGCGATAAACGGGAGGCATTGTTGGTGCCGAGCGAAGCGATTATTGCGACCGGCCGGCGCAGTGTAGTGATCGTCGCCGAAGGTGATGGCAAATTCCATGCGGTCGACGTCAGCACGGGCAGCGAGGGCGGCGGCCAGACTGAAATCCTGCGGGGACTGACAGCCGGCCAGACGGTGGTGACTTCCGGCCAGTTCTTAATCGATTCCGAGAGCAATCTCCGGGCGGGACTTGAACGCATGGAGCCTAAGATGGATGAAGGCGACAGCAATCAAAAAATGAACGACCAAGCAATGGACAGCAAAACCCATCATGGCCAGGGCAAGGTCAATCGTATCGATTTGGGCGCGGGCAAAGTGAATATTTCCCATGGGCCGATCGCCTCCCTCAATTGGCCGGCCATGACCATGGACTTCGCGGTCGCCGACAAGAATGCATTGGCGAACCTCAAGCCCGGCCAAAGCGTCCAGTTTGATCTCACCAAAACAGGCGCAGGCGAGTATTTGATTACGCGTCTAACGCCGGGCTAGAACAAGAGAGACAAGCATGATCGAAAAAATTATCCGCTGGTCTATCTATAACCCCTTCCTGGTACTCATGGTTACGGTGCTGCTGACCGGATGGGGAATTTATGCCGTCACACATACGCCGCTCGATGCGATTCCCGACCTTTCGGATGTCCAGGTCATCATTAAAACCTCTTATCCCGGCCAGGCGCCGCAAGTGGTGGAAGATCAAGTCACCTACCCGCTGACGACCACGATGATGTCGGTACCCGGGGCGAAGACCGTGCGCGGCTACTCCTTCTTCGGCGATTCTTATGTCTACGTTTTGTTCCAAGACGGCACCGATCTTTATTGGGCGCGCTCGCGCGTATTGGAATATCTCAATCAGGCAATTGGCAAGCTGCCGCCGGGGGTGCGGCCTGAGTTAGGACCGGATGCGACCGGGGTGGGCTGGGTGTTTGAGTACGCGCTCGTCGATCGCAGCGGCAATCACGACCTGTCGCAGTTACGCAGCTTGCAGGACTGGTTTCTTAAGTACGAGCTAAGAAGCGTGCCGGGCGTGGCGGAAGTGGCGTCCTTGGGCGGCATGGTGAAGCAATACCAAATTGTGGTCTTTCCCGACAAGTTGCGGGCGTATGCGCTGCCGCTTAGCAAAGTGATCGAGGCGGTCAAGCGGGCCAACCAGGAAACCGGCGGCTCGGTGATCGAGCTTGGCGAGGCCGAGTATATGATCCGCGCAAGCGGTTATCTCAATTCGATCGAATCCATCCAAAATATTCCGGTTGCCCTCGGCAACAGAAACACGCCGGTTTTTATCAAAGACATCGCGCGCGTCCAATTGGGGCCGGAGCTGCGCCGCGGCATCGTTGAATTAAACGGCAACGGCGAAGTGGCGGGCGGCGTGATCGTTATGCGTTTCGGCAAGAACGCGCTCGAAGTCATCCAGGCGGTCAAGGACAAGCTCGCGTCGCTGCAAAAAGGCTTGCCGAAAGGCGTCGAAATTGTTTCAACCTACGACCGCTCCAGCCTGATTCATCGCGCAATCAGCACCTTAACCGAAAAGCTGATTGAAGAGTCCATCATTGTCGCATTGGTTTGTCTCGCGTTTCTGTTTCACCTGCGCTCGGCCTTCGTCGCCATTGTTGCGCTGCCGATCGGCATCCTGGTTGCGTTTATTGTGATGCAGCTGCAAGGGATCAATGCCAATATCATGTCATTGGGCGGCATCGCGATTGCCATCGGCGCGATGGTGGATGCGGCGGTGGTCATGATCGAAAACGCGCACAAGCACTTAGAGGCATGGCGCAAGCAAAACGTGGCGCAGGAACCGGATGCGCGGACACGCGTGGAGATGATGGCACGGGCGGCGACCGAAGTAGGGCCGGCGTTGTTTTTCAGCCTGCTTATTATTACGGTAAGTTTTATGCCGATCTTTACGTTGGAGGCGCAAGAGGGGCGCCTGTTCGCGCCGCTAGCTTTTACCAAGACCTACGCGATGGCGGCAGCGGCCGGGTTGTCGGTCACCCTGATCCCGGTGCTCATGGGCTATTTCATCCGTGGCAAGATTAAGGATGAAGGGGGAAATCCGCTCAACCGTGCCTTAATTGCCGGCTATCAACCACTCATCCGCAAGGTGCTAGCTAACCCGCGTATGACCATCGGCATTGCGCTCATATTGCTGTTGTTAACCGCGATTCCCTTCTTTCGCTTAGGTTCGGAATTCATGCCGCCGTTGGAGGAGGGGGATTTGCTTTATATGCCGACCGCGCAGCCCGGCCTATCCGCCGGTAAAGTGTTGGAGATCCTGCAGCAGACGGACCGGATGATCGCGAGTTTCCCCGAGGTTGAACGCGTGTTTGGCAAGGCTGGGCGCGCCGAGACCGCCACCGATCCCGCGCCGCTCGAGATGTTCGAAACGACAGTGCAGTTCAAACCGAAATCGCAATGGCGTCCCGGGATGACGCAGGAAAAACTCATTGCGGCGATGGACGCTTCCATGAAATTTCCGGGCTTTGCCAATGTCTGGGTCCAGCCGATCCGTAACCGCATCGACATGCTCGCCACCGGCATCAAGACGCCGGTCGGCATTAAGATTGCGGGACCGGATATAAAAATTATCGAAACGTTGGGGGAGCAGATAGAGCGCCTGGTCAAAACCATTCCCGGCACGACCTCGGCGTTTGCCGAGCGCCTGGTCGGCGGGCGCTATGTCGATGTGAACATCAATCGTCAGGCGGCGGCGCGCTACGGGCTTAATATACTTGGTGTCCAGGAAGTCATCGCAACCGCGATTGGCGGCGATAACATCGGTCAAACCATCGAGGGCCTGGAGCGCTACCCGATTAACCTGCGTTATCCTAGGGAAATGCGCGATTCGGTCGCTGCACTGGGCGCACTGCCGATCGTCACGGAGCAAGGAGCAACCGTGCCGCTGTCCGCGGTTGCGGATATTAAGATCGTGGACGGCCCTCCCATGCTCAGAAGCGAGAACGCGCGCCCGAACGGTTGGATCTACGTCGATATTCATGGCCGCGATTTGGGATCGTATGTGGTCGAGGCGCAGAAGCTTGTGCGCGAACGAGTGCAATTACCGCCCGGCTATTCTATCGCCTGGTCTGGCCAGTTTGAGTACCTGGAGCGCGCCGTCAAACGCATGGCCGTGCTGGTGCCGTTGACACTCTTTATTATCCTGTTGCTCTTGTATTTTACATTCCAGAGGATAGCAGAGGCAGTGCTGATTATGGCCACGCTACCGTTCGCCTTGATCGGCGGCTTTTGGCTCCTGTATCTCCTCGGCTATAACATGTCGGTTGCCGTTGCCGTTGGCTTTATTGCGCTTGCCGGCGTCGCCGCGGAGTTTGGTGTGGTCATGTTGATCTACCTCAATCAGGCGATCGCGCGTTACGAAAAGGCAGGCAGGCTTAAAACGCGACAAGATCTGATTCAGGCCTTGACCGAGGGGACGGTGTTGCGTGTACGCCCAATAGCCATGACCGTGGCCGTGGTCATTGCGGGTTTGTTGCCTATTATGCTGGGCGGTGGCACCGGCTCCGAAGTCATGCAGCGGATCGCGGCACCGATGATCGGCGGCATGATCACGGCACCCTTGTTCTCCATGCTTGTGGTGCCGGCGGTTTATTTGCTATGGAAGGGTCGATATTTAAGCAACAGATCCACGCTCGAACGCCAAGGCGGCATACGCGCCAAACACAGGCGATGACTTCTCAACAAACCCTTAGGAGGTATCATGAAAAAGCGTTATTTGTTCCTTGCTCTGATTGCACCGCTTGCAACCGCGTTACCATCATTTGCTGAACCGGACATGAATCATTCAATGCCCGGCATGGCGGCACAGGACAACAAAATAGAAGGCACGGTAAACAAAGTAGACGGCGCAAACGCCAAGGTGAACATCAGCCATGGTCCTATTCCCGGTCTTGGGTGGCCGGCGATGACGATGGATTTTGGTCTTAAGGACAAAGCCGACGCCGCCAAGCTTAAGCCGGGCCAACGTATTAAGTTCGAGGTGGAAAAGTCAGGTAATGGATATGTTGTTAAAAATGTGACTGTCCAGCAGTGAGGTTATCGCTGACGCAGGCGGCCGATCCCAATTTTGCAAGACATAGCGCCGTACCCATGAAGTGTCCCAGAGCCGTTGCCGGGACGGCATTGCCTTCGTTTCGAGGCTGAGGTAGATTGCCCGGTGTGACCAATAAACCCGGTCAAGTCTCAGGGAGAGGACCCTCAATTAAACATAAGTCAGGCCCTGCGCGGTTCCGGACTTGACCAAAGTCCTGCTCCCTTCGCGTCCGCCCGCAGAACGCGGTTCTCGGGCGGATTGATTGTACTATCCGTTTAAGAACAGGAGGACACCATGACGCGATTTCTCGGGAAGTGTATTTCACTGTCAGTAGCGGTTGGTCTGCTCATCTTCGGCGCCGGGCGCGCCGCTGCCAACGACGACGACGGCGACCAGAACAGCAAGAACATGAAGCTGGTGGGCTTCAGCGACCTCCAGTCCCGCTCTACGTACCAGCCCGTGGTGCACAAGCAAGGCGGCCGCTATATCGCCTACACCGGTCACCACACGCTGGGGACGAACCCGGTGACCGGGGCGGCTCTACCGTCCTTCAATCCTCTCACCGGCAACAACGAAGAGAACGGCACGTCGATCATCGACGTCACCGATCCGCGCCACCCGAAGTACCTGTTCCACCTGCCGGTGCCGAATGGGGCCGGGGGCGGAGCCCAGATGGTTCGCGTGTGCGACGGCCTGCCGGCCGGCGGCGGCAAGGTCTACATGCTGCGGTCCTACGCGAACTCGGCGCACGAGATCTGGGACGTGACCGACCCAGGCAATCCCAAGGACGTGCGCACCGTAAGGAACGGGAATCCGGTCATCGGCGCCCAGACCGGGACCCCGGGGGCCCTTGCCGGGACGCACAAGAGCTGGTGGGAATGCGACACGGGCATCGCCTACATCGTCGGCAGGCGCGGCACCGATACCGCGGCGGGATGGAGAGCGGGCAACCACATCATGATCTTCGACTTGAGCAACCCGGCTTCGCCGGAGTTCATCCGCGACTGGGCGATGGACGGGCAGCAGCCGGGCAGCAAGCTCCAGCCCCATTTCACGAACGCACCGGCGATTCACGGGCCGATCTCGACCGGTCCGGCGGGCAACCGCGTGTACTTCGCGTACGGGACCGGTGCCGCCGGCATCATGCAGATCGTCGATCGCGGCAAGCTCCTCTCCAGCTCTCCGACTGACTTCACCAGCGCGGAACGCGGGCACTGGGTCATGAACCCGGACAACGGCGCGCACACCAGCTTCCCCATCGGCAAGATCACGGTCCCCGACTTCACGACCGACACCGGGAACGACACCGGGAACGCGCGTGACATCGTGGTGGTCACTTCCGAGGCGACGGCGCACTTCTGCGCCGAGGTCCGCCACCTGACCACGACGGTGGACGTCACCGATGAGGGCAGGCCGCAGTCGATCGCCACCTTCCAGGTGCCGGCGTTGAGCGGCGGCTTCTGCGATCGCGGCGGCCGCTTCGGTCCGCACGCGACCAACGAGGAGTTCGGGCCGCCCTTCTTCCAGAAGATCGTCTTCGTCTCGTACTTCAACGCCGGCGTGCGCGCCATCGACGTGCGCGATCCCTACAACCCGAAGGACGTGGCCTTCTTCATCCCCGCCACGACCGCCGCCACCGACTTCCGCTGCGGCACGTTCAAGGGCGTGAACAACGTCTGCAGGGCCGTCATCCAGACGAACAACGTCGCGACCGACGACCGTGGGTTCATCTACATCGTCGACCGCGCCGACACGGGGATGCACGTCCTGCGACTGACCGGCAAGGCCGCCGAGATTGCCGGCCTCGCGGACGACGATTAAGGCCGATGTACCGCGGGTGCCGGAACACATCCGGCGCCCCTTTTTTTACGCCCGGCTCCTGTCATTCCCGAAAACTAATAGTCGCTGATATTGTTGATTTCTTAAATGACCCGCATCAAGCTGGCGTCCTTAGGTTTATCGGGTTCGCTGATAGAATCCAGGATCATGAAGCCCATTATTTATGCGTTGTTAACATTCGTGGCGGCCTTGCTGCGGTTACGGCGGTCCTGGCAGCGCGAGATCGTGGCATGGCGACAGCGCACAGAGAGTGAAGGGCGCCGGATAAGGCAATTTCGCAGTTTGCCCACGAGCCAAATTTTTCCAATCACCTGAATGTAAAGCGAGACGCTGCTGAAGGTGGAATCTAAGATGAGAATTTGCATTGTCGGCGCGGGCGCCATCGGTGGCTATCTGGCCGTCCCGTTAGCAACTTCCGGTCATACTGTCACAGTCATAGCCCGAGGCGCGCATTTGGCGGCCATTCAAGATCGGGGGCTTACGCTTGTATTTCAGGACGGCACTGCGCGTACGACGCGCGTCTCGGCTACCGCCAATGTCCGGGAAATAGGTAAACAGGACCTGGTTATTCTCGCTCTCAAGGCGCATCAGATTCCGCCACTCGCCGATCAGATCCCGCTGCTCTTCAGTGACCATACGGTTGTTCTGACGCTGCAAAACGGCATCCCCTGGTGGTATTTCCATCGACATGGCGGCCCGTTCGACGGTTACACGCTCCAGTCTGTCGACCCGGGCGGCGTGATCGCGCGACACATTGAGCCAAGGAGGGTAATTCACTCCGTTGCCTACCCGGCGAGCGAAGTCGTTGCCCCGGGCATCATACACCATCATGAAGGCAATCGTTTTCCGGTGGGCGAGTTGGATAACCAAGAAACTGCAAGGGTTCGCGAGCTGTCACAACTGCTGAATGAAGCGGGTTTCAAAGCCCCCATCTTGAACGACACCCGCGGAGAAGTATGGCTGAAGCTTCTCGGTAATGTGACTTTTAATCCGATTAGCGCGTTGGCGCACGCAACCGTTATTGACCTGTGCCAGTATCCCCTGACCCGCGGCTTGATTGAAAATATGATGCAGGAAGCGAAAACTGTTGCCGAGCGCCTTGGCATCAACATCCGGCTGCCCATCGAAAGACGGATAGCCGGAGCGGAGAAATTAGGCAAGCACAAGATGTCTATGCTGCAGGACGTCGAAGCCGGACGAGAGCTGGAAATCGATGCACTGGTCGGTGCGGTGGCGGAGCTGGGTGAATTGACCGGAATACCCACCCCCTGCATCAAAGCGCTTTACGCCTGCACCAAGTTGCTTGATAAAACGATCAAGGAGGCCCACGCCGCGCTAAGGCTGCAGCCCATCCACGAATGATCATAGGTGCCCCTTCCTGTCATTTTATGAAATGATGTTATTGATAAAAGTTAAAGAAAAAACCGGCGTTAAAACCGGAGGTTAATGAGTTTAATTAAAGTCCTTTTTTTATTTTTAGAGGGTTAATCAAGGAAATCTTGAAAAGGAAATCCTGAACAGTTATTAGAAAAAATTATCATTAGAAAAAACTATTAGACATTTATTATTGCGTCGGATAAAAATAACGCGTTTGATGAGCTTGCTCGGTTGACACGGTAGTTTGCGAATATGTTACGGTAGAGACAGTTTCAGAAGTGGCACGAGGCGCGGACCTAAGTGAGGTTCGTTCGGATCAGGAAATAAGATAACTCCGTTAAGTCTCAGCATGGGATAGCCAGCGGTTAAAAGGACTGGTTGTCCGCGGCAGGGACTCGGGAAGAGAGGATGCCATGTACTACAATGTGCGCGGGGAAAAAGTATCCAGGGCACGCTATCGGCAGATGTTGGCCGCGGCGAAGAACCGGCGGGAGATCATTGCGGCACAGCTAAGCCGGCGCGATCTCCTCAAGCTGGGACTGCTCACCGCAGGCGGGATGTTGGTGAGCAAATTTGGTTTGAGCGCCCGGGCCTACGCCCAGAGTGTGAACGGCGGGACCAACCAATTGTGTCTGCCCATCAACCAGCCCGCGAGCCCCCCGACCAGGGCCTTCATTGAACCGCTTCCGATCATGCCGGTCGCGCAGACGGTTAAGTCGCTGAGTCCCACGCCTACGCTGTGCCCGAACACCGCGGCGGGAGAGGTGCGCGCGGCCTGCCACCAGGCGCCGGAAATTGATTCCACCCGATTCCCGGTCGTTCCGTCGCGACTTTACCGGATAACGCAGCATGCGATAAGCGTCAGCCAGTCGCCGGACCTCCCCCTGCAGACCATCTGGGCGTTCGATGACGGCGTTCACGCCACCAGCCCCGGCCCCACCTATCGGGCCAACTACGGCGTGCCCCAGCTCACGCGCAACATCAATGCGCTTCCCCCGGTCGGCTCGAATGGCGGCTTTGGTCTGCCGTCGGTGACCACCCATCTGCACAACGGGCACACGCCTTCGGAAAGCGATGGCAACCCTTGCGACTTCTACAGCCAGGGTAACTTCTGCGATCAGTACTATCCCAATGTGCTCGCCGGATTCAACTCGACCAACGCGCCCAATGGCGACATCAATGAAGCGTTGAGCACATTGTGGTACCACGATCACCGCGTGGATTTCACCGCGCAGAACACCTACAAGGGCCTGCTTGGATTCTATTGTCTGTTCAACCAGTTCGACACCGGCGACGAAACCACCGGCTTCCGTCTCCCGAGCTTCCCGCAGTTCGATATCCCGCTGGCATTCGCCGATAAGGTGTACGACCCGACGGACGGCCTGTTGGCCTTCGACCTGTTCAATCTGGACGGCATCCTGGGCGACAAGTTCCTGGTGAATGGCAAAATCCAGCCGTTCTTCCAGGTGCAGCCGCGCCGCTACCGTTTCCGCCTGCTGGACACGGGCCCGTCGCGCTTCTTCCAGTTCTTCCTGACCGACCTGAACAACCTCGGGGCGTCCAACCAGTTCTTTGTCATCGCCAATGACGGCAACCTGCTGCCGGTGCCGGTCCAGGTCGAAAGCGTCCGCATCGGCGTGGCCGAGCGCGTGGACATCGTCATCGATTTCAGCTCGTTCGCCGGCAAAACCATATACCTGGAAAACCGTCTGAACCAGCTCAACGGCCAGGGTCCGGTCGACGACTTCGGCCCCAACGGCTTCTCGCAGGAATGCAGCGCCGTGCTCGGCACGGCCACCAATTCGATTCTGAAGGCCGGGCAGGGCAACCTGCTGCTGCAATTCCAGGTGAGTTCAAAAGCCGTCACGGACAACAGCCTGCCCCCCAGCAAACAGGCTTTTTACCAGCTCCCCAGCACCACCGCGGAGCCCAGGATCGTGCGCACCTTCAAGTTTGACCGCTTGAACGGCCAGTGGTCCATCAACGGCCAGTTCATGGACTGCAACCAGTTCCGGTTCACGGTCCAGCAAAACAGCGTGGAGCAATGGCTCCTGACCAACCTCACCGGCGATTGGACGCACCCGGTGCACATCCATCTCGAAGAGCATCAGATCCTGTCGCGGAACCGGCAGAACGTGACGCTGCCGGTCGAGAGATCCCGCAAGGACGTGACCCAATTGCATCCCAACGAGCGGGTACAGCTCTTCTTCCGCTTCCGCGACTGGGTGGGAAAATACCCGATCCACTGCCACAACGTGGTGCATGAAGATCACGCGATGATGGCGCTGTGGCACGTCCTGCCGACGGGAGACAACATACTGGTGCCGTAGCCGTAATACCGGAGAAACCGCGCCCTGCGTTGGAATCACGGCCAGGGCGCGGAAAGTGATAAGGAGACATTCAGTCATGAAAGATTTATCGAGACGAAATTTTTTGGGCCTGGCCGCGATGGCGCCGAGTGGCGCGCTGTTACCGGGCGCGGCCGTCGGCGCCGCCAGGACCTTCGCCGCGGCGACGCAGGCGTCCGCCCGGGCGCGCATCCAGGAACAGCATTTGCCCAACGTCCCCCTGGTCACGCAGGACGGCAAGCGAGTGCGTTTCTACGACGACTTGGTCAAGGGCAGGATCGTTACCATCAACTTCTTTTACGCGAAGTGCGAGGACGTGTGCCCGCTCGTGACGGCCAATCTGGTGCAGGTGCAGAAACTGCTTGGCGACCAGGTGGGCCGGCAAGTCTTCATGTACTCGTGCACGCTGAAGCCGGAAGAGGATGACGTCAACGCGATCAAGCATCACCGGGAAATGTTCGGCGCCGGGCCGGGCTGGACTTTTTTGACCGGCAAGCCCGAGGACATCGAAACGCTCCGGAAGGCCCTTGGCTTCACCTATCCGGAGCCGGCCATCGACCAGGACAAGACCCAGCATATCGGGAACGTTCGGTACGGCAATGAACCCCTGATGCTGTGGGCGGCGTGCCCGGGGATGGCGCACGCTTCATTCATTGCCGAATCCATCTCGTGGATGGTGCGGCCCGACACAAATCGAGTGCAGAAGTCCTGAGACTTAATGGCCACAAGGTTTTTTGCTGTGAGAGTGTTTAATTTTGGATGCGGAGGTAATCGCCGCGGACATTTCCGTGAGGAGGATCAATCGATGAAGACTATACGAAAGTACCCCTTTTTTTACGTGTTGGCGTTGCTGGGACTCATACTCATGGCGTCGCCAGGGGCGTTCGCCCAACTACTGACGTCCACCAGCAGCACCGGCTCGATCGCGAACTCCCCACAGGACGGAGATAACGACGCGGACGACAATTTCAACCCGCCGCCGTGCGATTTCACCGATGCCTTCTACACCAAGAATGGCATCGACGTGAAGCATTTGGACACGAGCGCGGCCGGGCGC
>WNFB01002498.1_pt1 | contig 16000 bp, 16 predicted proteins | sample 5400501 | NCBI WGS metagenome assembly WNFB01 (sample SAMN13153341, study PRJNA577476) | soil metagenome | isolation source: 200 cm saprolite under Douglas fir tree site 2 hole 1 | place: USA:California | collected 2015-04-18
TCCCCGCACGAACGCGGTCGTGGACACCGACATGTCCTTCAATCCCTGATCGCGGCGGCCGAGTAGATCCGACCCAAGAACCGGCTCGGGTGCGTCGCGAGCAGCGCGGGCTCTTCGAAGCCGTTCTCCGGCGCGAGGCGCCGCCAGGTCTCGAACGAGAAGGGGTAGGGCACCCAGGTGTTGCCGCGATCCGTGTCGTACTCGACGACGAGCAACCGGCCGCCGCTCTTCAGCATCGCGCGGACGCGCCCGAGCACGGGTCCCTTCGCGTGCACAAAATGCAGCGAGTTAGCCATGACCACGCCATCGACATCGCGCAGGTCGAGATCGCGTGTGAAGTCGGCGACGCGCGTCTCGAGCCGCGGCGCGTCGCGCTTGGCCGCGAAGCGCGCGTAGGCGCGATCGAGCTCGGACAGCGCGCCACGGTCTCTGTCGATCGCGTGGATGGTCGAGCCGGTGGGTAGCAGGTCCGCGAGCGCCAGCGTGAACGCGCCCTCGCCCGCGCCGAGGTCGACCCAGACACCTATCTCACTGGCTGGGCTCAGGCCCTGTGGCGGCGAAGCGCTGATCCCATTCCGAAGCAGACGGACGTGATCCGCATGGTCCATCAGCCGGCGGTCATCATCTCCGTCTCGACGTGGCGCGCCTCGCCGATCTCTTCGAGGTAGTGGCGCACCGCGAGCGCCGCGGCCGCGCCCTCGCCCACGGCCGAGGCGACCTGCTTGGTCGAGCCCGCGCGCGCGTCGCCCGCCGCGAACACGCCCTTGAGCGAGGTCGCGAACTCCGGCGCGTCGATGAAGCCCTCCTTCGTCAGCGCGACCGTGCCCCTCACGAAATCCGTGTTCGGCTTGAGACCGATGAACACGAACACCGCCGCGGGCTTGAGCGTCTCCTCTCCCCGCGGCGTCTGCACGACCACGCCCTCGAGGTGCTTCTTCCCCAGGAACTTCTTGACCTGCACGTTGAAGCGCGTCTTGATCTTGGGATGGTTCATGACCTTGTCGTGATAGATCTTGCTGGCGGTGAGCTTGTCGCCACGCACCAGGATCGTGACCATCGAGGCGAACTGTGTGAGGAACGAGCCCTCTTCGGCCGCCGAGTTGCCGCCGCCGATCACCACGATCTCCTTGCCCTTGTAGAAAGGGCCGTCGCAGGTGGCGCAGTAGTGGATGCCCGCGCCGATGAGGTCGTCCTCACCCTCAGCGCCCAGACGCTTGTACGCGTTGCCCGGCGCGAGGATCACCGCGTGCGAGCGGTACTCGGCGCCCTCCGCGGTGCGCACGACCCGGTCGTGGCTCTCCTCGCGGACCTGTGCGACCTCGGCCGCGGAGACCATCTCGACGTCGAAGCGCTTCGCCTGTTCCACGAGGCGCTTGCCGAAGTCCGCGCCAGTGAGACCCGCGGGAAAGCCCGGGTAGTTCTCGAGCCGCTCGGTCAGCGCGGCCTGACCGCCGAGCGACGAGCGCTCGAGGACCAGCGTCGAGAGCCCCTCGCGCGACGCGTAGAACGCAGCGGTGAGACCGGCCGGTCCGCCGCCGACCACCGTCAGGTCGTAGAAGCGGTGCTCGGCCATCGTGGGGAGCCCGAGCTTCTGCGCGAGCTGTGCGTTCGAGGGCTCGACCAGGATCGTGCCGTCGTCGAAGACGATCGTCGGGATGATGGTCTTGCCGTCGTTGTGGTCCTCGACGAACGTGCGCGCCTTCTCGTCCTGCTCGACGTCGACCCACTTGTACTCGACCTGCTGATCGCCGAGGAAGCGCTTTGCGCGCTTGCAGTCGCTGCACCACGAGGTCCCCATGACGGTGATGTGATGTGCCATGTCTATTTCCTTCCGATGTCCCCCTCGGCCCAGCCGTCGGTCGACACGACGATGGTCACGGGGCCATCGCCCTCGAGTTGAACGCGCATGCTCGCACCGAACTTCCCCTGCGCCACGCTCGCGTTCGCGCCGCGCAGGACTCCGCAGAACGCCTCGAACAGCCGCGCGCCCAGCTCGGCCGGCGCGGCGTGCGCGAAGTCGGGGCGCCGGCCGTGGCGGATGTCGCCATAGAGCGTGAACTGCGGGATCACGAGCACCGCGCCACCGGCCTCGAGCACGGGGCGACCGAGCTTGCCGCGGTCGTCGTCGAAGATGCGCAGCGCGACGATCTTCGCGGCGAGCCGCTCGCCGTCCTCGGCCCGGTCGTCGGCCGCGACGCCGAGGAGCACCGCGAGGCCGGGACCGATGCGGGCGACTTCCTCGTCAGCGACGTGGACGGAGGCGGAGCGGACGCGCTGGACGACGGCGCGCAAGAGCGGTCCGGGCTAATCCAGCATCCAGGGGTTGTCGCCGCGCACCACGGACTCGACCTCGCTGGCCGAGAGGTGTCCGGGAGCGAACACGGTCATGCTCTTGTCGAGCGGCAACCGCGTTACGTAGGTGACCTTACCGAAGCGGTAGCCGTGCTGGAACAGGAAGGGCTTGCCATCGATCTCGATGAGCTGCCGACGGTCGGTCGACGTCGCGGGCACCCAGCCAGTATCGGGGGACGGCGCGCGAGACGCCGATCAGGGCAGGCCTGGGTCCTCCGGGAACACAATCTGGCCGAGGCCCGGGTCCTCGGGGAAGTACGCGGCGCTCGGGACGATGACCGTTACCGGGGTTCCGGGGTCCGCGCTTGCGATCCCCGCGTTCAGCGCCACAAGGAGCAGTGCGCCGACGATCGCGCGCCCGACCAGGATGCGAGCCCGTTTCATCTGCGTCTCCCCTCTGCCCTGCCCCCCGTTCGCGGGATTGTCCGCGGCGCGGAGGGTTCGTTATCCTCACGCGAGTCTATCGAGGCTGAACCGGCCGGGCGGCGCCAAACGCAACGCCTGTCTGTCAGTTCGGTCACAGAGGAGCACCGTGGGGACCATCGAAACGGCGTCGACACCGGCCCTCGGGGAGCGGGTTCGCAGCGCTCGCCGGGAGCGCGGCATGAGCCAAGCCCAGTTGGCCGGCGAGGAGCTGACCAAGGGTTTCATCTCCCAGGTCGAGTCGAACCTCGTCCGTCCCTCCGTCCGGTCGCTCCAGATCATCGCGACCCGCCTGGGCAAGAGCCTCGACTACTTCCTCGGTGACGCGCCACTCGCGACCGAGAAGCGGCTCGCGTTCCACCGTCTCGCGGCGGAGGCCGCCGCAGAGCGCCACGACTGGAAGGTCGTGCGCACCGAAGTCGCCTCCGGGCTCGAATGCGTCCCGTCGAAGCACGAGCGCGCGCCGCTCCTGCGCCTGCTCGCGCAAGCGGACCTCTCCGAGGCCAAGCACGAGCCTGCCTTCGACCGCATCACCGAAGGTCTCGGACTGATCGACGTCACGACGGACGCGGCCGAGGTGGCGCGGCTGCAGCACCTGCGGGGGGTCGCCTACGGACAGCTGAACCAGTACCTGGCCGCGGCGGAAGCGCTCGAGCAGGCGCGCGACACGATGGAGCGTCACGAGGTGAACGACCCGCGCCAGCGCGCGCGCGTCCTCGTAGCGCTCGGCACGGTGTACCGCCGTCTCAACCGCACCGCGAAGGCGATGCAGACGTATTCCTCGGCGCTCGACCTGGCGTCGGCGTCAGACGAGCTGCGCGTCGCGGCGCAGGGATACATGGGCGTCGCGGTCTCCCTGTACGACTCCGGCGAGCTGGATGCGGCCATTCATAACTATCGGCGTGCACTTGACCTGTTCGAGCGTGTTGAGGATCGTGGATTCGAGCTCTCGGTCCTGCACTCGTTGGCCGCGATCCACTTCGAGCGCGGGGCGGCCGCCGAGGCGCGCGAGCTCGCGGAGCGCTCGCTGGCATTGGCGAAGCTCGCTGGCGACGCCCGGGTCGAGGCCATCTCCCAGGTCATCCTCGCGCGCATCAGCCTCGCGGCCGGGGCGCCGGACGCCGCGCTCGAGCTGGCGAAAGAGGCCGAGAAAGCGCTCGCGGTGGACCACGTACAGCGCGCCGACGCGCTTCGCGTGATCGGGTCGGCGCAGGATGCGCTGAAGGCGTTCGCCGCCAGCGACCGCGCGTACAAGAAGTCGATCGAGCTCCTCGCGGAGATGGATGACCGGCCAGACCGCTCGGCGGTCGCGGCGGAGTACGCGAAGAAGCTCCGCGCCCGCGGAGACGTCGACGCGGCGTTCCACTACCTCGAGCTTGCGCGAGGTCGTTGACCCCTAGCAACCCCTAGCATCGAGCGATGCCTCGCGACGCCGTCACGTTCGACAACGAAGCGATCGCCAACGTCCTCGACGAGATCGGCGATCTGATCGAGCTCAAGGGCGAGAACGTCTTCCGCGCCGTCACCTATCGCCAAGTGGCGCGCTCGATCCGCGACCTGCGCGAGCCGGTGTCGCTGCTGCTCGAGCAGGGGCGCCTCGCGGAGATCCCCAAGACCGGCCCGTCGGTGACCGAGGCGATCACGCAGCTCGTGACCACCGGCGAGTCGAAGCGGCACGCCGAGCTCAAGGCCGCGGTGCCGCAGGGCCTCATCACGCTGCTGCGCGTGCCCGGGGTCGGGCCCGCGACGGCGCGGATCATCCACAAGGAGCTCGGCATCACCTCGATCGACGAGCTCGCGGAGGCCGCGAAGGCGCACCGGCTGCGCGAGTTGCCGAAGATCCAGGCGAAGACCGAGGAGAACATCCTCAAGTCGATCACCTCGCTGCGGCAGCGGACCGGACGATCGCTGATCCATCACGCCCGAGACGCCGCGGAGGAGATGATCGCGACGCTGCGGGAGCGGGGGATCGGACCGGTCAGCGTCGCGGGAAGCGTCCGCCGCTACCGCGAGACGATCGGCGACATCGACCTGCTCGTCGCGTCGAACGACGCCGCGCCGATCATGACCGCGTTCACCGCCGCGCCGTCGGTCGAGCGCGTCCTGGCGAACGGTGACACCAAGTCATCGGTCATCGTGGCGCGCGGCCTCCAGATCGACCTGCGCGTCGTGCCACCCGAGTCGCTCGGCGCGGCGATGCTCTACTTCACCGGCTCAAAGGAGCACAACGTGCGTCTGCGCGGGCACGCGCTCAAGAAGAAGCTGCTGCTCAACGAGTACGGCCTCTACCGGGTCGGCGCCGAGGCGCGCGGCCAGGAGATCGCGTCCCGGACCGAGGAGGACGTCTATGCGGCGCTTGACATGGACTGGATCGCGCCGGAGCTGCGCGAGGACCACGGCGAGATCGACGCGGCGCTGGCCCACGCGCTGCCGCTCCTCGTGACGGTCGCGGACATGCGCGGGGACCTGCACGCGCACACCAACTGGACCGACGGCCGCGACGACCTCGCGGCCATGGCCCGGCGGGCGAAGGAGAAGGGTTACGCGTACCTGGCGGTGACCGACCACTCGCCCGGCCTCGGCCTGACGATGGGTCTCGATTCCGACCGCATCACCGCGCGCATCGCCGAGGCCGCGAAGCTCAACGCGGAGCTCGCACCGTTCCGCATCCTCGTCGGCACAGAGGTCGACATCCGCGCGAACGGCACGCTCGACTATCCCGACGAGATCCTCAAGCGGTTCGACATCGTGAGCGCATCGGTGCACTCGGCCTTCGGGCAGGAGCGCGAGGTCATGACCAAACGCGTCATCGACGCGATGCGCAACCCGTACGTGACCGCCTTCTCGCATCCCACTGGACGGCTGCTCGAGCGCCGGGATCCGTATGCGGTCGATCTGGCCGCGGTGATCGCGACGTCGCGCGACACCGGGACGTGGATCGAGGTGAACGGCGGGCCCGAGCGGCTCGACCTTCCGGACATCTGGGTGCGCAAGGCGCTCGAGGCCGGCATCACGCTCGTCCTCAACTCGGACGCTCACGCGGTCGAGGAGCTCGACTGGATGGAGTACGCCGTCTCCGTCGCGCGCCGCGGCTGGGCCACAAAGGCGTCGGTGGCCAATGCGCTACCGCTCGACGCGATGCTCGCGAAGCGCAAGCCGCTGCCGTGAAGGAAGCCACCGCAGCCCGCGCTCGCTTCGTCGTGCGCGGCCTGGTGCAGGGCGTGAACTTCCGGACCGCGGTCGTTCAGGAGGCCAGCTCGCACCGCCTCACCGGCAGGGTATGGAACCGCGATGACGGCGCCGTGGAGATCGTCGCGGAGGGCGAGCCAACGGCCCTTGACGAGCTGGCGCGCTGGCTGGCCCGTGGCCCGCGCCTCGCGGAGGTCGAGTCTGTCGACCGGATCGCGCTGGCTGGCGAGCGCCGTTACCGCGATTTCGCGATCACCTATGGAGCGGTGAGCTAACCGGCAGCCATCGTCCCGGTCGATGGTGGGGGCAAGACCAAAACGACCACAACGGTCGCAACGACCGGATTACTTTTTCGCGACCCTCCAATCACGTCCACTTCACGACGGACTGTGGCGACCGGCTCCTCCACCCACGCGATCGAGCTCCACGGGGTCACGAAGAGATTCGTGACGCCCGCGGGCACCGCGTTCACCGCGCTCCGCGACCTCGATCTGGTCGTGGAACCTGGCGAGTTCTGCGCGGTGGTCGGCCCCACCGGCTGCGGCAAGTCCACGACGCTGTCGCTGATCTCCGGCCTCGAGCCAGCCAGCCTCGGGACGGTGCGCGTCTTCGGCGAGCCGGTCACGAGCGTTGGCCGTCAGGTGGGCTACGTCTTCCAGCGCGACGCGGTCTTCCCGTGGAAGAACGTGCTGGACAACGTGGCCATGGGCCCGCGTTTCCGTGGCGTTGACTCCGCCGACGCGAACACGCGCGCACGCGACTGGATCGCCCGCGTCGGCCTCTCTGGCTTCGAGCGCTACTACCCCCATCAGCTCTCCGGCGGCATGCGCAAGCGCGTCGCGCTCGCCCAGACGCTGATCAACGGCCCGAAGATCCTGCTCATGGACGAGCCGTTCAGCGCGCTCGATGTCCAGACGCGTGTCCTCATGGAGAACGAGCTCCTCACGCTCTGGTCGACGACCGGCGCATCTGTGGTCTTCGTGACGCACGACCTCGAGGAGGCCATCGCCCTCGCCGACAAGGTCGTCGTGATCACCGCCGGTCCGGGGACGGTGAAGGGGACGTACACGGTCGATCTCCCGCGCCCCCGGAACATCGCGGAGGTCCGCTTCCAGCCGCGGTTCGTGCAGATCTACGAAGAGATCTGGGACGACCTGCGCGACGAGGTGCTCGTGAGCTACGAGCGCAGCAAGCGCGCGGCGGTCGCACCGTGAACTCGGCGGGGCTGGAGCTCGCGACGCGGATGGCGCCGACGACCCCGACCCTCGCCGACCGCGACGCCCAACGCGCACGGGCGCGAACGCGCCGGCGTGCCCTGGTCATCTTCCTGCGTATCGCGCTGGCCGTCGTCATCGTCGGTCTCTGGGAGGCTGGCACGCACATCAACTGTTACGGCCCCGACAGCGGCACGTGCGTGATCGACAAGTTCTTCTGGGGACAGCCCTCGGGGATATGGGCGCAGCTCGTGACCTGGGTCCAGAAGGGCACCGCGCAGGGCCCGCTGTGGGAGCAGATCACGGTCACGCTGGAAGAGACCATCCTGGGCTTCGCGATCGGCGTGATCCTCGGCGTGGTCTTCGGCGTCGCGCTCGGACGGAACCGGTTGCTCTCGGACGTGGCCGGCCCGTACATCAAGGCGCTGAACGCGATGCCGCGCGTCGTGCTCGGCTCGATCTTCACCATCGCGCTCGGTCTCGAGATGCCGTCGAAGGTCGCCCTCGCCGTCGTGCTCGTGTTCTTCGTCGTCTTCTTCAACGCCTACCAGGGTGTGCGCGAGGTCGACAAGGATCTCCTCGCGAACGCGCGCATCCTCGGCGCGAGTCCGGGCCAGCTCAACCGGCACGTGATCCTGCCATCCGCTCTCTCGTGGATCACCGCGTCGCTCCACACGAGCTTCGGCTTCGCGCTCGTCGGCGCGATCGTCGGCGAGTACCTCGGCGCGCGGAAGGGTGTCGGTCTGATGATCGCCACCGCGCAGGGCACCTTCAACGCGAACGGCGTCTACGCCGCGATGCTCATCCTGGCCATCCTCGCGATCCTGGCCGAGGCGGGCGTGACCCGGCTCGAGAACTACCTCATCCGCTGGCGACCCAACGCGATCACCGACGTGACCATCTGAGCACGGAGAAAAAAGGGAGGACACATGAAGAGTCGCATCCTGGCACTAGGGATCACCGCAACGGTCGTCTTCGCTGCCTGTGGCGGCGCGGCGACCCCGAGCGCAGCACCAACCACCGCGCCCACGGTCGCCGCATCGGCAGCGGCGACGCCGCCCCCGGCGGCGAAGCTTTCGATCATGGTCGGCGGCATGAGCAAGCAGATCTATCTGCCGAACAAGCTCACCGAGGCCCTCGGCTACTTCAAGGACGAGAACCTCACCGTCGACCTCATCGACGAGCCCTCCGGCAAGGACACGACCGTCGAGGTCGTCGCCGGCAACGTGGACCTGGGCTCGGGCTCGTACGACCACACGATCGACATCGCCGCTCAGGGCAAGTCGATCCAGATGGTCACCCTGCTCCTGCAGGCGCCGGGCGAGGCCGTCCTCGTCTCGACGAAGAAGGCGGACACGATCAAGTCCCCGAAGGACTGGAAGGGCGTGAACGCCGGCGTCACCTCGCTCGGCTCCGGGACGCACACGATCATGCGCGCGCTGACGATCAAGGCCGGCCTCCAGGTGGCCGACGTGACCTACGTCGCCGCCGGCGCCGGTGACACATTCATCGCCGCGATGAAGCAGGGCAAGATCGACATCGGCATCACCACGCAGCCGACGGTCCTCCGCATGCTGTCGTCCGGTGACGCGAAGATGCACGTCGACCTGTTCACGCCCGCGGGCGCGCAGGCATCGCTCGGCGGCAACTACCCGTTCATCTCGCTCTTCGCGAAGACCGACTACATCAACGCCAACAAGGGCGTCGTCCAGCGCGTCGTCAATGCGTACGTCAAGACGCTCAAGTGGATCCAGACGCACACCCCGACGGAGATCGCCGAGAAGCTCCCAGCCGACTACTACGGCGGGGACAAAGCGGCGTACATCCAGGCCCTCACCGACTCGATGAAGATGTTCAGCCCGGACGGGAAGATGCAGTCGGGCGCTCCCGAGTTCGTGCTGTCCGTCCTCAAGCAGTTCAACGACGCCGTGCAGAAGGCCCCGAGCATCGATCTCTCCAAGACCTACACGAACGACTTCGTGGCGAACGCGAAGTAAGCCCTCTCACGCGGAGGAGCGCCGGCGTCGTGCCGGCGCTCCTCCCACGCTCTCTGGCGGTCGCGGCGGTCGCGCTGATCGTCGCCTGCAGCACGACCCCGTCGACCAGCACGCCGAGCGTCTCACCCGAGGCGTCGGCTGCGACCACTACCGCACCTGCCGCGGTCACGCCGCTCAAGATCGGCATCCTCATCCCGTTCACCGAAGCCGCCCTCGACGCGGACATCGGCGCGTCGCAGCGCCGGGCGGCGGATCTCTACCTGAAGCTGCAGGGCGGCACACTCGGTGGCCGCCCGGTACAGCTCGTCTACAACGACGAGTCCGGGCTCGATCCGAAGACCAACGAGGTGCGCATCCAGCAGTTCCTACAGATCGACCACGTCCAGATGCTGATGGGCGGCGCCGGAAGCGTCGCGGCGTACCAACTGCGCGACGCGGCCGAGGCGGCGAAAGTCGTGTATGTCGACACGAACGCCTCGGGCAACGCACTGACGCGCGCGACGACAGGCTGCAGCCCGAGCTGCAGGAGCCGCTTCGTGTTCCGCGCCACGGCGACGTCGTGGCAGCTGGGCGAGCCACTCGGCGAGTGGGCCGCGAAGAGCGGACTGAAGAGCGTCTTCGCCGTGTATGCCGACGACGCTTTCGGCACCGAGACCGCGGGCGCGTTCAGCGAGGGATTGGCCAAGGGCGGCGGCACGTTGACCGGGCGCGCGATGTGGGGCGCGCGAAGTGGCGATTGGCCGAAGCTCGTCGCGGCGATCAAGGCGCAGCCGACGAAGACCGTCTTCGCCGCGTTCATCACCGACGACGCCGAGGGGTTCATCGACGCGTGGACCGCCGCGGGCATGCGCGCGGCCGGCTATCGGCTGCTCGCGCCCGGACAGTTCGCTGATGCCGCGGTGCTGAAGGCCACCAAGCAGGAGGGCCTCGGCGTCACGACCGCGTACACCTGGTCGACCGAGCTCGACAACCCCGAGAACCGCGCGTTCAGCGACGAGTTCAAGAAGGCGTACAAGGACGACGACACCGGCCAGCCGCTCGCGCCCGACGGCTACGCCGTCGAGATGTGGGACGCGATGCGCGTCCTCGACGAGGCCCTCAAGGTCACGAAGGGCGACGCGTCCGCCGACACGCTCATCGCGGCGCTGGAAGGCGTGTCCGCAAAAACACCCATCGGGCCGCTCGCGTTCGACAAGACGACGCACAACCCGCCACTGGACGTGTACATCCGCGAGGTGAAGCTCTCCGGTGCCGCGCTGGTGAACGCGGTGATCGACAAGATCGCGAGCGTCAAAGACCCCGGGCAGTAGCGTGGCGGGTACGCTAGTCGTCGCGATGCGCCGTCCACTTTCCCTCTCGGGACAGCTTCTCTACCTGCAGCTCTTGCTCATCGCCGCGACGGTCATCGTCGGCGGCCTCGCGTCGTACCTGCTCGTGTCACGGCAGATCGACGAGCAGTACAGCGAACGGGCGCTCGCGATCGCGCATGCCGTCGCCGCGACGCCGGACATCATCGAGGCGATGGACGACCCCGAACCTTCCAAGGCGATCCAGCCCATCGCTGAAGCCATCCGGCGCAGCGCCGGCGCGGCCTTCGTCGTCGTCGCCAACAAGGACGGCATCCGCTACTCGCATCCCAACCCCGACAACATCGGCAAGCGCGTCTCGACCGACCCGAGCACGCCGCTCGCGGGCGAGGAGTACGTCGGCGTCGAGCAGGGCACGCTCGGCCGATCGATGCGCGCCAAGGTGCCGATAAAGGACGGGTCCGGCGGCGTCATCGGCATCGTCTCGGTCGGCTTCCTCGAGCAACAGCTCTTCGACCGGCTTGCGCAGGCCTTCCCGGTGATGAGCCTGACCGTCCTCCTCGCGCTCGCGCTCGGCGTGAGCGGGTCGCTCGTCCTCGCGCGCCGCTTCGACCGTCAGACGTTCGGGCTCGGCCCGCGTGAGATCGCCGGCCTCCTCGAGCAGCGCGACGCGATGCTGCACGGCATCCGCGAAGGCGTGCTGGCGGTCGACACTGCGGGACGGGTGACGCTCGCGAACGACGAGGCGAGGCGACTCCTTGCGCTGCCCGCCGCGGTCGAGGGCCGGCCACTCGCCGAGCTGGTCCCCGACGGTCGCGTCCGCGACGTGCTCGGCGGCGCGATCGCCGGCGCGGACGAGGTCGTCCTCGCGGGTACCCGCGTGCTCGTCGCGAACCGCATGCCCGTCACGATCCGTGGGAACCCCGTCGGCGCCGTCGTGACGCTTCGCGACCGCACCGAGCTCGAGGGCGTGCTGCGCGAGCTCGACACGGTACGCGGTCTCGCGCAGGCGTTGCGCGCCCAGGCGCACGAGTTCTCCAACAAGCTGCACGTCGTCGGCGGCCTCATAGAGCTCGGCCGTCTCGACGAGGCCATCCGCTTCGTCGCTGAGACGTCGCTCGTGCACCAGGAGCTCGTCGACCTCGTGCAGCAGCGCATCGGCGACCCCGCCCTCGCCGCGCTCCTCCTGGCCAAGGCCGCGCTTGCCTCCGAGCGCCGGGTCGAGTTCCGACTGGCTTCCGACGCGCGGCTCCCCGCCGACGTCGCCGACGTGCGCGACCTCATCACCGTCGTCGGCAACCTCGTGGACAACGCGATCGACGCGGCGTCGCACGGCCCGAACGGCTGGGTCGAGGTGAGCGTCCGCGCCGAACAGGACGGCGCGGCCATCCGGGTGCGCGATTCCGGCCCGGGCATCGACGAGAAACGCGCGGACGAGATCTTCCGCGAAGGCTTCACCACGAAAGGCGGGGGATCGCACTACGGCCTCGGGCTCACGCTCGTCCGTCAGGTGACGCAGCGGCGCGGCGGATGGGTCCGTGTCGCGAACGAGGGCGGCACCGTGTTCACGGCGCTGATCCCAGCGCCGCAGCCGTGAGCGCCGGTACCGTGACCGGCACGATCCGCACGCTCATCGTCGAGGACGACTTCCGGATCGCCGACATCCATCGCGGATTCCTCGAGCGGCTGCCCTCGTTCTCCGTCGCGGGTGTCGCGCACACCGCGCGCGAGGCGCTCCAGCTCGTGGAGCGCGAGCGGCCCGACCTCGTGCTCCTGGACATCTATCTTCCCGACCGCTCCGGCCTCGAGGTGCTCCGCGATCTGCACGCGACCGGCCGCGCGCCGGTGGACGTGATCGCGATCACCGCGGCGAACGACGTCGAGACGCTCCGCTCCGCGCTGCAGGGCGGCGTCGTCCACTACCTGGTCAAGCCGTTCCAGTTCAACGCGTTCCAGGAGAAGCTCGAGAGCTACGCCGCGGCACGGTCGCGGCTCGGGCAGGTCCGCGAGGTCGATCAGAACGAGATCGACGAGCTCTACGCGACGCTGCGCGGCGGCTCGGCGCCGGTCGCGCTGCCCAAGGGCCTCGCGCCCGCGACGCTCGCGCTCGTCGCGCGCACGCTGCGGGAGGCCGCCGGGGACCTGTCGGCGGAGGAGGTCGCGGCGCGGACCGGGGTCAGCCGTGTCACGTCGCGCCGATATCTCGACCACCTCGCGCGGTCGTCGGTGGTCGAGGTGGCCATGCGCTACGGCAAGACCGGCCGGCCCGAGCACCGCTATCGCTGGATGCGAGCGAGCCAACCCTAGCTCCGGGCTTCCGTCGTGGGGATCGAGCGAGTTGAATGGTGGCGTGTCGCAGGTCTACGTGCCCGGCCTCGGGTTCCGCTCGAGCCGTGGGGTAGCGCAAGCATCGCGGACCGTCGTCGACCGGGACGGCCGCGCGCTCGGGGTGACCCGCTTCGTGTCGAGCGACGCGGGCACGGAGATCCAGTTTGAGGTGCGCGATCCCGATCTCGAGAAGGCCTGCATGGGCGGCACGTTCGATATGCAGTCGGTCCACAAGGTCACGGCGGAGCTGCGCGACGCGAGCGGTCACGAATACGAGCGGACGCAGTTCCCGAACAGCATCGGCTTCGGGCAGCACGACTTCGGCACGTTCTCGCGGACGATCGGGTTCGCGTCGCTGGCACCAGATGAGCGGCACGTCGTGCTCACCGTGCATGGACCACTCGGCGAATGGGAGGTCCCGATCGAACTCGTGCCGCTCGCGAGCACGGGCGTCATCGAGAAGCGCGACATCGCCGCCGCGGCGACGGTGAGCGGCGTCACGATGCGCGTGGTCGGCGCCGCGTTCGGCGCGAACGAGACGGTGATCGAGTTCGCGGCCGAGGCCCCGGGGCAGATCGTCCGAGGGGTCGGCGCGGAGATGCAGCGTCAGCGCGGAGACCTTCTCGTGTTGATGGATGATCGCGGTCAGCGCTACGAAGAGACGATGAGCAGCGACACCGTTTGGCAGCCCGGATCCGATCATGCACGCGGACATGCGCTCTTCCCGGCTATCCCACCGGACGCGACCGCGCTCCGGCTCGTCGTGCCCTCGCTGGTCGTCGAGGATCCGGAGGCGACGCTCGACTTTGACCTGCCCGTGCTGACGCGGCAGAACCTGTCGTTCGGACCCTACCCCGTGCAGCTGCACGCGATCGAGATCGTCGAGAACCTGCTCGCCCCGCCAGGGCAGCAACCGGGCCACGGTCTACGTGGCGCGATCGCTCCCTCGGTCGCGAACGCGGATCGTCGATTCGTCCGCGCAGGGAAGATCGTGCTCGACGGCGCGACCCACTGGCTCGGTTGGGGCTGGCACCCCGAGCCGGACACAGTCAACTTCGACGTTCCGCTCGATCGTGGTGTCACACCACAGCACGCGCGGCTGACGAACGCGATCGTCCGCATCCGGGGACCCTGGGAGATCCCGTTCGCGCGCCCGAACAGTTAGCGCAGATCCCGTTCGCGCGCCCGAACGGGGTTAGCGGCGGCGCTTTTTCTTCGGCTGCGGGAAGTATTGCCGGCGCCGCTGCTCGCGCTCGTACGCGGCCTCCTGCGGCGGCAGCCAGAACCAGTACATGTAGACGATGAGCGCGACGTTGACCGCGAGCAGCAGCGTGAACAGGTAGAACGGCGCCTTCGCGTACAGGAGCACCGCGATCACGATGATGAAGACGACGTTGATCCAGAAAGCCCACGGTTTCGCGGCGTTCTCGGGTGGCACGACGGCGCGGCGGCGCCAGTTGTACCAGACGATGTTCGCCATGAGGGCGAGCAGGAGCGAATAGACCGCCGGCCAGTAGAACCGGGACTCTGGGTTGAAGGGCTGAAAGAATCGCTCCACGAAGTGAGCGGGATCGAAGGGCATCTGGCTGGCTATACTCGCACACGCTGACCACGCACATCCCATGACGCTCTGACAGGGGGGACCTGTGCGAGCACTTCTCTCAGTCTCAGATCTCGAAGGTGTCGTTGCGTTCGCGCGTGGACTGCGCGAGCTCGGCTGGGACCTCGTCGCGACCGACGGCACGCGCGCGGCCCTGAAGTCCGACGGCGTCGAAGCTCGCTCGGTGGAGGAGCTCACCGGCTCGCCGGCACTCCTTGGCGGGCGCGTGAAGACGCTGCATCCGCGCATCCACGCCGCGGTGCTCGCGCGCCGCGACGACGAGACGCACACGGCCGAGCTGAAGCGTGAGGGCATCGAGCCGATCGACCTCGTCGCCGTCAACCTCTACCCCTTCGGCAAGTCGGCCGCGGGCGGCAGGCGTGGCGCCGAGCTGCAGGAGAAGATCGACATCGGCGGCGTCACGCTCCTTCGCGCCGCCGCGAAGAATTACCAAGACGTCGTCGTCGTGTCGCGGCCCGCGCGCTATCAGGCCGTGCTCGACGAGCTCAAGGCGCGCGGCAGCGTCTCGCTCGAGACGCGCCGTCTGCTCGCGGCCGAGGCGTTCTCGCACACCGCGGGCTACGACGCGGAGATCGCGTCGCGCTTCGCCGCAGACGCCGGCGACTCGTTCCCCGACGAGATGACCCTCGCGCTGCGCAAGGTCCGCGACCTGCGTTACGGCGAGAACCCGCACCAGCAGGCCGCGTTCTATGCGTTGCGCGGTGAGGACGACGGCGCGATGGTCTCCGCCGAACAGATCCACGGCAAGGCCGCGTCGTTCAACAACATGCTCGACATCAACGCCGCGTGGAAGATCGCGTCGGACTTCTCACAGCCGACCGTCGCGATCGTGAAGCATCAGAACCCCTGCGGCATCGCGTCGGAGAACGACATCACCGCCGCGTACCAGCGCGCCTTTATCTGCGACTCCGTGTCCGCGTTCGGCGGCATCGTCGGCGCGAACCGCACGGTCACGAAGGAGCTCGCGGAGGCGATGCAGGACACGTTCTACGAGGCGATCATCGCGCCCGGGTACGAGCCCGATGCGCTTCCGCTCCTCAAGCAGCGCAAGAACCTCGAGATCCTCTCGGTACCGAACGCGATGCAGGGCAAGCACCTGCGTCGTGACACGCACGCCTTCGACCTGAAGCGCGTCGCCGGCGGTCTGCTCATCCAGACACCCGACGAGACCGTCGCCGAGGAGGGCAACTTCAAGGTCGTCACCGAGCGCAAACCCACGCTCGAGGAGCTCACCGACCTGATCTTCGCGTGGCGCTGCGTCCGTCACGTCACCAGCAACGCGATCGTGCTCGCGAAGCACCTCGCGACCGTCGGCGTCGGACCGGGTCAGCTCTCGCGCGTCGTCGCGGTCGAGGTCGCAGTGCGCAAGGCCGGCGAAAACGCGCGCCTTGCGGTCATGGGCTCGGATGCGTACTTCCCGTTCCCCGACGGCATCGAGGTCGCCGCGCGCGCGGGCGTGACCGCGATCATCCAGCCCGGCGGATCACTCCGGGACGCGATGATGATCGACACCGCCAACAAGCACCGCGTGGCGATGCTGTTCACCGGACGGCGCCACTTCAAGCACTA
>WNFB01002499.1_pt1 | contig 15999 bp, 18 predicted proteins | sample 5400501 | NCBI WGS metagenome assembly WNFB01 (sample SAMN13153341, study PRJNA577476) | soil metagenome | isolation source: 200 cm saprolite under Douglas fir tree site 2 hole 1 | place: USA:California | collected 2015-04-18
GCTTTGTGTATCACATTTGATACGAGGAGCAGAAGAGGCTCGGAGCCCGTTTTCGTATTTCCTTAAGAGTCCCTAACCAAACGCCTCTTTGTCTGGATTCCCGCTTTCGCGGGAATGACGAAAACCCTGTCATGCCCGCGTAGGCGGGCACCCAGCGTCTTTAGCCTGTGGGGCATCGAGCCTGTTTTGTTAGGCGTTCTAAATTTGGCCGAGCACACTCACAGTCGTGCGAAAGTGCAGCTTCGCTACCTGACCCAATGCCTCCGCGCCGTGCTGCCGTACGAATTGTTTGCCCGCGGCGATGACTGCGTCGCTTGCTCCCTTGGGTAGGGGCACGCCGTAGCGTGTGCTCAGTTCTTGGAGGCGGTGGAGAAACTCAGCCCGAGCGATAATCGACGCGGCCGCAACGGCGACCTCTTCCTCTGCGCGTGGTTTCTGGATCAGGGTGACCGTCCGTCCCTTGGCCATGAGCGCGTTCTGCAGGAACCGTTCGTCACCGAACTGGTCGGCGACCACGCGGTCGCAAGGAACTTTTTCCAGCAAGTTCTCGATCGCCCGTGCATGGCCCCAGGCGAGCAAGCGGTTAAGATTCTTCACGGAAGCGTGCAGACTGTTATACCGCTCCGGACCGATCGCCACGACCGTAAAGGGACACAGACCGCGAATCTGTTCAGCGAGAGTGGCCGCTTTCTTATCAGAGAGTGTCTTACTATCACGCACGCCTGCAGCCCGGAGTTGCTCTTCCTGCTCGCGCGCAACATAGACGCCAGCGATGACCAAGGGGCCGAAGTAATCTCCCTTGCCTGACTCATCGATACCGATCTGGCCGCTGGTTGTGCTCATGCGGATTCGGGAGAGCGTAGGGTTGCGGCAGGGAAGCGAGCTTCGTTGTGGTTGATCACCTTGCCGTCACAGATCTCCAGCCGACCTTCAGCAAAAAGCTGGATCGCCTGGGGGTAAATGCGGTGTTCCTGGGCCAGGATGCGTGCACTCAAACCCTTCTCAGTGTCATCCGGATAAACTGGCACGGCAGCCTGCGTGATGATCGGTCCGTGGTCCATCTCCTCATCGACAAAATGGACAGTCGCGCCGGAGATCCGTACTCCGCGTTCCAGGGCTTGGCGCTGGGCGTGGGTGCCGGGAAACGCCGGCAACAGGGCAGGGTGGATGTTCATGATGCGTTGCGGAAAGGCGCGAATGAAGAACGGCGAGAGCAAGCGCATGAACCCGGCAAGGACAACCAACTCCACATTGTGATCTTGTAACGTTCTGATCAATTCAGCCTCGAACGCTTCACGCGAGGAGAAATCTTTGTGCGGGATGACAACCGCAGGAAGGCCATAGCGTCGAGCGCGCGTAAGGCCGTAGGCGTCGCTGCGGTTGCTGACCACCACGCGGATTGCGGCTGTGAGTTCGCCCCGCTCGATAGCATCGATAATCGCCTGCAAATTGGTGCCGCTGCCGGAGATGAGTACGCCGAGGGGAAGGGAAGAATTCATATAGGCACTTTGAGGTTCGTGTTTCGACAGAGCCTGTCCTGAGCTTGCCGAAAGGCTCAGCACGAATGGTCTTCTTCACTCAAAGGATGACATATACTAGCCTGGTCACCCTGAGCTTGTCGAAGGGCGACCTAAGAGTTGACCGCACGGGCAAGGGTGAAAACATCGACGATCTCAGCGCCAGCATGGCAGAGTACTCTCGCGCATTCCTCGATAGTGGCCCCGGAAGTGTAGACATCGTCCACCAGGAGCACCCGTTTCCCTTTCAGTCGTTCGGGGGCCACAACTGCAAACGCGCTACGGACATTGGCGCGGCGTTCGCTGACGCTGAGCTGGGTTTGGGGCACAGTCGGCCGCGTGCGTTCCAACAGGAAGGGGTCAACCTTGATTTGCCGCGCACGGCTAATGGCCCGCGCCAGGATCAGGGCCTGATTAAACCCTCGCCAGCGCAGACGATCAAGGTGGAGGGGCACCGGTACAATCAAGTCATAGGCCTGACTCTCCAGAGGGAAATACGTAGCTCCAAGACTTGCCAATGTTTTGCCGGCGCTCAGATTCCGGTGGTACTTAAAGCTTTGGATAGCCTCACTGAGCGGATGAGGAGTCGTTTCTCCACTGTAGTAACGAGCCCAAGATCGAGCCTGGCGAAACGCCGGAGGATGAGACTGGCAACGGCTACATAAATGGTCTGGTCCGGCTGCTGTGGTGAATGGAATTCCACAGCACAGACACAACGGCGACTCGATAGGTTGGATGAATTTCCTGCACACGGTGCAGAAACTCTCCTGCGGTTCAACCAGCGCTTGACAGCCCAGGCATTGCTGTGGGTACAAGAACGTGAGCACCGAGGCCAGGAGGCTACTCATACTGCCCTCTCTCCTGCCTTCCATAGCTTTCCCATACCGGTAGCGAAAGTTTATGCGGGTGGTGCCGATAAAAAATGATATGAAACAGTTTTTCCAAGGGCTTGTCTTGGGCGCCGCGCTCATGTATGGGTACCTGTACCATAGTGCGGCCCTCCTCGCGAGGTTGCAAAACTGGTTTGGTTCTACGGCCGGCCAGTACCGTGAAGATCGCCACTATGAGGAAGCAGAAAAAGCCTTGCATGGCTCCCTGCTGTGGCGAGATCTGCGGCCAATGGATGAGGAAAGCACGCGTGGGTAAAGACAAGAAAGGAGCTGGCCATGGCCGCAGAGGCAAATGCTGGGGGGACGAAACAGCGCCCAATTGCTGACATGTTGAGACTACCAACTGCCCCCGGCGAGCAACCGTATCTGGTGGGATATCGGTGCCAGGGATGTGGCGCAACGTACATAGGCGAGGGCCGAGTCGGTTGCAGTAAGTGTACGTCGACCGAACCCCTGAAGGAAATCAAGCTGAGCGATCGCGGATCGCTCTACGTCTATTCAATTGTTCACCAGTCGGTGCCCGGCGTCCCCGTGCCCTACGTATCCGCGATCGTAGACCTTCCCGAAGGGGTCAGCGTTCGTTGTAATCTCGTCGATATCGAGCCTGATCCGGCCAAGATCAAATTCGGCATGCCGGTCGAGATGATCACGCGCAAGATACGCGAGCGCAAAGAGAAGAACGCGGAAGGGACCGAGGAAACGATTGAGATCATTGCTTTCTTCTTCAAGCCCAGCCAGAATTAGGGCTGATTCAGCAGGCAGCAAAGGAGGCGACTTATGAGAGATGTATACGTACTCGGCATAGGGATGATCAAATTCGGTCGGTATCCGGACAAGGATGTTCCCCAGCTTGGCGCTGACGCTGCCGTGCTGGCGCTCAAAGACGCGGGTATGTCAATCAAAAATGTAGAAATGTTCGTTTGCGGTAACCTGTTTCAGGCCAACGCCATGAACGCCCAGCGTATTTTGCAGCAGATTGGCCAAACTGGTATTCCGGCCCTCAATGTGTCGAATGCTTGCGCTACTGGCTCAACCGCGTTCCGCGAAGCCTACATTGGGGTCGCCTCTGGCATGTACGATGTGACGATGGCGGTCGGTGTCGAGCAGATGGGCAAAATGGGGCTCCTGGGTGGCGGCGCACGCAGCGGTGGCGAGAGCGTTGAGGGCGTCCTGGGCAGCGGGTTGATGCCTGCGGTTTTTGGTCAGGCCGGGGTGGAACATATGCGTAAGTATGGCACCACTGCCGAGCAGTTCGCCAAAGTGTCGGTGAAGAACCACAAACACTCGGTCCATAATCAGCTCTCCCAGTATCGCATCGAGGTGAAGCTGGAAGATGTGATGAAGGCGCGCATGGTGGCCTATCCCAATACCCTCTACATGTGCTGCCCTACTGGCGACGGCGCGGCGGCGGCTATCCTGGTTTCGGCCGACAAAATGAAGCAGTACACCAGTAAGCCGATCAAGGTGGCGGCCTCGGTTCTCACTTCCGACCCCTATACCGATCGCGACCTCACTATGCCCGACGTCAACACGTTGACTAAAAACGCGGCCAAACAGGCATACGAAAAGGCCGGGCTTGGAGCCAAGGACCTAAATTTCATCGAACTGCACGACTGCTTTGCTACCGCCGAATTGCTCCACTACGACAATCTGGGCCTATGCCCAGAGGGCGAAGCTGGCCGTATGATCGACGAGGGCCGCACTGCCCTGGGTGGGGACATCCCGGTCAACGTCAGCGGAGGGCTACTGTCCAAAGGGCATCCGCTCGGCGCTACCGGTGTGGCGAATATCTACGAGATCGTCACCCAGTTACGCGGTCAGGCGGGAGCGCGGCAGGTGAACGGAGCGAAGGTCGGCTTGGCCCATGTCATCGGTCTTGGGTCCGCCTGCACGATTAACATCCTCACGGCGTAGAAAACCATCGTTTGCGTATTACCGGCGGGGGTTGGTTTGTGAGAGCCAGCCCCCGCAGTGTTTGTGGGTGAGAATGGAGAGCGGCTACCGGCATAGGGGAGGGAGCTATGGAACTGCCGATCGTCAAACGGCTCAAACGAGATCTAGAGGAACTCTACCACGAACTTAATGTCCGTATCCCCAAAGACTTGCAAGAAGCCGCCGCGCATGGAGACCTCAGCGAGAACGCTGAATACGAAGCGGCCCGCGCCCGGCAAGACTTCGTCCGAGCCCGTATCGCCCAACTCGAAGAACGGGCGCGTCAGCTTGCTCTCTATAACCTCTCGAGCATTCCTCAATCAGTGATCGCCTATGGCAGTCGAGTGAAGCTTGAAGATGTCGAGGTTGGTGAGGTGATGGAGTATCAGATCGTCTTCCCTGAGGAGGTGGACCCTGCGGCTGGGTACATCTCTTTGCACTCACCCCTCGGCCAAGCGCTACTCCACAAAGAAGTTGGTGATGAGGTCGAAGTGGTCACTCCCCAAGGGAAACGCTACTATCAGATCATTAGCTTGCTGACGTTGCATGATCTCAATGGAGGGGCGAGCGTCTAAGGGGGTGATGAAAAGCGCCCCTTGCGCACAGGCGCGGGATCGTTTAAGTTCCCTTGGGAGAGGAGGGCAGAAGAAAGTGGGCGGCGTGCCCACTTTTTTTTTCCTGGATGCATCCTGCGGTCCAAGACATTATCCAGCAAGTCACCGCTCTTGTCAGCCCGTTGGTTGAGGAAGAGGGAATTGAACTCTGGGGAGTGGATTTTCGCTCGGAAGCTGGTCGCTGGGTATTACGCCTCACGCTCGATCGTGAAGGAGGCATTTCGCTGGACGATCTCTCACGGGTTCATCGGCAACTGAGCGACTTGCTTGACGCTCATGACCCCGTGCCCTGGCGCTACACCCTGGAAGTCTCTTCGCCCGGGATCAACCGCCCGCTCCTGCGCCCTTCTCACTACCAGCGCTACCTCGGGAAGCGTGTCCGGATTCAGACCCGCCAAGCGCAGCACGGAAGGCGGATGTTTGTTGGCACCCTGAACGAGGTAGGAGAGACCCGAGTTGGTCTCCTCGACGGTGACGTCGGCGAGGTGTGGATTGCCTGGGACGATGTCCTCAAAGCGACCGCTACGCATGATTTTCCAGTCCCTGGCAACAAGAAAAAAAGGACACTGCGCTAAAAACGAGAGGGAAAGAACATGCAGCCAGACCTCAATCGGGTGATCGAGCAGGTCAGCAAAGAAAAAGGCATGGACCGCAGCGTGATCATCGAAGCACTGGAAAGCGCGATGCTCTCGGCTGCCCGCCGCACCTTCAGTCAAAAACGCATCGAAGCGAAGTTCAATCCGGACCTCGGTGAGGTCGAGTTGTTTGAGATCAAGACCGTCGTGGACACGGTCACGAATCCGGAAACCGAGGTTGATCTCGCAACGGCCCGGAGCACACTCGATCCTGAAGCCCAAGCCGGCGACGAACTGTTGAGTAAACTGCCAGCCACCGCCTTCGGCCGGATTGCCGCTCAGGTGGCGAAGCAAAGTGTTATCCAAAAGGTCCGCGAGGCCGAACGTGAACTGATCTATAACGAGTTCAAGAATCGCAAGGGCGAATTGTTCTCGGGAATCGTGCAGCGCGTGGAGAAGAGAAACATTATCGTCAACCTGGGACGCACGGACGCGGTGTTACCGGAAAAGGAGCAGATTCCCTGGGAACGATATCGTCAGGGAGATCGTATCCGTGCCTACATCCTCGATGTGGAAATGTCCCACAAGGGACCACAAATTATCCTCTCGCGCACCCATCCCGGCTTTCTCATCAAACTTTTTGAGCAGGAAGCGCCGGAAGTCTATGAAGGGATCATCGAAATCAAAAGCGCGGCGCGTGAGCCTGGCAGCCGGGCTAAGATTGCCGTGCATTCAACGGACCCGGACGTCGACCCAGTCGGTGCCTGTGTGGGGGTGAAAGGCACGCGGGTGCAGGCGGTGGTTCAGGAATTGCGCGGAGAGCGCGTGGACATCGTGCCCTGGACGCCGGATCCGGCAGAGTACGTCTGCCGGGCCCTTTTGCCAGCCAAAGTGTCGAAGATTATTCTCGACGAAGAAGAGCACGCCATGGAAGTGATTGTTCCAGACGACCAACTGTCCCTGGCGATCGGCAAAAAAGGGCAGAACGTGCGGCTCGCTTCGCGCCTTACCGGCTGGCGGCTCGATGTTCGCTCCGAGTCCGAAGTCGAACTGGAACATTCCCGTACCCTGGAGTCCCTCATGGCCGTGCCGGGGATCGGCGATGTGACTGCGGAACTGTTGTATCAGAATGGCTTCAAGTCGGCCGAAGAGGTTGCGGAAGCAGACCTGGATGCTCTGCTTGAGGTCGAAGGCCTCGGGCAGGAAAAAGCGGCCGCTGTCCTGCAAGCCGCACGCGAACATATTGCCGCTAAAGCGACTGCGGCTGAGCCGGTGCCAGTCGAGCCTGCGGCTCCAGAGAAAGCAGCGGATCCTGTACAGGAATGAACACGAAACGAACAGCACCAATCCGTATGTGTGTCGGATGCGGGGTCCGAGATAGCCAGAGCCAACTTTTGCGCTTTACCCTCGGGCCAGAGGGGGGGCTGGTCCCTGGACGGGGCAAGGGACGTGGGGGGTATCTCCACCCGCGGCGGGGGTGTGTACGTGCCTTTACAGCTTCGCGTTCTGGATTTGTTCGTTCGTTGCGAGTTGTGGTGTCACGGGAAGTGCGAGAACGCTACGCTACGCTGCTTGACCACAGCACGACGCTGTGGTCCTAAAGGTGAGGTCATATGCCACGGAAACGTATCCATGAACTAGCCAAGGAGTGGGGGATGGAGACCCGCCAGGTACTCGCCAAGCTCGAGGAGGTGGGCATTCACGGCAAAAAGGCCGCGAGCATTCTCACCGACCACGAGATTGCGCTGGTGCGTCCGGCGGCCGAGCCGCATGAGGCCCTGCAACCAGTGGTGGGGGAGGAAAAGCTGGTGGCTGAACGGATCGTGACTGAAATGGATCAGAAGAGCGATCACCTCGTCACGGCCCGCGAAGAGGTGCGTGAAAGCCGTATCCGTCATGACGTCATCCGCCGCCGGGTCACGCGGTTTGAGGTGGTGCCAGAGGAAGAAGCTGCTCTCGCAGAACCTCAGCCAGAGCCTCATACTGAGCAGGCGTTTGTTCCCTCAGCGATGGAAGAGCCGTTCGCTGCTCCCACGCCATTGGCCTTTGATCTGCCCCTGCCTGAACCAGAATCGCTTGTCCCTCCACCGCCGAGCGAAATCGTCCCTCTCTCAGTGTTAATCTCGCAGCAGGAGGCTCCGCCACTGTCGTCGAGCGAAAGCGCTTCCCCTGTCGTATCAGCGCCAGAGCCGGAGGTCGCCCGGCCGGAGTCGACCCCGCCGACTCCACCTCCCGTCGTGTTGCGTAACGAGCAACCGCCGCGGGCTATCGTCCCAGAACCGCGCAAAGAACGAGCGCCGGTTGTCGTTGTTCCGACTGCGGTGCCGAAGCCCGAGCCCGGCCAAGAGGCGCCGCGTCCATCGCGTGTCCTGGGTCGCATCGATCTAGGAAAGATCACCGCCGAGGCCAAGCCGCGGACCGAAGTCAGACCCCGAACCCAAATCACTCCAGCGGCGGCCCCGAGTGTCAGTCCCCAGCGCGAGGCCGTTCCCCCTGGCGACGGAGGGGCGCCGGTTGCCGCGGCGAAAAGGCCGAGGAAGCGCAAGGTCATTCGCAAACCCGAGATGGCTGAGGCGCAGGAGCGAGACCTGCGCCTCTCCCGCGGAGCTAAGAAAAAGCGCATCCTGCCTGGGAAAGAGCAGAAGCAGACCGAGATCACCGTGCCCAAGGCGAGTAAACGGGTGGTACGCATCTCCGAAGTGATCACAGTTGGTGATTTGGCCCATAACTTGGGGATAAAAGCAAGCGAGGTGATCAAGAAACTGATGAGCCTCGGTGTCATGGCCACGATTAACCAGGTACTCGACGCCGATACTGCCGCCTTGGTGGCGGCGGACTTCGACTACACGGTGGAGAACGTGGCCTTTGACGTTGAGTCCGTCCTGGACGGCCACGATGCGCAGGAGAGCGAAGAACATCTCGTCTCGCGCCCCCCAGTAATCACCATTATGGGCCATGTCGATCACGGCAAGACCTCTTTGTTGGATGCGATCCGTCAGACGAACGTGACTGCTCAGGAACAAGGGGGGATCACTCAACATATCGGTGCCTACAGCGTACAGGTGGACGGACGGAGCGTGACCTTCCTTGACACCCCTGGCCACGAAGCGTTTACCGCCATGCGTGCCCGTGGTGCTAAAGTGACTGACCTCGTGACCTTGGTCGTGGCGGCGGACGATGGCGTCATGCCGCAGACGGTGGAAGCGATCAACCATGCTCGAGCCGCCGGAGTTCCCGTGATTGTGGCGGTCAATAAAATCGATAAGCCCGGCGCTGACCCGGAGCGAGTCAAACGAGAACTGATGACGCATGGACTCTTGTCGGAAGAACTGGGCGGAGAAACGATTTTTGCTCCCATCTCGGCCAAGACCGGCGAGGGAATTCCGTACCTGCTGGAAATGATTTTGTTGCAGGCCGATGTGATGGATCTGCGCGCACATCCGGAAAAGATGGCGCGTGGCACGATTGTCGAAGCTAAGCTTGACCGGGGGCGCGGACCTGTCGCGACGGTCTTGGTCCAGGAAGGGATGTTGAAGGTCGGGGATCCGTTTGTGTGCGGCACGCAGTACGGCCGGGTGCGGGCGATGATCGACAGTTGGGGGCATAAGGTCGAAAAGGCGTCACCCTCGATGCCGGTGGAGATTCTCGGTCTCTCCGGAGTCCCGGAAGCGGGGGATCGCTTCGTCGTCCTGAACGATGAAGCGAAGGCACGACAGGTGGCCGAACATCGGCGGGTCAAGCGGCGCGAGACCGAGTTGATCAAGAGTGGTGGTCGGGCCACGCTCGAAGATTTTTACCAGCAGAGTCAGGCCGGCGAAATCAAGGAACTACGGGTGATTATCAAAGCCGACGTCCAGGGCTCGGTTGAAGCGGTAAGCGATGCGCTCAGCCGTCTCTCGACCAAGGAGGTCAAGCTGACGATCCTGCACTCCTCGGTCGGCGGCATTTCGGAGTCGGATGTCCTCCTCGCCTCCGCGTCGAAGGGCGTTATTCTTGGCTTCAATGTGCGGCCTGAGAGTAAGGGCATGCAGTTAGCCGAACGGGAGGGTGTGGAGATTCGGCTCTACGGCATTATTTATGAAGTGATTGCCGACATTCGGGCGGCACTGGAAGGGCTGCTTGAGCCGACCTATCGCGAGAAGTCATTGGGACGTGCCGAGGTCCGTCAGGTGTTTACCATTTCGCACATCGGTCCGGTCGCCGGGTGCGTGGTCAGCGAAGGGCGGATGGTGCGCGGAGCCCAGGCCCGTTTGGTGCGTGACCATGTCGTTGTGCATCAGGGCCGTATTGCCAGCCTGCGCCGGTTTAAGGACGATGTCCGTGAGGTGGTGGCTGGAACCGAATGCGGAGTCAGCCTGGAAAACTTCCAAGATGTCACAGCTGGGGATGTGATTGAAGCCTACGAACTCGAACAGATCTTGCGCCGCCTGGAAACGCGACCGCAGGAAGTGGAGCGGCGAGTCTGAGGTCGCCTCATGGTCGTGGGGGTGTTGCGGCTGACGCTCTATCTGGCGGAGAGTCACTCGCTCAAGGAAAAACGCGCGGTGCTGCGTAAAATCAAAGCGCGTGTCCGCAACGAGTTCAATGTCTCAATTGCCGAGTGTGACGAGCACGATCTGTGGCAAAAAACCCTGCTGGGCATCTGCCAGGTGGGGGTAGATCAGCCTTACGTTGACGGTGCCCTGCGTGCAGTCGTGCGCTTTATCGATGAACTCCACCTCGTCGAAGTTGGCGGGGAAGAAATCGAGTTTCTGCATTATTGAATCGCTGATTCCCATGCCTTCCCGACGCCCTGAACGGGTGAGTGAATTGCTCCTCCAAGTAGTTGCCGAGGTGCTGCTGCGTGAAGTCAAAGACCCGCGCGTGAGTGGGGTGACACTGACCGGTGTGACGATCGGTCCCGACCTCAAAATCGCCAAGATCTTTTTCAGCACATTGCGCGCCGAGGACCAGTCTGCGGCCTTGGCCGGCCTACACAGTGCAACAAACTACATCAAGCGCCAGATTGCCGGCCGTTTGCATCTGCGCCATACGCCGGATTTGCATTTTCTCTATGACACCACGCTGGAAAGAGCCAACCATCTGGAAAGCCTGTTGCGGCAAATCGGAGAGAAAGAACAGTAGTGTCCCAATTGAATGGCATCCTGCTGGTGGATAAACCCGAGGGCCTCACGTCCGCCGAAGTCGTGCGGGTAGTGAAGAAAGCCTGGGCGGTGGACAAGATCGGTCACCTCGGTACCCTCGATCCCTTTGCTACCGGACTGCTCCCCCTCTGTGTCGGTACCGGCACCAAGATTGCCCAGTTCCTCATAACCGAACGTAAGGCATATACCGGCACCATCCGGCTCGGAGTCGAGACCGATACCCTCGATGTGACTGGATCAATCACCCGCACCGCGCCCGTACCGCCGTGTGGACCGGAGGTCCTGCGCGAGTTGGAGCACCGTTTTTCCGGAGAGCAGTGGCAGACTCCGCCGATGTATTCCGCTCTGAAGAGAAACGGGGTGCCACTCTACAAGCTCGCCCGGCGTGGGATCATGGTCGAGCGCGAAGCCCGTAAAGTGGTCATCGAAGAGTTCACGTTGATGCAAGCCGGAAACGACACGCTCGGCTTTTCCCTCTCCTGCTCCAAAGGCACGTATGTCCGCTCCTTGGCTGCCGATCTGGGCGCGGCGCTAGGCTGTGGTGCGCACTTGGTGACCCTGCGGCGGACCGCTGTCGGGCCCTTTACTGTCAGCGAGGCGATACCTTTTCCTCTCCTCTCCGGTTGGCCGGCAGGCGATACTCTTCCCCTTCTTTCTCCGGCACACGCGCTTCGTGACTACCGAGCCTTGCCAGTCTCTCCTCAGACGGTGGCACGGCTTCGCTGCGGGCAACAAGATGCTTTGCGTGACCTGCCTTGCGCCGAATCGTCACACGAGACGGTACGACTCCTGTCCGCAGACGGTGAATTGGTGGCTGTGGCGGAGTGGCGACAGGAGCGGTGGTACCTGACGCGGGTCTTGTAACCTTTACACTGGGAAAACGGCGTGTTAAGGGAGAACTCAACAAAATGCAAAAGAAGAAAGGACAAGCATGCAGGAAGCGGAACGTAAAAACGAAATAATTCAGCAGTTTCATGTGCACGAGACCGATACCGGCTCTCCCGAGGTTCAGGTTGCCCTCCTCACCAAGCAAATTGAGCGCCTGACCGCACATTTCAAAACTCACACCAAAGATCATAGCTCCCGGCGTGGTCTCCTGCAGATGGTTGGGCAGCGGCGTCGCCTCCTCGACTATCTCCGTGGGGTTGACTATCAACGCTATCGCACCCTGATCGAGCGCCTAGGGCTCCGTCGCTAAGCGCTTCTTTCTTTCCGCTCGTAACCGCTCCCTCAGATGGCGTTACGGTGAACGCCGGGGGCAAGGTACCCGTACATGTACAAAAAGATCGAAATGGAATTCTATGGGCGCTCCCTCTCCATCGAGACCGGGCGCATGGCCAAGCAGGCCGGTGGCGCCGCGGTGATCTCCTACGGAGAGACCGTGGTGCTGGTGACAGTGGTGGCGTCCACCTCTCCGCGTGAAGGAGTGGACTTCTTCCCGCTGACGGTTGACTACCAGGAGCGTACCTTTGCCGCAGGCAAAATCCCGGGCGGTTTCTTCAAGCGGGAGGGGCGACCCTCAGAGCGAGAGATCCTCACTTCGCGCTTAGTTGATCGAGCGCTGCGGCCGCTGTTTCCTGACGGGTTTTTCTGTGAGACACAGGTGGTCGCCTCGGTACTCTCAGTCGATCGCGAGAATGATGCCGACACGGTGGCGTTGATCGGCGCGTCGGCTGCGCTGCAGGTTTCCGATATTCCTTTCCGTGGGCCCATTGCCGGCGTGCGCATCGGTCGGCTGCATGGCGCTTTGACGGTCAATCCCTTACAGAGTCAGTTCGCTGCGAGTGATATTAATCTCTTCGTCGCGGCTGGTCGCGACGCTATTGTCATGGTTGAGGGTGGCGGACGAAGCGTTCCCGAAGAGGAGATGCTTGCGGCGCTGTTCTTGGCGCAAGAAGCAGCGAGGCCTGTCCTGGACGCGCAGGATGAGATCGCGCGGGTCGTGGGCAAACAGAAACGCTCACTCGTTGTGGTTCCGCCCGACACCACCTTGATCGGTCGGGTGCACGACTTGGCTGCCGACAAGCTGCGCGCCGCCTTTGTGATTGCGGCCAAGCACGAACGCGGGGCGGCGGTCGCGGCGGCAAAGCAGGAAGTCAAAACCGCGCTGGCCGAGGAGTATGCCGGTCGGGAGAAGGAAGTAGGGACCGTCCTCGAAGAACTGGAAAGCGAGACGCTGCGGGCGTTGGTCGTGCGGGAGAGTCGGCGTGTAGACGGCCGTGGCCTTGCGGACGTCCGCCCGATCTCCTGTGAGGTCAACGTACTGCCGCGCACCCACGGGTCCGCCTTGTTTACTCGCGGCGAGACTCAGGCCCTGGTCGTTGCCACCTTAGGGACCGCATCCGACGAGCAAAAGGTCGATGCGCTGATCGGTGAGCAGTACAAGAAGTTTATGCTGCACTACAACTTCCCCCCCTTCAGTGTGGGAGAAGTGCGGCCGTTACGTGGACCTGGACGGCGTGAGATCGGTCACGGCGCCTTGGCCGAGCGAGCGCTCCAGGCCGTGCTGCCGGGAGAAAGCGAGTTCCCCTACACCGTTCGCATTGTCTCCGAGATTCTCGAATCGAACGGCTCATCGTCAATGGCCACGGTGTGCGGGGGAACACTCTCGCTCATGGATGCCGGTGTGCCGATCAAAGCGCCGGTGGCCGGGATCGCCATGGGCTTGATCAAAGAAGGGGAAGAGATCCGGATCCTGAGCGACATTTTGGGCGATGAAGACCATCTCGGCGATATGGATTTCAAGGTCGCTGGAACTGCCCAGGGCATCACCGCCTTGCAGATGGACATCAAGATCTCCGGCGTCACACGCGAGATTATGCAGCAGGCCCTGTACCAGGCTAAGGAAGGACGGCTGCATATCCTGACTCAGATGGCGCAGGCGCTCGCCGCGCCACGACCCGAGGTGGCGGAGAACGCGCCGCGCATCGTAACACTCAAAGTGAAACCCGAGAAGATCCGCGAGATCATCGGCCCAGGCGGAAAAATGATTCGCTCGATCATCGAGGAAACGGGCGTCAAGATCGATGTCGAAGACGACGGCACGGTCTATGTCTCCTCTCAGGACGGAGACTCGATGACGAAAGCGGTGGACCGGATCAACCGTATCACCGCTGAGGCGGAGGTCGGCAGGGTCTACAAGGGCACCGTGCGCAAGGTGGTGGACTTTGGCGCGTTCGTCGAAATTTTGCCCGGGACGGATGGTCTATTGCACATCTCTCAGATCGGGCCCGGTCGCGTGCGTCGGGTGGCCGACGTGCTCAAGGAAGGCGACGAGATCATGGTCAAGGTGCTGGAGATCGACCGCCAGGGCAAGATTCGTTTGAGCCAGCGTGAAGTGCAGCAAGACGGTCAGAGTGCGCAGGGGAAGAGCTGAGATGGTGCAGCGCACGATGCTCGCCAACGGACTGCGCCTGCTCTCCGAAGAAGTGCCGGGCATGCCCTCGGCAACGGTGGGCATCTGGGTCGAGAACGGCTCGCGCGACGAGGACCCCCAAGAAAACGGTGTCTCCCATTTCCTCGAGCATCTGTTCTTTAAAGGGACGGAACGACGCACCGCCGCCGGCATCGCCGAGGAGATCGACGCGATCGGCGGCGTGCTCGATGCTTTCACCGGCAAAGAATACACCTGCTATTACGCCAGAGTGCTGACCGAGCACTTGCCCCTCGCTCTGGATCTGCTCCTCGATGTCTTTCTCTGTTCCCGCTTTGCCGAAGAAGAGATAGAACGGGAACGCTCGGTCATCTGTCAGGAGATTGCGCAAATCGAGGATACGCCGGACGACTTGATTCACGATTTGTTTGATCTTGACTTCTGGCGCGGTCATCCGCTCAGCCGTCCGATTTCCGGCACGGCGGCGACGGTGTCGCGGCTGCAACGGACTGATCTGTTGCGGTATCTCGACCGCCGCTACCGTCCCGACCGCATCTTCGTGGCGATGGCCGGTGGCGCGCGACACGAAGAATTAGTTGATCAGGTCGGCCCGGCCCTTTCTGTCCTGACAGGGAAGGCGGTGAGCAAAGATACCCCACCGCCGACCACCAGTGCCGGTGTCTATCCCCACCAGCGTGACCTCGAACAGACGCACTTGTGCCTGGGAGTGCCTTGCGTGTCGCAACTCGACCCAGACTGGTACGCGGCGTATTTGCTCCATACCGCTCTCGGCGGGGGGATGAGTTCGCGCCTGTTCCAGGAGATCCGCGAACGCCGCGGCTTGGCCTATGACGTCACTTCTTTTCTCTCGACATACCGGGACACTGGTTATCTGGGGGTCTACGTTGCCACCAGTGCCGCCTGGGTGCCTGAGGTGGTCGAGCTGATCTGTGCGACCTTGCACCACGTCGCGCGTGAAGGCATTGCGGCTGAAGAGCTGCGCCGGGCCAAGGGACATGCCAAGGGCGGGCTCCTGCTCGGTTTGGAGACCAGCGAGGCGCGGATGAACCGTCTGGCTCGCTGTGAGATCTATTTCGGGCGTTACATTCCGATCCCCGAGGTCGCCGAGCGAGTCGAGCATGTCACTCTTGCTGAGGTGCACGCTCTGGCCGCACGCTGCTTTGCCGATGAAAACCGCGCCCTGACCCTACTGGGTGAACTTCCCGCCTCGTCCGATTATCAGGCGCTGCTCGACGCGTGACCCATGGCTGCCGAACTGGTCGTGCAGATAACCCGTGTTCGCGCTGCCAGTGACCCGCTCCCGCTCCCACGTTACATGACTACCGACGCGGCCGGGATGGACATCTACGCTGATTTGACCGAGGACTTGACCATTCCTCCACTTGGTCGCGCGCTCATTTCTACCGGTTTTTCCTTGGCACTGCCTCAGGACTATGAAGCTCAAGTGCGACCGCGCAGCGGCCTGGCCTTGCGGTCTGGCGTGACCATCCTGAACTCACCCGGCACGATCGACACCGACTACCGTGATGAGGTGAAAATTTTGGTCATCAATCTTGGTGACCAGCCGGTGCAGATCCGGCGCGGCGACCGTATCGCCCAGTTAGTGGTGGCGCCGGTCGCGCGCGTGCGCTGGCAGGAGGTTGAGCAACTGGAGCCGACGGACCGTGCGGGTGGGTTTGGGCATACCGATGAAATGAAAAAGCCTGGGAATTAAGGACTGACGCGGTTCCAAAGTCCTGTCTCAAAGCGTTTACTCTCATTATCACTGAGTGAAAGACCGGCTGAGCGTCAGATTCTATCCTTGGCCTCCGCTGTTCTGTACAATCCTGCGGAAAGGCAGCAGCGTATGGATTTCGATGAGGTCTTGGATAAGGTCGTGGAACTCCTGCAGCGAGAGCAGCGGGTGTCGTACCGGGCGCTGCAACTCCGCTTC
>WNFB01002656.1_pt1 | contig 15991 bp, 15 predicted proteins | sample 5400501 | NCBI WGS metagenome assembly WNFB01 (sample SAMN13153341, study PRJNA577476) | soil metagenome | isolation source: 200 cm saprolite under Douglas fir tree site 2 hole 1 | place: USA:California | collected 2015-04-18
CGCGCGCAAAACGCTGCCGCGTCCACCGCATCCGCACCCCGCGTCCGTGACGATCGCGATACGCCCCTCTGGTGGGGTGGGATGGCGCGAATTTGTAGAGATGATTTGCCCGACGGGTGAAGCGAAATATTTTTGCAAAGGGGACTGGACTGCCCAAATCAGATTGATTTGTTTCAACAAATCACGCTGAGCGCGCAGGGCGGTTTAACTCAGCGGAGTCCGCGCTAAGGCCTTAACAGGTTCTGGCGAGCGGCGGATTGTGCTTTGCTAAAATATACCACAGGTGAATATGCTCGCGTGGATTGAGGGAAGGGTTATGGCAGACGATAAGCCTATGACAGAAGCTGAAGAACTGGAGATGTATAGAGAGGGTGTGGCCAAAGCCCTGGAGGTGCTCAAAAAAAATGAGAAGCAGGGACTTATTGGTGCCCTTGTTACATCCGTGGGGGCGGCAGGCATTGCGTTATCCGTCTACGGATTCCAGTTGTTGGTCTCGCCTCAGAAAACAGTGGTCGACCTTCCGACGCGGATTAATACGTTAACTGAATCTCTTAAAGACGCGGCGAAGGCAATTGATGCAATTGAACAGGAGATCAAGCAAAGGCAAGCTTTGGTAGAACAGCTCGAACGTGAAGCGGATACTGCGTCAAAATTAAAAACGCTGAGCAAGGATCAACTCGACGCCGTCGCTCAGGTGCTCAAAAGCGAGATTCAAAGCGATCAGCGGCAGAATTTCTGGAGTGCACAAGTTCTAGCGTTCTTCTATGCAGCTGTCGGAGTGGCTTTGTCTGAGTTGTACAGATTCATTCTCCGGTGGAGGGCCAGACGAAGGTTGGCGCGAGCCGAATAGCGCTGTCGGATGAGTTGAGCCGTTCACGAAACCGATCGTCTTCCCAAACTCTAATTGATGGGTATCGCTTCGCTCCACCCATCCTTGTGCTGCTGAATGATGCCGAGTTCTCATCGGATTTTCTCCGTACTCGCCATCACGTGCCATCAAACATGCAATCGGAGATGTTGAACTCGGCTTCGATGCAGTGGCGGGCAAGCGCCTGCATGATATCGGCCGCTACATGCAACCGCCGCAATTCGCTTGCATCATCAGGATCAGATTTGGAATGCCTGCCTGCATGCGCGACGGCAATCCTACAGGATGTATGTATGTATTCATGCGGCTCGGTCGTGCCGCGCAGCTTGTCAAAATCGTCCAATGACCTTTTCAAATGCTCGAAACGGCGTGCATGAGGAAAATTATCTCGAAACCAGTTTTTCGTCGCGCCACGGTCAGGCTGCGTCAATTCGATAATCTTGTAGTAGTTGAGAACAGCGTAACTAATCAGCGCATTATGCTCGGCGTTTAGCGCCTCGCGGTAGAGGGCAAGCGCGCGACGCGCTTCTGGCGTCGAAGGCATTTTGCGATCGAATTCGTAATGCGGCGTGGTCCGGAACGCGAGTTCAGGCTTGGCAACCGCCACCGGCACGGGATTGCCGGACCAACCAAAGCCGAGCGTAGCGAAATTGTCGTCGCACCACGCCATGACACTCAAAAAGCGACGTATCACCGTCGTGGCGCTGCTATCATCGAGCCTATTCCCCACCAGGTCCATATGAACGGATTGAACGTTCTCCTTGGTGCGCGGCATCAGCACGAAATGATAGCCATCAAACTTCACCAAGGTCGGTTCGCGTGGCCACGTTACAAAATTGTCGGCAGCCATGTTAAGAAACCGCGATTGCTGCGTCACGCCCAGTTTCTTCCAAAGTGCTTGCTTGGCTTCCTCCTCCTCGTATTCGGAACCGTCACCGGCAGGCTCGCTCGGATAACGGGCAGCAGCTGCCATTGCACGAGCAACGCGCTCGAAGAACGGCCGCCCGAAGGTCATCTCCCGGCTTGCAGGAGAGAAAAGTTGCCTTTCAAAATCAAAAAGTCTTTCGGCTCCCTCGCGCGCGAGGGAGACTACCATGTGTGGCATGAAGAACGCCTGTCTTCGCACGCCCTCGCGCCCATACGAGAGCACGGCTCCCCCGGAGCTATTTACGCCTGTTTCGCCAAGGATGATGCGCGTTGCTACCAGGCTGTCCCGCGCATCGGTATCCGTAAGTAACAGCGTCATCGCCTCAATTAGCGACGTCGTATTGTAGAATCCGCCTTGGGGACCGCCGACAGGCGAAAGGGTCTTTAGCATTGTCGCTCCATGCCCCGCCCATGAAGGGCGCGTCGGTACAAGGCCCAGGATTGCAGATGCAACTTGTGTCGGCGTCAGCAAGTCTTTGCGGTGATCGCGGCCCGATGGCAGGTGCCCATAGCCGCGGAGAGTACTGAAACGCTCGGCGTACTCTGCAAAAGCCTGCGCGGAGAGATCACTACGTTCGCTGCAGTGAAATAGCAGTTCTTGGAGATTGCTGGCATACATGATGGGAGTTCTCAATCATCACGGCGAGACAAATTCCAACAAGCCTAGCAGATTCGCTAAATCCCACACGGTCCGGCCCTTCGAACCTGACTGACCACGCACCCTTGGAACTTTGGCTCCGTGTTCAAGTTCATCCTGTGGATAGAACAAGTCGGCAAGGGATCACCGCCCATGAGCGCGCGCAACTTTTTTCGATCTTCTCTCGCGGATGGATGCTCGGCAGAGTGGCAGTCATGAGCGTGGCGGTCCTGGGTCTGCTAGCCACGCCCGCACCTGCCCAGGATGCCGGCGTGAGCGGCATTGCTCCGGGGCCTGGAAATGCGCGCGGACTCAACGGTTCGATCAGCGATCCCAGCGGCATCGGCAATGCGGCCAAAGTGCCTGCGATACCGCCGCCGGCAATCAGCCCCGTGCCCGTACCCACTCTATCAGCTCCTGCTGCTAGTTACCGAACGTTCCCGGTGCAGCGAACCGTAAAGATGAGACGGACGCGGTTTACGGCATCCGGATCTCGCCGCTCGGCTACCCGAGCGGCCGTCAGGGAGCAAGACCGGCTGCTCGGCAAGATTACAAGCATCTGCAGGGGATGCTGATCGACATCCTCGACGCGTGGTTAAGTCCCCCTCACCCGAAGCCTTCGGTTTCTGAGCAACCGGGGACATAGGTCGGGGGCGCAATGAATCCACGAAAACGCAAGACCGATCAATCCGCCAAGCGCCGAGCTTGTCATATCGAGTAGTTATTGGAGGAGAATTTCCGGAATGGCTTTTTGAACCCTCCCCAAGCCGTTCGGGGAGGGTTGTGTTCGGCCAGATTTCGATGGTTTCAGTCGCCCAAGTAAATGCGAACTTCGGGAGCGCTTTTCAGCAGCGGCGTCAGTTCCTTGACCACGTCGTTTTTGAAGAGATTGCTCGTAAGATAAGCTTGGGCGTCCGCAACATTATCGAAGCCGTGCAGGACCTGCACGTCTTCATCGCGCACGAGAAGGTGCTTCGATAAAGCACCCTTCACCGTTTTCAAAAACGGTGGTTTGTATTTGGAGTAAACGGCTGCCGCGGCGGGGCGGTCGGCAACGGGCACGTTGAGCGTAATTTCGAGGTAGGCTGTTTCGGCAAGCGCCATCGTCGGTATTCCTCCAAGTGTGAGCGCTCCGGCGATCAGCGCCGGGCGCAAGAATGTCATGGGTGTCATTGAGAGCTCTTGTCGCATGTCGGCAACCGCCGACGCCGGAGTTCTAGGCGCCTGGCGTTTGATAGAGAAATTGTATTTCTGAATTAGATTAATAGTATCAGTCTATATATTGCCCGGGTGTCATAGAAACCTCGGCGTCTTGGAAAGACTCGGCCATGAACATGCAGCAGCTTCGCTACGCGCGCGCGCTTGCCGAATGCGGCTCGTTCGTGCAGGCCGCCAATCATTGCGGGGTGACCCAGCCGACGCTCTCAAATGGAATAGCGCAACTCGAAAGCGAACTGGGACAACAGCTCTTCGCGCGGACGACCCGAACCGTAAGCCTGACCGAGGCTGGTACTCACTTGCTTCCTGACATCGCCGATATCTTGAACGCCCAGGCCGCGCTCATGGCGCGGGCCCGCGCTCTTTCTCATCCCGAACGGCGGCTCATGCGCATCGGAGTCTCGCCGGTTGTCAGTGTGAAATTCGTGGCCTTGGTGATTGAACCGTTTCGCCTCGAGAATCCCGATATTGAGGTTGTCTTTCGCGAGATGAATCTCGCCGAAATGGTAACGTTGCTTGAAGGTGGGCAGCTCGATTTCGTGTTCGGGCCGGTGGATGCGATGCCATCGGGCCAAACGGCCTTCGACAGCGCCGCGTTTCGCGAAGAGCCGCTCGTGTTCGTTCCCAGCAGCAGCACGAAGGCCAAATATCTGCGCGCCAAATCTGTCTCGCTAAAGGAAATCGCCGGTGAAACGTTCGTGATGGTGCCCGATACCTGCGGCCTGACCCGGACCACGCGCGCTATTCAGACAGAGGCGCCTGAAGCTGAAAGAATATTCCGGCAAGGCGATGAGCTATGGCGTTCTTCAGGAGTGGGCAGAACTCGGCATCGGTTCGGCCATCCTTCCGCGCTCCAAACTCCACGAAAGCAAAGGCGCCGAAATCCTGATCGTCGACGGTGCGGATCCGCTCCAAATTCGTTACCGCAGTTTGTGGCAGGACGGTCCAAACGCGATGCCTGAGGTCAAAAGTCTGGCCAAATTTCTCAAGGAGGTTGCACCTTCAATAGTTCAGGGGCTTGTGCGCTGACTTTGCGGTCAGGTGCATCATTCCGGCCTTCGCCTTGCTGGTTGACGCGCTGCGCTACCGGGGCTAGCGAGCACGCGGTCTGCTGACGTAGAGCATCCACAGTTTGAGCTGATTCAGTCATCAAAAATGACAGCCGTCATTCCGGGGCGCGCTCTTGCGCGAGCCCGGAATCCATAACCACCACCGGGAGTATGGATTCCGGGCCTGCGCCAAACGGCGCATCCTCAGATGTGCAATTGCACATCGGGGAATGACGACCTTATTTTTTGGCCATTCTACGCGATCGGCTTCAGCCCCGCTTCAATCTGCGCCCGGCGCGGTTCGAGAAACGGCGGCAGCGCCAGTTTTTCGCCGAGCGTTTCCATCGGCTCGTCGGTGGCAAAGCCAGGCCCGTCGGTCGCGATCTCGAACAGGATGCCGTTCGGCTCGCGGAAATACAGGCTGCGAAAATAAAACCGGTCGATCTCGCCAGAGTTGCGGATGCCGAGTTCATTCAGCCGCTGCGTCCAGGCATGGTATTGCGCCTCGTCCGGGGTGCGGAACGCGACGTGGTGCACGCCGCCGGCGCCCTGCCGCGCGATCTGCAAATCCGCACTCTCGATCATATGCAGTTCCGCGGCCGGACCGCCCTCGCCCATCGCAAACACATGGATCTGCGCCGCGTGCGCGGCATAGTCGCGCACGCGGCGCATGTTCATCACGCCGGTCAGGACCTGCTCGGTGCGGGCGAGATCGTGCACGGTGAGCACGATCGGACCAAGGCCCCGGATCTGGTGTTCGGGCGGCACGACGCTCTTCTCCCACGGCGAGGCCGAACCGGCGCCGCCGTCATCGACCAGCACCAGCCGCTGGCCCTCGCCGTCTTCAAACGGCAGCGTCGGCCGGCCGTCGACTTCGGTGACCTCGCCGGTGTGGCCGCCGGCCTTCTTCAGGCGATCGCGCCAAAACCCAAGGCTTTTCTCGCCGGCGACGCGCAGTCCGGTGCGGGAAATACTGTTGGTTCCACGCCGCTCGGGTGCTGCCGGAAAATCGAAGAAAGTGAGGTCGGTGCCGGGATTGGCCTTTCCGTCCGCATAGAACAGATGATAGGCGCTGACGTCGTCCTGGTTGACGGTCTTCTTGACCAGCCGCATGCCAAGCAGGCCGGTGTAAAACGCCAGATTCTCGCGCGGTTTCGCGGAAATCGCGGTCAGATGGTGGATCCCGGTCAACTGCATCGCATCATCCTCTAATCCTTTAGACAACTTCCCCGGGAAAATCGGCGGAGGCATTGGGGCCTCATCAGGGATCATGTAGGATACGGTCCTGCGACTCGCCAGCGGTTCCTTGCCGCTCGTTCGGAGGACAGCTTCATGACCGGGCACCTGATAGTCACCGACGAAGGCGCGGCGCGCATGATCAAGCTGCGACGGCCGGAAAAGAAGAACGCGATCACGCAGGACATGTATCGCGCCATGAGCGATGCCATCGACACCGCGCAGAACAACCCGGATATCCGCTGCCTCATCATCACCGGCGGCTCCGGGGTATTTACCGCCGGAAACGATCTGGAAGATTTTCTGAAGGACGGCACCTCGAACGCCGACACGCCGCGCGCATCCAACGCCACCAAGTTCCTTTATTCGCTCGCGCACAACGTCAAGCCGATCATCGCCGCGGTCGACGGTGTCGCGATCGGCATCGGCACCACCATGCTGTTCCATTGCGATTACGTTCTCGCCAGCAATACGGCGACGTTCTCGACCCCGTTCATCCATCTCGGTCTGGTTCCGGAGGGCGCCTCCAGCCTGCTGATGCCGCGTACCATGGGGCATCAGCGCGCGTTTGCGATGCTGGTCATGGGGCGCACCGTCAGCGCAGCCGATGCGCAAGTCGCCGGCTTCGTCAATGTGGTGGTGGCGCCCGGCCACACCGAGGCCGAGGCGCGCAAGGTGGCGCGCGAGATCTGCGCCCTGCCGGCCGAAGCGGTCGCGATCTCGCGAAAGCTTCTAAAACTGCCGCCCGAGGATATGACCCGCCGGATCGATCAGGAGGGCCATTTGTTCGGCGAACGGATGCGCTCCGAGGAGGCGGTGGCCGCATTCAAGGCATTTTTTTCGCGCAGGAAAGCTTGAGATTCTCAACCTCTCCCCGGGGCGAGGCACTGCGCCAATCGAAATCAAAATCTCTCGGGTCATATCAATATCGAAGTTGAACGATATATTTTCGCCATCGAATGAAACGGCGGAAAATTCCGCTGCGTGAGGCGCGAATGTGCGACCCGAGAGGCTCGTTGATCGGCAAGCGCAGTGCCTGGCCCCTCACCCGGCGCGTCGCGCCGACCTCTCCCCGTAAAGAACGGGGAGAGGTTAAGAAGGCCGCATCCGCTGCTCTCGCAATTCTCGCCACTGCATTGATGTTGAACGCTTCAGCTTCGCGCGCCGACGCGCAGACACCGCCGCCGGTCGAGTTGCGGATTCTCGCTATCAACGACTTTCACGGCAACCTGCTGCCGCCGACCGGCGGGATCAGGATCGCCGATCCCGACGACAAGACCAAAAAGATCGTCGTCCCGGCCGGCGGCGCCGAGCACATGGCGACGCTGGTCAGGCAACTCCGCCAAGGCACCAAAAACTCCATCTTTGTCGCGGCCGGAGACCTGATCGGTGCCAGTCCGTTCCTGTCGGCGATGTTCCACGACGAGCCTTCGATCGAATCCCTGTCGATGATGGGGCTGGAGGTCGCCTCGGTCGGCAATCACGAATTCGACGAGGGCAAGGATGAACTGCTTCGGATGCAGAACGGCGGCTGCCATCCGAGCGACAAATGTCTGGGGCCGCACCCGTTCCTCGGCGCCAAGTTTCACTACCTCGCGGCCAGCACGGTCGAGAAGAGCACCGGCAAGACCGTGTTCCCGCCCTACGAGATCAAGCAGTTCGACGGCATTCCGGTTGCCTTCATCGGCCTGACCTTGAAGGGAACGCCCGACATCGTCTCACCGGTGGGCGTTGCAGGTCTCGAGTTCAAGGACGAGGCCGACACGGTGAATGCGCTGGTGCCGGAACTGAAGGCACAGGGGGTCGAGGCGATCGTCGTGCTGATCCATGAAGGCGGGTTTCCGGCCGGCGATTATAACGAATGCCCGGGCATATCCGGCCCGATCGTCGACATCATCAGGAAATTCGACCACGCCGTCGACGTGGTGATCAGCGGCCACACCCATCAGGCCTATGTCTGCGACATCGACGGCCGGCTTGTCACCAGCGGTGACAAGTTCGGCACCATCGTCACAACAATCGATCTGAAGCTCGATCCCGCGACCCGCGACGTCGTCAGCGCCAAGGCCGACAACCTCATCGTCCGCACCGGCGTCTATGCCAAAGATCCGGAACAGACCGCGCTGCTTGCCGCGTACGATAAAGTTGCCGCGCCGATCGCCAACCGCGCGGCGGGGTCGGTTACTGACGCGCTGTCGCGCACGCCCAACGATGCCGGCGAGAGCCCGCTCGGCGATATCATCGCCGATGCCCAGTTGGCCGCGACCAGCGCCGAGACAGATGGCGGCGCCGTGATCGCCGTCACCAATCCGGGCGGCATCCGCACCGACATTCCGAAAAGAGACGATAGCGCGGTGAGCTACGCCGACGTCTTCGCCAGCCAGCCGTTCCGGAATCAGCTGGTGACGCTGACGCTGACGGGAATGCAGATCAAGACTATGCTCGAGCAGCAATGGCTCGATCCGAAACGACCACGGATTCTGCAGGTCTCGAAGGGCTTCAGCTATACATGGGACGGCGCCCGGCCGAATGGCGACCGCGTGGTCGCCGATCGCATGTCACTCAACGGGCAACGCATCGGACCCGCGACGAGCTATCGCGTGACCGTGAACAATTTTCTATCCGTCGGGGGCGACGGCTTTACCGTGCTGAAGGAAGGCACCGCGCCGCGTTTTGGCGTCTACGATGTCGATGCCCTGTACGCCTTTTTCCGGGCAAACAGCCCGATCGGGCCCGCTCCGGCCGATCGCATCGTGCGAATGAACTGAATTGCAAAGCCATATCGACGGGCCCAGCTCTTCCCGAGCCCGCGTTGACCCTCTAGATTACTTGGTCCTCACAAGCGCGTTCGACGTGCCAAGGTATTGAATGACGACGCTTCTTCTCACACATCCGGCAACCCTCGACCACTTGACCCCGCCGGGACATCCGGAACGACCCGATCGGATTCGCGCGGTCGCCGAAGTGCTCGCGGAGGACCGCTTCGGCAAGCTCGTGCGCGGCGAAGCACCGGAAGGCAGTCTTGATACGGTCACGCTCTGTCACAACGAGCATTACGTCGAGGAACTCCGGCACATCGCCCCTATGAGCGGTTTGATCTATCTCGACGGCGACACGTCGATGTCTCCCGGGACCTGGGAAGCGGTGATGCGCGGCGTCGGCGGCGCGGTCGCCGCCACCGAGGCGGTGATGTCAGGCGCCCACCATAATGCGTTCGTCGCGATCCGCCCTCCGGGCCATCACGCCGAGATCAACAAGCCGATGGGCTTTTGTTTCTTCGACAACGCCGCCATCGCCGCGCGCCACGCCCAGCGCAAATACGGCATAGCCCGGGCCGCCGTGGTCGATTTCGACGTGCATCACGGCAACGGCACCCAGGATATTTTCTGGGCCGATCCGACGGTGATGTATTGCTCGACGCACCAGATGCCGCTGTTTCCCGGCACCGGCGCCAGCGGCGAGCGCGGCGAACACGACAATATCGTCAACGCGCCGCTGGCCTCCGAAGACGGCAGCGCCAAATTCCGCGCCGCCTTCGAAAACGTAATCCTGCCGCAATTGCAGAAATTTGCGCCTGAGCTGATCATCGTCTCCGCCGGCTTCGATGCGCACTACCGCGATCCGCTGGCGTCGCTCAATCTCAAATCGGAAGATTTCGGCTGGGTCACGCGCAAGCTGATGGACGTCGCCGATTCGAGCGCCGGCGGCCGAATTGTCTCGGTGCTCGAGGGCGGCTATGACTTGCAGGGTCTCAAGGAGTCGGCTGCGGCACACGTCACGGCATTGATGGGCGGGTGAATGCCCGCCACAATACCTCCGCAAAATTGTCTTCGAATCCGCGCCGGCGAAGGGGCGCATCCCGGGAAAGCGATATGGCTGAAGATACCCAAGTGGACGTCAAGAAGCTGAGCTTCGAACGCGCGATGGAAGAGCTTGAAATCATCGTCACGCGGCTCGAAGGCGGCAAAGTGCCGCTGGAGGAATCCGTCGCCATCTACGAGCGGGGCGAGTCCTTGAAACGGCGGTGCGAGGAATTGCTGCGGCAGGCGGAGGCGCGGGTCGACAAGATCACCACCGACGCCAATGGCCAGGTGACCGGTGCGGAGCCGCTCGACGTTCAATGACCCCACGACCTGTTGGACGCCGATGCACGTCGCCCCCCCCGGTAACATTAGAGAATATTTGACGAAATTAGCCGAATTCGACGCCAAGCGACCCGGACGGGGTCTGAAATAGCTCTTGGCGCGTTACCCGGCCTGTTATAGTCCCCGCCGTCAGAGCCCCATTTTTCGAAGTTCGCGATACCTTGCGGCATCCTCTGCCACGAACTTCGAAAAACGGGGCATTCGTAACTCTATATTCTAGTGCCGCTCTTCGATTTGAAATTCCTGATGCGATCTTGCGGGAACCGGTGCAGGAATTTCAAATCGGCGGCACCAGTCCGGGGATCAGCAGTAAGTGCGCGTTCAGCACCGCCATATCATCTATGTGCAGGGATACGATCCGCGCGGCCTTGCGCAGTATTACCGCATGTTTCGAACCGAACTGCGGAAGTTTGGCCGGCTGTATGCCCTCACCGCCACCATCAGCCGTCCGCAAGTGGCGCCCGACGGCGAGACCGCATCCTGGACCATCGAGACCAAGGCAGCCGACTGGCAGACCCGCACCAGTTACGATTTTCTGCGATGGGAAGACCTGATCCAGCGCGACCTTGCCTCGCCGATCTGGCGCACGGTTTTCCATGCGATGTGGATCTATTGGCGGCTGGTGTTCGGCGGCACGATTGCGCGGTTCTGGAAAGCGCATTGGCGGTTCGCGACCTTCATCAGTTACCCGCACTACCTGCTGTTCAATGAAGCCCTGCTGTCGCTGGGCCTTGCGTTCGGTTTCGGGAAAGGGTTGGAAGCGCTGGGCATTCCCGGCCTGTTCAGCATGGCCGCGTCGGCGGCGGTATTCGTCGCCGTGCTCGGCACCATGCTGAAATACACGGAAAACTCGACTTATCTGCTCTATCTGCTGTCCGACACGATCTGGACCTGGGAATTCTCGCACCGCCAGCGGCCGGATTGGGACCAGCGCATCGACCGATTTGCACAATACCTCGCCAACGTCGCACGCACCAGCGACGCCGAGGAAATCGTTGTCGTCGGCCACAGTTCGGGATCGTTTTTGGGCGCCGAGATTCTGGCGCGCGCGCTCAAGCTCGATCCGGCTCTCGGACGACACGGTCCGCGCGTCGTCCTGCTCACGATCGGCGGCAATTTCCCGATCGTCGGTTTTCATGCCGCGTCAAAGGATTTCCGGGATCACCTCCGCCTGCTGGCGGTTGAGCCTTCGATCGACTGGATCGACTGTCAGTCGCGCAAGGATGTGATGAATTTCTACCCGTTCGATCCGATAGAAGGCCACGGCATCGATGTCGGCGCCTTAAGACGCAACCCCACCATCGTGCCGGTCCGATTCCGCGAAATCATCAAGCCCGAGCACTACAACCTGTTCCGCTGGAAATTCTTTCGGGTCCATTTCCAGTTCGTCATGGCCAACGAACGGCCTCATGCCTACGATTTTTTCATGATCGTCTGCGGGCCGATCCTGCTGATCGAACGCATGGCTCGTCCCGAGGCAGCGCTGGCAGTGGCGACCGGCGACGCCGCCGCCCGCGAATGGGCCTGGAAAAGGCTCGAAACCTCCACCTCCGATCAGGCAGATGCCGCCGACTTGGGCGAGATGGAACCCAAGATGGAACCAACGGCGCGGCGGAGGGGTTGAAATCCGGCGTTCCGCCACCCTTATCCATCGCGCGCCGGCGGTTCCGGCGGGTTGGCTTTGACCGCAGCTTTGGTGTAAAGCACTGCGGGCTATGGGGTGTTGAAAGCGGACTGCCATCGGTCTTGGACGGTGGTAAGTGCTTCAAATAGCTTCTTAAATTTCTTGGGAAGGGTGAAGCCGCCAAGAGTGATACGTATCACAGTGAACGATCTGGAGCGCATCTAGGCTTTCAAAATCAGGCTTCGGCTGCCGAGCTGGCATCTGGTGTCCAGGCTTTCGCTGCGCTGATAGTGCGCAACCCATCTCACGTCGGACGGCTTGTCTCGACATGCAAAATTGGAATATCGCCGTGACAGTATTCAGTAAAACGCCGCTTCTCGACACGATCCGCACTCCCGACGATCTGCGCCGGCTCAAAGTAGACCAAATCCGGCAAGTTGCCGATGAGCTGCGCCAGGAAACCATCGATGCCGTCTCGGTCACGGGCGGGCATTTCGGCGCCGGCCTCGGCGTCGTCGAATTGACGACGGCGTTGCACTATGTGTTCGACACCCCGCGCGACCGTTTGATCTGGGACGTCGGCCATCAGGCCTATCCGCACAAGATCCTGACCGGCCGCCGCGATCGCATTCGCACCCTCCGCACCGGTGGCGGGCTGTCCGGCTTCACCAAGCGGACCGAAAGCGACTACGATCCGTTCGGTGCGGCGCACTCCTCCACCTCGATCTCCGCGGCGCTCGGCATGGCCGTGGCGCGCGACCTCTCCGGCGGCAAGAACAATGTCATCGCCGTGATCGGTGACGGCGCGATGTCGGCAGGCATGGCCTATGAAGCCATGAACAATGCGGGCGCGATGAACTCCCGCCTGATCGTCATTCTCAACGACAACGACATGTCGATCGCGCCTCCGGTCGGAGCGATGTCGGCTTACCTGTCGCGGCTTTACTCCGGCAAGACCTACCGCACGCTGCGCGAGGCGGCGAAGCAGATCAACAAGCGTCTGCCGAAAATCCTCGCCAACCGCGCGAACCGTGTCGAAGAATATTCCCGCGGCTTCATGATGGACGGCGGCACGCTGTTCGAGGAACTCGGCTTCTATTATGTCGGTCCGATCGACGGCCACAACCTCGACCATTTGCTGCCGGTCTTGAAGAACGTCCGCGACATGGAGACCGGCCCGATCCTGGTTCATGTCGTCACGCAAAAGGGCAAGGGCTACGGCCCGGCGGAAGCGTCCGCCGACAAGTATCATGCGGTGGTCAAGTTCGACATTGCCACGGGCGCGCAGGCAAAAGCCAAGCCGAATGCCCCCTCGTATCAGAACGTGTTCGGCCAAAGCCTCGTCAAGGAAGCCGAAAAGGACGAGAAGATCGTCGGCATCACCGCGGCGATGCCGTCGGGAACCGGGATCGACATTTTCAACAAGGCTTTCCCCGACCGCACCTTCGACGTCGGCATCGCCGAGCAGCATGCGGTGACCTTTGCCGCGGGTCTTGCGACCGAAGGCTACAAGCCGTTCTGCGCGATCTATTCGACCTTCCTGCAGCGCGGCTATGACCAGATCGTCCATGACGTCGCGATCCAGAGCCTGCCGGTGCGCTTCGCGATCGATCGTGCCGGGCTCGTGGGCGCTGACGGCGCCACCCATGCCGGCTCGTTCGACAATGCCTATCTCGGCTGCCTGCCCAATTTCGTCATCATGGCGGCCTCCGATGAGGCCGAATTGGTGCATATGGTTGCGACCCAGGTCGCGATCAACGACCGTCCGAGCGCGCTCCGCTATCCGCGCGGCGAAGGCCGCGGCATCGAGATGCCCGAATTCGGAGTACCGCTCGAGATCGGAAAAGGGCGCATCGTTCGCGAGGGCGCCAAGATCGCGTTGCTGTCGTTCGGCACCCGTCTTGCCGAATGCGAGAAGGCCGCGGACGAACTGGCGGCGCATGGACTGTCCACCACCATCGCCGACGCGCGCTTCATGAAGCCGCTCGACGTCGACATGGTGCTGAAGCTCGCGCGCGACCACGAAATCCTCCTCACCATCGAGGAAGGCGCGATCGGCGGATTCGGCTCCCATGTCATGCAGACGCTGGCGGAAAACGGTATGCTCGACGGCGGCTTGCGGATGCGGTCGATGGTGCTGCCCGACGAGTTCCTCGACCACGACACACCGAATGCGATGTACGCCCGCGCCGGTCTCGACGCCAAGGGCATCGTCGCCAAGGTGTTCGATGCGCTGGGCAAGGATTTCAAAATCGAGACGGTGAAGCTGGCCTGACAACCCGGCTGCGCCGGCGGCCCTCGTCTGAACCGGCGTTGGCTGCTGGCGGGTGGCGCTTTGCTGCCCCGTTTTGTCACCTTGCCATCGCAAGACCTTCAACCGTGCGCAGAATCCGCGCAATTAAACATGAAGATCTACTTGGCTGGCCCCGACGTTTTCCTGCACGACGCCATCGATATCGGGCGGCGCAAGGTCGAATTATGCAGGCTTCATGGACTGATCGGACTGTATCCGCTGGACAATGCCATCGATCCCGCAGCTCAGGACGTGTCTTTGCAGATATTTCGCGGCAACGAAACCATGATGATGGAAGCCGATGCCATTATCGCCAACCTCACGCCGTTTCGCGGCCCGGGCGCGGACCCCGGGACCGTCTACGAACTCGGCTATATGGCAGGACGCGGCAAGCTCTGTCTCGGCTACTCCAACCATCCCTCGTCGTATGCCGAGCGTGTCCGTGAATTCACCGACGTGAGTTCGCGCGATGGACGCCTGGTCGATGCGCTGGGATTAACTGTCGAGGATTTCGGGTTGGCCGATAATCTGATGATGATTCATGCGCTCGAGCTGCATGGCTACGCGCTGGTAACGCCTCCGCAAATGCCGGCCGACATCTGGCACGATTTGACCGCGTTCGAGACTTGCGTGCGCATGGCGGCCGAGCGGCAAGCCTTGCCGCACCCGCCTGCATCGAATTGAATTTGCCGAGCCGCGAGGCGAACATGCCCCCTCCCCGCAAACGCGCGGACCTGTTGCTGGTCGAGCGCGGTCTGTTCGAAAGCCGGGCCCGCGCCCAGGCCGCGATTGAGGCAGGCCTGGTCACCGCCAATGACAAGCCGGTCACAAAACCATCCGAGGCCATTCCCGCCGATGCGGCGCTGCAGGCGCAGCCTGCGCACCCCTTTGTCTCGCGGGGCGGCGTCAAACTGGCGGGGGCGCTGCAGCAGTTTCCGATCGACATCGAGGATCACGTCTGTCTCGACGTCGGCGCATCGACCGGCGGCTTCACCGAGGTATTGCTCGCCAACGGCGCCAGCCTGGTGTTTTCGATCGATGTCGGGCGCGGGCAACTGCATCCCTCGCTGCGCGGCCATCCCAAAATCGTTTCCATGGAGGAAACCGATATCCGGAACTTCGAAGGCAAGCGTCTGCCGATGCGGCCGGACGTCGTCGTCATCGACGTCAGTTTCATTTCGTTGAAAGCCGTGCTGCCGGTGGCGCTGTCGCTGGCGGCGGCGCCGATGCATCTGCTGGCATTGATAAAACCGCAATTCGAGGCGGCGCGAAAGCATTCCAAGCGCGGCGTCATTCGCAATGCGATGGTGCACCAGGAGATCTGTGACGACATCGCAAGCTTCGTCACTTCGCTCGGATGCACCGGCATTCAGGTATTTCCGTCCTCGATCACGGGTGGCGACGGCAACATCGAATTCTTCATCGGCGCGCGCCGTGGTTGAGCATCTCGTCATCGATCACGTCGGTCATCGCGGCGACGGCGTCGCGCTTGCCGGCGGCGAGACCGTATACGTGCCCTACACGCTCGGCGGCGAGACCGTCGAGGTTGCGCCCGTACCGGGTCATCATCCCGATCGCCGGCGTCTGCTGCGGCAAAACTCGCCTGTGCAGTGGGTCCGCTAATCGATGCCCATGGCCTCGGGCGCCGGCGGATTACCCTGCACGCCCGGATCGGCACTCACGATGTGCTCAAGGTAGGGTTCGCCGCGGCAAATTCGCACGACATTATTCCGGTGGATCGCTGTCCCATTCTCGACCCCGGCTTGAGCGGCGCGCTCGATGCGGGGTGGGCCGTGGCCGAGCCGCTGATCGCAACCGGAAAGCCGCTCGACATCCAGATCACCTCTACGAGCAACGGCCTCGACATCGATGTGCGCGGCTCGGGGGCGCTGCCGGCGGCAATGATCGCAACGCTGTCGCGCGTTGCCGAACGCCATCGCCTGGCGCGGCTGACGCGCCACGGCGAACTGGTGCTGATGCGGACGCCGCCGACG
>WNFB01006600.1_pt1 | contig 15980 bp, 13 predicted proteins | sample 5400501 | NCBI WGS metagenome assembly WNFB01 (sample SAMN13153341, study PRJNA577476) | soil metagenome | isolation source: 200 cm saprolite under Douglas fir tree site 2 hole 1 | place: USA:California | collected 2015-04-18
TTTGACGATTTCGCTGGCGGCGCGCAGGATGTCGAAACCTATTATCGTCTATTGGGGTTACAGCCATGAAACAAGATATGCTCCAGAGAAAACTGCGCGTCGGCATCGTCGGCGGCGGCCAGGGTTCATTTATAGGCGCAGTTCATCGCATGGCCGTCGAACTGGATGGGCAAGCCGAAGTGGTGGCAGGAGCCATGTCTGCCGATCCGCAACGAGCAGAAGCATCGGCACGCGCATGGTACTTGAAACGCACGTACTCGAGCTTCGAGGAGATGGCCGAGGCCGAAACCAGTTTGCCCGACGGCATCGATGTTGTCATGGTAACGGTGCCCAATCACCTGCACTACCCGGTAGCACGCACATTCTTGGAGCATGGTATCCATGTCGTGTGCGATAAGCCGATGACCTTCAACCTGGAAGAGGCGCGGGCGCTGGTGGAACTGGTCGAGCAGAAAAAGCTGATTTTCGTCCTGACGCATAACTACACCGGCTACCCTGCGGTACGACACGCGCGCCACCTTGTGCGCACAGGTGCAATCGGCACAATTCGGAAAGTATTGGTAGAGTATATCCAGGATTGGCTGATGGAGGCGGTTGAGCGTGCCGGGAATAAACAGGCTCTCTGGCGCACTGATCCAACCAAATCGGGGATTGCAGGTTCTATCGGTGATATCGGCACACACGGCGAAAATCTGCTGGAATTTATTACTGGCGTAAAAATAGCGGCTGTATGTGCAGACCTGACCACCTTTATCGAGGGCAGGCAATTAGATGATGATGCGAATGTTGTGCTGGCTACATGGAATATCCGTTCGAGAAAAGGCGGTTTTGCTCCTGATTTCTTCATTTTGCTCGAATCTGTGGCTTTCACATCACAGATGAAAGGATGCAAGAGCATTTCTCGCTCCTTCATGCATCCTGCAGTAGTAGACACTGTTCATTCTCTACATTCCTGAGAGGTGACCGGAAGAAAGCTTCATTGAAGCGCTTCAAAAATACCGTGACCCCTGGAACACACACTCTCCAGGTCTTTCTGCTCAGAGGTTGAGAAGTTCAGGCGACACTTCGGTAATCGTGGTGTAACCCACTCAAGATCGGAACCGAGATGATTCGACCACGACGCTGCTTTGATGAAACAGGGATGATTTCCCCTTCCGGAACCTGCTGCTGAATGCCCTGGTGTGGCCGTGCCTCATTGAAATACTTGACATAGGCATGCAGGACCCGGTGTAACTGCTTCTCATGAAGGATGAAGAGGTGATCGAGGCACTCACGTCGCACACTCCTCAGAAAGCGTTCACAGATGGCATTGGCTCGTGGCGCATAATTAGGCGTTTTGAGCACATTGATGCTACTGGTTCCTGCCACACGTGCAAAACTCGGCCCGAACTTGCTATCGTTATCCCGAATCAGATACCGTCGTCCTTTCCCGTAAGGAGTCGCCTCTCGCAGCGGTACGCGCAGTCCAGCCATCTATAACCTGAGCTTACATCTGCGCAACAGGTCATGCCGTCATTTCTCTTCCAGTACGAACTTTGTCGTGCGCAGGACGAACGTACTACCTCCAATTATATCCTGTTTCATCTTCTGTATGATCGATACCTTCCCATTGGCTACAGCTTTTTGCGAAGGAGACAGGAGCAGCATCGCTGAGAGCCCAACGCCTGGCAAGACAACATTGGCAAGGCTAGCATCTGCATGTGAATTGTCCCATAGGTACAGGGCGGTTGTATCGTATTTGCCAATATCCGATCCAATTCTGTCCTTTAATGCCTTGAGCATGGCAGCAGTGGGCCTGGTGGTGGTCACTCGCTCGAGCTTGAGAGCTTTCTGCGTCCCTGCCTGGAAGAGAATGCCGAGCCTCCATCCGCTCGCAATGGAAGGAGGGATGGTGATCGTATGCCTCAACTTCGGGTTTCCATAGAAATGGAAAGGGGTCCAATAGTGTGTTTTGGGCGCGACATTCACCACATGCAAGTTTTTCACTCCTACGCGCTTCTCCCTGGAAATGAGCTCCTCAACCTTGAATACTTTGTTCGCTCCTGGAATCGGATCGGAAGCACTGTCAGTCACCATGAGCAAACAGGAATGCTCAGCATCTGTGATGGGCATGGTCCAGTCCCACTCCAGGTTCGCGGGCTGGTACGGAGATAGCGAGGAGATGACCCGAGCCGGGCCGACAGATTTCCAGTGGGACTCCTCGATGGAGTCACCAGGAAATGCCTCCCAGAAATCCGCTGGCAGGTCAGGTAGTCCGGCGCAAGCACCCGTGTAGAGGAGCTTGATGGTCACGTCTGAGGGGGGGGCAATGCCGCGATTCTGCAACTGTGCGTAGACGCGGTTGAGATGGCCGCGTTGGGGATTGCGGTGTTCAAGCTCTCTTTCAAACTTCACGTAGTCAACCTGCGCGGGATCCATTTGATAGGCTTGCAGCGAGCCTTCCGGGGCATCGATTTTGAGATCAGCGCACTCCCACCACCATAGCTGGTCGCCAAGCGCGACGTGCTGCAGTGGGTCTTGAAACGCCGCGGTGGTACTCGCTGCGTTGGAAGGAGGGTGACCGGTATCCATGAGATTATGCCTCACGAAGAGATTGACATCGAGCTGGTTATGCGTGTCCAACTTCAGTTCCCACATCCCGCGACCGTGTGTCACTACGCGCAGAAGCCGCGTTGGCTCGTGCAGGCTCATATCAAAGATGGCACTCCCGGGCAACCCGGAACTGAAGGGTTCCCAGGTCGTACCGCCATTGGTCGTGCGAAAAACCCCGACATCCGTTCCGATGTATATCGTATCAGCCAGAGCAGGGTCGATCACCACAACATTGACCGGAATGTCGGGTAACCTTCCCGCACCAGTGCCACTGATGTCCGTCCACCTGGCTGCTCCCGTTCCACGTGCCGGGACGGTGCCGCGCCAGACATGCGGGGAGCCAAAGCCAGACATCACAACGATGATGGTGTGATCGTCTTTAGGAAGCGTCGCAATATCCCAGATAAACTGCCCCGGGAGCTGAGCATTGGAAAGTTCTGTAACCGTCCACACGTTGCTACTTCCCACCAGGCGGTAGACTTTGCCTCTACTCGTCCCCACGTAAATGAGATCAGAGTTGACGTAATTGATCTCAGAAACATTCTCCAAGCCTGGCAGAGCCACTGATGTTACCCAGCCACCATTTCCCTGCGCCGGATCAAGAAATACCTTGTCTGCTCCCATAGCGACATTGTTCGGATGAGATGCATCAAGGGCGAGAGGTGAATAGAAAAGCGCGTTGCCCGAAAGGCCACGGCTGACATCCGTCCAGCTTCCAAATATCCCTCCTTCCGTGGAGCGTTTGGGCGTCAAGTAGATATAGGTACATATGACGTTGTTCGGTTCATTATGGTCAATGGCGACATAACCTCCATCGCCATCATACGCGTGGTAGAACACCGGACTGTTGCGAAACTGCTCGGTTCCGTTGTCCTGCGTTCCGGCGAAAACCACCGCGTCGGAGTGTGGGTGTTGTTCCATGAACTCGAATTGGGTGATACAGAGTCCTTTGTTGATAGCGTCGCTCCACGTCGCACCTCCATCTTTGGAAGTGTAGATACCGCCATCGCTTCCGGCGTAGAGTACCTGGAGGTTCTTTGGATCGAAGGCAATGGTGTGGTTGTCAGGGTGAAAGGCCATACCAATGTTTGTAAAACTCCAGTCACCGGTCGTGTTACGGCTAGCTTTCCACAGCGAGATGGCGCTCAAATAGACAATGTCTGGCGTGGCCAGGTCCACCGCAACGTTGAGGTTGTAGAACCCCTGGCCACCGAGATTACCGTTAGGCAACGGAGTGCGACTCCAGGAATCTCCACCGTCGGTCGTACTGTAAAACTGGTCTATGATGTAGGAGAGGGAAGGAGTATTTGCAATAAGCGCATAGAGCGTTTTGGGTGAGGAAGGGGAAATGCCGAGCGCGATGCGTGTGAAGCCGCTGGTTGGAAGTCCCCCAGCCAGTTTCGTCCAGGTCGGCGTAGCGTTGTCTGCATCGGTTGTCCGGTAGATTCCAGCGCTCCAGAACGCGGCGTACACTGTGCCTGGCGTAGAGGAGTCGATGATAACATCTGTCGCCTGCCAGGCTGGCAGGACATCACTCTTAAGTTGTTCCCAGCTTTCGCCACCATCCATGCTTCGGTACAAGCCATTGCCCGTTGCGGCAAAAATGGTGCTGGGCGTCTTAGGATCCACTGCGATACGAGAAAACCTCGCACGAGTGAAGGTGTTTGCGCCCTGAAGTGTCCATGAAGCTCCACCGTTCGTGGTTTTGAGCACCCCTGCACCATAGTAGCTGTCCCCAGAGAAGTTTCCTTCACCGGTGCCTGCATAGAGCACGAGATGGTTACTGGGATCCATCGCCAATGCACCGATGGCAAGAGAGTCCTCGTTGTCAGACATGGGAACCCAGGTCTTTCCGTCGTTCTTGGTTTTCCAGACGCCTCCCAGAGCTGTGCCGACGTAGATGCAGTTCGAATCGGTTGGATCCACAACGATAGCTGTCACGCGGCCTGTCACCAGTACACGCGCATTGGAGTAGGTCTGGCCCCAGGGAATAGCCATTGGACCCATTTGCACCCATCTGTTCTGTTTAGGTGCCGCAGCAGCCTGATCTTTGCCAGATGGGGTCATCGAGCGAAGATATTCCATTGCAGCAAGACGCAGGTCGGCAAGTGGCTGATTCGCGCTTCCAGTCATCAAGTCGAGCTTGAGTCCTTCATGACGCTGCTGCGGATCATCTGGCAATGATGCCGCTTGTTGTTGATTTTCTGTGCTGGGTGTTTCTGCCATCTCTGCCATCTCAGACATGTCAGGTCTCCTCTCTGCTTGCGTTCAAATAAAGAATGATGTATTCGTTGCCATCGCGATGTACCTGGGTCTCCAGCGCTACCGCGTCAGAGCCATGATCCGGCTCGGTCAGGCCGAAGGCCCCGATCTTCTCCATGCGCGCCATCGGTGGAAGCCAGCGCTGTTTTTGTTCTTCCGTGCCCAGCATCGAGATCGAGTGCATCGCCAGGCCTGAGTGGACGCCGAAAAATGTGCAGACACTGGCATCACCACGGGCCAGCTCCAACATGATCAGGCCAGTGGCTATCGCACTCAAACCAAGGCAACCATATCCCTGGATATCGACTCCAGAGATGTTGAGAGCGGCGATCTTGGGAACGAGTTCAAAGGGGAACTCAGCTCATGGCAATCCCGGACGTGTGGCTGAAAATGCGGCTGGAACGCTCAGGCGTTGTTTCCTGGAGCTCTGTCCATCGTCAATTGATGGGTGAAATGTAGTGGCAGCTCTTGCGGCTGCCAGGTCTCGACTGCTACTCGAAACCTTTGCCATTGAGAACCGCTTGTACATAATCGGCTACGTAGAATCGCTCGTTGACCCCATCTAAGACCATGCATTCGACGACCGAGACCATCTGGGGAGCAACTTCATGCAGCACACTGATAATCGCCCGCTCGTTGCGATTGTCTGCGCTGGGGTCGGTGACAAACGCGAAAAGTTCATCTGTCAGTTTTTCTTCATTGGCAAGCATCTGGAACATGTTGGGCATAGATGGGGCCTTTCAATGCTGGTAGAAAAGCGTTTCACTTTCAAACAATCACTACGTGCTGTTTCACTACCGTGAGAGGCCGTTTACTTAAAAACGACGTATGTAAATACTATACCTACGACAATGCTTTTCTGTCAACTTCAGAAGCCGTTTCCTCGATGAGAGAGAGGACGCCACTGTGATACGCCGCCAGCAAGGCATCGCGTTCGTTGTGAACTCCCAACCGCTCGTAGATATGCTGTCGATGCTTACCCACTGTTGCAGGAGCAATACACAACGCTTCGGCAATCTTATCCTGGTTACAACCTCGATACATCAGCTGCAACACTTCTCGCTCGCGCTTTGTCAGGGGACGATCCACCTGATACTCAAGCTGCTGACATTGCCCTTGCAGAAAGATTGACTGCTCAAGCGTGTATAACAGCCAGCCACACGTCTGGGCTAAGAGTTGAGCAATAGGTAGAGGAATGGATGACAATTCAGTATGAATGGGATCAAACGTTATATACAGTGCTCCATAGAATAGATTACCAAATCGCACAGGCAATGTGATCAAGGTCTGCAGAGGAATCTGCACTCGTTTGAGTGCCCTTTCACGTCCAAAACGCAGATGAGCGCGTTCCTGTGTAATCTGGCTCACTTCATGACATAGATGCGCCACTTCGCCGTGCATCTTTTGACATAGCACCTGACCAAGGTCTAGCAAATGTGTAATCATTTGCATATCTTCCAATATGCTCTTGTCTGCTGCTTTACTTGCCTCAGCCGCTTGAGACTTCGCTGGAACAACTGAAGTGAATGTTGATCTTTGTAATGTTGTCATAAGTACGCCTCCATCAATGAACTTGCTACACGTTCTGGAAAGAAGGCACCCACAGTCCCCTTTATCAAATGTAAAGCCTTCTTCGAACAGGCTTCACTATTTTATTTAGCATCAGGCCCAAGTTTTTTAAGCAAGAGTTGGCTGAGCTCCTGGAGGTTGCTAAATACTATACTGCGGAAAACCTCTTGCTCTTCTGGTGTCAGTACAAAACCTCGTTCCTGCACCGCTGCAAGCGGATTCGTTTGTAACCCTTGATAAAAATCCTGGTCGACGGATGCTAAACCAAGTATTTCGTTGACGGCTTTCCAAGACATCGCTTAACGTCCTTTGCACTCAATTTTCAAAACATCATCCTCAACATGCTGACTGGATAGCGGCATTTCATTTATGGCCAGGGGTCAGCACCATTGTGAGAGATGAGTTTCAGGCCCACTGTCAATACCAATGCCACTACCATGAGTTTGCTACTGTGTACTACGAAGAACCTGATAGACCACCTGTGCCATACACCACGAAGCATAGACGATACCTCGGCAGCATGATTACGTTGTGATTGCATTGCTTTTCTCCCAAGTTGAATGAACACCCTGTTGGTGTACTACTGAATCCTCGACAGCGAGCGGCTTGGGCTTGTTTGTCTTTTCGGTTGCCTCATCCTTACTGTCTTAGTGGGAGAATACAAGCTGACTGTTTGCACATTGTTCGCACGTTGTTCGCGGTCGAAATACCTCTGTACGGTATTACGACGAACGAGCAAAGAAAACATGAGCCATCCCAAATTTTTGAGAGGGAAAAGCTGCAATGCGGGTGTTTTCTCAAAACACCCGCATTGCAGCTTTTCCCTCTCAGGATGAGCATTGGCTCTGAAGTATACTTCGTTTTTTAGGAGGACCCAACCAGGCGCCGGTACAGGTTCTGGACTGCTTGCCCTGGCGGAGCAGCCAACTCGTCTTGCAACGCTTTTGTACAGCGTTGATATTGGCGCAGTGCTAACCCCCGTTTGCCCTGACGCAGATAACAGCGCATTAACCCATAATGTGCATCTTCCAGACAGTTGTCTACTGCCAATATCTGTTGCCAGTGAATCACACTCTCATCAAACTGTTCACTGCGCCAGGCAATCTGTGCAAGTTCGTGGCGTGCGTCCAAATAGGCACGTCGCAGTTCATCGCGCCGGAGGGTACACCAATCGCTATAAAAAGACTGCACGTAGTCGCCTCTATAAAGGTTCACCATTTCCATAAGTGCTGTTCTTGCAACTGCATCATCTCTGGCGTTGAGTGCCTGCCTGGCCCGGCTGTGATGCTCCTGGAAAACAGCTACGTCATACCACACATCGCTCCCATAGAGAGAAGCCAGGTTGAGGGTATAGGTCCCAGCCTTTGAGAGGATACAAGATTCCCCCAGCACCTTGCGAAGGTAGTAAAGCGTAGAGCGCAACGTTTGATCGATGTTATCATCTACTTCTGGCCAGAGTGCAGTAATAACCAGTTCTTTGCGCATCGGACGACCATAGTCGAGTAAGAGGAAGAAGAGTTCCATCGAATGTGCCATACGCCAATGGGTGATTGGCACCTCTTCGATGAGTATGGTCGGTTCGCCCAAAGCCCGTATTGCGATCCGAGGCTGGCTTGCCATAGTGAGAGTAGAGGCTGGCATCAGTGGAAGGAATGCGCTAGTCCATTGAGAATCAGTTTCCAAACGCAGCAGGACTCTTAAGCCCGCCAATTCTGGCAGGGTCTTGACGACTTGCTGGAGTACAGAAAGGCGACGGAGCTCAATGAGCACAAGCTGTTCGTAGTCATCACGCATCATTTGTGTGGTCATCTCTTCCAGGCGGTGTACCCCCTCGGTCGTCTGTCCTTGTGCCAGTTGGCATGCGGCAATACGCACGGTGGTTTGTATCTGCTCACGTTTAAGACTCATGGTCTTCAGAGAAGCCTCAACCGCAGTGAGACGAGCATATGCCTCATCGTAGCGGCCCTGATAGAGTACAATCGTCCCATGGACCAGTTCACGTATGACTCTTTCATAACCAGTCGTTTCTCCATTGGCGGTTTGTAAGTCTATTTCGGATACAAGCAGCACGGCGGTTGATGCATCTCCCATGAAGAGATAGCTCATGGCCAAAACACCGAGAGCACAGTTCACCAGGTATTTGTCTCCCACCTGGCGTGCGAGAGCTAGCCCTTCCTCAGTCACTGTCAGAGATCGATCATAGAGTCCCTGATCCTGGTAGAGTTCTCCTATGTCGACCAGAGCATAGGCCTCTCCTCGTCGGAAGTGGATAGCACCACGGGCAATTGTCAACGCCTGGGAAAAGGCGGCTTCTGCCTCTGCAAATGCTCCCTGACGCTGCTTGACCAACCCCAGCCGGATGAGATTGTTGACCTTACCCCATGCATCGTTCAAGTGATCCGAGCAGAAAATAGCACGGGCAAGGTGATGTTCAGCAAGCGCAAAGTTCCCTATCAGGCTGTACGTACTCGCTAACGTGCTATGCAGCTCCGCCGTCTGCCGTCCCTGTGTGTCCCGTCCCAATAATTGCAGAGCTTTCTGTAAGTGCGCGATTCCAGCCATGAAATCGCCCAGCAGATTAACACATACTCCCAGGCGTGTGTGCGCTTCCGCACGGAGTGCAACCTCATCTGCTGCCACCTGTGCCAGAACCTGTTGGCACAATACCAGTACCTGCTGGTACTGTCCCGCCTGGAATAAGGCCTTGCTGTGAGCGAGGGAAATTGCTGCCTGCATCGTTGGGATGTCATCTACATCGATAACCGGTGATTGGGAGAGAAGTATCGTAGATGCAGCCTCAAGCAAGGGGAGTGCCTGGACATATTCACCGGTGAAGAGATGGAGATTGGCACGGACCAGCAGTAGCTTTGGATGGAGGACTTTGGTCGCAGCCAGGAGTGCGTCAATCCAGTGAGTGAGCGTCGTCGCATGTCCCTCGGCTAGCATCTGCTCGTGGGTTTCTATGATCAGGCTCGTTGCTATATCGTCTGCGCTGGCTTCAAGCGCATGGAAGATGGCCTGGTCGTAGTTATGGGAGGCGCGCAAGAGTTCCGCTGCGCGTCGATGGAGCCCGGCAAAGCGCTCTGGAGCCTGGTGACGGAGTTCATCATAGAGCAGTTCTCGCAAGACGGGATGGCAGGTGTAGGTGATATCTGCGTCGTCGTCACTTCGCATAACAAACAGCCCCTGCTGCTCCAGGTAGTGTAAGCGGTCAGAAGCATCGGGAATATCGAGCAAAGCATTGCAAAGGAAAGGGGTCATCTGCTGAAGCACGACAGCTTCTTTGAGAAAGGCATACATCTGTTGATCGCTCTTAAATACCTCGTTAACCAGGGAGAGAAACAAATGCCGCCGGTCCATCCGTATCGCCGGTGATCCCCAGACGCCATTGGGAAGTGTATTGGTCCGTAAGAATGTTACGTCGCCCAATCGCGTCCCCAACAAAATCCCCGCAATCCAACCGCCGAATGACTCAGCCAGTTGCTCTGCTTCTACCTCGCTAAGTGGTGCTACGCCCTGCAGGGATGCCAGGTCACGAACCTCCTGGGCGGTAAATCGCAACACATCACTGCCCATGCTGAACATCTCGCGGTTGGCAAACAATGGAACAAACTCGAGACTAGGGACGGCACGGCTCTCAATCACAAGCACACACTGCGGCGGTAACTTTCGCAGCAAACGATTGACCAGGTGATTGATCACTTCGCTCTCATTGATCTCATGATAATTGCAGAGTAAGAGTACAAAACGCTCGGTGATCTCTGTGGCAATAGCGACACAGAGCGCATCAATCACAGCTTCGAAGTGGTACAATCCCGCCGGATTATTGGCATCTGCCGATATCGCGCCTACCAGCAATGGGGCGAGTGCTGCACCAAATTGTGGAAAACGCTGCTTAATACTTTCGAGAAGGTATTCAAGGAATATGCTTTTGTCTGTATCTGCGCGATCAAGAACATACCAGCAACAAGGGATACTTGTACGCCGGACAAAATCGGCAAGCAATGTCGTTTTTCCGTAACCGGCGGGAGCACAGAGCAATACAAGTTTGTAATGCGGCAATCCCTCCTGTGTGACAAACGATGCGCCACCGATAACCTCGTTGAGTCTGGCCTCGAGCGATTCACGATGGAGAATGGTCGGAGGTAATACTGGACCAACGATTTTCCTGAGAGAATATGAATCTCGCATGGTCCTCTCCTTTCCAGGTGGTCAATCAGTGTCTCGATGGATGATTACCCATCTGTTTCAGGCATCATGATGAGTTTATGATTACATCGCCATTATACAACTCAACGCTTTACTCTATCTTTGACTATTTCAAAAGGGTTTTGCAGTCAGGCGTCTCATGTGGTATAAGAAAAATCATCCTGGAGGAACCCTAGTACCCATTATATCCCTGGATGCTCGATTTCGCCACTTTGTTGAGAAGATCTAACTGGACAGAGCAAAGAGTCATCCGAAGGTGAGGGAGAGATCAAGCAAAACGGAGTATCAGGCGTCGCCTGATACTCCGTTTTGCTTGATCTCTCCCTCACCTTCGGATGACTCTTATTTCTGAGCACCTGCAAAAGGTACCAGCGCTCTGGTGCATGAGCACATGAAACAGATCAGCCTCGAAGAGTTGCATTTCTGCGAGCAACACATCGTCACTTAGTAGTTGATGCTCTAGCTGGCATGGTACTGGAGCCTCAGAGATACTCAACTCCTGTTCTTGTAATTCGAACTCGTTCCGGTTTTGGCTTTTACTCATCTTACCTCTATCCTGGTTGTAAAAACGCACTACACCCTCTCGCTCCTGGACCTGTCATGTTGCTGCAGCGGGAACCTACCTGATGTGATCGCTTAATCTACCAGTCGCGACGAGCCACTGCATAAATTCGAGACGACGCTGGACCTCACGTGCTTGCTGGCTCACTTGCTTACGATACTGCTCACGGAAATGATGGAGCGATTTCATTTCGCTTTCGGAAAACATACTGGTGATCGGTTGCACAGACTCTTCTTGTTGTTCCATATCATCATCCTTCCTGGTGGATGGTTCACAACGAGTAGACTATTCACTCGGTTACATAAAGAGTAAGTGGGGAAAGTAGAAATGTCATGCCGTAGCGACCGTATTTTTTCTACCGATGGCAGTGAATAAGTAGAGTGGTAGGCAGGCATGTCCCGTCAGGTGCGTAGAAAAAATACGTTTAGCAGGGCACGACAAGCACAAAGATCTCCTGTATCATTCGTTACAACACAGCAACGCGCTGTATCGGAAAAAGCGGCATGTGGGGAACGAGCTAGCAGCGATCGGCAGGAATCGCCTGTTGATAGATACGTATTTTCAGCAATCCACACAGCATGTTTCATTACAGAGGAGTCCTATCCATGAGTAACGATCTTTCGACCCTGGCTTTGGACACTGCTACCCTGGTTGATCTGCTCCGCAAGCGAGCGAAGTATCAGCCAGGCAGGCACGCCTACAGTTTTTTACGGCACGGAGAAATCGAAGATGCTCGTCTAACCTACGGAGAAGTAGATCGACAAGCGCGGGCAATTGCTGCTCTGCTTCAGAGCAAAGGGGCCTTCGGAAAACCTGTTCCCCTCCTGCATCCGCCTGGCCTGGAATATGTGGCTGCTTTCTTCGGCTGTCTCTATGCCGGGGCCATCGCCGTACCTGCCTATCCACCGCATTCCGCCCGTATGATGCCCCGTATTCAAGCCATTATCGACGACACGCACGCACAAATTGTCTTGACCAGCATGGAGGCACTGCCCGAGCTGCAACGTGGATTCGCCCTTTTGACAACTTCGGGTACCATAGAAATTCTGGCGACTGATCGTATTGCTCTCCAACTGGCTGATGAATGGATCGAGCCACCAGTCACCGGCGATTCGCTGGCGTTTCTCCAGTACACTTCGGGCTCTACATCGACGCCGAAGGGTGTGATGGTCACACATGGCAACCTGATACACAATTTGAAACTGTTGCACCGGCATTGCGGACAGACGCCAGATAGCCATATGGTGAGCTGGCTCCCTCCCTACCATGATATGGGACTGATCGGTGGCATCCTGCACCCGCTCTATGATGGGTACCCCTGCACGATGATGTCTCCGGTCTCCTTTTTGCAGCGTCCTTTCCGCTGGTTGCAGGCTATCTCGCGTTACAAAGCTACCTTCGCCGTTGGTCCAAATTTTGCTTATGAACTGTGTTGTCGTAAAACGACGCCAGAGCAGCGGGCGACTCTTGATCTGAGCAGCTGGTATGCCGCCGCCAATGGTGCCGAGCCTATCCGCGCTGGAACGCTTAAACGCTTTGCCGAGACTTTTGCTGCATGTGGCTTCCGTGAAGAAGCTGCGCTACCCGCCTATGGTCTTGCTGAAGGAACTTTGCTCGTTGCGAGTGCGCATGTAAGCAAGCCACCACACATCCAGGCCCTCCAAAAAGAAATGCTTGGACAGGGCCGTGCGGTGCCAGCCCCTTTGAATGGTGCTGACGATGTGAATGCTCGTTACCTGGTGGGGTATGATCATCTCCCGCCGGAGCAGAAGATCATTATTGTTGATCCTATTAGCTTGACGCAATGTCCAGATGACCAGATAGGTGAAATCTGGATGGCCGGCGGGAGTGTAGCAAAGGGATACTGGAACAAACCAGAAGAGACAGAGCGCGTCTTCCACGCTTATCTGGCTGATACCCATGAAGGTCCATTTCTACGTACAGGCGACCTCGGCTCTCACAATGACGGTGAGATCTTCATTGTTGGACGCCTCAAGGACCTGATCATCATTCGCGGGCGCAACCATTATCCACAGGATATCGAGCTGACGATGGAGAGAAGCCATCCGGCTATCCGACCTGGATGCTGTGCAGCGTTTTCCACCGAATGTGATGGTGTGGAACAGCTCGTGGTAGCAGCCGAAGTAGATGCTCATTACCTGCCTGATCGCGGTCATGCCACTCAGACGATAGCAGAAGACAGAACCCCATCCAGTGTGTATGTGAACCCAGAGGAGCTAATCAGAGCCATTCGACAGAGTGTGTCAAATGAGCACGATCTCTTTGTCTCCCAGGTGGTGTTGCTCAAGGCGGGCGCGATTCAGAAAACGTCGAGCGGGAAAATTCAGCGGCAGGCCTGCCGGGTCGGTTTCCTACAGGGAACTCTCAATGCGTGGAATGAGTAGACCATGGAACAGCAGAATTGGAACAACTTGCAGAACCCTTCCTCTATCCCCCAACAGGGGAGCCAGGCGGGGGAAGCACCGAGCGTTGAAGTACTTCAAGCGTGGTTCGTAACGAAACTTGCTGAACTGCTCGACACACGACCGGAGTCGATTGATCTCGAAGAATCCTTCGTCTCCTATGGTCTGGAATCGATCGATGCCGTAGGTCTTTCCGGTGAGCTTGAAGAGTGGCTGGGATACGAGCTTTCGCCCACGCTTCTCTACGAGTATCCAAGTATTGCTCGTGCCGCCCGTTATCTGGGTAAGGGTGCGCCCGCTTCTCAACCTGGCTTTGAGGAACGGAGACCCACGGAAGTGAGCAACGAACCGATTGCTATTATCGGGATGGCCTGCCGCTTCCCTGGTGGTGCGAATACCCCGGAGGACTTCTGGGGCCTGTTGAAGCAGGGAGAGGTGGTTATCTCGGAGGTTCCTATACAGCGCTGGGACATCGACGCCTACTTTGATGCAGATCCAACCGCTTCTGGCAAGATGTACACGCGCTATGGCAGCTTTGTGATAGATATGGACCAGTTCGACGCGAGCTTCTTTGGCATCTCCCCGCGCGAAGCGAAGAGAATGGACCCTCAGCAACGCTTGCTGCTTGAGGTTGCGTGGGAGGCACTGGAACAGTCTGGCCATGCCGCAGAAACCCTGGCAGGGAGTCAGGCCGGCGTATTTATCGGGATGATGAACACGCAGGAGTATACCCAGCTCCAGGTGAAACATGACACGTCCTACGCAGATGATCCCTACTTTGGCATTGGTGCCTCCGCCAGTATCACCGCCGGTCGGTTGTCTTATTTGCTCGATCTCCATGGGCCAACCATGACCATTGATACCGCCTGTTCATCCTCCCTCGTGGCTACTCACCTGGCCTGTCAAAGTCTGCATATGCACGAATGTAATGTAGCACTGGTCGGCGGCACCAACGCTATTCTGCTTCCAGAGAGTATGGTCAATGCCTGCAAGATGGGGATGCTTGCCCCGGATGGGGTCTGTAAGACCTTCGATGCTGCCGCGGATGGCTTTGTACTTGGTGAAGGCTGCGGCGTGGTGGTACTCAAGCGGCTCTCCGAAGCTCTGGCCGACCAGGACACCATCTTTGCGATTATTCGTGGCTCGGCGGTCAACCAGGATGGGCGTAGCAACGGTATCACAGCCCCCAATAAACAGGCGCAGGCTGCAGTCATTCGCCAGGCACTCGCTAACGCGGGAGTCGCGCCTGAGCGGGTCAGTTATGTGGAGGCACACGGCTCAGGCACCTCACTAGGCGATCCTATTGAGATAGAGGCACTGATGCAAGTGCTGGGCGAAGACCGTTCAGAGGAACAACCCTTGCTGGTAGGCGCGGTGAAAACGAATATCGGGCACCTGGCAGGTGCGGCCGGTATCGCGGGCCTGATAAAAACGGTACTCGCCCTGCGACACCAGCAGATTCCTCCACACGTGAATGTGAAGGAGCGTAACCCGCACATTGCATGGAAGAAGTTGCCTGTTGAATTACCGGCTCGCCTGACACCATGGCCTGCAGAGAAGCAGCCGCATATTGCCGGTGTCAGTTCCTTTGGCTGGTCCGGCACAAATGCTCATGTTATCCTGGAAGAAGCCATTCCGGTAGAGCAAAGCGGCCAGTCCCGTGCCGATCAGATTGTACTGCTCTCTGCTAAAACCGAGACGGCACTCGATCAGGCCACAAAGAACCTGGTACAGTATCTGAAGCAGCATCGTACAGAGTCTCTTGCAGATATTGCATATACCAGCCAGGTCGGACGCAATGCATTTGCACAACGCAAGGTACTCGTCTGTCGCGAGCGAGAAGAGGCAATTCGCGCACTGGAGACAGGTGATCACGGCCACGTTTTGACTGGCGTGCATGGCGGAGTACATGGCGGAGTACATGATGGTGTGCCCCGTCCGGTTGCGTTCCTCTTCCCTGGCCTGGGAGAGCAATATATCGGGATGGCTCACGACTTGTATCAGCAAGAGGTCACCTTCCGTGAAATAGTAGATGCCTGTTGTACGCTGCTCAAAGATCAGCATGAACTTGATCTCCGTGAACTGCTCTTGCCTCCCCTCCGAGCAGCAGGAGAGAATAAATCATTTTCCAACGGACATGGACAGCAACAGAAACTCGACCTCCCAGCACTCTTAGGTCGGAATGGGCAAAACGGGCAAAACGGGAATAGCTCATTTATGGCTGCCGCACAACTCAAGCAAACAGCACTTGCGCAGCCCGCCGTTTTTGTGATCGAGTATGCCCTGGCGCAACAATTGATGCAGTGGGGCATTCGTCCACAGGCTATGTTTGGCTATAGCCTGGGTGAATATGTGGCCGCTTG
>WNFB01002505.1_pt1 | contig 15978 bp, 16 predicted proteins | sample 5400501 | NCBI WGS metagenome assembly WNFB01 (sample SAMN13153341, study PRJNA577476) | soil metagenome | isolation source: 200 cm saprolite under Douglas fir tree site 2 hole 1 | place: USA:California | collected 2015-04-18
TAAAGACCCAGATCCGTATGCTCGCCCAGCGCACGAAAGGCTTCTTCGGGACCGTAGCAGGAGGACGATATCCCGTCCGCTCCCAGACCCACCCAGGCGAAAAAGGCGACGAGCGCGATATGCCTTCGCGTCTTCGTATCCAGAGGATCGAGCGGTTTGCCGAACAGCTTTTGGCGCAGGTTCGCGAGCGCGCTCATGCGCGGGGTGCCTTGCCCGATGCGATGGCTTTTTCGAGGCGGCGCGCGAACACGGTCATTTCCTTGGCTGCCTGCAGGTCACCCTTGCCCTCCGCGACCTCGATGCCCTTGCGGTAGGCTGCAAGCGCCTCATCGGCTCGGCCATGCTCGGCGAGGGCGTGCCCAAGAAGTTTCCACGCCGCGGAATACCCCGGGTCCTTTTCGACCGCCGCATTGAGGTGCGCGACGGCCGGTTCGAATTCGGCGCACTTCAGGTATTCGCTTCCAAGGGAAAAGCGCAAGAGCGCGCCGTCCCGGGGCGTACCCACGAGCTTCAGAAGATTGACTATCTGCCGCGAAGTCATCGGGAATACCGGGATGCTGGCGCCGCCCAGGCGAGCGCGGATATTATAACCGCTCGCCTCCCGCGGACTTGACGCTCGACATGACACGATCGACTGTTTCCACTTCGGATGCTCCGGCTGCGATCGGCACCTATTCCCAGGCCGTGCGCGCGGGCAACACGCTCTATCTCTCCGGCCAGATCGGACTCGACCCGGCAACCGGACAGCTCGTCGATGGAATCGAGAACCAGATCCATCGCGTTTTCGGCAACCTGAAGGCCGTCGCCGAGGCCGGCGGCGGATCGCTCGCCGATGCCGTCAAGCTCACCGTCTATCTGACCGACTTGTCGCATTTCGCCCGCGTCAACGAGATCATGGCTCGATATTTCGAGAAGCCGTATCCGGCACGCGCGGCAGTCGGCGTCGCGGCGCTTCCGCGCGGCGCGCTGGTCGAGGCGGATGCGATTCTCGTGATTCAGGGTTGACACTGGGAATCGAGGGATCAGGCGTGCGGAAGGTTTCGGCTCGGGCGTCGAGGACGGAGGTTTCCCCGAAATCGCGAGTCGGCGAAAAATCCTCCAAGGGCCCCAATCCTCGATCTTCGGGCAGCCGGACGGTCGCTGCGAAGCTCAGCAAACTCGGTATCCGTCGCGAATTCGATCTCGTGCTGCACCTTCCGTTGCGTTACGAGGACGAGACGCGCCTCACGCCGATCGCGAACGCGCCTTCCGGCTTGCCCGTCCAAGTGGAAGGCACGGTGCGCTCGACCGAGATCGTGTACCGCCCAAGGCGCCAGCTGGTCTCGCGGATCGAGGATTCAACGGGTGAACTGGCGCTGCGCTTCTTCAATTTCTTTGGAAGTCAGGCCAAGGCGCTCGAGCCCGGTGCGCAGGTGCGCGCGTTCGGTGAAGTGCGCACGGGCTTTTTCGGCGGAGAGATGATCCACCCGCGATTTCGCGTACTGCATGGGGCGACTCCGCTGCCGACGGCGTTGACGCCGATCTATCCGACCACGGCCGGCCTTGGGCAGGCAGCGCTGCGGCGTCTGATCGAAGGCTCGCTCGCTCGTGCACAACTCGATGACACGCTGCCTGGGGAAGTGTCAAGGCCGCTCGGCCTGTGCGGTTTTCGCGAGGCTGTCGACACCCTGCATCATCCCCGCCCCGGAGCGGATGAGGAGGCTCTAAGCGGCCGCACGCTGCCCGCCTGGAGGCGCATGAAATTCGACGAGCTGCTGGCGCAGCAGCTCTCCATGCGCAAGCACTACCGTGAGCGCAAGGCGCGCAGGGCTCCCGTGCTTGAGGCGCCGGTCGAAAACGCACGTCGCCATACCTCTGCGCTGATCGAGCGGCTGCCGTTCCGGCTGACGCGAGCGCAGCAGCGAACCTGGGGAGAGATCGAGCGCGATCTCGCGCAGCCGCACCCTATGCATCGCCTGCTGCAGGGCGACGTCGGCAGCGGCAAGACGGTAATCGCGGTCCTTGCCGTCTTGCGCGCGGTCGAAAATGGTCTGCAGGCAGCGGTCATGGCGCCCACTGAGATCCTGGCCGAGCAGCACTTGCGCAAGTTCAGCGAGTGGCTAGTGCCGCTCGGCCTGGAAATCGCGTGGCTCACGGGAAGCCAGACCAGCAAGGAACGCGACTCGGCGCGCGCCGCGATAGCCTCCGGAGGAGCCGCGGTCGCCATCGGCACGCACGCGCTCTTTCAGGATGGAGTTGAATTCCGTTCTCTAGGCCTTGCCGTTGTCGACGAACAGCACCGCTTCGGCGTCGCGCAGCGGCTGGCGCTGCGCACCAAAGGGGAGGAATCGCATCAACTGATGATGAGCGCGACGCCGATTCCGAGGACGCTTTCGATGAGCTACTACGCCGATCTCGATGTGTCGGTCATCGACGAGCTCCCGCCGGGACGAAAGCCCGTGGTCACGAAGCTCTTCGCCGATTCGCGCCGCGCCGAGGTCGTGCGGCGCATCCGCGAGGCCTGCGGAGCCGGAGGCCAGGCTTACTGGGTATGCCCCCTCATCGAGGAGTCCGAACAGCTGCAGCTGCAGACTGCGCTCGATACACACGCGAAGCTCAGCCGGGAATTCCGGGACCTCAGGGTCGGGTTGATCCACGGGCGCCTCAAGCCCGCTGAAAAAGCGCAGACGATGACCGCTTTCCTGGCGGGCACAATTCAGTTGCTGGTGGGAACGACCGTGATCGAGGTGGGCGTGGATGTTCCCAACGCTTCCCTGATGGTGATCGAGCACGCGGAACGCTTCGGGCTTGCGCAGTTGCATCAGTTGCGCGGACGTGTCGGGCGCGGCGCGGCGCAATCGGTGTGCGTCCTGCTCTATCAGAATCCTCTGGGGGAGGCCGCTCGCAAACGACTGCGGGTTATTTTCGAGAATGCCGACGGATTCATCATCGCAAGCGAAGATCTCCGGCTGCGTGGCCCCGGTGAATTTCTCGGCGCCCGCCAAAGCGGAGCCCCGCTCTTGCGCTTTGCCGATCTGGACAAGGACGCCGATCTGGTCGGGTCGGCGCGCACGGTGGCGGAGGGGCTCCTAACCCAGCACCCCAAGTCCGCGGAACGGCACCTGGAACGCTGGCTCGGCGGGCGAGCTGATTTTCTCAAGGCCTGAGGCCTGCGGGCTACAATGCGCTCGCCATGAATCTCGCCGCTCTCGCCGCCAGGCTGACGCTGTACGAGCGCCTGATGCGGCTCGACAAGCCGATCGGCACTCTCCTGTTGCTCTGGCCTACGCTTTGGGCGTTGTGGTTCGCAAGCGACGGCCGCCCGGATGGGCGGACCGTGTGGATATTCGCGCTGGGGACGCTGCTCATGCGCTCGGCCGGCTGCGTGATGAACGACCTCGCCGACTGGCGCTATGACGCCCACGTAGAGCGCACGCGCGACAGACCGCTCGCCGCAGGGCTGGTGAGCCGGCGCGAAGCCTGGATTCTCGCCTCGGCGTTGACTCTCGCCTCCTTCGGACTGGTGCTGTCGCTCAACCGGCTTACGGTGCTTCTCTCATTCGCGGCGCTCGGCCTCGCGGCGACCTATCCGCTGACCAAGCGATTTCTTGCGATTCCGCAGGCCTATCTCGGAATTGCGTTCGGGTTCGGCATTCCGATGGGGTACGCCGCAACACTCGGAACCATACCGGCCGAGGGCTGGTGGCTGCTCCTTGCCAACATCTTCTGGGCGATTGCCTACGATACCGAATACGCGATGGTGGATCGCGACGACGATCTGCGCATCGGCATCAAGACAGCTGCGATCACTTTAGGCCGACACGATGTGTTCGCGGTGATGGTTTGCTACGGTGTGATGCTCGCGCTCCTTGCAGGCATCGGCCTGCACCGTGAGCTGGGTCTGATCTACTATCTGAGTCTCGCCGCTGCGGCCGCATTCATGACGTATCACTATCGCCTCATCCGCGGCCGCGACCGGGAAGCCTGCTTCAAGGCCTTCAATCACAACAACTGGGTCGGTGCTGTCATTTTTGCAGGAATCTTTGCAGACTTTGCGATAAGGCGCGGAGTTCCATGGATCTGAATCTCGCGGGAAGGACTGTCCTCGTCACGGGCGGAAGCAAGGGGATCGGATTCGCGTGTGCCGCGGCCTTCGCAGCGGAGGGGGCGCGCGTGGCGATCTCCTCGCGCAGTCTCGACACTCTTGCCGCCGCGAGCAAGGCGCTCAAGGAAAAGGGTCACGAGGTCGTGACAGTCGCCGCAGATCTCGTCGACCCGAAATCTGCGCCGGAACTGGTGGCCCAAGTCGAGCGGCGCCTGGGCCCGGTCGAAGTACTCGTCAATTGCGCCGGCGCAGCAAAGCGTTACGCCCCAGCCGATCTCGACATGCAGGCCTGGCACAGCGCCATGGATTCGAAGTACTTCACCTACGTGCATGCGATGCAGGCGGTGCTGCCCGGGATGGTGGGGCGAAAGCGCGGCGCAATCGTCAATATCATCGGTCAGGGCGGCAAAGTGGCCAATCCGAGCCACCTACCCGGAGGATCGGCAAACGCCGCGTTGATGCTGGTTTCCGTGGGACTCGCGAGCGCTTATGGGCGCCAGGGAATCCGCGTGAATGCGATCAACCCGGGCGTGACTCTGAGTGAACGCGCCAAGGCCGGACACGCGGCGGAAGCCAAGACGCTCGGCATCACCGAAGAGCAGGCCCGACAACAGGGAGAGCAGAGGATTCCGCTCGGACGCTACGCCAGGCCCGAGGAAATCGCGGCAGTCGCCGTGTTTCTCGCGTCGGACCGGGCGAGCTACGTCACCGGCACTGTCATCTCGATGGACGGCGCCACCACGGCAACGATCGTCTAGAGAGATGAGATACCGGGACCTGCGCGATTTTCTGTCGCAGCTCGAGCACGCCGGCGAGCTGAAGCGTGTGCGTGCCGAGGTCGATCCTAAGCTCGAAATGACCGAAGTCTGCGACCGTGTGCTCAAGGCGGGCGGTCCGGCGCTGCTCTTCGAGAAGCCCAAGGGCCACGCGATCCCGGTGCTCGGCAACCTGTTCGGTACGACTCGCCGCGTCGCCCTCGCGATGGGCGCAGAAACGGGGGCAGATCCACGCGAGGCGCTGCGCGACATCGGGAAGCTCCTGGCTTTCCTCAGGGAACCGGAGCCCCCGAAGGGATTTCGCGACGTGCTCGAGCGCTGGATCCCGATCGGAAGACAAGTGATGCACATGGCGCCAAGGGAAATTTCGGGCGCGCCGTGTCAGCAGGTGGTGTGGGAGGGAAGGGAAGTCGACTTATCGCGCCTGCCGATTCAAACCTGCTGGCCCGAAGACGCGGGCCCGCTCATCACGTGGGGATTGACGGTAACGCGCGGGCCGCGCAAGGCGCGCCAGAACCTCGGCATCTACCGCCAGCAGCTGATCGCTCCGGACAAGCTCATCATGAGGTGGCTTCCCCATCGCGGTGGCGCGATCGACTTTCGCGAACATTCCGAGGCGCGGCCGGGGGAGCCTTTTCCGGTGGCGGTGGCGCTCGGCGCCGATCCCGCGACGATTCTCGGCGCGGTCACGCCGGTGCCCGACACACTCTCCGAGTATCAGTTTGCCGGACTGCTGCGCGGCTCGCGCACCGAACTTGCAAGCTGTCTCGGCTCGGATCTGCAGGTGCCGGCGTCGAGCGAGATCGTGCTCGAAGGCGCGATTCGACCGGGGGAGACGGCGGTCGAAGGTCCGTTTGGCGATCACACCGGCTATTACAACGAGAAGGAAACCTTTCCCGTGTTTACGGTGGAGCGGGTCACCATGCGCCGCGAGCCGGTCTACCACTCGACCTACACCGGGAAACCCCCGGATGAACCGGCGGTGCTCGGCGCAGCGTTGAATGAAGTGTTCGTGCCCATTCTTCAGAAACAGTTTCCCGAAATCGAGGACTTCTACCTGCCGCCGGAGGGGTGCTCTTACCGGCTCGCCGTAGTGAGCATGAAAAAGCAGTACCCGGGACATGCCAAGCGCGTGATGTTCGGAATCTGGAGTATTTTGCGGCAGTTCATGTATACCAAGTTCATCATCGTCACCGACGATGACGTCGATATTCGCGAGTGGAAGGAGGTCGTATGGGCGCTGACCACACGCGTGGACGCGAGCCGCGACGTGCTCATTGTCGAAAACACGCCGATCGATTATCTAGATTTCGCGAGTCCGGTCGCGGGGCTCGGATCGAAAATGGGAATCGACGCCACCAACAAATTGACCGCGGAAACTTCACGCGCCTGGGGCCGGCCCATCGCGATGCAGTCCGATGTTAAAGATCGAGTCGACCGGCTCTGGAAGGACCTCGGTCTTTAGCGAGTTCCGGGCCGCCGGAAACGAAAAAACCGGATGAGCCCGGCTACGGAATTGCCCTCAGAATTTGAAAATGGCGCTGGCAGAGATCATCTTCGCATTGGCGCGGCCGGTACAGGGCGCCGGCAGGTTAGGGTTGCACTCGTCGCCGACCCTGCCGAAGTTCTCGTACTCGATGCGCACGCCGCTCTCGGCATCGAAGAAATATTGTGCTCCGAAGCCGCTGAGGAGACTGGTATCGCTGAATTGGCGGCCGGGACTGCTGGAACCCGCGACAAAACCACTGTTGTAAAAAGTCAATCTTGTCTGGGAAAAGAACGCTCCCAATCGGCCGAAAACGGAGAGATTCCTGGTGAAAGGAATGGTGGGCACTGCCGAGAACCCCACGCCCGTCACTTTATAGACGCCATCCTGGGTGATTGATCCATTGTCGTACTTGTAGTGAAATTTACCGACTGTGGCATAGCTCAACTCGGCCGCCCAATTCCGGTTGATCTGCTGGCCGATGAACGCTTTAAAGCCGCTATCGAACTCTTTTTTTCTTTCGTTGAAGGCGGTTCCGGAGAAATCCGCAGGATAGAACTTAGCCTGGGAGAGGCCCAACCCCAGGCCCGTATACCAATAGGAGTCCGCGGCATAGGTGGGGCACACGCCCGACAGCAGCAACGCTGCGACCGTGCAACGCAGAACAGGGTGTTTCATCGAGCCGGCCCCTTTCTCCCTCTTAAATGCCCGAAACCAGTCTGAAAATCGAGTTTTATCGACACCGCGGCACTGTAATCCAAGGGGGAAACTTGTGTCAAGCCAAGACTTTGGCAAATCTATGTAATCCAACTTCTGCACATTGCAGGTTTATTCTCGGAATTTAGATACTTATCGGCGCAGCAAAGGTGCGAAGCAAGGTGCCGGAAGATGTTCGATGCCCACTGCGTATCGGAAGGGGCGAATGAGCAGAGTGCCACCCTTTGGTGAATGCGGCCGCAAAAAGAGTGTAGGGAGGCGGCATGGCGCGACGGGGGCTTGAAATTTGCCCGCCTCGGCCGTATGATTAGCACTCGCTGGATATGAGTGCTAACGCGTAGTTTCCCCTATTTATTCATGGCCACATCGTCAGTCAGTGGTCGCTAACATGTTCAATATGAAGGAGGATATCCAATGATGACCAAGATTCGCCCCTTGCACGACCGCGTCGTAGTGAAGCGCCTCGATGCGGAAAGCAAGTCTGCAGGCGGGATCGTGATTCCTGACACCGCCGGGGAGAAACCCGATCAAGGTGAGGTCGTTGCGATCGGCAAAGGCAAGATCCTCGAGGACGGCAAGGTGCGCCCCCTGGATGTCAAAGTCGGCGACCGCATCCTGTTCGGAAAGTACTCCGGGCAAGCCGTGAAAGTCGAAGGCACCGAGTACCTGGTGATGCGCGAAGACGACATCATGGGCGTCGTCGCGAAGTAAATCCAACGATTCCAATATCAGGAGTTAACAATGCCTGCTAAAGACGTACGTTTCCACGAGCCCGCGCGGCACAAGCTTCTCGCCGGGGTCAACATTCTTGCCGATGCGGTCAAGGTCACCCTCGGCCCCAAGGGGCGCAACGTCGTGCTAGAGCGCTCTTTCGGTGCGCCGACCGTGACCAAGGACGGTGTGTCGGTCGCCAAGGAAATCGAGCTGAAGGACAAGTTCGAGAACATGGGCGCGCAGATGGTGAAGGAAGTCGCCTCGAAGACCTCGGATGTCGCGGGTGACGGCACGACCACTGCAACCGTGCTCGCCCAATCGATCGTGAAGGAGGGCATGAAGTTCGTCGCCTCCGGAATGAACCCCATGGACCTGAAACGCGGGATCGACAGGGCGGTCATCGCCGTGGTCGATGAGTTGAAGAAGCTCTCCAAACCCTGCACTACGAGCAAGGAAATCGCTCAGGTCGGCGCTATTTCCGCCAACGCAGATGAAGCGATCGGCAAGATCATTTCCGATGCGATGGATAAGGTCGGCAAGGAAGGCGTGATCACCGTCGAGGACGGCAAGGGCCTGCAGAACGAGCTCGAGGTGGTCGAAGGCATGCAGTTCGACCGAGGGTATCTCTCGCCGTATTTCATCAACAACGCGGAGAAGCAGATTTCGGTGCTGGAGGATCCCTACATTCTTCTGCACGACAAGAAGATCTCGAACATCAGAGAGCTGCTGCCGATTTTGGAGCAGGTGGCCAAGTCCGGCAAACCGCTTCTTATCATCGCCGAAGAAGTCGAGGGCGAGGCGCTCGCGACGCTGGTGGTAAACAACCTGCGCGGAATTCTCAAGACTTCTGCCGTGAAGGCGCCGGGGTTCGGCGACCGCCGCAAGGCCATGCTCGAAGATATCGCCATCCTTACCGGCGGCCAGGTGATCGCCGAGGAAGTGGGTTTGACCCTCGAGAAAGCGGGCCTAAAGGATCTCGGGCGCGCGAAACGCGTCGAGGTCGCAAAGGAAGAAACCACGATCATCGACGGGGCCGGCGATCCCAAAGCGATCGAGGCGCGGGTCAAGAACATCCGCACGCAGATCGACGAGGCGACCAGCGACTACGACAAGGAGAAACTGCAGGAGCGGGTAGCCAAGCTCGCAGGTGGCGTGGCGGTGATCAAGGTCGGCGCCGCGACCGAGGTGGAGATGAAAGAAAAGAAAGCGCGCGTAGAAGACGCCTTGCACGCCACGCGCGCGGCGGTCGAGGAAGGCATTGTCGCCGGCGGCGGCGTGGCCTATATCCGCGCCAGGGTAGCGCTCGACAAGCTCAAGGGCGAAAACCCCGATCAGGACGCGGGCATCAAGATCGTGATGCGCGCCCTCGAGGAGCCGCTACGCCAGATCGTGGCCAACTCCGGTGCCGAGCCCTCCGTCGTGATGAACAAGATTGCGGAAGGCAAAGGCAACTTCGGCTTCAACGCCCAGACCGATCAGTTCGGTGATATGGTCGAGATGGGCGTGCTCGATCCGACCAAGGTGAGCCGCACCGCGCTGCAAAACGCGGCTTCCGTCGCCGGGCTGCTGCTCACCACCGAGGCGATGGTGGCTGAGCTGGTCGAAGAGAAGAAGAATGCCGGGGGCCATGCTCACGGCATGGGCGGGATGGGCGGAATGGAAGGCATGGATATGTAGCGCGCTACGCGCGTTACATATCCGGGCAGGTTTCGGAACAGGGGAACGAGGTTCCCCGGTTATCCCCCTCCTCGGGTTGCTACGAGAGCCCCGCTTCGGCGGGGCTTTTTTGTTTCCGGAAAGCGGAGGCTCGCGCTTCGCTGCCGGCGAACACAACCGGGCTGTGGCTTTGCTAAACTGACCGCTCGGTGCCGCTCGAGCGTTCGGGTCGCGAGGAGGAGCCGATGCGCGTCCTGGTCGCCGAAGACAAATGAAGCGAAGCATCTAGCGGGAGGAGGAGGCCATGGCATTGAAAATTCCGCGTTGCGCAAGATGTTCCGGCGTCTGTGAACTAAAGACGCTGCAGTCGATCTCCGCGGAGCACGGGCCCCTCAAACTTACCCTACTCGAGATGCCGGTGTTCGCGTGCGCGAAGGCCCACAAGGTTCCGGTCCATGGTGACTTCATGCTCTGGCTGATACACGAGATCCGCGCGCGCGAAGCGCGGATCTCGGCCGGAAAGGAAGAAGGGATGATCTTCAAGAAGCACCTGTGCGGCGACTGCAGCAAGGAACTTTCTTCCAAGCCCGAGCGTCGGCAGGCGTACCCGTACGAACTGAAGTACGAAGAGTTGGCGCCGTTCAAAATCCAGATCGAAATGCCGCTTTACAAGTGCAGCGGTTGCGGCAAGGAGCAACTCCGCTCAACCAAGGACCTGCACGCCCACGTCCCGATGGCCATAGTTGGCATCAACGATGGCGCAGGGTTCCCGCATAGCGGCTGATCGGGTTGTGCACCCCAAAGAAAGCCCCGCTTCGGCGGGGTTTTTCTTGCTGATAGCCCCGGCGCTCGGGTCCCGTCGCCGGGAACTGCATCGGCGTGGAGGCTTTGCTACACTGACCGCTCGGTGCGGCTCGTGCGTCCGGGTCGCGAGGAGGATCCGATGCGCGTCCTGGTCACCGACGACGAAGGCCTGCCGTACTTCTCGGGAGGCTCATGATCCGCCCCAGCATTAAAGGGCAACGCTTGGCCGCCCTTTTCCTTCTGGGTTTCCTGCTTTTCAACTACCCGCTACTGACTCTGTTCGCCGGCTCGATCCACGTTTTCGGCATCCCGGTGCTCTACTTCTACGTGTTCGCCGTGTGGGCGCTGCTGATCGGGCTGATGGCGCTGGTGGTGGAGATGCGTGATGGCTGAAAGGGACGGGGGGCGCCAGCGGCCCGCCGCATCCTGACGCATGCTCACCGCCCCCGTCATCGTCATTGCCTCATTCGCCTATGTAGGGCTGCTGTTCGCGATCGCCTACTACGGCGACAAGCGCGCCGACGCGGGGCGCAGCATCATTGCCAACCCCTACATCTACGCGCTGTCGCTCGCGGTCTACTGCACGTCCTGGACCTTTTACGGCAGCGTAGGGCGCGCGGCAACGAGCGGCATTGGCTTCCTGCCGATCTACCTCGGGCCCACGCTGATGGCGGCGCTGTGGTGGTACGTGATGCTGAAGATCATCCGCATCAGCAAGCAGAACCGCATTACCTCCATCGCCGACTTCATTGCCTCGCGCTACGGCAAGAGCCAGATACTGGGCGGCCTGGTAACGATCATTGCCGTAGTCGGGATCATCCCCTACATCGCGCTGCAGCTGAAGGCGATATCCAGCACCTTCCTGATCGTTCTCCAGTATCCAGCGCTCGCAACGCCCGAAAACCAGAGCGCACCCCTGTTCCTAGGCGACAACACTTTCTACATCGCGATGTTGCTCGCCGCGTTCACCATCCTGTTCGGTACCCGCCATTTGGACGCCACCGAGCGCCACGAAGGGCTGGTCGCTGCCATCGCGTTCGAGTCCCTGGTGAAACTTCTTGCTTTCATCGCGGTGGGGCTGTTCGTCACGTTCTGGCTGTACGACGGCTTTGGCGACATCTTCGGCCGTGCCGGCCAGACGCCCCAGTTGAGCGCTCTGCTGACGCTCGGAGGCGAGAGCGGCGGCTACGCGACCTGGGCCTCGCTCACTTTTCTCTCGATGGCCGCCATCATGTTCCTGCCGCGCCAGTTCCAGGTGACGGTCGTTGAGAACGTCGACGAGCGGCACCTGACCAAGGCGATCTGGTTGTTCCCGCTCTACCTGCTCGCGATAATATTTTCGTGTTGCCGATCACCTTCGGCGGGCTGCTGCACTTTCCGGACGGCACAGTGGACGCGGACACGTTCGTACTGACGCTGCCGATCGCGGAGAAGCAGCCGTGGCTCGCCCTCTTCGCCTTCATCGGCGGACTTTCGGCTGCGACCGGCATGGTGATCGTGGAAACCATCGCGCTCTCTACCATGGTGTGCAACGACCTCGTGATGCCGGTACTGCTGCGCTTGAAGGCGCTACGGCTGACCGAGCGGCGCGATCTCTCCGGCCTGCTGCTCGGCATCCGTCGCGGGGCAATTGTCCTCATCCTGGTGCTGGGCTATCTCTATTTCTATTTGGCCGGGGAAGCCTATGCGCTGGTTTCCATTGGGCTGATCTCGTTCTCGGCCGTGGCGCAGTTCGCGCCAGCCATTATCGGCGGCATCTTCTGGAAGGGCGGTACGCGCACTGCGGCGTTCTGCGGCCTCGCAGCGGGCTTCCTGGTCTGGACTTATACGCTGCTGCTACCCTCTTTCGCCAAGTCCGGCTGGCTGCCGATCACCTTCCTGTCTCATGGACTGTTCGGCACCGACCTCCTCAAGCCGCAGCAGCTGCTTGGGCTCCAGGGACTGGACGACATCACTCACTGCCTGTTCTGGAGCATGCTCGTCAACATCGGCTGCTACGTCGGTGTATCGCTGATCAGGGGACCCAATGCGGCCGAGCACGGGCAAGCCACCGTATTCGTCGACGCCCTCAAGCACCCGCTAGCGGCTCCCGGTTCGCGTTTCTGGCGCGGCAGCGCCTCAGTCAACGACTTGCGGCTGCTGGTGGGCCGTTTTCTCGGTCCGGAGCACGCGCACGAGGCGTTTACCGCCTACGCCCGCGGCCGCGGCTCAAAATCGGTCGAGGCGCTCTCGGCCGATGCCAACTTGGTGCACCACGCAGAATCGCTCCTCGCCGGCGCCATCGGCAGTGCCTCGGCCCGCGTCATGGTCGCTTCGGTGGTCGAGGAGGAGCCCCTGGGCATCGACGAGGTGATGAACATCATCGATGAAGCCTCGCAAGTTCTGGCCTACAGTCGGCAGCTGGAGCAGAAATCGCGGGAGCTGGAGGCGGCGACCAACGAGCTGCGCGGCGCGAACCAGCGGCTGCAAGACCTCGACCGCCTGAAGGACGACTTCATCTCCACGGTGACGCACGAACTGCGCACGCCGCTCACTTCGATCCGCGCGTTTTCCGAGATCCTCAATGACAATCCCCGCCTGGACGAGGGCGAGCGCACCAAGTTTCTCGGGATCATCGTCAAGGAGTCCGAGCGGCTCACCCGCCTCATCAACCAGGTGCTGGACCTCGCCAAGATCGAGTCCGGCGCCGCGGAGTGGCATTCCAGCGAGATCGACATGCGCGAGGTGCTCGAGGACTCGGTCACCGCAGTGAGCCAGCTGTTCAAGGAGCGGAAAATCGAGCTGACGGTCGAGCTGCCGCAGAAGCTACCGGGCATCGTTGCCGACCGCGACCGCCTGATGCAGGTGATGCTCAATCTGTTGTCCAACGCGGCCAAGTTTTCCGAGCGGACGCCGGGAAGAGTTGCAGTATCGCTCGCGCAGCAGAGTGGCTTTCTGCGCGTGGAGGTGAGCGACAATGGTATCGGCATCAGCGCCGCTGACCAGGAGGTCATCTTCGAAAAATTCCGACAAGTGGGCGACGTGCTTACCGGCAAGCCGCAGGGCAGCGGGCTGGGCTTGCACATCAGCCGCCGGATCGTCGAGCACTTCGGCGGCCGCATGTGGGTGACGAGCCGCCCCGGCGAGGGAGCCTGCTTCGCGTTTACCCTGCCGCTCGCGCGCGAGCTCGCGCTGGTGAAGGCCGCCTGAAGGGAACGCCGGGATCCCATGATCCGTCGGGTTCTTATCGTCGACGACGAGCCGAACATCGTCACCTCGCTCGAATTCCTCATGCGCGGCGGCGACTACGAAGTGCGGGTGGCGCTCAACGGCGAGGAAGCCCTGCGGCTCGCCGAGAGTTTTCGGCCGCACCTGGTCCTGCTCGACGTGATGATGCCGCAGAGAAGCGGGTTCGAGGTGTGCCAGAAGATCCGCGAGAACCCCGTCCTCCGTGACGTGAAAATCATCATGCTTACCGCCAAGGGCCGCGACGCGGAGAGGGAGAGGGGACTCAACCTGGGTGCGAACGCGTACGTCTCCAAGCCGTTTTCCACGAAGGAACTCATGAGCACGGTGCGCGGGTTGTTCCCAGGCAGCGAGCGAGCGGGCCCGGACAGTCCATGAACGACATGCATTCCGGGTCCCTCCCCACCGCCTATGTCGTCGACGACGACGAGTCTATCCGCACGCTCTGGCGGTGGCTCATGGAGTCGAACGGGATCGCCGTGAAGACGTTCGCCACTGCGGTGGAGTTCATCGAGTCTTATAGGAGCGGGGGCGCAGGCTGCCTCGTGCTGGATCTCAAGCTGCCCGGCATGAGCGGTCTCGAGCTGCAGGAATACCTGCACTCCAGGGGCATTGAGATTCCGATTGTCTTCGTCACCGGGCACGGTGACGTGCCGGCCGCAGTGAGCGCGCTCAAGGGAGGGGCCGTCGATTTCATCCAGAAGCCGTTCAGCCATAGAGATGTGCTTTCGGTCATCGAAAAAGCTTTCGAGCACGATGCCAAGATCCGCGAAAAGCGGACCCGGCGGTCCCTCTTCGCCGGCCGCCTTGCGACCTTGACCGAGCGCGAGCGGGAGGTGTTGCAGCGCGTCATCGAAGGCAGGCCGAACAAGATCATCGCGTCCGAGCTCGACATCAGCATGAAGACGGTCGAATTCCATCGCGCCAAGGTGATGGAGAAAATGGGCGCGACCTCCGTGGCCGAGCTGGTTCAGTTTGCAATGCAGCAATCTGAGTGAGCGCCTGAACCTAGGGTTTTCCCTAATGGAAGTGCGCGGGTCGCCCGGCTAGCATCTCCCGGACCGTGAGGAAGTCCGGCTCGCGATTTGCGCTTCAGGATTCCAAGGCAGTCGTCAAGAGGGGGACCGATGCAGCTCACCGCAAAACATCGCGAATACTGGCGCAAGAACCTCGTCATTACGGCGATCTTGTTCGCCATCTGGTTCGTCTTCACGTTCGTCGAGATCTGGTTCGCACGCGAACTGAACAGCAGCATGACCTTCCTCGGCTTTCCTCTTGCTTTCTACTTTTCGGCGCAGGGGTCGCTCGCCATCTACGTGGCGCTCATCGGCATTTACGCGGTGGTAATGAAGAAGCTCGACAAAGAATATGGCGTGGATGAAGGAGATCTCGAATGAGCACCCCGGCCTTCTCGCAGTCGACGTTCAACCGTAACCTCAAGAAGTACTACACCTTCTACACCGGAGGCTTCATCGTCTTCCTCCTCGCGCTCGCGGTTGCCGAGCAGATGGGGCTGTCGCGGGCCTGGATCGGCTACTGGTTCCTGTTCGCGACCATCGCACTGTATGCCGGCATCGGCTGGATGACGCGCACCACGGACGTCGCGGAATATTACGTCGCGGGACGCCGGGTGCCGTCGTTCTTCAACGGCATGGCGACGGGCGCCGACTGGATGAGCGCGGCGTCCTTTATCGGCATGGCGGGCACGCTGTTCCTGTCGGGCTATGACGGCTTGGCCTGGGTGATGGGATGGACCGGCGGCTTTTGCCTGGTGGCCCTGTTCCTCGCGCCCTATCTGCGCAAATTCGGCCAGTTCACGATCCCGGATTTCCTCGCCGAGCGCTACGGCGGCAACATCGTGCGCTTCATGGGCGTCATCTGTGCGATCACCTGTTCTTTTGTCTACGTCGTCGCCCAGATCTACGGCGTCGGCCTGATCGTGAGCCGGATGACCGGCCTTGAGTTCGGCGTCGGCGTGTTCGTCGGTCTCGCCGGGATCCTGGTCTGCGCGATGCTGGGTGGCATGCGGGCGGTGACCTGGACCCAGGTGGCCCAGTACATCGTCCTCATTATTGCCTATTTGACTCCCGTCGTATGGCTGGGCGTGAAACATACGGGCATACCGGTTCCGCAGTTCGCCTATGGTTATACGCTGCAGAAGCTTGGTGAAGTGGAGAAGAAAATCACCGCCGACCCGAAAGAGCAGGAGGTGCGCAAGATCTTCGCCGACCGGGCGGCAGCAGGCAGGGCCGCACTCGCCACTCCCGACAAGTCGTACGCCGAAGGCAAGGCCCAGGTCGAACAGAACCTGGCGAGCCTGAAGGCTGCGAATGCGCCTGCGGAGAAGATCGCGGAGGCTGAAAGAGCCGTTGCGGCCTACCCAGCGAACGTGAACGCCGCGCAGGTTCAGTGGAGGCGTGAAGCAGGCCTTGCCGCGCGTGCGGCGCCACCCCGGCCGCACGCCCAGGCCTTCCCTGGAGCGGATGAAGCGGCGCAGAACACCGCGCGCCTCAACT
>WNFB01002506.1_pt1 | contig 15971 bp, 14 predicted proteins | sample 5400501 | NCBI WGS metagenome assembly WNFB01 (sample SAMN13153341, study PRJNA577476) | soil metagenome | isolation source: 200 cm saprolite under Douglas fir tree site 2 hole 1 | place: USA:California | collected 2015-04-18
CTGGTCCCGGCGGCACTGGTCCCGGCCGCACCGTGCCCGGCCGCACCGTGCCCGGCCCAGTGCTCGGCATCGGCGCGCAGCCAGATGCCGTCGGGATTCCGGCTGGCCGCGCGGTCGAGCAGTCCGGGGATGGTGCGAGAAGTCACCGGTCCGCTGATCATGCCCCAGACGATACGTCCGTGCCGTCTGGCCGCGGATGCGGCGGGCCGGCCGGCGGCTGCGGTGCCAGGCCGTGCGCGAGTACCCGCATCAGATCCTCGAGCACGTCGTCGGGAACCCGGCCGCCCGCCGTCCATTCCGCCCAGCGCATGCCGACGAAGTTGCCGAGGCCGGTGTAGACATAGGCGATGACCTCCGGGTCGTACCGGGCGTCCACCTCGCTGGCCAGCTGGGCGACCCGCACACCGCGGGCGTATCCCCTGGCCAGCCGCTCGTAGTACTCCTTGAACAGGCCCGGGGCGACGAACTCGGCCTCGCGCACGATCCGGTAGATCCACGGCCGCTCGGACATCAGGTCGAAGTACGCGCGGAAGCTGGCCCGCTCCCTGGCCCGCTGGTTGCCATCGGCCTGCCGGAGCGCGGCGGCCATGGCCGCCCGCAGGTCGGCGTTGATCTGCCGGATCACGGCGGTGAAGATGTCCGCCTTGGACCGGTAGTGCGCGTAGAAGCTGCCGGTCGCGATGCCGGCCCGGGCGCAGATTCCGGCCACGCTGGTCCGCCGGTAGCTCCGCTCCCCGAACAGCTGCTCAGCCGCGAAGAGCAGTCGCTCGCCAGGCGGCCTTTCATCGCCCGCGGCCGGCTTGCGGCTCGCGGTCACAGTCACGTTGGTAGCCCCCGTTTCAGATATTTTTAACGGATCCTCCGATGGCCAGTCTCGCTGCCTCGGGTGCTGTCAGGTTCGTTGGCCGGTGCCGGTGGCGTGCCGGGGGGCAGCCCGCAGGCCGCCCCCCGGCGCCCGGTCATGGTGACGGCACCCCGCTGGCCGGAGCGGCCGGCTGGGTGGCCGTGTCCGGGGTGATCGCGCCGGACGGGCTGGTGTCGGTGACGAGCACCGGGCCCTTCTGGACGAGCGCCCCGTTCTTGATGACGGCCATGTAGGCCCCGGTGATGCCGTTGTGGTCGGTCGCCGAGTAGGCGTACGGCGCCACCGACGGTCCCTGCGGCAGCCCCGCCTGGATGGCGTTGATCAGGTCCTGCCTGGTCGGGTTCCGGCCGGCCTTGAACATCGCCTGGACGAACGTGTAGCCGACCGCCAGGCCGTACGCCACGTTGCCGTCGAACGGGAGCTTCGGGATGTACGCATTGTGGATCTTCTCGAACAGGGCGATCCAGCTGTTGCTCATGTTGCCCAGCGACGGCAGGTACCCGTCGGTAATGATGCCCTGGGTCAGCGAGTTGCCGAACCCGGCCTTCTTGCTCTTGGCGAACGAGGCAAGCAGCCCGGCCAGCGTGATCGGGTCCGAGCCGACCTCGCTGACCACCAGCTGCGGGGCGAAGTTGAGCTTCAGGCTGGTGAGCCTCAGCAGCGCGGTGAAGGCGGGGACTGAGAACGAGACCACGACCTGGGCCCCGGCTGCCTTCAGCGCGGCGATCTGCGGGCCGATGTTGATGTTGGCCGGGTTGTAGCTCTCCTTGGCGACGACCTGGGACTTCGGGATCTCGTAGTTCAGGCCCTTGACGCCGTCCAGGCCGAACTCGTCGTTCTGGTAGAAGTAGCCGATCTTCTTGCCCTTGAAGTGCTGCTTGACGTAATTGCCGAGGATCTTGCCCTCACGGATGTAGTCCGTCTGCCAGCCGAACGTGTACGGCCATTTGGTCGGCGCGTTCCAGCACTCGCAGCCGGAAGCCACGAAGACATCGGGGACCTTCTGCGAGTTCAGGTACTGCGCGACAGCCAGGTGGGTCGGCGTGCCGAGGCCGTTGAAGATCGCGTAGACGCCGTCCTGCAGCACCAGCTGGTGCACGACGGTCGAGGTGTCGGTCGGGTTGTACTGGTCGTTGAGGAACTTGTAGACGATCTTGCGGCCGAAGACGCCGCCGTGCGCGTTCACGTACTGGAAGTAGGCGTTGGATGCCGGGGCGATCTCGTCGTAGCCGGGCGCGGCGACGCCGGTGAGCGGCTGGTGGCTGCCGATCAGGATCTGGGTCGGCGTGATGCCCGGTGCCGACGCGGTCAGCGCCGCGCTCGACGAGGAGGTGGCGCTCGAACTCGCGGCCGGGGTTGAGGTGCCGCTCGACCCGCAGGCCGCGATGACCATCGCGACGATGGCCGTCCCGGCGACAAGGGCCAGGTTGGCCCGGTGTGTTCTCTTCATGTAGTGCCTTCCTCCTGGTGTTCACTGGCCGGCGCAGGCCGGCGCAATGCGTTGAAGGGTGCGCTCGCCGCTGGCGCGGCGGGGCCGAGAAGACGGCGCAGGCCGCCCTGGATTCCGCTCGGGAAGAGGAGCATGACTGCGATGAGCACGACGCCGTACGCGGCGATGGGGACGTTGGAGCTTGCCGCGCTGGACAGTCCGTGGCTGGTGGCCACGTCCTGCACGTAGGTGGGCACGAAGACGAGCACAATGCTGCCCCAGACCGCTCCGGCCAGGCTGCCGAGGCCGCCGAGTATCGCCCCGGTGAGCAGCCCGATGGAGAGCGCGAGGGTGAAGGCGCCGGGCGAGACGATCGCCGAGACGGCCGCGAGCAGGGCGCCGCCGAGCCCGGCGCACGCCGAGCTGACCACGAAGGCGAGTATCTGCATCCTGGCGACATTCAGGCCGGACAGGGACGCGGCGACCTCGTTGTCCCGCAGCGCCCGCCAGCTGCGGCCGATCTTGCTGCGGCCGAGGTTGGCCAGCAGGACCAGGGTGATCAGCGCGCCGGCGCAGGTGATCCAGGCCAGCCAGCGGGTCGGCGGGAAGGTCACGCCGAGGAAGCCCGGCGTAGTGACGTTGAAGCCGAGGCCCTGGTCACCCCCCAGCAGCCCGGCGTACTTGCTCGCGAGGGACGGCAGCGCCACGGCGAGCATCAGCGTGGCCCCGGCCAGGTAGGGCCCGCGCAGCCGGGCCGCGGCGACGCCCACCACCCCGCCGGCCACGGCCGCGGCCACCGCGCTGGCCGCGAAGATCGCCTCAAGCGGCCAGTGCAGGTGCAGGGCAATCAGGGCCGAGATGTAGGCGCCGATGGCCATGAAGGCGCCGTGGCCGATCGAGACCTGGCCGCTCAGCCCGATCAGGTAGGTCAGCCCGGCGACCGCGGTCACGTAGGCGGCCACCTCGGCGATCTGGAAATCCCTGAACGGGCTGAGCTTGATGGTGAGGACCAGCAGCACGACGGCGACAAGCAGCGCGGCGCCGGTGTGCCGGGCGAGAGTCATGGTCACACCTGCCGGGTGGCTGTGGTGGAGAACAAGCCGGCCGGGCGGATCATCAGGACCAGTGCGAGCACCGCGAGGCCGAACAGCAATACCAGGTCGGAGCCCAGGTAGCCGCCCGCGAGGTTGAGCACCACGCCGAGGACGATGCCGCCGACGACGGCCCCGACCGGGCTCTCCAGGCCGCCGATGACCGCGGCGGTGAAGCCGAGCACGAAGATCGAGTCCATGCTGTTCGGGTAGAGGAACGTCTGCGGGGTGACGAGCACGCCAGCCAGCGCGCCGATCAGCCCGGCGAGCGCCCAGCCGAGCGTGAGCACCCGGCCGATCCTGACTCCGAGCAGCCTGGCCACGTTCGGGGCGAACGCCGTGGCCCGCAGCCGCAGGCCCACCGTCGTGAACCGGAACAGGACCGCGAGCAGCAGCGCCGCGGCGAGCACGGCGCCGGCTGTGAACAGGTCACTCCGGGATATGCCGAGTGCGATGGAGCCGATCTTGAGCCCGACGACGGAGAATGCGGGCGGGAATGACCGGAACTGGCCGCCGTAGATGATGCCGGCCAGGCCCTCAAGGAAGATGAGCAGGCCGATGGTGACGATAACGGCGTTCAGCGGCGGCTTGTTCTCGATCGGCCGGATGACGATCCGTTCCAGCACAGCGCCGAGCACCAGGCCCGCGGCGAGTGCCACGGCGAAGCCCTCCCAGTAGCTGCCCGTGTGGTTGATGACGATCAGCGCCACGTAGGTCGTGAACATCGCCATGCCGCCCTGGGAGTAGTTCAGGATCCGGGTGCCGCGCCAGATCAGCACTAGCGACAGGCCGATCGCGGCGTAGATCATGCCGAACGCGATCCCGCCGAGAGTGAACTCAAGGAACTCCTGCATATCCCGCCTTCCCGCCCTTCCCTAGAAGCCCAGATAGTGGCGCCGGAGCCCGACATCGGTGAGCAGGCCGGCGGCCGGCGCCTCGGCGACGACCTTGCCCAGGTTGAGCACGATGCCCTGGTCGGCGATGCTCAGGGCGCTGCGCGCGTTCTGCTCCACGAGCAGCACCGTCAGGCCCGAGTCGTCCCGCAGCTGGCGCACCAGGTCCATCACCTGCGCCACGATCCTGGGTGCCAGGCCGAGCGACGGCTCGTCCAGCAGCAGCACCCGCGGCCTGGCCATCAGCGCCCTGGCGATGACGAGGATCTGGCGCTCGCCGCCGGACAGCGTGCCGGCCGCGAGGTGCCTGCGCTCGGCGAGGATCCGGAAGCGCTGATAGGACTCGGCCAGCGCGGCGCGCCGCTGCATGCCGCCGCTGCGGAGCAGCCCGCCCAGCCGGAGGTTCTCCTCCACGGTCAGCTCGGTGATCACGCCCTGCCCCTCGGGCACGTGCGCGACGCCCGCCCGCGCGACGGCCTCCGGCCGGCGCCTGGCCACGTTGACGCCGTCCACCATGATCCGGCCCTGCCGGGGCCGGACCAGTCCGGTGATGGCGCGCAGCAGCGTCGTCTTGCCCGCCCCGTTCGCGCCGAGGACGGCGGTGATCGTGGCTGGCTTGACCAGGACCGAGACGCCGTCGAGCACCGGGGCGCCGCCGTAGCCTGCCACCACGTCCTGCACTGCCAGCGCCGCCGCTTCACTCATCGCCACGCGTCCCTTCCCGGTGCTCCGGCTTGCCCACCGCTACCCCGAGGTACGCGGCAGTGACCGCCGGGTCCGCCTGCACCTGATCCGGCGTGCCGGCCGCGATGACCTTGCCGAAATCCAGCACGGTGATCGTGTCGCAGACCGACATCATCAGGTCCATCCGGTGCTCGATCACGACGACCAGGGCGTCGGCGACGAGCTTCTCGATCAGGTCACCAAGCTCGGGGAGCTCGCTCTCCGACAGCCCGCTGGCCGGCTCGTCGAGCAGCAGCAGGCGCGGCCGGGCGACCACGGCCCGGGCCAGCGCGATCCGCTTGCGGATGCCGTAGGCCAGCGTCCCCGGCAGGCTGTCGGCATGGCCGGCCACGCCGACCAGGTCAAGCGCGTCCATTGCCTTCTGCCTGAGCATCCGCTCGTCCCGGTCGGACCAGGGCAGGCCGAGCATCCCGGACCAGAACCCGGCCCGCGAGTGGCAGGTCGCCCCCACCATGACGTTCTCCACCGCGGACAGTCCGTCGAAGAGGCCGACGCCCTGCAGCGTGCGGGCGATGCCGAGGCTCACGAGCCGGTGCGGCCGCAACCGGGTGAGCTCCTTGCCGTCGAACCGGATCTGGCCGGAGTCGGCGCGGACCAGCCCGCACAGCACGTTGAGCAGCGTCGTCTTGCCGGCCCCGTTCGGGCCGATGATCCCGGTGACCTGGCGCGGCGCGGCGGTGAGCGACACGTCGTCGAGCGCCGTCAGGCCGCCGAACCGCACCGTCACGCCCCGGACTTCCAGAACCCCGGCCGCAGCCGCTGCCTTCGGTGCCGACGGCTGCACCCGCCCTCCCCCGGATGAACCATCATTCATCGGGCCAACCCTTGTTTAGAAGGGGCGTAACTGCCGTGTGGTGAACTTAGATTCATCGCATCGTGGCGTGGTCGCAAGCCCTGATACAGCAGTCGGGCCTATTCGTGGCCAAACCGAGACCCCGGCTCGGGGCTGCCGCCGCCTGACCAGATCGGCCGCCGGGCCGGCCCGTGCCGCCCGGGCAGCGCGGCGTCTAGTCGCTGACGTGATCGCGCCAGGAGTGGCCTGGGGTGAAGCCAAGTACCTTCCTGGCCCGGTTGATGGACAGCAGAGTGCCAGTCCCGTGGACCTGGCCGGCCAGCGCCTCGCGGTTCAGTGTCACGCCGGGGAAGACCTCGCGCATCAGGTCGGCCGACGGCCGGGTCATCACGGTGTCCGCGGCGGCGATGATGAAGCTGGCGCTGCCCTCGACCGGCGCGTCAAGCGCGAGCCTGCACGCCGCGGCGGCGTCACGCTCGTCGATGTAGCCCCACAGGTTCCATTTCCGCAGCTGCGGATCGGGCCAGTACGACGGGAAATGCTCGTAGTCACGCGGCCCGAGGATGTTCGAGAAGCGGAGCGCGATGAACGGGATGCCTGACCACTGCGCGATGTGCCCGGCGGTCGTCTCGCTGGCCACCTTGGACAGTGCGTAGGTGGTCGTGGGCAACGGATAGTGGTCCTCGTCCACCGGGGCGTAGCGCGGCGGCTCGTCGAACGGCAGGCCGAGCGTGGTCTCGCTGGATGCCCAGACCACCCGGTCAAGCTTCAGCTGGGCCGCGGCCATGAACACGTTGAAGTTCATGGTGACGTTCATGCCGAACGTCACCGCCGGGGTGCGGATGCCCGGTGCCGGGATGTTGGCCAGGTGGATGACGGCATTCGCGCCCTGCAGCGCCTCCACGGCCTGGCCGTAGTCGGTAAGATCGGCTCGCAGCACCGGCACGCCGAGGTCTCCGGCCGGCGCCACCAGGTCGGTGGCCATGACCCAGTGGCCGTGTTCCATCAGGTCGGCCACCACGGCCCGGCCCGCCTTGCCGCTTGCTCCGGTAACGCAGATACTCGCCATTCCCGTCTCTCCCGTCGTGAGCGTCTCAGGTCCTCGACGGGCAGGCGGTGAACCAGGCACGGTCATCGGTGAGCCAGCGGCCGAACACCAGGCCCGCCGAGGCAAGGTCGGCCGTGAGTTCGTCTTCGCCAATCCGGAAGGGACCGAACGCATGCGTCCAGACCTGGTCGCCGACTTGGTATTCGACCACGACCTTGAGCCGCGGGCCCGCCTGCTCTGCGGACCGGATGATGCGCCGGATGCCATCGACCGCTAGCTCGCCGGGCTGCACGGTATCGAACCAGCTGGGCGCGTGCTGCTGGATGACGACGAGGCCGTCAGGATCGACGTGCCTGCGGCATGCGGACAGGAACGCGCGCCGCAGCGCGGGACTCGCGTGGATCATCGTGCTGGCCAGCAGGACCACGCCGAACGTACGGTCCAGCCGCAGCGTCTCGATCTTGGAGAGGACCGTGGGCAAGTCAGGGATCCGGGCGAGCATGGCCGGGGACTCATCCACGCCGAGCACCGGGTGGCCGAGTTCAGCCAGCGGCCGGAGGAGCCGGCCGGTGCCGCAGCCCAGCTCCAGAATCGACGCGCCGGGCGGCCCGGCCGCATGGATGATCTCTGGCTCCCCCATGGACGGCAGCAGCGCGTAGAACTCAACCGCGCAGCCATCCGGGGTGATGACGCCCGGGCCAGTGCCCACATTGCCGTCATCGTCCACTCGTCGTACTCCGCTCCGCCGGGAGGTCGCGTTGAGCCAAGCCTATGACGTGGGCTGCGCAGCCCAGATCGGGCACCGGACACGCTGGCTGGCGGCGGCGTCAGGCTGCCAGGCCGCTCACGCGGAACCGCTGGGACTCGGGGTCGCCGCGGCGGGCGAGGACCGGGCCGGTGACGGCGACGGCGACGGCGATCGGGTAGCCGTGGGCGTGGGCGACGATGGCGAGGGAGTAGGCGTGGGCTGCCCGGTCGTCCGGTGCGCCGGGGACGGGGCTGCCCGGTGCGGCCTCGTCCGGAGGGCCGGCTCGGCGCGCTGAACTCTGGTGATGTCACCGACCGTCGTTCCCCCGCTGTTCCGGCCCCAGATGAGCGCATCGAGCGGCTTTCCTGCAGCCACCTCGAACGCGGTGATGCCGCCGAGTGCGAAGACGAAGACGCCGAACGCTCCGACGGCCATGACTGGCCAGCGCCGCCTGGCGTTGCGCCGGCCGGCCGGCCCGGACGGCTCCCGGTCCGCGCTCGTGGCCGGGCCACGTTGGTCCGGGCCGGCCGGCCCGGCCGGCTCCCGGTCCGCGCTCGTGGCCGGGCCACGATGGTCCGGGCCGGCCGGCCCGGCCGGCTCCCGGCTCACGTCGGCGCCCTGGCCGCCAGGGTCCGCGCCAGCAGCCGGGCCAGTGCGCATCTCGTCCGTGAGCCCTGCCTGACCTGCGCCCTGAGAATCATGCCGCCTGGCAGTTTCCGCCGGCGAGGTGCTCCACCCGGCGTTTTCGCCGCTGCTGACGGCGGGGAACGCGTCGGTGACCGGGGAATCAGGCGACCACGGCCAGCTGCTGAGCTGGCCGGCCGCGAATCCCGGCTGCGCGGCGGCGTCGGCGGCGTCGGCAGGCTCTGCCGCCGCGCTGGCCGGCTGGCCCGCGACCCTGGCCTGACCGCCCGGCGCACTGGCCGGCTCGCCCGCCGCGCTGGCCGGCTCGGCCGCACTGGCCGGCTCGGCCGCACCCCGCCGGGCCCGATGGCCCGCGGTGCCGTTAAAGGTCGCCATTGGTGCGATGACTACCGCAGCTGACCGCAGCCGTTCCTTGCTTCGTCCCAGGTAGTGCTGGTAAACGGCGGCACCTGCCGTGCTCGCCACGCTCATCACCGCGACGCCGATGACAGTCCCGGCGACGCCCGTGTAGGACGCCGCGATAGCGCCGGTGACGGCGGCGAGCAGGCTGGCTATGACTTGGGTGGCGCTGAGGTCAATCCGGCGCCCGCTCATCCTTTCTCCTCCCGCCGGCGCGGCCTTCCGCGGCGGCTGTAATCGTGGCCCGGGCCAAGGCAGCCCAGCAACCGAGCCTACGTGCCCAGCCGAGTCGGCCAGCCAGGCCGAATCAGTCCAGGTCCGCTCCGCGCTCCCAGCCCATTCCCTGGCCGGCCTTCGGGCTCCCTGGCGTCCGGAATCGCCGGCCAGACGACCTGGATGACCGCGGCGGAGCTGCGCACGGTCTGGGAGCAGGCTCAGCAGGCGATGTTCAGATTCGCTGATCGCGGCGAGAACTCAGAACTGCGTCCGCGCGCTGCTATCCAGGTGCACACGCCGCCGCGGCTGCAGGGCAGAGTGAACGCTGCCTGGACCATGCTGATCCTGACTCCGCAGACCGCCTCGATCGCGGCCGGCGCGGTGCTGATCTCGTTTGTCGACTACCGGCTGCTCCTGATCGTCATCAGCGTCATCATCGGGGCATGCGCCCTTATGTTGCTGATCCGGCCCGTTATGCGGTGCAGGGGCGGGGGGTGACGGTGTGCTGGCGTCCGCTGGGGGGTCCAGGTCAGCGTGCCCGGCCGGGGGCTGCGTTAGTTGCCAGCGGCGACGAGGGCCGAAGGGAGGGTACGAGCCGGACGGCCACGTAGGTGGCGACCGCGCCGGCGAGCACGGTCCAGCAGATCACCGTGAGCACCGGATCCGGTGCACCAAGGGATCGGGCCGGCGGCATATCGGCGAAGCACGCCACCGCGGACAGGGCGAGCACGAGCCGCAGCGTCCAGCCCTCGGCGACCACGGCAAGCACCACAAAGCCCCAGGTCTCGTACCAGGGCCACACCACGGGTCCGAGGACCGCGAACAAGAGCAGGCTCCAGCCGAGGGCCTCGACCTCCCCCCGGCGCCCCCAACGGAGGAGCAGCCCGACCGACAGGACCGCGGCCAGTCCGAGGCCGACGCCCCGTGAGATCTCGACGAGCCCCGCCGTGTGCCCTCCGGCACCCAGGGCGCTCGCGGCGTGGCCGATGGCCAGTCCGAGCGCCGTCGCCGGGTCGAGCCAGGAGACCACGGTGCCCGGGTTGGCCAGCCCGGTCAGCCAGTGCCCGCCCAGGTTCGAGACCGCGCTGATCACCCCCATGAGCACGACCACGATCGCCACCGCGGCCACCACACGCGGGACCCGCTGGCGCCAGCTCCCGGTGGCATCGTGCCACCACCATCCGATGAAGACGGCGCCGACGAGCGCCGGCAGCTTGACCTGGGCGGCGAGGGCGCACAGCATCAAGCCGGCCAACGCGTGGTGCCGGCGGGCAAGCGCGCAGCCGGCGACGAGCAGGCCCAGCATCAGCGCGTCGTTGTGGCCCCCGCCTACGAGCACCAAGAGGACGAGGGGGTTCAGCGGACCCAGCGCGAAGGCCACGCTCCCCGGGCGGCCGATCGATCGGGCGAGGGAGGAGACTCCCCAGGCGATCAATCCGAGGCCCGCCAGCGCGACCAGACGGAAACCGGCCACGGCCATCGAGACGTCGTGGTGCGACAGGCCCGCGACCGCTCCCGACAGCCGCTCCCACGCCGGACCGTAGGGCGCGGGCGCGTGCCGCCAGAGCGGATCGACCAGGTCGAGGAACGGGCCACCCCCGAGCGCGCTCGGGGTGCGGACGTAGGGGTTGAGGCCCCGCTGCACCATCTCCCCCTGCGCCGCGTAGCTGTAGACGTCCCGGCTGAACAACGGCGGCATGACCAGGACGGGGGCCACCCAGGCGACGAGGATCGTCACCAGCCGCGGCATCGGGACCGACGGCTGGCGACGCACCGTGCGGACGACCTCGAACCACGCGCCGAGCATCAGCACGATCCCGGCATCCACGAGCATGACCCCGAGGAACCCGGTGCCTGCCGTCCGTGCCCCGTCGGTCGTGGCGAAGAACCAGGCGCCGGGCGCCCTGACCGAGAACGGCGAGCCGACCTGGAGCCCGAGCAGCACGGAGAGCGACCCCAGAAGCCCGGCGATGCCGCACACCTCGAGCGAGACCGGTCGCAGGGCCCGGCCCGTCGCCTCGGGGCCGAAGGGCGCCGCGGCCGGGCTCACCTCGCCCATCGGCGCCGGGACGGCGGCTCGGCCCGAGGGGTTCGACACGCCGCAACGGTACCCCGGCATTGCGACCCGGATGCTCGACGCGCCACCAGGCCGGTGCTCGAGCCTCGCTCCGGCCGCAGCGTTGACGGGTGGCAGAAGGGCGCGGCACATGGCACCCAGCCCGACTAAAGTTCATCAATGGTGGGAGCTACCTTGCCCGCGCCCATCAGGTCGTCCTACGGCGGGATCCGCCGCGTGTTTCACGGAAACTGTGTTACTGTGAAACTGTGAGGAATCTTACGGTCTCTGTTCCCGATGATGTCTACCGCAATGCCCGGGTCGCTGCCGCGCAGCGTGACACCTCGGTGAGTGCGCTGGTCGTCGCGTACCTTGAGCGGTTGTCCGGATGGACGGAAGAGTTCGGCAGGCTTGAGGCGCTGCAGCGCGAGGTCCAGGCCGAGATCGGCCAGTTCCGCGCCGCCGGCCGGCTGGGCCGAGACGAGGTTCACGATCGTGCGGTTCGTTGACACCAACATCCTGCTCTACGCTATCTCGCGCGACCCAGCGGAGCAGGATAAGGCCAAGCGCGCCAATGACATCCTGGCGGATCGCGACCTGGCGCTGTCTGTGCAGGTGCTGCAGGAGTTCTACGTGCAGGCGACCCGCGTCAGCCGTCCGGATGCCATCGGGCACTCGCAGGCGGTCCGGCTGATCGAGTCGTTCCGGCGTTTCCATGTCCAGGACCTCACGAGCGGGATCATGATGGCGGCCCTGGACGCTCGCCAGCGGTTTCAGCTCTCGTACTGGGACGCCGCGATCATCGAGGCATCCCGTGCGATGGGCTGCACTCAAGTCCTGTCCGAAGACCTGAACCACGGCCAGGACTATGCGGGTGTCCGGGTCACCAACCCGTTCCGCTGAGGCGTACGCACAACCTGTGTCGTTATCGCTGACATGCTGCCGCGAGGTTGCACTCGCAGGTGCGCCCGCCCTGGTCGAACGGGATGGCGTGTGGTGGCGTCGGTGATGGCGACGGCGGCGATCGCGGCGGCGGCCACGTCATCGAGGGCGGCGAGCTCGTCGGTGAACACGACGGCCTTCGGCATGTCGATCCGCCCGGCGGCCAGCGCCGCAGTGACGGCGGGCAGCCGGCGGACCCCGGCGGCCAGGGACAGCAGCCGGTTCCGCGGGCCCGGCAGGTTAAGGTCAGCGCGACCGCGACCTCATCGGCCACGTGATCGGCCTGGCGGGGGTCGCCGGTGGCCCTGGCGTGCGCGGCGCGGGAATCGAGGTGGCTGACTGCAGCCAGCTCCATGCCGCCGGCCCACGACGATATCCTCCGCGCGGCGCCGAGGAAGCCGATCAGCTCGTCGTCGCTCAGGACCGCGAGGCCCTCGTCGATGGCATCGCCGGTGAACCCAGCCAGCACCGGGCCGGGTTCCATCATGTCCAGCAGGCCGCCGTTCCCGGCGCGCTCACCCGGTTGCGATCAGAACAACCGGAGCGCGCCGTCGCCGGCGCCGCGCATCGAGTCGTAGTCAAGGACGAGGCAGCGGATGCCCCGGTCCTCGGCCAGGACGCGGGCCTGCGGCTTGATCTCCTGAGCCGCGAAGATGCCCTGCACCGGAGCCAGCAGCGGATCCCGGTTCAGCAGTTCGAGGTAGCGGGTGAGCTGCTCGACCCCGTCGATCTCGCCGCGCCGCTTGATCTCGATCGCCACGCAGCCGCCCGCGGAGTCCCGGCACATCAGGTCGACGGGCCCGATCGGGGTCGGGTACTCGCGGCGGACCAGCCGCCAGCCCTCGCCGAACACGTGCATCTGAGCCGCGAGCAGTTCCTGCAGATGCGACTCCACGCCGTCCTTGACCAGGCCGGGATCAGCCCCCAGGTCGAACGAGGAGTCGCTGAGGATCTCCTCGACATCGACGGTCAGCGTCTCGCCTGACTTTCCGGTGACCACCCACCGGCCGGGTTCCTCGGCCAGGCGGCACGGCGGGGACATCCAGTTCAGCGGCTTGTAGCTGCCCTCGTCTGATTCGGAGTCCTGAACGAGCGCGGTCATGCGGCTGCCTGCGGACATCCAGTTCAGGGCCTTGGTTCCGGCATCGGAGTGGATCAGGAGCGAGCCGTCTGCCTTGATCATCAGGAGCCGGGTGGCAAGGGGGAGATGGGCGGAGAGCCTGCCTGCGTAGTCCACGCTGCACCGAGCGATTACGAGCCGCACAGGAGCCAACTTTAGCGGGCGAACGGACCGGCGGCCGGCTAGCCGACTACCTTGCTGCGGCACGTCGGCCGGTAGGGAGGATGGCCCAGAATTTGCGGAACAGGCTCACATCGTCTAGCAGATCCTCGGCGGCCGCGAGGTCCCGGAGGGTCAGCCTGTGACTACCTTGACCTCGCCGATTCCAACGGCCTTCACCGGGGCCTTGATCTGGGATGCGTCGCCGACCAGGATCGTGACCAGGCGGTTCTCCGGGAACGCGGCGATGACCGCGGCCGTTGCCTCGGCGGTGCCCGTCTCGGCCAGGCGCGCGTACAGCTTCGCCTGGTAGTCGTCCGGCAGGTGCTGTTCCACCTGATCCGCCAGCGTGCCCGCGACCGACGCTGCCGTCTCGTACTCAAGCGGCGCGACACCCACCAGGTTCTGCACCGCCATGTCACGCTCCGTCTCGGTCAGCCCTTCCGCGGCCAGCGTGCGCAGCACCGTCCACAGGTCATCCAGGGCGGGACCCGTGGACGCCGTGTCCACGGAACCGCTGATGGCGAGCACCGACGCACCCGTCGCGCCGTCCGCGCCGTCCGCGGCGGGCGCCGGCGACCGCAGTACCTGCTCGAAGGCCCGTACCCCGTACGTGTAGCCCTTCTCCTCGCGCAGAACCCGGTCCAGCCGGGACGTGAGCGTGCCGCCCAGGCAGTACGTGCCGAGCACCAGAGCCGGCCATACCCGGTCGTGCCGGTCCGGGCCGATCCGCCCGATGAGCAGCTGCGTCTGGACGGCACCGGGCCGGTCCACGATCACCACACGGCTGGTGTCGTGGGCGGTCACCGGCGGCATGGGCAGCGGCTCGGCGGTGTCGCCGGTCCACCCGCCGAGCGTGTCGGCCAGCACCGCGTCCAGGTCGACACCCGTCAGGTCGCCCACGACGACCACGGTCGCCGTGGCAGGCCGCACTTGAGCCTGGTAGAACGCGCGCACGCCCGCCGCGTCGATCCGCGCGACGGTGTCCTCGGTGCCCTTGCGCGGCCGGGATATCCGCGCGGACGCCGGGAACAGCTCCTGCGCCAGCTGCTTGGCCGCACGTCGGCCGGGGTTGGCCATGTCGAGCGGAATCTCGTCGAGACGGTTGCGCACCAGCCGCTCGATCTCGCTGTCCGGGAACGTGGGCGCGTGCAGCGCCTCGGCCAGCAGCCCAAGCGCCTTGGGCAAGCGGGAGACGGGAACCTTCAGCGAGACGCGCGCGCCCAGGTAGTCGGCGCGTGCGCCGAGTGTCGCGCCGCAGCGCTCCAGCTCGGCGGCGAACTCCTCGGCGGTGTGCTTGCCGGTGCCCTGAGACAGCGCGCTTACCATGATCGTGGCGATACCGTCGAGCCCGTCGGGCTCGGCGTCGAGCGACATGTCCAGGCAGATCTCCACGGCCACCACCTGCTGCCCGGGCCGGTGGCAGCGCAGCACGGTCAGCCCGTTGGCGAGGGCGCCGCGCTCGGGCGCGGGGAACGCCCAGGGCTTCGCCTGCCCGGAGGCCGGCTGCGGGTGGAAGTCCATGGTCACGGCTGCGTCGGTCACCGCCCGGCTCCTTCCGGCTTGTCGTTCTCGTCGACCGCGCTGGCCTGGTTGTCGGCCTCGTCGGCTCCCGTGCCGGCCGTGTCTTCGGAGGTCACCGGCTCGTATACCAGCACCGCACGGTTGTCGGGGCGCAGCCGCGCTGCGGCAACCGCCCGGACCTCCTCGGCGGTGACGTCGAGGATCCGGTTGACGGCGGTGAACGCGAGCTGCGGGTCGCCGAACAGCACCGCGTACCTGCAGAACTTGTCGGCCCGGCCGGCGACCGTGCCGAGCCGGTCCAGCCATTCGCGTTCCAGCAGGGCCTGCGCCCGCTCCATCTCCTCGGCCGTCGGCGGCTCCGCGCCGAGCCGCGCCAGCTCCTCGTCGACGGCGGCCTCGATCTGCGGGATCTCGGCGCCGCCGGAGGCCTTCACGTCCAGCCAGCCCAGCGACGGGGCGCCAGCGAGCCGCAGCAGCCCGAAGCCGGCGGTGATGGCGGTGCGGTCGCGCCGCACCAGCCGGTTGTAGAGCCGGGACGACATGCCGGCGCCGAGGACGGTGAGCGCCAGCTCGGCCGCGTCGCACGCACGCGTGCCGTCGTGCGGCAACCGGTACGCGGCCATCAGCGCGCGCGCCGGGACCTCCTCCTGGATCTCCTCGCGCAGTTCCTTGCCGATGATGTCGGGGAGCGTGCCGTCGCGGGGCGGCACCACGGCGTCGTAGGACGGGATGGAGCCGAAGTACTTCTCGACCCATCGACGCGTCTGCTCCGGGTCGATGTCGCCGACGATCGCCAGGACCGCGTTGTTCGGCGCGTAGTTCGTACGGAAGAACGCGCGCGCGTCGTCCAGCGTCACCGCGTCCAGGTCGGCCATGGAGCCGATGGGCGTGTGGTGGTACGGATGGCCCTCGGGATAGACCAGCGCGGTCATCCGCTCGAACGCGGTGCCGTAGGGCACGTTGTCGTAGCGCTGACGGCGCTCGTTCTTGACCACGTCACGCTGGTTCTCCATAGACTCCTCGTCGAGCGCGGCAAGCAGCGAGCCCATGCGGTCCGCCTCCAGCCAGAGCGCCAGCTCCAGCTGGTGCGCGGGCATGGTCTCGAAGTAGTTGGTGCGCTCGAAGCTCGTCGTCCCGTTGAGGGATCCGCCTGCGCCCTGAATCAGCTCGAAGTGGCCGTTTCCCTTGACCTGCGCCGAACCCTGAAACATGAGGTGCTCGAAGAGGTGAGCCAGGCCAGTGCGGCCCTTGACCTCCTGCCGCGAACCGACGTCATACCAGAGGCAGACCGCCGCGACC
>WNFB01002508.1_pt1 | contig 15967 bp, 21 predicted proteins | sample 5400501 | NCBI WGS metagenome assembly WNFB01 (sample SAMN13153341, study PRJNA577476) | soil metagenome | isolation source: 200 cm saprolite under Douglas fir tree site 2 hole 1 | place: USA:California | collected 2015-04-18
CGCACGAAGGATGGATACCTCGTCCGAGTCTACTGCATCGCGTTCTCACAGGGCAGAATGAACACTTCAAAGAAGCACGACCTTCGATCCGTCATGGACAGAGTGATCGGGGAGCGCGCCTCGAGTCTAACCTACGACCAGTTCGCCCAGGAGATGGTGCTGCAGAAGATCGCGTCGGACGTCTACAACGAGGCCAAGAAGGTGACTCATCTCAGACACGTGGGCCTGAGAAAGAGCAAGCTGATCAGGATGCCCGAGGGCGCACAGCCAAAGCCGCAGGAGGCTGTGCTCGCGGCCGCCTGACGCCCTAGCGCGAACTCACTATCTTCACGATGTCATGGTTCTTCAGTTGGTGGTCCGCAGCGAGCCGCATCCCAGTCCTCGCATCGATCGCATAGAGAAAGCCCTCCGCGAGGTCAGAGTGGACCGCCCTCGCCAGGTCGAGGGTTGTCGAGCCGCCCCTCATGACGTAGGCGTCCGGGAGGATGTTTCCCTTCTTGTCGGAGAGCTTCCTCTCGTCTTCCACGGGGAAGACCACGACCGCCCCGAGCAGCGAGAAGTATGCCTCGTCTATTGCCTTCTGGACACCCGTCCCCTTGAAGACCTTCATCACCCTCCGATCCACCATGTCAATCGCCTGCAGCTGCTCCCGCGTCAGAGTGTTCGTCTGAATCAGCCTGAAGTTCTCGTCCCCCGGGGTGTACGAAAGAAATCCCCTCTCGGCCGCCCTCCTGAGGAGGAGCTCCGCCTCCGAGGCGCATGGTATCACCTTTCGGCCGGTCGCCCTCAACCTCTCGATGTTTTCCATCGCGCTCGGGAGGTCTGCCTTGTTCGCCGCTATCAGGCTCGGCTTCGACCTCCCCCTCAGATGCTTCGCGAAGTTCTGGAGGTCGGAGTCACTCCACTCGGACGGCTTCTCGGGTTTCAGGTGAAGCTGCGCCATCACCAGCTCGATCTCCTTCTCGTCTACCGCGAGCCCCGTAAGTCTCGCCGTGAGACTCGAGGTAATCTTGGCGCCTGACTGCTCAGCGAGTCTCGAAGCCTTCTCCCAGTCGCGCCTTATGATTCCAAGGACCCATAGGTCGAACTCCCTCTCGACCATCTCGATGTCCTTCAGCGGGTCCTGAGAGCCCGGGGGGACCTTCCTCCCCTCCGCGTCTGTCGACCCAGAGGCGTCGACGACATGAATGAGCGCGTCAGCCTGCCTGATTTCATCCAGAAACTGATTGCCCAACCCCCTTCCCTGAGCCGCCCCCTCGACGAGCCCTGCTACGTCCACCAACTTCACCGGTATCAACCTCGTCCCGTTCACGCAACTCGAATTCCTAGGGTTGTCGACGACGCCCATCTCCTGGTGTACACACTGGGTCCTGAGGTAGGCGACCCCCACGTTGGGCTTTATCGTCGTGAAGGGGAAGTCTGCGATGGCGACCTCGCGGAGGGTCGCGGCAGAAAAAAAGGTCGATTTTCCCACGTTTGGCTTTCCGATGACTCCGACGAGCACAATTCTGCATCGCAAGTACGTTGTTATAACCGAATAAGAAAGACGGGATTGGCGTCATGAGAGTCGTCGTAGTCGGGGGTGGGGTCGCCGGTCTCGCGGCTGCATCCGAAGCTCACTCCCTCGGCGCGGAGGTCGCTCTCCTCGAGAGCTCGGAGTCTTACCTCCCCCCGAAGAGCGGGTGGCCCTCCCTTCTCTCGGGAGAGGCTCAACTGAGTCCTTCGGAGAGACACGACTATGAACTTCGCGAGTTCTCGAAGATGGGCTCGGTCGTAGCCGAAGTCAATGTCACTGAAAGGACCGCAAGGACCTCCAGAGGTCCCGTCGAGTATGATTCGATCGTGATAGCAACCGGGAGCAGCTACGCGGACCCCAGCTTTCGCGGCTCTGGGAAGAAGAACGTCTTCATAATGAGAGGCTACCCTGACTATCTTCGACTCGCGAAGGAGGTTCGCGGATTCGCCAGGGTCTGCGTGACCGGAGGCGGTCCCCTATCACTCTCGATAGCCGAGAAGGTGAGCTCACTGGGGACGAAGGTGCTCCTCCTCTCCCCTACCGGGCTCCTCGGCCACCTCAGCGAGGCTGTTCGTCGCGAGGTGGAGAGGAGGGCGAAGGAGGCTGGCTTGGTGCTTCTGCGCTCTCCCCTCGACGGAGTCGCGGGAGTGGAGAGGGTGGAGGCTGTCGTCTCTTCTGGTTCAGTCCATGCGAGCGAGGCTCTGATCTTTCTCCCAGCACCGCGTCCGAACCCACCTCGGCTCGCCGTCGAGGTCGGCATGAACGGGGGAATCCTCGTCGACGACAGAATGTGTTCTAGCTCCCCGGCCGTCTATGCGGCGGGAGACTGCGCTGAGGTGAGGCTGGGTTCCACCTCCTCATCCTCCTCGCCTATGATGTATCAATCCGCCGCCAGGGCGATGGGTAGGGTGGCTGGTGCGAATGCGGCGGGGGGGAGCGCGGTTGCCAGGCTCGCCTGTGCGGTCTCTCACACCTTCTTCGGCTACGAAGTCTGCTACGGCGGCCTCGGCCCGGCGGAGGGGACGAGGCTTGGAATCAGACTTCTCGAAGTCTCGACGCCCGCTCGAGGCGACGGCCTCTTCTGCAGCCTCTTCTTCGACCGGGCCTCCACGGAAATTCGCGGAATGCAGGTCGCCGGGCCTGGGGCCTCCTCTTATGAAGATGCTATCTCCTTGATAATCTCCAACGGGATGACTCTCCCAGACCTCGCGTACCAGGAGTCGAGCTTCGGACCGCTTTCCCCGACCGACCTCTCCCCGATCGCGCTGGCCGCAAAGACTGGCCTCCTGATGAGGAAGCAGTCTTGAAGAAGAAGGTTCGGTTGCTCGTCTGCGACCGGCTCGGCATCGCCGAGCTCGGCCTAGGCGGGAATTTCGAGGTTGATTACAGGCCCGAGATCACGAGGGAGGAACTTCTGCGGTCCGTCGGCGGCTACGACGGGCTCGTGGTCAGGAGCAGGACGCGGATTGACCGGGAGGTGATCGAGACGGCTTCGAGGCTCCGTCTTATCGCCCGGCCGGGGACGGGGCTCGACAACGTAGACCTCAAGGCTGCTGAGTCCAAGAGGGTAGCGGTGGTGAACAGCCCCGAGTCTCTTGTCGAGGCGGTCGCCGAGCACGTCATCCTGCTGATGCTCGCGCTTTCGAGGAGGCTCGTACTCGCCGATTCCTCGGTCAAGGGCGGCGGGTGGGCCAAGGACGCGCTCACCGGCTCAGAATTGAAGGGGAAGACCCTCGGAATTGTTGGCCTGGGGAGGATCGGGAGGCGGGTCGGAGAGATCGCGAGTCGGTTCGGAATGTCTATCGCGGGCTATGATATCATACCGATTGCGGAGGAGATCCTCCGCAGACTGGAGTGTAAACTCCTCCCCCTCGATACGCTCCTATCCTCCGCGGACTATGTTACGATTCACGTTCCACTCACACCAGAGACGAGCCATCTGATCGATTCGCGAAGACTCTCGATGATGAAGAGGGCGGCTTTCCTCGTAAACACGTCGCGGGGAGGCGTCGTCGAGGAGAGGAGCCTTGTCGAGGCACTGAAGAAGGGTGAGATCGCCGGGGCTGCCCTGGACGTCTTCGAGACCGAGCCCCCGAGCGGTGCGATCCTCTCTGCCCCAAACATCGTCCTCACTCCGCACATCGGAGGGCAGACATTCGAGGCACAGGCCGACGCGACCAAGGCGGTCGGGAAGAAGATCGTGCAGTTCTTCAGGAAGGAAAGTACGGTCGGCGAACCTTTAACTGCCGAGCGAAGATGAGGCGAAGACGGAATTGTACCGGGAGATAGGCAAGACCTGGCAGACGGTCCTCCGTGATAAATCCGGTGATATCCTGGCGAGAGCGATCCAACTCAGGAGGGAACCGACCATTCTGAGAGTCGAACGCCCCTCGAGGCTTGACAGGGCGAGGATGCTCGGCTACAAGGCAAAGCAGGGCGTCGCGGTCGTTCGGATAAAGGTCTCGCGCGGTGGGATGCGGCGGGAGAGACCTCACGCCGGGAGACGACCCAAACACCTGGGCGTCCTGCGGATCAAGTCTTCTGTGTCAGCTCAGCGCGTCGCCGAGAGGAGGGTCCGCGAGAAATATCCGAACATGAGAGTCCTGGGTTCTTATCTGATCTGGAGGGACGGGATGCACGTCTGGTACGAGTGCGTCTTGATTGACCCAATTCACCCCTCGGTCCAGAACGACTACAATTACAGAAGAGTTCTGGGTATCAAGGCGTAGTTCACATCTTCATCTCGCTGCTGTGCCCTGGAAAGATCTTTGCGGTCGGGTCGATAAAGTTCTTCGCAACATTGACAGCCATCGCCGCCTGTGCGTACCCTGTCGCTATCAGGTTGAGCTTGACGCTATCGACCTGCCCAGCCAAGTCGCCGGCGACATAGACGCCCGGGATATTCGTCTCCATCCTCCCGTTGGTCTTGATCTCTCGTCCTCTGATCTCCAGCCCCCAGTTTCGAATCGGGCCGAGGTCGGCCCTGAAACCTATGTTGACGAGAATCGAGTCGACATCGATCGTCGTTTCCGCCTTCGTCCTGTTGTCGTAGATTACGGCCTTCTTCACCCATTTCCCATCACCGATGACCTGCTTCACTTCGTAGAAGAGCTTGACCTCGGCCCCACACTTCATCAGCTCAGCGACGCTCCCTTCGTGCGCACGGAAGACGTCGCGGCGGTGCGCGAGAGTTACCTTCGCCGCCCATTTGTTGAAGTTGAGCGCCCAGTCGACGGCCGAGTCTCCGCCACCCACGATCAGGAGTCTCTTGTCCTTGAAGAGCTGCTTGTCTTTCACGAAGTAGAATATTCCCTTTCCCTCGTACTCGGTGACTCCCGGGGCGTCCAGCTTGTTGGGCGAGAAGGCCCCCACCCCGGCCGTGACCAGAACCGTCTTGGAGTAATGGCTTCTAGCCTTGTCTGTGTCGAGTTGGAAGATACCGCCGTCGACCTTTCTTATCGAGAGGACTCTCTCCCCGAGGACAACGGTGGGGTTGAACTGGAATGCTTGCTCCACCATGCTCTTCACCAGCTCCTTCGCGAGAATCTTTCGAAAACCCGGGACATCGTAGATGTACTTCTCGGGGTAGAGGACGGCAACCTGCCCACCCACCTCCTCAAGGGCGTCGATCAGTTTCACCTTCATCTGCCTCAAGCCAGCGTAGAAGGTGGCAAAGAGACCGGCGGGTCCCGCGCCTACTATCGTGATGTCATATGCATCCAAGGAGGCGTCGGGTGTGCTGCGAATTTTTAGGGGTAATAAAGTTGGCCTCAGAATCCCGACGAAAATGGTTCCGACGGTTTCAGGATCTCCCGCAGCAGGGTGGTCGCGTACTCTCCCCTGGCGAGTGTGAAAGAGAGGGTGGCGTTCATGCCTGAGAGCTGGTAGCTCAGACCCCTAGCGGTCAGCGGTGCTCTCCTGAACCCTCCCTCCGCGCTTATCTCCTGCGCATCCTTCACGTAGAATTCTCGCGGGGCGACCCCCTCTTCCTCGAGAACCTCCATCACGGCCCGGTCGAACCTCGAGCCATAGTCGCGATACGAATACCCCACGAGCTGGATGAGAGGGAGGGCGCCCTCGATGGGCTCTTCCCTCGCCCCGCGCACCTCCCCTACCGTGAGACCGTCTGGGGCCAACTGACACCAGTTGTCTCCGGCGACAGCGGTCGAGATGTCGAGAGAGCCGAGAAGGGCCTTCGTCAGGCACCGGTTGAAGAGGTACGATTGATAGGCGTGGACGAAGAACCTTCGGATCGCGAGTGGAAGCGCCCTGAAGGCGCCCAGGAAGTCGCCCGGTTTTTCCACTAGTCGCCTTACGGCCATCCTCTCCAGGTCTTGCCTCTCCGTGAACGCCCGGAGGGCTTCGGCGTACATCCCACTCGCTGCCATCTCACGCGCCTCCGTGACGACAGCCTCCTCCCCCGCCCTCGGCTCGCTGAGAAGGCATCGGATTCCCGCTTCGAAATCGCCGCCAACCAGAGCGTGTCCGACCAGATGAGTGACTGGGTCCCTCGTGCCGAATCTCTGAAGCCCGAAGAAGTTCGGGAGGCGGCGTTGCCCGCAGAGGCTGTAGGCCTCCTCAATCCTCGCCTTGATCTCACCACAGGCATCGCGGAGAGTGATCTCAAAGGAGTTCCCGAGAACCCTCCGGCGAGAGAACGGGCGAGCGATATAACCAATCAGCTCCGCCTTGAAGGACGGCTCTTCGATCAGCTCCGGTCTCCTGGAGCGAGTGCTCGTTGGGCTGAGGTACTGCGTAGCCACGGCGTGTTTGTCCTTCATTCCGCCGAAGCTCACGCGACTCTCAAGGTGTCTCGATATCCTCCTCGCCGCGTGGAGGGTATCAGTCCCCCTCTTCTCAAGCCTGTAGACGGGGAGGGCCCCGGGGCTCTCCTCCGGTTTGAGGTCCTCCAAATTCGCCAGTTCGGTGACTCTGAAATCGTCATCGGAGACCCGCATCCTAGCCCGGCACGGGGGGCTCTCCGTAGCGTAGACACCCATTCCCACCTGAACCTCGACCGCCGGTGGTCTCGACTTCAAAGAAGCTTGAGGTTCCCGGTAAGCCTGTCAAGGAGGTCGTCGGGTGCGGGGCCCAGCCCCAGGCAGGTCGTCGTCCCCGGCTCGAGCTGCGTCAAGCCTCGGTCCTGAATGAGTGCTGATGGCAGATGCATCGCTCTCGCCCTCCGAAGCAGCTCCTTCAATTCTGCCTCGCTTCCTATCTTCAGGACAATCTTGGCCTGTCCCTCCACTTTCCAGTCACGGTACCACCGCTCGCTCCGCGTCATCGCCTCCTCGGCCGCTGAGATTGAAGCGTGCGCCACCTGCGCGGCGAGTTTCCCCTTTCCCATCTTGAGATCTGACCTCACGACGATCACCTGCTTCAAACGGTGAATCTTTCTTCGATTCAACGATTATTAGAGCTCGGGTTAAGGGTTGCGTTCCCGTACTTTGTCAAGGTTCGATGCCATCGTTGTCGGGGGGAGCGTGGGAGGGCTCAGCTTCGCGGGCGAGGCGGCGAAGCGGGGGTTGAGCGTCCTGGTGCTTGAAGAGCACGATGAAATTGGCGAACCGGAGAAGTGCGATGGGCTAGTGAGTCTGAGAGGGTTGAGGAGGTACGGGTTAGCCCCCTCGGGGGGAGCCATCCAGAGCTCAGTGAGAGAGGGTGTGATTCACCCTCCCTCTGGCCCCGAATGCAGTGTCGACGCTGGCGCGCTCGAGGTCGTCGTCATTGACAGGAGTCGGTACGACAAGCAGCTCGCAGAGAATGCCTCCCAGTTGGGGGCAATAATCAAGACGGGCCTCAGAGTTCAACGCGCCGCGGAGAAAGGCGAACTAGTGACTGTTGATGCGGGTCAAAAATACGAATCCGACTACCTGATCGACGCCACCGGGCCGGCCTCCGCCCCAGCGCGCGGGATCCTCCCTGTGGCGAAGTACGAGGTCGAAGCCGATTGGGTCGAGGAGGGCCGAGTGGAGGTTTTCGTCGACCAGGCGAGATATCCCGGATTCTTCGCTTGGATCATCCCCTATGGGGTGCGGAAGGCAAAAGTCGGGGCAGCAGGGCGTGGGATCAACCCGTTCAAGGCCCTAGACGCCCTGTTGGAGTCAAGACCGCACAAGGTCATCAGAAGGGTCGCCGCACCCATCTACGTGGGTGGTCCTGCGGAGAGGTTCGTCTCAGGACGGAAGGTCTGGGTCGGCGAGTCGGCGGGGCAGGTCAAGCCCACGACTGCGGGGGGAATAGCGACCTCTATTGGCGGCGGGGTAATCGCGGCAAAGTGGGTTGCCGAGTCGATCCACTCACGCGACCCGTCACGCCTGGAGGGGTACGAGACGGAGTGGAGGGGGACCTTCGAGAAAGAGATGAGAGCTATGAAGAGGCTGAGGGGGGTATTCGAGAGGCTGTCGAACAGGGAGGTCGACCTCCTCATTTCGACCCTATCGTCTCCAAAGCTTCTCGCGAGGCTTGGCAAGTCGGACTTCGACTTTCACGCCACCGCCTTTCTGTCCGCTCTCGGGGTCGTGGGGCTTTTCACACTGGCGAGGCTGGTTGCGTCGGCCGAGGTAAGGCAACTTCTGTCCCCCGGCTAGCAACATATATCTTCAAGCCATCGAGGGCTTAGGACAATGTCTCAAGAAAGCATAACGCTACCTCTCTGCACTTCTTGCAACAGGCCTGTAACCCCCGGAGAGAAGGCGGTGAAGTTCTCCTGTCCCAACTGCCACGAGGTTCTCATCTGGCGGTGCCAGAAGTGCAGAAAATTCACCCGCAGGTACAAGTGCAGCAACTGCGGTTTCGAGGGCCCCTAGTGACCAGAATGGGCTCGTACGTCATCAGGGTCAAAGTGCTCCCATCAGACGCCAGCGTGGACATCGAGAAAGTGGTTGACTCGGTTAAGAAGAATCTCGGCTCCGAAGCCCAATTGAGGGGCAAGAGCGTCGAGCCGATCGCCTTCGGTATCTCTGCGGCGGTCCTTGACATCGTCGCACCCGAAAAAGAAGGGAGCATCGAAACCGTAGAGAGGCTCGTCTCCTCGGCTCCTCTCGTAGGACAGTCTGAGACGATGGGCGTCAGCAGAATGTCGAGCAGACTGCCGCCGCGCTAGCCCGCAGGGGAGGGCGTGGGTCGCACAAACCCCATAAGCTCGTAGGCGTCCTCTGCTGCCATGACCACCCTCGAGGTGTTCCTTGCAACACTCGTGCTTCTCCTTATCCTTGTCTCAGGCCTCGCGTTCTACCTCGCCCTTCTTTACCGTCGCAAGTGGCAGGAAAGGCAGACCAAGGCCTACGAGATGGGAGGGAGGCAGGTCCGGGGGGACATGTATCAGCTTCTCGGCACATTTGCCTCTCTCGAAGAGTACGAGCAAGTCATTCTCCTATCGACGACCTCGAAGCAGGCCTCCCTCGACCTACTGGGAGTGAAGGAGGACGAACTTCATTTCATAGAGTTCAAGAAGAGGGGGTCGCAACTCCAGACGCCCGAGAGAAAGATCAAGAGGTTGGTCGATGAGTCGAAGGTGAAGTACGTCGTGAAGGACGTCGAATTGCCGGGGAGGTTTGAGATGGACGATAGGAATCCTGCCGGAGGCTCCGAATAGAGCCGACGTGGGCAGAGCTTTTATACCACTCGAGAGACGTGTCGCCACCTCTGTCTGTTCTCAGAACGTGAATAAGCATGCGGGCACCTCTGAAATTCACTGCATACGAATGGTTAAAGGAGGAGAAGAGCGCCAGTGACGAAGAGCTACTCGCGGCTCTAAACAAGAACGGGAACAAGTGTTCTGCAAACGAGTTGAACAAGGTCCTCCTCCATCTCGAGATTCTCGGGCTGGTGAGTATACGCTGGATCGCGAAAGAGAAGAGGAGGATCGAGGTCGTCGAGAAGCCGCCCGAGGATCCCCTGAAGAGCCGAGCCGGTTAACGTATTAATCCGCCTTAGGGTCGACCTCAAGTCGCGATATGGGTGTCGACCTGGGAGAGATTATTCCGAGAGAAAGGGTGGAGCTGGAGCAGCTCTCTGGCTTGAAGCTCGCAGTCGATGCATACAACACACTCTACCAATTCCTGGCGATAATCAGGGGAGCGAGCGGGGAGCACCTGAAGGACTCGAGGGGGAGGGTCACCTCTCACCTCAGCGGCCTCTTTTACAGGAGCCTGAATCTACTTGAGCTCGGAATGAAGCTGGTCTACATCTTTGACGGCAAGCCGCCAGAGCTGAAGGCGACCGAGATCGAGAGGAGGTCGAATCAGCGGAGGGAGGCGCAGGTGCAGTACGTCAGGGCCATTCAGGCCGGGGATATTCCCGCGGCGAGGAAGTACGCCGAGGCCTCGACCACCCTTCGGCACGATATGGTCGCCGAGGCCAAGACACTCCTCGATGCGATGGGGCTTCCCTGGGTGGACGCCCCCTCGGAGGGTGAGGCGCAGGCCGCGGTGATGGCTGCGGAGGGCACCGTAAACGGTGTAGCGTCTCAAGACCACGATTCTCTCATCTTCGGCGCGCCCGTCCTAATCCGGAACATAACCATCTCCGGAAGGAGAAAGCTCCCGAGCAAGGGAATCTTCATCAACGTCCAACCTGAGCGGATAGTCCTCTCGAACGCTCTTCGCGAGCTCGGGTTGACTCGTGAGCAGCTGGTGGACCTCGCCATCCTCCTCGGGACCGATTTCAACCCCGACGGATTTCAGGGAGTAGGTCCAGTCAGGGCACTGAAGTTCATCAGGCAGTACAAGCGTCTCGAGGAGATACCTGAGTTGAAGGAAGCCATCTCTGCAATCGATTACAACTCGATAAGGAATATCTTCCTCGAGCCACCCGCTCAGAAAGGAGTCAAGCCGCAGTGGGGGAGGGTAAACAGGGAGAAGGTAATCTCCTTCCTCGTCGAGGAGCACTCCTTCTCCCTCGAGAGGGTCGAGGCGGCGATGAAGAGGCTCGGAGAGGTCGAGTCCGCCAGGTCTGAATCATTGGAGAAGTGGCTGGGTTGACGAGGGAGATACCCACCAACGCTTCGCTTCTCAGCAGGCTGGAGCGGGAGGGAATACTTCGCACCGGCGCAGTCCGGGAAGCGATCCTCTCAACACCACGCGAGCTCTTCGTCTGGGACGGCTACCGGGACGAGGCGTATGTGGATTGGCCCCTCCCCCTCGGAAGGACAGGCCAGACCATATCCGCGCCTCACATGGTCGTGATGATGCTGGAAGAACTCGACCTTCGAGCGGAGATGAGGGTACTGGAGATAGGTTGCGGGAGCGGCTGGAACGCGGCCTGCATCGCTAGTATCGTGGGAGCCCGAGGAAGGGTGGTCAGCGTCGAATTGATCGAGGAGTTGGTTGAGTTCGCGACGAGAAACATCAGGCGCGCGGGACTCGAGAAGATCGTTGAGATACACCATGGCGATGGCTCGAAGGGCTGGCCTCCACTCGAAGCGGAGGAGATCTACGACCGGGTAGTAATCACTGCGGCGGCATCGCGGCTTCCGGAATTTCCAGCTCGTCAGCTCCGCCGAGAAGGAGTCCTCCTCCTACCCCTGGGAGACTCTCCGACTCAGATTCTTACAAGGGTGGTGAAGGGACGTGCGGGTGACCTGTCGAGTCGACCCGTCTGTCAGTGCGTCTTTGTTCCGCTCGTCAGGAGTGAAGAGGCCTGAAGCAACAGGTCACACTGAAGGATATTGAGGCTGCAGAGGGCAGAATCAGCAAGTACGTCCCCCCCACACCCCTGGAGTTCTCCCCGAGGCTTTCGCAATTAATCAAGAGAGAAGTTTACCTCAAGCTGGAGGTCTTCCAGCCGATCCGGGTCTTCAAGATCAGGGGCGCCCTCAACAAGCTTCTCTCGCTCCCCGACAGTTCAGTTCGACGAGGGGTGATTACTGCCTCATCGGGAAATCATGGGCTCGCGGTCGCCTATGCCTCGAGGGTCTTCGGGATCGAAGCGACTGTATGCGTCCCGACGAAGGCAAACCCTCAGAAGGTCGCGGCCATCGAGGAGCAGGGTGCTAAGATAATTCGGAGCGGCGCCTCCTACGACGACACCTACCTGAGCGCGAGAAGGATCGCCTCGAGGAGGCATCTGACCTTCGTCCATGCATTCGACGACAGGGAGGTGGTCGCTGGGCAAGGGACCTGTGGCCTTGAGATTGCTCGGCAGGCGTCCGACCTCGGCTCCGCCGTGGTCTCGATAGGCGGAGGCGGCCTGATCTCGGGTATCTCGATCGCCCTCAAGAGTCTTCTCGATGGCGCCTCGGTCTACGGCGTCCAGACCACCGCCTCCCCCTCGATGTACGAATCAGTCAGGCAGGGGAAGAGACTCGGGGTGAAGAGGCGTCCTACGATTGCCGACGGGATGCAGGCGACTCCCGGGAGGCTGACCTTTGATATCGTCTCGAGGTACGTCGACAGCATCGCCCTCGTTTCAGACGCTGAAATCGAAGACGCGATGATCGACCTCATGCTGACGGCCAGACTACTCGTCGAGCCTTCAGGGGCGGCGCCACTCGCGGCGGTGAAGAACTCTTTGAAGTTACCCGATGGCAAGAAGGTGGTCCTTGTCGTGAGCGGCGGAAACGTGGCATTCTCGCTGCTCACCAAACTGCTCCGTTCTACGAGGATAGCCTCAGGAAGCTCTTGAGGTCCTTCGCGAGGAGGGCTTTGTTGTTTCTGGCCTCCTCCCCCAATGCGCGATGAGTCACCCTTCCATAGTCGTGGCCGGGGTAGATGACAGTCGTGTCGGGAAGCTTCATTATCGAGCCATGAAGACTCGCGAACAACTTCTCGGCAGAACCACCCGGCAGGTCTGTCCTCCCCCAGCTCCCGATGAAAAGGGTATCGCCCGTCAGGAGGTTTTTCCCGTCGTAGAGACAGATGCTGTCCTCTGTGTGTCCCGGTGTGTAGATGACCCTCACACTCCCCTCTCCCACTGAAATCAGGTCATCGCCGCGCAGTCGCCTGCCACCTTCGAGAGATGAGTTTTCGTGAATCAAGACCTCCGCACCACACTTCTCTGCCAGCTCGTGCAGGGTCATCGTGTGGTCAAAATGACCGTGCGTCGCAACGACGTACTTTATTCTCGTCCTCACACTCTCGGCGGCCTCGAGGATAGGCTGAATCTCCCAGCCAGAGTCTACCACGAGCCCCTCCCTCGCCACCGGGTCCCCGAGAAGGTAGACGAAATTCTCCATCCGCCCCACCTTCATCTGAATGACGAACATCCTATGGGATTCCTATCGGGACGACGACGACCTGGCCTGTGAACTCGCTCCGCCCCCTCAGCCCAACCTTGGCTTTGTGGAGGGCTATCGTGACGTCTGCCTTTACGGTCTTCCCCTTCGCCTCCCCGGTGAGGGGGTCGAGTCCTGAGGGGATGTCAAGGGCGACCTTCTTCGCTCTGGATTCGTTCAAGAGTCTAATCGCTGTCGCATGGGGTTCCCTCACCTCACCCCTGATTCCCGTTCCGAATATCGCGTCGATGACAATCTCGGCCCGCTCGAACTCGCTCCCCACCCTCGACAGCTCGCTGCCGTCCCGGGCCATAAGCACTTCCACCCCACTCTCCCTGAGTCTCTTCCAGTTGGTCTCCGCCTCCTTCGTCCTTATGGCCTCGGGGCTCGAGAGGAGGAGGACCTTCACCTTCGACCCTCTCGCCGCGAGGTGTCTGGCTGCGACGAAGCCATCGCCGCCGTTGTTGCCGCTTCCCGCGACCACGAGAATTCGCTTTCCGAAGAGGGGACCGTACCTTCTCTCCACCTCTAGCGCGACCTCCACCCCGGCGTTCTCCATCAACTTCCCGACGCCAATCCCAAGGCTTGTGGCGCGTGCCTCCTCCTTCATCATCTGCTCTGGCGTGATGTACTCCAACTGTGCGGCCAGGAGAAATTACGTTTATGAACGTCTCCCCACCTCTGACTCGCCAGATGCGGAAGGGGCGGCTGGCGGCAAAGAGGGTCTCCGAGTCCGCCATGATCACTTATCGTCTAATGATGCCCACAGACGCCAACATCGCCGGAAACGTCTTCGGTGGCTCAATCATGAAGTATATGGACGAGATAGCTGGGATAGTGGCATCCCGCCACGCAGCAACGAACGTGGTGACCGCTTCCATCGACAGGATGAACTTCTACGCCCCCGTCTACATCGGCGACCTCTTGATACTGAAAGCCGCGGTAAACTTCGTGGGAACGACCTCGATGGAGGTGGGTGTTAGGATCGAGGCTCAGGACCCGCGAACTGGAAGGTCGGTCCGGACAGGGTCGTGCTACCTTACCTACGTTGCGCTGGATTCAAAGGGGCGGCCTACCCCCGTCCCGAAGCTTCTCCTCGAAACGGCCGAGGAAAAACTTCGATTCAGGCAGGCGAGTATCCGCCGAAAGCTGAGGGATGAAGAGAGGGCAGCCATCGAGAAGCTTTAGACGCCAGAGAGCTCGACGAGATGAATGCCTCAACTCTCGTGGAAGGACTTTGAACGAGTTGAGATCCGAGTAGGGACGGTAGCCGGGGCGGAGGAGTTTCCAGAGGCTAAGAAACCGGCCTACAAGCTCTTGATAGACCTCGGTGACATCGGAGTCAAGAGGTCCAGCGCGCAACTCACCCGGCTCTACCGAACAGGGGAGCTGGTGGGTCGGCAAGTTCTCTGCGTCACGAACTTCCCGCCCAAGCAGGTCGGCAGGTTCGTCTCTCAGGTTCTCACGACTGGCTTCGTTGTCGAAGATGGAAATGTAATACTCGCACAGCCCGAAAGACAGTCCCCGACGGCACGAGGTTGACTTGACATCGACGAGGACGGTAACGTTGGGCGCGATTCTCACCGAAGGTTGCCATGCTGTCATCCTCCTCCCGACGGCGGTATAGGCCGAAGACGAACGTGCACCTTCCCAGTCTGCCTTAAATAACATATGTTATAATTGAGGGGCTCGTTCCGTTTTGGCGAGTCTCTTCTTCGCGGCCGGGCTAGGAGCTGTAGCGGGGCTGCTACCCGTTTACCTCGGGCTTGTTCCTCTCTGGTTCATGAGACGAATCCCAGAGAGTTGGCGCAGCCTGATTGTGAGTATCTCTCTAGGGATACTTCTCTTCCTCTTCGTCGACGTCACAGGGGAGGGGGTTCGACTGGCCGGGAGTCCGGGTTTGAACTCATTACTCTTCGTCGTTGGCCTTTCGCTCGGTGTCTTCGCCCCCCTCGCAGCCGCGAGGAGGGGTCGGGTCGAAGCTGTCGCGATCGTCGACCAGGAAGGGGTTGCGGGAGAGCGCGAGAAGGCGCGATTCTTCACCGCTTACATGATCGCGGTCGGCTTGGGGATGCATAACTTGGGGGAGGGTCTCGCGATAGGCGCTGCTTACTCCGCGGGGGAGTTAGCCCTCACCTCCGTGCTCGTCGTCGGTTTCGCGCTTCACAACGCAACGGAGGGTTTCGGGATAGTCGCCCCCGTCGCTTCTTTGCCCCTGAGAATCAGGCAACCTCTGGCCATGGGTTTTCTCGCGGGCTTCCCCACGATTCTCGGAAGCATACTCGGCTTCGTTGCCTACTCCCAGGCGATCGGCTCTCTCTTCTTCTCGGTCGCAGGAGGCGCCCTCCTGTACGTGATTGTCCAGCTTGTCAGGCTCGGCTACGTGGCTTCGAGGACGGAGAGGACATTCCTCGGAGTGGTTCTGGGAATGATTCTGATGTACCTAACCGGGATCCTCGTCTCAACGTGATTTCTCCTCACTCTCCTTCGCTCTTCTCCTGTTGACCGACTTCACGAAGCAGTCTTCGCAGACAACCTCCCCTCTGTGTCCGATCTTGAATGGATGCCCGCTCCCCTCGATCTCAGCATCGCAGAAGTAGCATCTCGCCTTCATGGCGGACCCTCGCGGCTGCCTCGATGTATCCTTCTCTTCTGGATGACACCTCTTCCCTTGAAGTGCCAAACCTCGGCGTCGCCGTCAAAGTTCCTTCCCCATTCGATAAGTTGCTTTAGTTCTCCCCTCTTGACTCGCGCCGCTCCGCTCTTCACCTGAATGAGGAGTATCCTGCCCTTCTTTGCGGCAAAGAGGTCGACGGGACCGTGGGAGGCGGCGCTTCTGGCGACGTACCACCCCTCGTCTCGAAGCATTATCATCGCCCTGTACTCCCTAGCGCGTCCTCTCTCGTACCTGCTCATGACCAACTGGACTTCCCCCTCCTTGCGAGACCGCTAGGAGTCCTGATGGATAAGCTCTTTCCGCTCCCGTCTACTCGAGATACGAGAAAAATTGAGGAGAGAATCGAGATGGCGCCGATCAGTGATGCGAGGTCGAGCAGCTCGCCGAGAAGAAGAATTGAGATGCCCATAGCTGTAACGATTTCCAGCATCAGCAGCATCGACGACACCGTCGCGGTGAGATACCTCAAGCCTCTCTGATATAGAACAAATGGGATTGCGGTATTAAGAAGCGCGGTGTAGAGAATCAACCCCCATTCCCCCTCGGTCATCAATAGTTC
>WNFB01002509.1_pt1 | contig 15964 bp, 10 predicted proteins | sample 5400501 | NCBI WGS metagenome assembly WNFB01 (sample SAMN13153341, study PRJNA577476) | soil metagenome | isolation source: 200 cm saprolite under Douglas fir tree site 2 hole 1 | place: USA:California | collected 2015-04-18
TCTGGAACAGGGGATTGCGGCTCATGTCCCGCTCGGGCTTGAGTTCTTCGACCAGGCGTTCGAAGGGCACGTCCTCGTGAGCGTATGCGCCCATGGTGGCTTTACGGACGCGGCGCAACAGTTCGACGAAACTGGGGTCTCCGGACACGTCGGTCCGTAGCACCAGCGTGTTCACAAACAAACCGATGAGTTTTTCGAGTTCGGGATGGCTGCGTCCGGCAACGGGCGTGCCAACGACTAGGTCGTCCTGGCCGCTGTAGCGGGACAAAAGGACGTTGAAGCCGGCCAGCAACGTCATGAAAAGGGTTGTGCCCTGGCGGCGGCTGAGATCCCGCAAACGCTCGACCACGGACTGCGCGATAACCATGGACTGGCTGGAGCCCCGGAATGTCTGCAGGGGTCCACGCGGCCGGTCCGTGGGCAGATTGACGCTGGGGGGTGCTCCCGATAACTGCTGCTTCCAATACGAGAGCTCCTGCTCCAGTTTCTCGCCTTCCAGCATGCGGCGTTGCGAATCCGCGAAGTCACCATACTGAAATGGTAGCTCGGGCAGCATGCAGGGCTCGCCGCGAACCGCGGCTTTGTAGAACTGGGCCATTTCCGCAAGCAGGATTCCCACGGACCACCCATCGAAGGCAATGTGCTGAGCGGTTATCAGAAGAACGTGTTCCGACTCAGCCAGACGCAAGAGCAAGGCTCGCAGCAGTGGGCCGCGACTGAGATTGAACGGTTTCCGCGCTTCTACTATCGCCAATTGCATTGCCTGCGCTTCCCGCTCCGCTGGCGGAATATCAGTTAAATCGACCCCAGCCACAGGAACGCGTGCACTGGGGAGCACAACCTGCACCGGTTCACCGTTCTCGGAGTGGAACTCGGTGCGAAGGATCTCGTGCCGCTGCACAACTTGATTGAGAGCATTCTCCAATGCGCCAGGGTTGAGTGAACCGGTCAGGCGCAGGCTGATAGGGATGTTGTACGCCGGACTGTTGGGCTCCAGTCGATCCAGGACCCAGAGTCGTTGCTGCGCGAATGAGAGGGGGGAGGGCTGAGGCGCGACTCCGTCGCGTCTCGGGAGCGGTGCGATTGCTGGCTCCGCAACTCGGGCGTCGGGTTGATGTGTCATATCTATTTCCGTGGCTAACGCGGAGATTGTGGGATGCTCGAAATCTTGCGCGGACCAACATGCGGGTCGCGGGCGTGCGCGATCAGCATGTTGTCCAGGGTGACCAAGTCCCCCTGCCGCCACTGAAAACGCACGGCATTCTTCTCATACGCCTCACCACATGATCCATCACACGGAATCCTCGATGGGGAAACATCTCCGTAATAAGCGTGGCGCAGGTTACTCATCCGCGACACGAAAGTATGCATGTCGTCTGCCAACATGATCCGGGGAAAGGCCGGGCTCATCGATCCGCTCTGTGACAAGTAGTTTAGTTTGTTTCATTTACAAGAGGTCCATTGTAACTTGGGTCCGAGCACCCAGGCAAAGTGCAAACTTTTGCGGTTTTACGTCAAGCCGCGTTGCCGAATCATCGCTTCCAACGGGGGAGAAACAGCAGAGTGGCACCGATTATAGCCGAAAACGCGCAACTCCCCATCGAATGTTTGTAACCTTCCGGTCGACGCAAAAGTAACTTAATTGTGGTTATCCCACGGCAAGGAGGTAATCTGCATGGCCATCAGCGTGACGCAGGGGAGGTGAATGACCGAAGCAATTGGGGACGGTTACCGCCGCGAACGATCCGCCCATCGGCCAAGGCAATCGTTTCTTGCGGTTACCGAGCAAAACCGCCAGCACACACGGGCCACTGTCCGCTGCGCAAAGACTCGCACAAAACCAGATTTGCTTTCGGTGACTTGCCGCCAAGAACACTGTGGCAGAAAATGTGCTCCGAATGGTTGTATCATGTTCTTGCAGCCATCAATGGAGGCGCATGCGGGAGCAGTAAAGGAAGCCATGAAACCTATATTGTTGTTGGCGATATTGTTTACCCTGGCGTCCGTGGCCATCGCGCAGAAGACGCAGGATGCGAACGCGCGTCACCTGAAGGCCGTCAAGCCAAAACCCCCAAGCGTCTCTGTGGCTCCTCGGCACGAAACCTATTCAGCGCCTGGCCTGCATGGGACCGCGAAGCCGGACAGCGCCGATGCTCAGCTCAACAAACTGGAGCGTCAAACTGCCACCCTTGGGACCGGAAAGTCTGCGAGCAAGACAACGCCTTCGCCAACGACGAGCGCACCCAAAACCAGCGGCGCGTCTGCAGAAAAGCAGGCAATAAACTTCCAGAATCAGCCGCGAAAGGGTGGCACGGCTACCACTAAACCAAGACAGGGGACAAACCCCACGAAATCTGGCGTCCGAGGCCGAGTGAACGGAACAGGTCACTATTGATCGGATTTGCCGGTGCCGCCTTCCTTCCCCATTCTTTTCCATTTCCGCGGCTAGAAACCGTTCCGCTTTCTTCGTCGGAGACACCCTCCAGTTCCTGTAACAGCAGGGCCATCTCTGCCTCTTCAGTTTCCGCGGGCGGGACACTGACTGATTTTCTCCGCCAAGCCCCGGCTGGCTCTCTGGATGCCGCGGCGCAGCGCCGCTCCTTTGCCCATATTAGGCGGCTGCAACAAGACGCGCAGCTTTGGATGTTGACTTTGCAACTCAGCGAGGATTTCCCTGGAACCATCGCGTGAACCGTCATCCACGCAGAGGAGTTCGAGTTCCAGTGGAACGGCCAGCACACACTCCACAACCACTCGCAGAGTGTTGCGCTCGTTGTACACCGGCATGACGACCGACAATTTCATAATAGAAGAGAGGAATTTGGTCTCTCAGTTTAGAACAATTCGCCGTCGGAAACTGTTGTTTCATGCGGTGGCCGTTCTCCTCGGGGCGGCGAAGTATGCCTTCAGCAGGGGAGAGTCCCTAGCACGCGGCTTGCTCGGTGTGCAATCTGCGGAGGGAGGTCCTTAGCCCTCCGTCCGGCCCATCTGTCGACGAGCCTAGGTTGTTCCTGCGAAAGAGACTTAGAGGGAATCTCGAGATAAGGGCTGAAAGGTGTAATTAGTTCCAACCGCGGATCAAAATAAGAGGAGTTTTGTCCTAGGGTATTCGCCTTAGCTTGGAGATAAGGGAGCTCAGCGGAAAGCCCGAGTTGTGCCGGCACGTGCCGAAAGGCCGGCAGTTGATGCCACCTCCAGGCGAAGATATCAATACGGTTAATAGCATAATATAATGTATGGTTAACTGCGAGGGCTTTGGCTGGAAGGCAGAGTGGCCTGCAATTCTGGCCCCCTGTTCCTGGAAGGTTGTTGCGGTTGCCCGGTCGGGGGCGTTATAGGGAAGCAAGTAAAGGTTTTCTGCTCAGAAACAGGAACGCCACTCCCCTCAGCCGGTGGCAACGTGCGCGAACTTGCCCCGGTCCGCTGTGAGAATTCCCATTCTTTTTGCCGCCTGTGAAAACCACGAGTTAGTTGGCACCGCGAATGCTATGGATTTTGGAAGAAGCAATTAAAAGTTTGGAGTCCTTTAGCGGCTGGGAGGCCAAGCGGCGTCCTGCGTGTGCGTGGTTTGGTGCGCAAAATTCAACCGCTGGCGGGCACTAACCATGAATGAGGGGGGAAGTCCGAATGAAAGAAAGGTCTGTTCGACTGGGTCCACGCGAGCAGCAAATCGCTGAGTTGCTTATTCAGGGGTGCGACAACGCAGAGATTGCCAGCCAGCTCAAGATGGCCCGGCGCACCGTCAAGGCACACTTCAATCGCCTTTTCCTGCGCTTCGGGATTACCAGCGGTATCAAACGAGTAAAACTGGCAACCCTTTTATACCGGAGGCAGCTATGTTCGGAGAGCAGCGTTATGGAAAGCGGGTACCCAGTGAACGAGAGCAGCGTGTCATTGAACTCGTCGCTCAGGGACTCAAGAACCGCGAAGTTGCAGCGGCCATTGGAACCACAGAGCACGTCGTCAAGAACTACCTTCGCGTCATCTATGACAAGCTCGGGCTCTGGAACCGAGTCGAACTTGCCCTCTGGTACGAAGCCCGCAAGCACGAAAACCCAGCCCGCGCCTGACGTGCTTGAGAGCTGGGAGCATAGCATTCTTAACCTTGAGCGGCCCGAGCTCCGCGGCCGCCACCTCTGTTAAACAATGAACGGGCACTGATCCAAAAGGGATAATCGGGAAAAGACCCTCGTGAACCCGGGGGTCTTTTTGTTCTTACTGGCAGCTGTTGGATTCCAGGCTACGCAGCCTTTGGGCAGCCAGGGCGCTGCCTTGCTTTACGGCAGCCACGAGCAAGAGCCGCGCCTGGTCGCAACTCCTGGGTACGCCATCACCGCGCGTATACAAATCCGCGAGCATTAGGGCAGCGCTGGTGTTCCGTTTGGCCACGGCTTTCCACAACAAATTTGTGGCTGCGGAGGTGTCTCGTGGTCCATTTTTTCCCTCGAGGTAGCGCTGAGCGAGGAGCAATTCCTGAGCGCCACCTCCTCCTTCCGCGCCTGCTTGCGGAGGGGGGACAGACAGCACATCACCGGCCGCCGAAAGTTTCTGCGCTGGCGGAGCAAAACTTGTCTTAGCAGGCCCCTCGCTGATGTTTCCCCCCGTCATGACCGCGGCTTGAGCTGGCCATGTTTTCCCTGCAGGTGGGGCCGGTCCCCGCGGTTCGGCAGCCTGGGGTTGTGACTGCGGCATGGGCCGGACGGGCACCGCCGCTGACGGCGGTGAAGTGGGCGCACCATGAGGCCACGCAGCCCACTGCAGGTAGGCGAAACCAGCCAGCAGAATGACGAGCCCCACGATCAGATACTTCCACCGGCTGTGCGTGGGAGCTTCAAGCTCCTCCAAGCCGATAGCAGCCTTGTCCCGCAGCCACTGCACGTCGCTCCCAGGATGATTGGGGGCGATGGGTACGGGAGTGTGACCCTCGGCGAAAGCTTCGCCACTGCGGTAAGCACCCGAGGCGCTGTCGGCTCGTAATGGAGATCCGCAGTGTCCGCAGAATCTTTGGTTGGGCGCATTCTTATGCTGACACCCGGGACACAGTACTTCCGGCTGCAACTTCGCACCGCTGGCAGGCTCCTCCACGCGGCGATCCTTCGGGGCCGCAATTCCGGGATTTTCGTTTTCCAGTTCCCGCAGCAGCTCCCCTACCGCTGCTTCACGTTTTTCCGGCGGATTGGTGAAATAGACATGCGCCCAACGGCCGAGATTCCGGCCCAAGGTCGGGTTCAGTAGCGGATTCAGCTCTGCATTGGGCAGCTGATCGGTGGGTTCTGGTCCCTTGTCCCAGATATTTGCCACTTCCGGGTCTCCATAGTGGTTTTCATTAGCCATTCCACTCTCGCGGCTTGGAGTTGTCAAACCCCAGATGTGGGAAAAAATCGCTGTAGATTTGCGTCGAGGTCATTGACTAAAACTCATCACTCATCTCGTAACCGCTCTCTGCCCCCGGGTTTGTTGGTGTAGTCGAGATTTTACGCCAACAATTGTCTTAAGAACCGCCAACTTGCCGGCTTTGATTGACTTGCCGCGGCATCCCGCCTCACATGGCCCGACTCCATGATCGGCCAAACCATCTCTCATTACCGCGTCGTCGAACAGCTGGGCGGTGGCGGCATGGGCGTCGTCTACAAAGCTGGAGACCTCAGCCCACGGTCACCGTTGCGCTCAAGTTTCTGCCCCCTGCGTTGACCAACATGCTCTGCGGGCCTAACATTCCCGATGAATGGCCGCCCCCTCGCAACTCGTCGGCCAGACACTCGGCCACTATCGCATCATCGAGCAAATTGGCGCGGGCGGCATGGGTGTCGTTTACCGCGCTCGCGATGAACAGCTCGAGCGCGACGTGGCGGTCAAGGTCCTGCCCACTGGTACGCTGGCCGACGAGGCGGCCAGGAAACGTTTCCGCAAAGAAGCTCTCGCTCTCGCAAAGCTGAACCATCCCAACATCGAAACTGTGTACGAGTTTTCCCGCCAGGATGGGGTGGACTTTCTGGCCATGGAGCTAATCCCAGGGGTATCGCTGGACGCAAAGCTGGCCTCGGGTGCCCTGCCGGAGCAAGAGGTACTGCGGCTTGGCGTGCAGATGGCCGGAGGGCTAGAGGCAGCGCACCGTCAGGGAATCGTGCACCGCGACCTGAAACCAGGCAATTTACGTCTCAACTCCGACGGTCAGCTAAAGATTCTGGATTTTGGTCTGGCGCAACTGGTGCAACCCGAAGGCGAGAGGGGGTTGGCGGCGACGCTGACCGAGTCGCAGCAAGTGACGGGCACACTGCCTTACATGGCACCGGAGCAGTTGCGCGGAGGTGTCGCTGACGCTCGGAGCGACATTTGGGCTGCGGGAGCGGTGCTGTACGAGATGGCGACTGCACACCGGCCCTTTGAGGAGAAGGTGCCGACCGCTCTGGCAGACGATATCATCCACAAAACTCCGCTTTCGCCGCGCAGCCTGAAATCGGCACTATCGCCCAAGCTGGCAGCGGTCATCCTGAAATGCCTGGAGAAGGAGCCGGCCAAGCGCTACTCCTCAGCCCGCGAACTGCAAGCAGACCTGGAAAGACTGAGCATAGGCGTGACCCCGCTCGCTGCTCGGCGGCGGCTCTGGGCGGTTATCGCGGCAAGCGCAATTGGGGTCGGGATGCTTGCAGTGGGCGCATTCTTCTATCTCCACCGGAGTCCGAAGCTCACCGAGAAGGACACCATCGTTCTCGCCGATTTCATGAATACCACAGGTGATCCGGTTTTCGACGACACGCTGAAGACGGCGCTCAGCGTTTCCCTGCGGCAATCGCCTTTCCTCAATGTGCTCTCCGACAGCGAAGTCGCGAAGACCTTGCAACAAATGACCCGTCCGGCCAGCACGAAACTCACGCCCGAAGTAGCGGGGGAACTGTGCGTACGAGCAGGCAGCAAAACCTACCTTGCCGGATCGATTGGCAGTCTGGGCAGCGAATATGTGCTGGGATTGAAGGCGGTAAATTGCCAGAGCGGCGACACGCTGTGCGAGGAGCAGGTGACGGCGGCGTCCAAGGAGAAGGTGCTGGATGCGCTGGGCAATGCAGCATCTAAGCTGCGCGGCGAACTCGGCGAATCGCTGGCTACGGTATACAAGTTTGATGTCCGGCTCGAACAGGCCACCACGTCTTCGCTGGAAGCTCTGCACGCGTACAGCCTTGGATGGAAGGCTCAAAACGAAAAAGGCCCCGCCGCAGCCCTGCCTTACCATCAACGTGCCATCGAGCTTGATCCGAATTTTGCCATGGGCTACGCGGCAGTGGGCAGCGACTACGCCAGTTTTGGTGAGCTAGGGCGGGCCAGCGAGTACTACACCAAAGCTTTTCAGCTACGGGAACATGCCAGCGAGCGGGAAAAGCTGGCGATCACCGCCGAATACTATCGAGATGTAACCGGGGAGCTGAATAAGGCATCCCAGACGTTTCAGGAGGAGATTGAGAGCTATCCGCGGGATCCTTACCCGTATAACCGTTTGGGCGTGATGTTCGGCTTACAGGGGCAGTATGAGAAAGCCGCGGAGATCACTAGGCAGGCCGTACCCCTTGCGCCGGATCGAGTGTATTGGTATGCCCATCTCGCCAACTACAGCCTTGCGTTGCAGCGCTTCGACGAAACGCGGCAGATCATCCACGAGGCCGAGGCACGAAAACTGGAGAATTTGGTAACGCGCAATGCTCTCTACGCTCTTGCCTTTCTTGCAGGGGACTCCACGGCGATGGCGGAACAGCAACAGTGGTATGCGGGCAAGGCCGAGTATGAGAACTATGGACTTTCGCTCGCATCCGACACCGAGGCGTATGGCGGCCATTTTGGCAAGGCACGGGAACTGACCAAGCGGGCTCTGGACTCCGCCGTTCGGGCTGACAACAAGGAAACTGGGGCAGTGTGGCAGGCGAATGCTGCTCTGCGCGAAGCCGTCTTCGGCAATGCGACGGAGGCGCGGCAGGCAGCGGCAGAGGCTCTAAAGCTTGCTCCCGCGAGTCAGGGAGTCGAGAGCGAAGCCGCGCTTGCGTTTGCCATGGCGGGCGACATGGCGCGAGCCGAGTCCTTGGCGCAAGACTTGGGGAAACGCTTCCCGCTGGACTCGCAGATGCAGTTGCTTTGGCTGCCTGCGATTCAGGCGCAATTGGCGCTGGACAAAAAGAATCCGACTTCCGCCCTGAATGCTCTGCAAGCTGCGGCACCCATCGAGTTGGGGCAAATTACATTCGTCGCCAATATTTCCTGCCTCTATCCAACGTATGTCCGAGGTGAGGCATATCTGGCATCCGGACAGGGCAATGCTGCTGCCGCCGAGTTTCAGAAAATCCTCGACCACAGCGGCATCGTGTGGAACTGCTGGACGGGAGCGTTGGCGCATCTGGGACTGGCACGTGCGAATGCTTTGCAAGCTAGAACCTCGCAGGGCGCGGATTCCGATGCTGCCCGTGTAAGGGCGCTCGCCGCTTACAAAGATTTCCTGACGCTCTGGAAAGACGCCGACCCCGACATCCCCATCCTCAAGCAAGCCAAGGCGGAGTACGCGAAGCTGCAGTGATGCAAAGCAAAGAGATCCGCGAGAATGGGCTCCACTGAGGAGGGAAGGCAAATACCTGTGTAGCCCGGCGTTTACACCACCAATTGTTCGGAGGCACGGCACCCTGCCAGGCCAATCACGAGATAGCCAGATAGCTTCTAGTCGCAGGCCTTGCGATTGGCGGGCTCGAACTGGTCCTGCTGCGCATCGCGCTGGGTCGTAAACTTCCCCCCGGGCGTCTTGCCGTAGAGATCGGAGCCCGGGCAGTAGTAAAGGGCGGTATGCGTATCAACCCAGACCTTAATGCCGGGAGTGCCCAGATAAACCGGCGTGGGCGGGGGCTCTGCCAAACCAAGACTTACCAGCAGTTTTTCAAAGAGAGTGAGTTGGGGCTGCGGCGGAGTTTTACGGCGTCGGGCGTTAGCTGCGGATGCTGCATTGCTCGAAGCCACGGAATTTCCGCTGGCGGCAGGCTGCTTCCCTCCGCCCGGGAACACAAGCAGGAGAATCACAATCTGGAGAATCACGGCCGCGATTCCCAGGTAAATGTTGGCTCGATGCCGGTGCCAGAACTCGGTCCACCTAGGCTGCTGCGTTTTCAACGACTCCAACCACTCGCGAGCCTTGGCGGCCGACGTCCAAACCGACGGCTGCGCGACCTCGGACAACCCACTGAACCCGACTGGAGTTTTCGGGAGCGGCCCTTTCACCTCTGCGGCGGAAGCTCCATCATCCGTCGTCAAATCCCTCGTCAACGGGGATTCGACGGCTGTTGCCGAAGTTTCCGCCGCCGAAAACCGCGCCAGAATCTCATCCAGCGAAGGGGAGGGCGTGGCTATTGCCTGACTCGTCGTGCTTTCCCAGGCCGGGATCTCGTGCTCATCGGCCGGATTTCTGTTCTCGTCCTGCTCCGTCTTGTCCGAAGACTGTGTGACGATCTCCTCCAGCGGAGCGGGTGCAGGCTTCACGGTCTCATTCGGCAGGTCAGAAGCGACCTCGGGTTGCTGAACTGAACTTTCTTTTTCCCTGCTCTCCGCCGGCTGTCGCAGGTGCCGCAGCAGCGCCCACTTGCTCTCTATATCGTCGCTGGGTGACATGCCCAGGCGCGCCGTTCCGCAGATACCGCAGAAAAACTCCCCTTCCTCGAACCCGTGCCCACAACCACTGCAGATCGCGTCCGTACTCCCCGTCTTCGAAAGCTCGCCAGTAGAGACTACTGCTGGTTCGGCCGCAGCCGCCGGTGGGGCAGCTTCTGACGGCGGGGCTGCGGTCACCGCGGGTTCGGCTACCAGGCGTTCGAGTTGCGGCTTGATTCTCTCCAGAACTTCGAGCATGCTGGCGCGCTCCGTTTCGAGCGCCTGCTTCCATTCCAGTTCCGTAGCTCTGGCAATGGCTTCGGTCACCAGTCCCGCCATCAGCTGGGAAGTGCGGATGTCGTGTTCCTGAAAGGAATTGCTCTTTGCAAACCGCAACTCCAGCGCACCTACAACTTTTCCCTGGTGATACACCGGGGCCGCAATGAGAGACTTAACCCCCCGCTCACGCCAGAGTTCGGCGCTGAGCAGGGAGTCGTCCTTCACATGGGAGCATTGCAGGATCTGTCCGTTGCGCAGGCAATCTGCGGACAAACAGGAATCGAGCGGCACGCGCGATCCGGCCTCGCCGGCAGCGCTCCCTGTGGCGGCGCGATAGGCGAGCACATCTCCCTCCACCATTCCGACTGCGACGCCGGAGGCGTTTGTGACGTTCTGCAGGCGCTCCGCGATGAGCTGGGTCGCGGCGTCCAGATTTAATTGCTGACTCTGAATCAGTCTTTGGGTTTCTGCGACTTCGGAGAGAGTATTTGTCGCATCTGCCTTACGTTTTCTCCCTGCCAGGCGGTCATTGTGCGCCTGCACTACATAAGCGGCAGCCAGAAGCTGCTGGAACGAACCCGCGTCCAGCACTGGCTTGCCCTGCGCGCTATTAAGCTCTTGCGTCACGTTGGCGAATGACCCGGGGAACCGGCGGTCGAGAGAACCGGATAGCCCTATTGTAGTGCAATTAGCCGTCCAAACGGCAGATCAAAAAAGCTTGCAAGCTCTTGATTCTAGCAGCCTTGGCTGCTCGAACCAACGGGATCGGCCCGCCCCGGCGGCAGCCTTCAAGTACTTGCCGCTCTGAGGATTATCACTTGCCTGGCAGGGCGTCATACACCACCATGCGTGCCGCCGGGCGCCCATCCACCCACTCCTCCGGGGCGTACAGCCGGTGGGTTTCGATATCGACTGCAAAACTATGCACTTTCTGCGGTACGGGAAAGTCCTCCAGTTTCCGGTAGTGGTCGGGGTCGTCCTCCTGGAAGACGGAGATGGCCCCGCTATAACAAGCCGCGTAGATCCGCCTGAGTCCCGGGTCAAACTTGATCACATCCGGGTCCGGCGCCATGGGCAGATACGCAATCGCCTGGTGCTTGTCGAGGTCGAAGACGGTCATGAGGTTGTTCCCCTCGCAGGAAAGAAAGGCGCGGTGATGCTCAGGGTCGAGTGCCATGCCGTGATTTCCACGGCAGCGCCCGACGGGGTAACGCGCCACGACCGTGTCCGTTGCCGGATCGATGACCGCGAAGATGTTCTGATCTTGCAGATTGACGTATACCTTGCGCGCGACCGGGTCGTACTGTGGCATCCCAGTTTCACTGTCGAACTTGAGCGTCCTGATGATTTCATCCTTCATCACGTCCACCACCGCTTCGGCCTTGCCGCGTTCGTCGGAAACGTACAACTTGTGAAATGGAGCCGCGTAGGCGCTGCCGTCCGGTTTGGCTCTCGTGGGCAGCTTCTTGATCACCTTCATCTGCTTCAGATCAATCACGCCAATTTTGTTTTCGTAATAGTCCGAGGTGTAGACCTTTTTCAACTCCGGTACATATTCGACGCCTTCCACTCCGGGCACGTCGGGAATGGTTTTGACCACCTGGTTGGTCTTCAAGTCGATCACGTAAAGCAAGCCTGCGGCGAGATGCGCCGAGAGCAGGTAGTGATCGTCGTAGTCGATGGTCAGATAGTCGAAGCGCTTGCCAGCCGGACCGGGCAAATCGAAGGCGGTGACTTGCTTGAGGGTCTGAGCCAAGGCAAGCGGCGACAGCAGGAGAAACGCCACGCAGCGAAGTAAGAACCGGAGCTTGGGAGAAAACGGCAGTTTCATCATGAAATGTGCTCCTCTCACGCCAGGGCCTCTGTGTCCCTTGTAGCTGATTTCAAATCTCTAGGACCACGGAGGACCCGGAGAAAACAGTTACGGATGCCGGCGCTACGGACGGGCCGGAGACAGTTCCTCCAACTTCGTTTCTTCGTGGCTCAGGTAATAGTGCACTGCGGGCGTAATCACCAGCGACAGCACCATTGAGATCAGAATACCCCCGATCACCGCGATGGCCAGCGGTTGTAGCATCTGCGCGCCCGCTCCCAGGGCGAAAGCCAGTGGCAGCATGCCCGCGATGGTGGCCAGCGCGGTCATTACGATGGGACGCAGGCGTCGCCGGCCGGCTTGCAGCATGGCGTCTTCCGCGGAGAGTCCCAGCGCGCGGAACTTCTGGTCGGCGTCGAGCAGCAGGATTCCGTTCTTGGCCACGATGCCTACCACCATGATCATGCCCATGAACGAGGAAACATTAAACGTGGTTCGAGTGACCAACAGGGCAATGAAAACTCCGGAGGTCGAGAGCAGTGCAGACGCCAAGATTGCCACGGGCGCGGCAAACGTTCCGAACTCGAACAACAGCACGATAAATACCAGGACAATGGCCAGGATCAGCACGAACACCAGATCGTGGAAGGACTTCTGTTGTTGCTTGTAGGTGCCGCCGTACTCTGCGCGAATACTGGAAGGCAGATGCAGCCCGTCAACCGCCTTCTGCACTGCGGCAACCGCGCTCCCCAGGTCGGTGCCTTCCAGACGTGCGGTCACGGATACGTCGCGCTGCAGGTTCTCGCGGCGGATTTCGGTTTGCGGCGGAAGCTCGGTGATGGTGGCCAACGCGCCCAAAGTTGCAGTTCTGCCGCGGCTGCTGGTCAGCAGCGTGTCACGCATGGCTTCGAGCGAAATGCGGTTATCGGCCGGGAAGCGTACGCGCACTGTGTAGGGACGATCATTCGCCACGACTGGCGTCGCCGCCGGCTCGCCTTCAAGAATGGCTGCAGCATTGGTGGCAATCTCCTCCGGCGTGAACCCCGCGCGCGCCGCTACACTGGGATTGATCTGGAAAATCGCGGCCGGCCCGCTGATGGTGTTTTCGATCCCGTCGAGCACGTCCACGACACCGTGGACTTTACGAATAGCCTCGGCAACCTTGTGCGCCCAGGTTCCGAGAAGCGCCGGGTCTTGCGAGAACAACTTGATTTGAATGGGCTCTGGCTCGCTAGTCAGGTCGCCGATCATGTCCTGCAATACCTGCACGAATTCGATGCGCACCGCCGGTTCTTGCGCCTTGACTTGAGCCCGCACATCCTCCATCACGTCGTCGATTCCACGCTTGCGATCCTTCTTCAGCTTGGCCAGAATGTCGCCGCGGTTGGCTTCCGTGACCGCCGCCAGCCCCAATTCCATCCCAGTGCGCCGCGACGTGCTTTCCACCTCAGGAACAGTATTCAGGATTTGCTCGATGTGGGTCACCATGCGGTTGGTTTCCGCCAGCGAGGTGCCCGCGGGCGTCCAGTAATCCAGAGTGAATCCGCCCTCATCCATTTCCGGCATCAAGTCGGAGCCGGAATACCGGTAGCACATGTAGGAAGCGGCTACCAGCCCCAGGCTCAGGATAGCCAGCCACTTGGGCTTCTCCAGGGCGCGCCGCAGCCAGCGCTCGTGGAAGTCGACGATCTTCCGGAAGAACCCGCTGAGCGACGCTTCCTCTACGGCAAGCAGCCGTTCGAGCGATTCTTCTTCAGGTTCTTTGGCGCTCCGATCAGCTTCGAGTTTGTCCGCCTCGGCCTCGCCGCGCTTGCCGATGAAGTATTGGCTCAGGTTGGGCGTCCAGGTCAGGGCCAGTGCCAGCGAGGTGAATAGAGACACTCCCATGGTCACGGCAAGCGCACGGAAAAATACTCCCGTGACTCCGGTGATCGAAATCAATGGCAGGAATACGACCACGGGTGTGACCGTGGACCCGATCAGGGGAATTGTGATTTCCTGCAGCGCGCTATGAATCGCCTGCAGGCGGCTCTGTCCGGCGCCGCGATGGAGCACAATGTTTTCTACCACCACGATGGCATCATCAATCACCAAGCCGACAGCCGCAGCCAAGCCGCCGAGTGTCATCAGATTGAAGCTTTGGCCGAGTAGCTTCAGCGCGATGAAGGTGATTAGCACCGTGACCGGAATCACCAGCCCGGCCACAATGGAGGTTCCCCAGTCGCGCAGGAAGACCACCAGAATGATCGACGCGAGAATCAGACCGAGCAGGATGGCATCGCGCACGCTCTTGATGGAATCGGCGACGATGATGGACTGGTCGTAAAACGGCCGTATCTCAATGCCCGGCGGCAGCGCCTTACGGATCCGCTCCACCTCGGCATGAACTTCTTTGGCAACGTCCATGGTGTTGCTGTCCGGCTGCCGGTTGATATTGAGCAGGACCGCGGGCTTGCCATTGGCCGTGACGAGCGTATAGAGGGGCTTCACCCCGGGCGCGACGGTGGCGATGTCTCCTATGCGAACCGGTACTCCCGCAGGCGTAGTCTTAACTACAGTGTCGGCGATCCGTTCCGGCGTGCGCACCTGCCCGCTTACCAGTCCCAGCACGAGTTGGTGATTGCGCTCGAACAGTCCGGGCGAATCGATGAGATTGGTGCGCTTCATCGTGTCCAGAATGTCGGTAACGGTGACGTTTGCGGTCAGCAGTTTGGCCGGGTCAGGCGTGATGTGAAACTCCGGCTGCTGCCCGCCCTGTACCAACACCGTGGAAACACCGTCCAGGCGGTTCAAGCGGGGCTTGATTTCGTAGGTCGCCGTTTCCCAGAGTTGCGTCTGCGGGACGGTTTGGGAGGTAAGGCTGTAGCCAAGGATGGGAAAACTGGCAAACGTCAATCGGTGCGCGATGACGGTCGCGGCCGGTGGCAGCTCCGCTTGCACCCGCGATATCGCCGCGTTCACGTACTGCAGGGTCTGGAACATATCCACGTCCCAGGCAAAAAACAAATCGATTTCCGCCGACCCGCGGCTGGTGATGGAACGCACCTCCTGCAGGCCGGGGACGCTATTCACCGCTTCCTCGATGGGACGCGTGATGGTCACCATCATCTGGTCGGTGGGCATGACTCCGTTGTCCACGGCGATCAGGATGCGGGGAAAATTGGTGGCCGGGAAAACCGCGACCGGAATGGTGAAAGCGAGATAGGCGCCCAGCAGCGCCAAGGTCAGGATCAGAAAGATCACCGGCTTGGAATGGCGCGCAAACCAGTATGTGGGTTCTGGCTCACTCACGGTATTTCCCGGCTGCGGCTATTTCGCATTCGTGTTTTCCGCTTTGATCTTGGTGTTGTCCGGCAAGCCGTAAGCTCCGGAGGCGACCAGCCGCTCTCCGGCCTGAAGGCCTTCGACGATTTGCACTTGCTCCCCTTGCCGAATTCCCACGCGCACATTCTTCTGGTGGGCGCGATTGTCAGCGCCAACCACCATCACTGAGGCGGTTCCATCCTGCGCCGTGAGGAGCCCTGCCGCCGGAATCACCAGCGCATCCGGAACGGTCTGCGCCAGCATGGAAACTTGCACGCTCGTGCCTGGCTTCAGGTGCTGGCCCGGGTTTTTCGCTTGCACCCAGACTTCGACGGTGGTGCTGTTGGGGTCGAGCGCCGGGCTGACCACGGTGATTCTGGCTTTGACCGGGCTGTCTTCGCCGGGCACGGTGATCGTCGCGTCGTCGCCCACCTTGAGTAGTGCGGCTTCCGGCTGCGGAATGTGGGCCCGGGCGATAACCTGTGATATATCCATTACGGTGAGCAGGGGAGTGCCGGCCGCGGCCATCTCTCCCGGATACAGGGAACGATCCGCCACCACGCCGTCAATCGGGCTGCGGATCTCCGAGTAGCCCAGTTGCGCTTGCGCTCCCAAGTACTTGCCCTTGGCCGACTCTAGTCCTCCCGCCGCCGATTTAAGTGCCTGTTGCTTTCCGATCGCCAGCAAAGCATCGAGATGCTTTTGTGCGATTTCATACTGGTTGCGAGCTTGCGTCAGATCCACGCCGGCTTGATCGAGTTCCTTGCGCGGCATGGCTCCCTGCTGATAGAGCTCCTGCCGGCTGTCGTAAACTTTCTGGTGGGCCTCGAGCATCTGCTTAGCGGCCTGAGTATCAAGTGTAGCCTTCTGGATTTCCTCGGGCAGGCTGGCGGTGGTGGTGGTCTCGTACGCAGCTTGCGCCTGGTAGTACGCACCTTTGTTTTCCTGGGCCGCGGCCGC
>WNFB01002512.1_pt1 | contig 15960 bp, 10 predicted proteins | sample 5400501 | NCBI WGS metagenome assembly WNFB01 (sample SAMN13153341, study PRJNA577476) | soil metagenome | isolation source: 200 cm saprolite under Douglas fir tree site 2 hole 1 | place: USA:California | collected 2015-04-18
ATCGCTGACCTATGACTTCAGCCATGAGAAACTGCGCGCCCTGGTGTATGAAGAGACAAGCCTCGCACGACGTCGACTTCTGCACCGGCGTATCGCTGAAGTGCTCGTCGGCCAGGAACGAGGCAATCGCAAGAGCAGCGTACTCCCAGGACAGATTGCGTCCCATTACCAATTGGCCGGAAACGAAACTGCCGCCGCTGAATACTATACTTTAGCTGGTGAGCGTGCCCGCATCCTGTATGCTAATGCCGAAGCACTGGCATATTTTCGCCTCGCGCTAGCGTTAGGACACCCCGACACTGCCACACTCCACGAGGCCATCGGCGACTTGCAAACGCTTATGGGTGAGTACCCTGCCGCGCTCAACAGCTATGAAACTGCTGCCGCCCTGTGTGATCCTGCTAGACTATCCCATATCGAGCATAAGCTAGGCAATCTGTACGTGCGCCGTGGAGATTGGGAATTGGCGGAAAGTCACCTAGAAGCGGCTCTTTCTGTGCTTGGGGAAGCCGGCCCGGCAGGAGAACGCGCCAAAATCTATGCCGACTGGAGCCTGGCCGCTCATCATCGAGGACAGATCGAACAGGCATCGAAGCTGGCTCACCAGGCGCTGGACCTGGCAGAAACTGTTCACGATACACACGCCCTGTCTCAGTCCCATAACATCCTGGGCATCCTTGCCAGCAGTCGGGGCGATGCAGAGGGAGCACGGCATCACCTGGAGCACAGCCTGGCCCTGGCCGAAAGCCTGAACGATCCGAGCATCCGTGCAGCCGCTCTCAACAACCTGGCCCTGGCTTGCGCTGCCAATGGAGAAGTAGAGCCAGCCCTCTCATTTGCTGAAGCCGCCCTTATCTTGTGTGCTGCACAAAGGGATCGTCACCGTGAGGCAGCACTGCACAATAACCTGGCCGATATACTCCATGCTGCCGGCAGAGCAGAGGACGCTATGTCTCACCTCAAACAGGCGGTGAGTATCTACGCTGAAATCGGCGTAGAGGCTGGCAATGTGCAGCCAGAAATCTGGAAACTGGCGGAGTGGTGACGGGTGTAAGAAATCGTTGTGGGCTCGACGGACCGCCCCACCCCTGGGCGCGATAATGGATGTTAACAATATACCCAGGACACCGTGAACGGGGACGGAACGTCTGTAGGGGCCGATTTATCGTGCCCATCGCCGATTTATCGGCCTCCAGGAAACCCAACAGCATGTTCGGCTGAATTTGTTAAAATCCATAATCGGACCCCTCCCCCCACCTTCTCATTGCTCCGAAGAAGAAATACGAAGATCAGCTCTCCCGGAACCCTGGTATTTTCTGTATTGTTCGGGCTTGCGCAACCACAGCGAGACATGTGCTGGCTGCATCGTCTCTTGCACCACGGCCAGCAAGTGATCGTGCAACTGGTCCAGGTCCACCTCCTGGCGCAGCGTGGCACTGTAGGCTGCCACGATCTTGGCGGCGTCATACTTGCGGCGATAGAAGCGCCGATCAATGATGCGCTGAATGCGCTGGCGCAGTGGCTGGAACAGGGCGGCTACGATCAGTGTTGAGCCGACGAGCACCACGGCGTTGCTCTGCCCGATGAGGCTGACCAGCAGGTGTTGTCCTGCGAACACGAGCACGAGATAGGTGAGCAGCAGGATGGCGCTCAGCAGCCCGTAGACCACCGTGCGATTGATCAGGACGTCGATATCCCACAGCCGGTAACGCAGGAGCGCGATGCCAACGCAAATCGGAATGGGCAGGTAGTAGAACCGGTAAAGGGGCTCTGCGACCACCGGCAAGAGCGAGTCGGGGCTATTGAGAGCAGGAAACAGCACTAGTACGAGTTGGAAGCAGACCGCTAGAATGAGCACGGGCGCGAACCCATAGATAAGCCACTTGATCTGCTGGCGCTGCACTGGGGAGGCCACCTGCAAGTAGCGATAGACCTGGGTACTGACTGACCCCCCAAACACTATGAAAAGCCACAAATACGTGAGCACCGGAGGCCAGTTCAGGATGCGCAGGGGCCAGTTCGCAGGGACGGTCCAGAATACGAAATTCACGATCCAGAGACTGATCAGCGCCCACGACCAGCGTGGGACGAGGCGGCCATCGGGGAAGATGAAGAAGAAAAAGCCGAGGCACAGGTAGGCGAGGACCGACAAGGGCTGCACGATGCTGCTGGCGAGGACGTACACGGGGGTTGAGGACACAGCCAGAAGCGAATTCGCATGCGAGAGAGAAAGGCCTAGTGACCCGAAGTTCACCAAGAAGAACGAGACAAAGAGGCCCATCCAGGTATTTGCCTTACGCCAGAAGATCACTGCGCCGAGGAGGAGGAAGACCAGCGTGGCCAGCATGTCCCAACTGAACACGTAGAGTGCGTAGGTATGGACGGAGAGACCCGCGTGCTGGAGCGTAGCCAGTGTCTGCAACGTCAGTTGATCGTCCTGGCAGGTGGCGATGGGCGTGGTGGTGCAGACGGTATGCAGTACACTGTAGAACGCCGGAAGGCTGACGATGAGCACAAACAGGTCGCAGAGCACGAGGATGACCCAGAGCGCCTGTAAGAGGCGAAGCCAGAGTCCGCGTAGGGGCACCTCCCCTCTGTTTGCTCCCGTAGAGGTCGTGGTCAGACGTGTTGGTGATGTGACCGGGGACGGTGACATAAGCGCACTCCTCTTTCGATGCAAAGTATGCTGCCAGCAGCAACAAAGCGAGAGAAACTATTACAAATTCATTCCTCAGAATGGGAGACAAGAGCATTCGTATTCCCCATGCTGCGTTTTCCGTCCTGTTCAGGTTTGCGCAACCAGAGCGAGACATGCGCTGGCTGCATCGTCTCCTGCACCACGGCCAGCAACTGCTCGCGCAATTGGTCCAGGTCTACCTCCTGGCGTAGCGTGGCACTGTAGGCGGCCACAATCCTGGCTGCATCGTACTTGCGGCGGTAGAAGCGCCGATCAATGACCCGCTGGATGCGGCTGCGCAAGGGCTGGAAGAGCGCGGCAATGGCCAGTGTCGAGACGACAATCACCAGCGGCTGCGCGCTTTGCCTGCTGAAAAGCCCGGCCAGGCTTTCCAGTCCAATGATCAGGCCGGCGTAGACCGCAGCTAGCAGCGAGGTCAGCAGACCATAGACCAGCGCCTTGTTGATGATGATGTCAATGTCCCACAGTCGGGAGCGCAGGACAGCGATGGCAATCGAACTCGGTATCAGCAGGAAAATCATATTTACGAAAGTGTTACCATTGAACAAGAACAACAAGAAAAAACGGTCAGCACCAACAATGAATAAACTGATGAAGCCCACGATGACGAAGATAAACCCAAACATAACCCACTTCGTCTGTTGGCGCTGGCCTGGTGTGGAGACGCGCAGGTAGCGATAGACCTGGGCTACTACAGCCGTCAGGATCAGACTAAAGTAGAACAACGCCTCCGGCGTCGAGGTGAACCCTCCGGGATGAAAAGCGAGAATGGTCCAGGCACAGTACACTGCATAGAGCAGCGCCGTCCAGCGCGTCCAGCGGGGCACAAACCGTCCGGTAGGGAAGAGGTAAAAGAAGAGGAAAAAGGACACCTGGCCGAGAAAATCCAGGAACTCGCCCACCGCATACCAGCCGAGCCAGAGTGGTTCCAGGCCTACTTGTAGCATGGAGGTAATGGATGTCCCGCCAAACGTCACGAGCATAAACGAGCAGAAGAGTGCCATCGGCTCATCCGAACCGCGCCACAAGAGAAGCGCGCCAAGCATGACCCAGACCAGCACCGTGAGGCTCTGCACAGCAACGGTAAAGGTGGCAAAGGCACTGAGTGAACCCCCCAACGCATGCAGTTCTTGCACCTCCCTTGAGGTGAGTTGGTTACCAAAGCAATTCGCTGATGCAGGGCACACAATCTGGAGGACCGCATGATAGTGTGGGATAGCCCCAACATTAAGCCCTAGAACCAAGAGGACCAGAACGACCCATGCTGCCCGCGCGAGGAACAGCCAGCGCCCGCGAAGGCGCGTCTCTGACTCGTTGCGCGCGCTGGGGGATTCAACGCTGATTGTTGGGCTCTGCTCTCGGTTCATAGATGCTCCTGGTAACTGCCTCCATGAGAACTGTCTGTGCGTGCTTTCCTAGCTCTCATCTTACCATATGTGCGTCCTGAAAGCGTTACGAAAAACGTTACGAACGGCAAGACCTCACCGATCTTCCCCACTCTGAGGCACCCCCGGATGAGCCAGAACCAGTACAAGAGGAGCACACAAGCGAAAGGCTTCCTCGGCCTGCTGTTTGTCCTCCTCCAGATAGGCTCGCTCCAGCAGCCAGTCGAGGGCGGCGCGCAGGTTCTCATGCTCCTGCTCCAGCCGGGTTAGCCACCGAGCCGGTGCAGTTCCCTTCAGATGGGGCTCGGTCTCCTCCGAAAGCCGCAGATAGTACAGCGCATGCGCATGACGGGTTGCCTCCGTCTCCTTCGCGTCGGCTAAGCACTCCAGCCCAAACTCGCGCAGCGTCTGCAACATCCCAAAGCGCGGCTCACCCTCCGCCTCTTCCTCCTGCCGTAGCAGGCTCTTATCCACCAGGGACGCCAGCCCCTCCAGGATGTCCCCCTCGAGCCTGCCTGCTGCCGTGCAGACAGCTTCGGTGGCCTCCAGCGTGCAGCCTTCCACAAAGACCGAGAGCCGCCGGAAGAGCTTCTGCTCCTCGGGCGAGAGCAGCTCGTAGCTCCAGGCAATTGCGCCCCGCAGCGTCTGCTGGCGCGCTGGCAGGTCGCGCGCTCCCCCCGAGAGGACGGCCAGCCCCTGCTCCAGGCGAGCCAGCAAGGTCTGCGGTGGGAAATACTTAATGCGTGCCGCCGCCAGTTCAATGGCCAGCGGCAACCCATCCAGGCGCACACAAATGGCAGCCACGGCCGGTGCGTTGGCACCGGTCACCGCAAAGTCGGGCTTGACAGCCTGCGCTCGCTGGATAAAAAGCGCCACCGCCTCATATTGCGTGAAGGCAACCAGGTCCGGCAGGAGTTTGAGATCCGGCACAGAGAGCGGGGGCACGGCGAACTCATGCTCAGCCCGCACGTGCAGCGTCACCCGGGTGGTCACTAGCACCTTAAGCCTGGGACAGGCAGCGAGCAACTCGGCCACCTGCAAGGCAGCGGCGGTTACCTGCTCAAAGTTATCCAGCAGCAGCAGCAGGTGCTTCTCTCGCAGAGACGCTTCCAGGAGGTGTAGGAGCTGGGCTTGCCCCTGCCCTTGCTCTGCGGTCTCTTTGACCTCAAGCGTCTGGGCAATGGCACGCAGGACGAACTCAGGCTCGCGTATGGGAGCCAGGTTCACGAAGAAGACGCCATTAAGAAACACCTCGCTCAGTTCTGCTGCCACCTGCAAGCCCAGGCGCGTTTTGCCCACGCCACCGGGACCGGTGAGTGTCACCAGGCGCGTATCCTCGTGGCCCAAAAGTTGTCGGACGGCAGCCACCTCTTGCTCCCTCCCAATGAGCGGCGTGGGCTGCACAGGCAGGTTGTTGGGATGAGCGTCGAGCGTTTTGAGGGGTGGGAAGTCGGCAAGCAGGCCAGCGATGACCAGTTGGAAGAGGCGTTGGGGGCCTCGTAGGTCTTTGAGGCGATGCATCCCCAGGTCCCGCAGGCTCACATCATGAGGCAATTCCTGCTCCACCAGGTCACGGGTTGTCTGCGAGAGCAGGACTTGTCCACCATGCCCGGCGCTCATAATGCGTGCGGCCCGATGCACATCCAGGCCTACGTATCCTTCGGCGGTCAGAGATGGTTCGCCCGTGTGCAAGCCCATGCGCACACGCACCGTTGCGCCTTGGGGCCAGGAATGGCTGGCAAGCGCACGCTGTGCGTCCACCGCTGCCAAGACTGCGTCGATGGCGCGAGCAAAGGCCACGAAGAAGGCATCGCCTTGCGTGTCGACCTCGTGGCCGCTCTGGTGCTGGAACGCGGCACGTAGCAATTGTCGGCACTCTGCTAGCACGTCAGCGTAGCGGTCGCCCAACTGCTGGAGCAGACGTGTCGACCCTTCAATGTCAGTGAAAAGCATGGTCACTGTCCCTGAGGGGAGGTTGCGCAGAGGAGACTTCTTTTTCCCAGTTTCGGCTCCTTGTTCCAGGGTAGGGACCCGATTTATCGCGTCCGTGAGACGAGGTGATACTGCCTCCTGGTAGGCGCGTTCCAAGGCGGTAGCAAAGTCCTGCACACTGGCGAAACGCTGCTCTGGCTCTTTGGCGAGTGCTTGCAGCACCACCTCTTCGACGGCAGGCGAAAGCTCGGGCACCTGCTCACGCAAGGATGGTGGCGACGCCGAGACAAGCTTCACAGCCACCTCAAGAAATGGACCCTGGAAGGGCGGTTTGCCGCAGAGCCACTCGTAGACGACCACACCCAGGGCGTATTGATCACTGGCGGGTTGTGCCCTGCCCCGAAGTTCTTCAGGAGCCAGGTAGGACGTAGTCCCCGCCAGCGCCTGTTCCATGGGTTCTGTGGCATTTGAGGAGAGCAGGTGAGGTGCAAGCATGACCAGGCCAAAGTCACTGAGCAGCACCTGGTCCTGGGAGTCGAGGAGCATATTCTCCGGCTTGACATCGCGGTGAATCAAGCCCTGGTCATGGGTGTACTGCAAGGCCGAAGCCACCTGCTGGACGTAGGGGAGGATCAGGTCAAGCGGCAGGCGCGTTCCCTTGGGATGCCGCTGCCGCAGCGTGCCACGAGGAGCATACTCCATCACCAGAAACGGCATTCCGTCCTCTACAGCAAAATCGAGGACGCGCACGATATGGGGATGGGTCAGGTGAACCAGGGTCCGCGCTTCCTGCAAAAAGACTGCTCGCTCTTCGTCTGTGAGCACCACGTGGCGGACTTTCAGTGCCGCCTGGCTCTTGAGGTAGACGTGCTCGCCCAGATAGACCGAAGCCTGGCCACCTTCTCCCAACAGACGAAGCAAGCGATAGTTGCCAAGCTGCTGTCCTACGCGATCGTTCATCCTTTATCTCCTCATAGGGATATTCTGTTATGTTCATTCATGAGCTGAGACATATCCTGGTGCTGCTCCTGGCGAGTGTCTCTTGCACTAACTATACGCTACCATATGCAGAACTTCAACATCCACGTCTTTCTTGGGTGGATGAAATAATTGTAGGCGAGCGACCGTAGGGGCCGATTCATCGTGCCCACCGCCGATTTATCGGCCACGTGCTGGATAAATCCGCACTCTACAAAGATCCCACGAGCGACCGTTCATCATCGCCGACGGGGGCCGATAAATCGGCGATGGGCGCAGTAATGGACATTAACAAAATACCCCGGACACCGTAAAAGGGGATAAAACGCCTGTAGGGGCCGATTTATCGTGCCCACCGCCGATTTATCGGCCCTGGCAAACCCAATGGCATGTCCAGATCAATTTGTTAATATGCATAACTGGCCCCTACGGCCTATCCGTTCTTAGGCAAGCAATCGAGCAAATGGTGGACGCATGAGACATAGGGGCACTGTGCCTCCAGTATTCAAATGCAGAAAAAAGAACCTCACCTATTCTGGCGGCGGCTCTAGGATATTACCTCAACGTGTTATAATACACGTCAGTTAAGAGGCAACATCGTATTATCGATTTGACAAGGAAGACAGTTTCACGTTTAAGAGGAAGAGAGGAGAGTAGCAATGAGTGACGAACTCTCTGAGCCGATGCAGGTGGAGGTGTTTGCTGCATCGCTGCGCGCCGATTACACAGATGTCAAGGCATTTTTGGAGGCTCTGGCCGTCAAGTTAGAAGGGTCGTTGCCCAACAATACCACGGTGACGCGCCATAGTAGCCTCTTCTCGCGTGAGCATCCTGTGAAGGAGATTGCTGTCTCTCTGGGCGAGTATCAATATCGTATTGGCAAGGAACGACAGGGACCGCTGGTGGCACAGCGTGCGAAGATAGTGCGCGGCATCGTGCTCAAGACCGAGCAGATACCGGTGGAGCAGTGGATCGAAGAGCTTGCCGAGGCATTGGCACAATTTGCGACACACAGCGCACAGGCCCGTGCCGCTCTTGAGCGGTTTCTGATCTAAGGGTCTGCATTCTTACGGATAAAATCCCGTAGGGGCGGGAGTAGGGTGGATGCGGGGTGGGGACCCTTGTGGAACCCTGTCTGGGGGACAGGTATGCCCGAGGTAGGGACAGGTATGCCCGCGTTGGCTTGAGGATTAAAAAGGAGGCGAGTATGCCTTTCTGGAAACGAACTTCTCCGGAGGAAGAGCAACGGCGCATGCAGGCACGGCAAGATGCAGAGACCAGTCAGCGTGCACTGGAGGCAGGTGGATTACCACTGCAGGCGACACGCCGCTTGAGCGAAGAGGTGGCAGCAGGACACCCGCTCTTCAGCAGCGATCTGAGCACTAAAGAGTTCTCGCTGACACGCAATCTGGGATACCAGCCCCTGAGCCAGGTAATGGGCAGCTCCATCTTCCATGTTGGCTGGCAATATACGCGCACCTATTCCTTCAATCCAAGTGAGCAGGAACTGACAACCGTCTCCCAGGCACACCAGCGAGCCACTCTACTCGCCCTGGGAAGGCTGGAGCAAGAGGCTGCATTGCTGAAGGCTCATGGCGTCATCGGCGTCCGGCTTACCACACGTGACTACGAGTGGGGCGCGAACATGTTGGAATTTACGGCAATCGGCACGGCCATCAAGCTGCCCAACACGCCCTTGCCGCAGCGTCCTTTTCTCAGCGACCTCTCCGGCCAGGAGTTCTGGACCTTGCTGCAGGCTGGCTATTTCCCGGTTGGCCTGGTGACGGGCTTCTGTTCGTACTATATCGCCTTGGGTAGCAGCTTATCCAGACAATTGAAAAGTTGGTTTAACTGGACCAACCAGGAGATTGTCCCATTCTCTCAAGGCATTTATACCGCGCGCAACCTTGCGATGAGTCGGCTCCTCAGCATGGCTCGCAGCCTCAATGCCTCCGGCGTTGTCGGTATGCATATCAACTTTGCTCGAGAGGTCATTGAGTACGAGACTGAATACAGCGGGCCTCATCTGGATTTATCTGTGCGGTTATCGGTCGTTGGCACCGCCATCACTGCCCAGAGGCCAGATCATGTCATTCCGCCGCCGAAACCGACGCTTACTTTTACCGATCTGCGTCCTGGGCGATACGGCGAAACATCCGAGGTTTAACTTCGGACTTTTATTTTGATTAAGGAGGTGAGCATGCCTTTCTGGAAACAACCTTCCCCAGAGGAACAGCAGCAACGCATGCAGGCACAACAGGAAGCGGAGGCCAGCCAGCGTGCGCTGGAAGGAGGTGGTCTGCCGCTGCAGGCAACACGTCGCTTGAGCGAGGAGGTGGCAACAGGACACCCGCTCTTCAGCAGCGATTTGAGCACCAAAGAGTTCGCACTGACACGCACTCTGGGATACCAGCCCCTGAGCCAGGTGATGGGCAGCTCAATCTTCCATGTGGGCTGGCAATACGCGCGCACCTACGCCAGTTACCCAAATGAGATGGAACTGACCACTCTCTCCCAGGCACACCAGCGAGCTGCTCTACTCGCCCTGAGCAGATTAGACCAGGAAGCGGCGTTGTTGAAGGCCCACGGCGTTATCGGTGTGCGGTTGACGACACGCGACTACGAGTGGGGTAGTGATTTGCTGGAATTTACAGCGATTGGCACGGCCATCAAGCTGCCCAACACGCCCTTGCCGCAGCGTCCTTTTCTCAGCGACCTCTCCGGCCAGGAGTTCTGGACCTTGCTCCAGGCAGGCTACTACCCGATTGGCATCGTGGCCGGCTACTGCACATACTATATCTCTCTGGGCAGTCTCATCACGGGGCAGTTGCGCAATTGGATTGGTTGGTCTAACGTGGAGATCGACCCGTTCTCTCAAGGCGTCCATACTGCTCGCGACCTGGCGATGAACCGGCTTATCAGCATGGCCCGCAGTTTCAATGCTTCCGGCGTTGTCGCTATGCACATCGACTGCGAAAGGGAGCCGATCGAGTACGAACTCGAACAGGAGAACTATCCGACTCAGTACTTTATGGATTTTTCCGTGCGCTTCTCAGTCATCGGCACTGCCATCACTGCCCAGAGGCCCGACCATGTCATCCCGCCGCCGAAACCCACGCTCACTCTGACCGATCTGCGTCCTGGGCGAAACGGCGAAACACAAGAATTGACGTTGGAAGAATAACCCAGGCTCGACTTTTATAGCGACCATTGGATATATTACAGCGTAGTGGCGATCCCTTGCGGTCGCCAGGCTCGACTTTATGGAGGAGAACATATGTCTCAGCAAATGCCTCAATCCCAGCAGGGCAGTGACCTGCCAAGCCATGCCCGCGAACGTCTTCAGATTATGCGTGGCGATGCCACCCATCGCGCACTCTTCACCAGCGACCTGAGCGTTAACGAATTCTTGCTCGTAGCGGAGGCCGGTTTCGACCCGGTTGGTTTGGTAGTCGGCAGTTCGATCTATCATATTGGCTATCAACAAGCGAACTGGAAGCAGAACCAGGAGATGAATGTACTGACCCAGGCGATGTACCACGCCCGCGAATTGGCAATGACTCGTATGGAGGAGGAGGCCAACGCGCTGAGTGCAGATGGCATCGTCGGTGTGCGGCTAGAGGTCACCCGTCACGAATGGGGCGAGGCGCTGGCCGAGTTTGTGGCCATCGGCACGGCGATCCGCTCGCGCAGAGGCCAATCCTATCGCAATGCTCACGGTTTGCCGTTCACCTCGGACCTCTCCGGCCAGGATTTCTGGACCTTACTCCACGCCGGTTACCGGCCCGTGGGTATGGTGATGGGCAACTGCGTCTATCATGTCGCCCACCAGGGCATGGGCCAGTGGCTCAGGCAGGTCGGCCAGAATGTGGAGATGACCAATTATACCCAGGCGCTCTATGATGCCCGTGAACTGGCGATGGAGCGTATGCAGGCCGAGGCTATCAGTCTAGGCGCGCAAGGTGTGGTCGGCACGCAGATCAGTGAGCGCAGCCACGGTTGGGGCTCGCACATCATCGAGTTCTTCGCCGTGGGCACGGCAGTAATCTCGATCTCGGATGATCATAAGATACCGCAGCCGTCACTCTCGCTGCTGCTGAACGACTAAGTTCTGTTTTTTTGCTGCGGGCATTGCAACCGCAGGCTGCAATGCCCGCAGCAAAAAACCTCTAAAGAACCTCCCCCCATAGTCCTGCTTTCCTATTGCTCTACAAACGATGTGTGCTATACTAGCCTCGTTACTCACAGTATGGAGTTTAAGGCAATGAGGGATTATAGAGCAGGCCAAGGCAAGCAGGCCACGTCAACCACCTCTGTGAACTCGGCCCGAATGCGCACAGCGACTGGAGGGAATCTAGGTATGAACGTTAGTACTGGTGGTCCGCATATTCTTCTTTTTGAACGCGATCAGCAACTGATTACATTGCTGACCAGCGAATTTCAACTGGCTGGCTATGAATGCCATGCAGCGCGCACGGCAGTGGAAGTATTTGATACGATTTCACGTCATCCCGTCCGGCTTGTCCTGGTAAACCTGGCACAGGCCGCAGCGGGTCGACGCGAGTTCTGGGTAGCCCTGGATGGCCAGCGCAGAGGACGTGGTGTGCAGGTATTTACTTATCGCTGTATGAACCTTGCAGGCTATGGCGCAGACGACCCTGATGAGCGTGGACGTGGGGCACAGGCGGACATGGAAGTAGATGGCATGCTCGGTATGATGAACCTGATTGATGCCGTGCGTGCGCGTATCCCGGCATCGACGTCAGGTTCACTATCACGAGTTTCGGCTGCTCCCTTTGTTGGTGGACAGTCGTCCGGTATGACAGGGTCAGGTGAAGCATCGATGGCAACACCTTCGCTTGCCACTTCGGTCACCTCGCCTTTCTCTGCAGCAGCACCGCAAAATACATTGGCCTCCATGGCTTCCTCTTCCACGCCTCCTCGTCAGCAGCCGGTGCCATCAGCGAGCAACCCTACACAAACGTATACCGACAGGATCCGCGCCATCATCTATCCAAGCCAGACGACATGGACTCCTCCTGGCTCTAATCCGACACCCCTCCCAGCTTCTGCGCCAGCCATGCAATCTATGCAACCGAATACATCCGAAAGTGGAGAGGAATCCAGCCTGGCACAACTATCGCGCCTGTTGCAGCAGTATACGCCTATGCAGAACGATGTGGCACGAGAAGTGAGACCAGAGCCACAAGAGCGCCTGGTCAGTAATAGCGGGCAAGCGGGAGGAGGTGTACTGCCCTCTGCCTCGGTACCCATCAGTTCACTGCCCTTACGTGCATCGCCTATTCACGATCTACCCATCGAACGTGCTGCCGGCGGACAGAGCGGTGGGAGTGGGGCAGGAGAACAAGCGAGAAAGGCTTCATCGTCGTTTGCAAGGGAAGAATATAGTGATAATGACAACAATGCGGCTCTTTTAGAGCGGGCTCGGGCAAGTAGGCAGGAAGTACTTCCTCGGCGAGAGTTCGAGATGAATATAGCATCCGAGATTACCTTGCTGGACATCGTGCAGAGTCTTCCCCCAATGTCTTCCCCCCCTCCCCAGCCGCCTGTGCTGAGTGGACGCGCAACTCGTTCACTGGGCAGCGTGCTGCTCGAAGGTCATCTTGTTCCGCAGAACCGCCTGGAAGTCGCCCAAAATGTTCAACGAATGCTTCGTGGCGTAGATCTGAATTATCAACTTGGTGAGATTCTGCTCATGTTCAAGCTACTGACACCGGACCAACTGCTGGCAGCGAGCCTAGTCAGTTACGGATTGATCTCAACGACGCAGATCAGCGCTCTTGGTCGTATCCGCCAGGAACTGCACTCCATTGGCCTGGAATACGACCTGGAGAATCTGCTCATCCTCTTTCGTATCCTCACGCCTGAGCAGTTGCGCGAGGTCCGTTCAACCTGGTAGTGATAAAGAGCCTCTCACCACCTGGTAGTGACGGGCCTTTGCCAGAATCTCCGGGGGAAATTTCATAAAGTCGGTGGCGGTAAGCAGCACCTGTTCATGCTGGAGTATCTGCTGCAACAAGTACTCACGTCGCAGGTGATCGAGTTCGCTGAACACATCGTCAAGCAGCAGGACAGGCTCATCGCCCGTACTCGCATGCATATATGCCAGTTCTGCAAGCTTGGCTGAGAGCGCCACTGTGCGCTGCTGACCGCGTGAACCATAGGTGAGCATACTCATGCCATCAACCAGGAACTCCACATCATCGCGATGCGGCCCTAACAAGCACACCCCCTGCTGGATCTCTCTGCGCCGGGCCTCGCGTAACTGCTCGCGGTAGTGTCCTTGAGCCTCCAACGTATCCCAGGCTGCGTCAATAGCGAACGATGGGCGATACAACATCTGGAGTTGTTCGCGCCCGCCACTGATGATTTCCTGGAATGTACGCGCCCGCTCATCCAGTGAGGCCAGCATACGCCGCCGTTCAAACATAATCATGTTGGCTTGTGTCACTAATTGCTCGTCCAAATAGTCCAGCATGGACGGGTCCTCTTGATTTTCGCGAATACGCTTGAGAAGGGCCGCACGCTGCGTAATCACCTTGCGATACTTCTGCCATGCCTGGTAATAGCGTGGCTGCATCTGGCAGAGACTGCGATCGAGAAAGCGCCGCCGCTCTTCGGGCGAACCATCAACCAGGTGCAGGTCAGTAGGGGCAAACAACACCACCTTCAACTGCCCTACCAGTTCGATTGCCTTTTTCGCAACGCCGTTGACCTTGATACGCTTGCGCTGCGCACCAGCTGGCATCGGCATTGCCCGGTACGTATGATTGTTGCTCTGCGAGGAAGGCGGAGTGGGATCGAAGACGACAATCTCAACCTTCACATCCTCTTCCTGTTCGCGATGCCTGATACTGGCGGTAATGCGTGCGAGGTGATCTGGCGCCTGCCAGTTCACGACCTCGCGATCGGCTCCCGCATGAAACGAGTTGCTTGTAGCCAGCATCGCGACCGACTCAAGCAGATTCGTCTTGCCCTGGGCATTGTCGCCGGAGAAGAGAAAAAGCCCTGGACCCAGGGAGAGATCAAGGTGTGTGTAGTTCCGAAAGTCGTTTAGCGAGAGGTGAGCAAGATACATCCAAATGTCCGTAGGGCCGGTGGGGCGCGAGACCTCGCACCCCGATACTGCTAGCGATTGATGTGCATTGGCATGATGACGTACGTGTAATCAGCTGAGCCGACAGGCCGGATGACACCAGGCCTGGTGGCCGAGGTGACCTCAAGGGCTACCTCAGGAGTATCGATCACAGCCAGGACGTCCGCCAGGTACTTCACATTGAAGATAATCTGCAGTTCAGGTCCGTCAACGGCTGCATTGATGGTGCCAACGTTGTCGCCCAGGTCCTCGGCAGTAGCCTCCACAGTCACTGCACCGGGCTCCAGGCCGTCACTGCCCCCCGGATTAACCTTGATACGGGTGATGTTGGAGCTATCACGCGCAAACAGCGCAGCCGACTTGACAACGCCCGCAAATTCCTTTGTCTCGACGACGGCCCGCGTCGTATGCTCCTTCGGAATAATCTGGCGATAGTTGGGGAAGGATCCCTCGATCAGGCGTGAGACAAGGTCAACCTGCTCTGTATGGAACAAGACCTGGCTGCGGTTAGGGGTCACGATCATCTGGACCGGCCCCTCAGCAGGCAAGATGCGCCCCAGTTCGGTCAGGGTGCGTGCCGGGACCAGGATATCGCCACGTGGGTGATCATCGCCCGGCAAAGGCGCGACGCGGACCGCGAGCCTGAAGGCATCGGCAGCAGCAAACGTCACTTTTTCTTCGCCGACTTGGACCAGCACCCCGGTAAAGACCGGGCGTGAGTCATCATCGGCGGCAGCAAACGCGACCTCAGCGATCATCTCCTTGAGCAATGCCGCGTCCAGCAGCACCGGCTGCTCACCACCCTCTGCGCTGGGGATCAGCGGAAACTCAGCGGCATCCATGCCCTTAATGTTCGCGCTCCTACCGATAACCTTGATATTGAGTGTATGAGATTCCTCGGGTACCGTGATATCAACCGGAACCGGTGGGAGACTGCTGACAAAGTCGGTGAGCAGTTTTGCAGGGACCGTTATCGCTCCTTCTTCCTGAATCTGTGCATCTATCCAGCAATTGATGCCGATCTCCAGGTTGGTGGCGGACAATTTCAAACGACCATGTTCGGTCGCCATTAAAATATTGGCGAGAATGGGCAGTGTGCTGCGATTCGAGACGGCATGGCTCACGATGGAAAGCCCACGGCTCAAGTCTTGCTGTTTGCATGTAATCTTCACGGGTCAGCTTCCTTCCTCCAAACGCATCCAACAAAAGTTCTTGCTTAGTATACCGTAGTCTGGGGAAGTTGTAAACTAGAGGTGCAGCGAGGTATTTTCCTTAAACTCTGCCATATGGTTCCGCTCCTTCAGTTTCTTCACCTTTGTACGTGTGGTACTCAAGGAACAGGGGACGGGTTGCGTAGTAATCTGCTAGAGAGGTCGTTCCAGGTGAAATATGCTGAGGGTGCACTAAACAGTGCGCCTTGCTGCCAACCTATATCGAGAAGCGACTTCGGTATTGACCGTGATTCTCGTAGTAACAATGATCGCTTACTGCCATCCAAAATACTCATAGAGGTGGAAGTTCCTCCCAATCTTCATCTGTATCGCGTTCCTCGTCACTCAAAAGAGCAAAGAGTTCGTCATCTTGCGAAGGTGGTAAAGCCTCCTGGCGATGTTCTGCACCAGCACGAAATGCTTCTGGAATAGGTTGATTCACCCATATAGATGTGCGAACAAGGTGGGGCGAAGGTTTAGAAATAGCAAAAAGTCGTGCCCTATCGATCTTACCCATCTCAAGTAACTCGGCAGGCGTATGCCCATCTGCTCCACGTGGCGTGTCAAGCCAGGCAACGAGTTCAGCAGGAGATGGGTGTAGGAGCACAGCATGCTGCAACACACCATGAACCGCGAAGA
>WNFB01005291.1_pt1 | contig 15947 bp, 13 predicted proteins | sample 5400501 | NCBI WGS metagenome assembly WNFB01 (sample SAMN13153341, study PRJNA577476) | soil metagenome | isolation source: 200 cm saprolite under Douglas fir tree site 2 hole 1 | place: USA:California | collected 2015-04-18
GGCCGCAATCCAATTGGGCTGGCCCCAAGCGTCGATAGCCGCGCGTCCCAAGCAAAGGGCCGTCAAGACAATTAGAACGCGCCAAACAAGCGCCCAAATACCCCTATATGATCGGAGTTTGTGGCGGGAAAGCTCCACAATGGCAAGGCTGCGGAGACTCACATTCACCAAGGTTGTGAACCAGTTAGCATAATAGGAAGTCGCCGACCGGAATCCGAAGTGATAGTATATAAGCCCCATCCCTGCGGTGCTCGCCAACAGCACAGCCGCGTAAGCCGCAAAGAAGGGAAGGCGCTTATGCAAGTCTCTGCCGTACACGAGGAAGCAGAGCATCACTTCAAATGGTAAGGTTGACCCGTAGAGAAGCGCCTCGCGATAGTTCATTAGCCCGGCCGAGTGGGCGCATTATAGCACAGGGGCTAATTTCAAAGGGCGATAATATTTTGCGCCCGACTCGGTCCGGTCTGAGATCTACCACGGGTCAGGGGGTGGCGGAGGTGGGAATGGCCCGCCGGACTGGGACCATGTGGTTTGGCTCGCGGACGCAGCATTGACTTGGCTGGCAATGGGCAGTAGCATTACCACAGCGAGCGCGATGAGGCAGGATACAACACTGATTTTTCTCATGGTAGATGACCCCTCCAAGGTCTGGGGGAGTCTTAGCCATGAGCCCTGGCAAGGCTGGGTTGTTGGGAAAAAGGTTCAGGAATCGGAACAGGCAAACTTGTGGAATCCGTAGAGCGTTTCCAGCAGAGCCGGCGCGTAACTGAGGACTTTACGTCCAGATCGCTTGCCGCGATCCCAAGCGATTTGGGCAAACTGTATTACGTCTGTTCGCTGAGAGATGTCCAGACAGGCCAGTATCTCCATGAAGGGCTCACCTTTATATACTCGGGAGCCTCCGTTCAAGAAGCCCTGTCGCACTGCCACGAAGAACTCTTTACTAGGATCCTCGAGACCCCGCTGGAAGAGCAGGAGGCGGACTGGCGCATGTGCTTTACACCTGAGAGTGAATATGGATGGATTCCGGCGGACGGCGGACGGGTCGACTCCCCTCGCAGCCTGGCGCCGGATGGGCTTCCAGATTACCTCACTGATCTATTCTGCTCAAACGCTGAAGCCGTACTGGCGGTAATCTCCTCAGAACACGCTATTTCGGAGCCAGCCGCATAGCGACGCCCACAACCTGTCCGACGATTTCAGCTTCCTCCGGGCAACGATGTGTTTCCGGGGCGCATGAAGATAGGGGATGGGGAACCACATTGAGCTGTCCCCGTTCGTAACGGCACCAACAACATCTGTAGGCTTGCCGCAACTCGATAAAATAGATGGGACGGTCATACTCATTGGTCCAGCCCGAGTTCTGTATTTGCCTCAAGCTGGGGTCAACCAGGACCAGGCTACCCGGTCGCAGCAAGGGATCCATCCGCCGGTCCTGGAGTCCAACGTACCCATACAAATATCGTGAGGCTTGGTCGAAGAGGGTTCCCTCCAGGTCCCCCCATCTCTCCACCATACGCGTCAAGAATTCGGTACGATTCGGGTTAAATCCCGGGTCAAATCGAATAGGAAGCTTTAGGCTGGCCGGCCCCGCCGCCAGGTGGGTATTGGGAGCAGCAAGGTGCTTGCCGTCATGGAAATGGCCGTCGAAGGCTACGTCATACCATTCGCAGACCTCCTTGGGGTCCAAGTGGAAAATGACAGCCAAGGCATAGATCTTGTAGAGGCTTGGGGTTACGTCCCGGTTCTCAATGTCGGCCAGCCGGCTGATATGAATGACGAACTCGGGACGCCCGCGTTGGCAGGCCAACTCATAACTGGCGCGCTCGACGTCGCGGTACGTCAAACCCAGACGTTCGCGGGCGTTGCGGAGCCGCGCTCCTGGCTGGATCCCGGCTGGGGGAGCTGGGCGCAGGGGGCCCAAGCTGCGGATCGCCATAGTCGCAATTACCTTTCTGTTACGAATCTAGAACACGCAAGACGCTTGTGAGCATCCACTCGGGGCGAGCGTGCTCGCGTGGAGTAATATGGCCTCCTAGAAGTCTCATTTGGCGAAGCGTGATTTCGGCAATTTGCACCTGAGGATACAGTTTAGTAGAGTTGAGGCGAAAATGGGCTCAATTTTTTTTCAGAGACCCTCAAGTGGGCTGCTCCATGGCGTAATCAAATTGCAGTTCTGTGGAGCTGTTTGCCTTCTGCTTTTCGTTCCCATCGTGTTCGGATTGTCCCTTCCTGGCCAAAAAAGCGGCGGGGATGCGAGCCAAGAATTCAAACGTCTGGCCATGCAACTCTCCGAAGCTAGATTCGATGGCGCCGCCGAAAACGAGGCACTGCAGGAAAAGGCAACAAGCTTCCTGGATGCACTCGCTTCAGTAGCCCTGGGCAGTTCTAGCGCACCTGACTTGGACGGCATCAATCAGAGACTGGCCCGCCTGGTGTCGCACGATCCGCCTGTGGGGGAAAATTATCACTTGTTGCGCTTGGGCGGGAACCCGGCCACGTACGCTCTGGTCGCTAATTTTGGCCTCGGTGGTCCTGCAGCCGTCCGCGTTTACACCGGCGCCGGCGGCCGTTTCGCATTGGCGGCGAAGATTGACCATTTTATTCAGCCGGACTTTTTCGATAGCGACATTGAGCTGATCCCGGTTTCCTCCTCGGAGCCCGCCTTTGTCATCGTCGCGGGCCGCACGGATGACCTGGCAACAGGCGTTTTTTCTGCTTGGCGGTTCGACGGCCGCCGCTTGGTAATGCTGTGGAGTTCGGACCTGCTTCAACAATCAAGCTACGAAGCAGATGCAAACGGTTTCCATCTTACTTATTGCTCCCAACCCGATGACGATCACCCAGCGCGCTGCCCTAAGATGGCAAGGGACCTTTATCGCCTCGAAGCCGGGGAGTGGAAACGCATCGAAAGCACAGGCCTCGGCCCCGCCGAGCCCGCGAAAAAGTAGACGCGCAACCGCGCCCACTCCGCTGGAGAGTTCCCAGATGGGACACGCCGCTGACATCCCTTCGCCCGAAACTCTCATCGAAATGTTAATCTTAGGTTTTCGCATGGTTTTGAGAAAGGGGCAGGGCGAGTGAAGCGTTTCCTTACGGTTTTCGCACTTCTATTCTTGGCGGCATTTGGAGCCGCTGCCCAACAGGCCGCTCCGCCAATCGCTCTGCCGCCACCGGCGAAGGAGCAGAAAACCGAGTTTCTCAAGAGCGCTGACGAAATGCTTGCGGAAATGAGCAAGCTGCTGTCTCTGCCGATCCTCACCCCATTGAAGAAAAGCATCCGCTCCCGGGACGAAATTCGAGCCTACCTGTTGCAGAAGATGAAGGAAGACAAGGACGCTGACAAGCGCTACGCCGATCAGAAAAGCATGGAGAAGTTCGGCTTGCTCCCGAAGGATTACCCGTTGGAAGAGACCTTGGTGAAGGTGTTGACGGAGCAAATTGCCGGGCTGTATGACCCCGACGGCCAAGAGTTCTTCATCGCCGATTGGACGTCCGATGCCGACCAGCGCATGGTGATGTCGCACGAGCTTACGCACGCCCTCCAGGACCAGCACTTCCATATCGACAAATGGACGGACGCAGCGAAACCCGACGACGACGCGGAACTGGCCCGGGATGCGGTGATTGAAGGCTCGGCGATCGCCGCGATGATCGATTATGGACTCCATGACCTGGGCGCCAACATCCGCAGCGCCGTGGATATTGACCCTACATTGCTCATGGGCGACCCCAATAGCAGTCCGGAGCTGGCTAAGGCCCCCAAGGTCATCCAGGACGAATTGATGTTTCCCTATCTCGCCGGGACGGCGTTCACCCAACAGGTCCTCAAGGCATCAAACGGCTGGCCTGATTTTCACAAGATTTTCGAAAACCCGCCGGCCTCCACACAACAAATCATGCATCCGGACTTGTACCTGCAGGGCATCAAACCGCCGAAGCTTCCCCTGCCGGAAACCAAGGGCGCACTCCCAGCCGAGTGGAAAAAACTCGACGAAAATAATATGGGAGAGTTCGGCCTCTTGGAAATTTTGAAGCAATTCCTGAGCAAAGAGCGCGCAGCCACGCTGGCTTCAACCTGGACCGCCGACCGCTATGCCCTCTTTGAAAATCCGAAGAACAAGCAAACTCTCCTACTGTTTCGTGTACGGCTGGCCAGCGACGCCGAGGCGGCTCGATTCTTCGGCGCCTACAGCGAAGTCCTCGAATCGAAATACTCGGAGCGCACAGACTTGATGCGGCGGCCGAATTTTTTCTCGTTTGAAACGCCGGAGGGAGGCGTTTTTGTGCGCTGCATGGGAACCGACTGTCTCGTATTGGAGGGGGAAAGCCGGGAAGTGTTCGAACGCCTTACGAGGGAACTCGGTTGGCCCGCTGGGCCCCCAGTGCCCGTCAAGCCCGATGGGGTGCGAGTCAACGTGATGGCGAATCTCCAGCCTAGCTTCGAAGCTGCCTATGCTGGCCAAATGGAGATGGCGCTCCAGGCGCGCGAGACGCCGGAGGAGTCGCTCTTCGAGTTTGCGAGTCCACGCGCCCTGAGCCCTGCTGCTGTGTTTGGCGCCTTGCAACTCTTCGATTGCGCTGCGGGTGAGCTCGGCGGCGCGCCGTGGCTGCCTTGAGTGATGCTCATAATAGATGGCTAGCTGCTCTGCGGCTTCGGTAGCGGCCTTGAGCGCCCTCTGCGAATCCTCGTCACAGGCCAAGGCCCTCGGCAGCCTTTGGGCTACTGAATCAGGAGTCTTCCGCAACCCCTCCCAAAGCGCGGTGGCGCGAGTGTAGTCTCGCTCTCGTTTGGCGAGCTGAGCCAGTTCGTTTTGCGCCTGCCGCTGCAACGACCTCGGAAGGCCGCCGAGCAAGGCGCGCTCGTAACATTCCCGCGCGCGGCCGCGTTGGCCGCGGCGGCTGAGTAGCCGCGACAAGCCGTACAGTTCGATCGGATCCACTGTTCCGTTGGCCCGGCCGAGCAAGGCGAGGACCTTTCCCGCGAGAGCCGCGAGGCCGCGCAAGTCCATCTGGTTGTGCCGAAACACCCCGCGCAGCGGCTCCGCGGGGCCGCCGCGGAGATAATCGAAATACATTTGCGGGATCAAGGCAGAGTCAATGTCGCCGCGCCGGGACCATCCCAGTGCGCCGCGCTCGTTCGCGAGGACGTGCTGCTCCAATTCCTTCATCCGTACAGAACCGAGCCGCAGCCGCCAGAGCTGCCTCGCAGGATGCAGCAGATCCAAATGCGCGAGAGGAGCACGCGGCGAGATCGCGCGCGTCATTCTGTAGCGCGTTTCCAGCAGCGGCCAATCAAAACTTTTCCCATTGAAAGTGACGAGCACCGGACGCTCTTTCATGCGGCCCGACAGTTCGAGCAGGAGGGAGTGCTCCTCATCGAGGTCCCGCATGAAGAATTGCTCGACTTGCAAGCCGCCCGCATCCCACCAGGCCAGACCCACCAAAAATGCGTAGGTGCCCGTGCCACCCGCCAAGCCCGTGGTTTCGGTATCCAGAAAGAGCCACTGCTCAGGATCAGCCACCGATTCGAGAAGAGAGCTTTCAATGTGCATGCTCTGCGGAAGCAAGAGCGACAGGGCCCGCGGGTCGGGCGTGCACATTTCCGGTGTGGCATACCATTCCCGCAAAGATAAGTGCTCGCCGTAGCGGTTGCGGCGCGCTTCCGCGCCCAGCAGTTGCGCAAGCCGGTCTCCGGCGGCAGAGAGATTCTCCTCCTGCGCCTGAATCGGCCCACGCTTCCGCGCAGGCCGGAGCGCGGTCAGGTGAGCAAATGGATCGGTCAAATTCATTCTTGCGGCCTACGCTCCTAGGCGAGCGAGGATGGTCAGCGCAGCTTCCTTTGCGCGATCACTTCGCTCTCCCCGCGGTCCCACGCACGAGGGGCACCCTTTTTCGCAGGGGCATCCGGCAATCAGTTCCCGGGTCTTTGCGAGCAACAGGTCATGTGCCTGGTAAAGCGGCTCAGAAAAACCGATGCCACCGGGGTACGCATCATAAAGATACAGATTCGGCTCAAAGAATTCTTTTTCCGCGTAGGCTGAGATTTCTTCCAGGCTCGGCGTCTCCTCCCACTCGATGGCTGCTCCCGGCGAAGAAGGACGCTCTCCGATGGCAGTCCCCAGGTCCCTGGCGTCACACATCAGCAGAAAAGTAGCCACCGACTCGAGCGCGCGCAGCAAACCGAACATACCGGCTTGCCGGTCGCTGACGGCAAAGGGCAGCGATTCCATGAGGCGCCGCTCGAGCGTCAGCCAGAACGCCGTTGTGTGCATTTCGTTTTCGGGCAGCTCGAGCTTTCCTGCGCCGACATTTTCGTTGGTGAAGAATTTGATTTTCTTGAAGCCGACCACTTGCGACCGCACCAGCACGTCGCCGTGCGAGCGCTCAGCGTTTGCGTCTCCAGCCGAGGCCGCGATCCGTTCCCACGCCGCGCGCTCGAGAACCCGCACCTGCGTGTAGCGAATGGCGTCGGTGAAGTAGTCCACGTCCACGCGCTTGACGTAGGCTTTGCGCTGGTCGAAATCGAGCCGCTCGACGTGGTATTGCTGTCCCTGGTGCAGGTAGATGGCCTTGGGATGGACAGCCGTAAGTGCGCTCGCGAAATCCACCTCGCCGATCACTTCGGTTTCCTCTGTCGTGTCCACAATCACAAAATTGTCCGAGGTCACCGAGCGAAGGCTCACGGCGTCGGCGGGGTAGGCCTCCTGCGTCCAGTGCCAATGCGCTCCCGCGCGATGGAGATAACCCGCCTCGGCTAACCGCTCGCACAATTCAACAAGATCCGCGCCGCCGAAGGTTTCATCGGCGGCGATGGGCAGCTCGAACGCCGCGCATTTTAGGTGATTCACCAGAATTTCGAGGTTGTCCGGCTGCACAAACGCGTGCTCGGGCGAACGCCCAAAGAAATAGTCCGGGTGTTGCACTATGAATTGATCGAGCGGGGCCGAAGAAGCAATCAGCACCGCGCAAGAGGCTGAGTTGCGGCGTCCGGCGCGGCCAGCGCGTTGCCAAGTGGATGCAATCGTGCCGGGATAGCCCGCCATGACCGCAGCATCGAGCGAGCCCACGTCAATCCCCAACTCCAGCGCGTTGGTGGAAACGACCCCGCGGATCCGGCCTTCGCGCAGTCCGCGCTCAATCTCCCGGCGTTCGCCGGGGAGGTAGCCTCCCCGGTAGCCGCGAACCGCGGGCGGCTGGCCCGGCGGCATCGGGTTGCCCCGCTGCAAATACGTGAGCAAAACTTCGGTGTGCAGGCGCGAATTGGCGAACACAATCGTTTGCAGCTCTTGCTTCAGAAACTCCTGGGCGACCCGCGTGGCCTCGTTGATGTAGCTGCGCCGGATGCCGAGAAAGCGGTTCACCACGGGCGGGTTGTAAAAAATGAAGAATTTCTCTCCCGCAGGCGCCCCATTTTCCTCGATCACATCGAATTCCACTTCCGCGAGCCGCGATGCCAGCTCCCCAGGGTTGGCAATTGTGGCCGAGGAGCAGATGAATTGCGGGCTCGAGCCATAGAACGCGGCGATGCGGCGCAGCCGGCGCAGGACATTCGCTAAGTGGCTGCCGAACACGCCGCGGTACGTGTGCAATTCATCCAGCACCACGAAGCGCAAATTCTCAAACAGCCGCTGCCAGCGCGTGTGATGCGGCAGGATGCCCGTGTGCAACATGTCGGGGTTGGAGAGCACAATGTGCCCCCGCTCGCGAATCGCCTTGCGGGCATCGGAAGGCGTATCGCCATCGTACGTGAAGACGCTGAAGCGGTGGTCCAGCCGCGCGGAAAGGTCGTGCAGTTCAGCGAGTTGGTCCTGCGCAAGGGCTTTGGTGGGAAACAGGTAGAGGGCGCAAGAATCCGGATTCTCGAGCACCGTATTCAGGACTGGCAGGTTGTAGCAGAGCGTTTTCCCGGATGCAGTCGGCGTGACCACGACGACGTTGCGTCCTGAGTGGACCACAGCCGCCGCGGCAGCTTGGTGGCTGTAGAGCTGCGCCACACCCTTCGCCCGATAGGCGTCCGCGAGTTCTGCGCGCACCCACTCCGGCACCGGCGCAAACTTCGCTTCCAGCGCCGGGATGTGATGCACGGCGGTCAGGACTTCGCCAGAGCGGTCGCGCGCAGCCAACTGCTCGACGATTTCGCGAACCCGGGCCACCGCCATGGATGCTCGCGCGGTTCGCACAGCCAGAGATTGAGGCATTCACGCTCTCCGTATCATTCGCTTTTTCTTCGCGTAAGCTAACATGGTCCCAGTACGCCTGCAAAGCTCTTTCTTCGCAGGCGCAACATTGATTGCCCCTCCCTACCGCTCTCGCAGCGTCAAGATCAGCACGGCGGCAGCGGCGAATAAGACTCCCGCCATCCCAAATGCGGCTTGGGGAGCGGCCGCCGTCCAGAGGGCGCCCACCAAAACACTGGAGGCGAAATCGCCGATTGCGTTCACGGCCGCGAGCGTGCCGTACGCCATCCCATGGTGTGACGCCGGAACTATTTCTGCGGTGATGGAATCCTCGAGGGCCTCGACGACGCCGGTAAAAATCCCAGCCAGCGCGAAGACCACGATAAGCGAGGCCCGCTTCTCCGAGCCCGCCACGAGCAGCAGCGCCATGGCCAGAGCCACTGCGTAACCGCCGGCCAGCACGATTTTCCTCTGCCGGACATGATCGCTGAGCCACCCGCCAGCGTACGCGAAACTCGCGTAAAACACATTTCGCGCCAGGTAGAGTCCCACTGCAACGCTGGAAGCGATCGCAGCGCCCAGCGACGGTGTGAGCTTCTGCGTGGCGTAGAGAATCAGGAGTGTGTGGGAGAAGTCCCCGAGCCCGAACACTCCCACTGCTGCGAGAAGCAGCCTGAAATTTCCAGGCAGCTCGCGAAGACCGGCAGCAAATGTCCTTCTCTCCGGCGTGCCCGTACCCCGCTCGCGCACCAGAATCCCAAAGCATACGGCCGCCGTCAGACCGGGTACCAATGTCCAAAGCAAAATGTGCCGATAGTTATGCGAGGTCACGCGCAACAGCCACAGAGCGGTCAGTGGCGCGGCAATTGCCCCCGCCGTGTCCATCATTCGCTCGAAGCCGAAGGCACGGCCGTACGCCTCGCGGGGGACCGCGGCCGCCAGCAAAGCTTTGCGCGCGGGTGTGCGAACGCCGCGCGCCAACCAGGCCGTCACGCGGGCCAACAAGACGTGCAGGGCGTTCGCAGCAAACCCAATGGCGCCGGTGGCCACGGCGGTGACGGCATACCCGATCACAACGAGAAGCTTGCGGCTTCGCAGCCTGTCCGTAAAATGGCCGGCGACGATCTTCGTGATGCTCGAGAGGCCGTCCGCCGTGCCTTCAATCGCCCCGAGCCACCCCGGTCCGGCGCCAAGCGACACGAGCAGCGCCGGAAGTATGGCCGTCGCAATTTCGTGGCTCCAATCGCTCAGCAGGCTCGTCAGCCCGACGCCGAGTGTGGTGCGGTTCAGCCAACGCGTCTGAGCAGCATGTTCGCGAGGGACCATGGATGTGACGAGAATGAAACCACGATTGGATGCAGATGAACACAAGAAATTCGCGAAGCCAGGAGTTGCCTCCAGAAGATAAGGGCGGGGGTCCGCAGGAAATTTACGAAGCGGCGAATAATTCTGGGCCTGTATTAATAATGGAAATGGTAGCGCATCTCGATATAAATCTCCCTCGGGTTGCTAAAGTGGAAGCCGCCGAAGGTCCGGCTGTCATCCAGCAGCAGACGGCGATTCATCCAATTCAACCCGGTGACGGAAACCGAAAGATTCTCGCCGAAGTTCTTCCCCACGGACAGGTCCAAGGTTGCGTGAGCGGGCAACCAGTCTAGCGAGCTGCAACAAACGGCGCCTTGGGCAACCCTCGGGCCATTGCCATTGCTGAATCCTGAGCCGTAGTAAACATTTCCGGCCACATAGGAACGCCAAGGAAGATTCACGGTGCCGCCGACGTTGAGCGTATTTCGCTGGTCATGATCTACCGGGCCGTAGTCAGGGGAAATCGGATTGGCGATGGGGATCAACCCGCCCGTAATCGTGCCTCTGAACTCCGCGATCTGATTGGAGTAGGCCAGGTGTACCCGCGCCCTGCGCAAAAGCAGCGGGGACCTCATCGTCAACTCCCAGCCACGGATCAGGACCTCGGTTAAGGTGATGGGGATAAAAACATTGGATTCACTCAGTTGGTTGTGGTCGAAAAAATTGCTCGATCGGGTCTGGAAATTGTCGGCGTCAAGGGACCATCCCTTCAGCGGGATGGTCACGCCAAATTGATGCTCCTCGTCTCGTTCGCCGAACAAGTGCGCGAAGCGGAAGGACTGGTTGCTCGCGGCATCTTGTAGGGCAGGCCCCGAAAAGGTGAGCAGCGGTGGCGCCTGATAGAAGTGGCCATAAAAGCCGTGGAAGACCCAACGCAGGCGGGGCGCCCTGACGGCAATTCCCGCGCGGGGACTCGTCACGTTTTCTGTGATACCACCTGAAAAGTGAGATTCCCGCACGCCGCCACTCAAGGTCAGCCAGGACGTGGCTTTGAGTTTGTCCTCCACGAAAAATTCTCCCAGGTTGCCTGTGGCAATTTCCCGGTCCTGGAAGCCGGGGTTGCTGCCGTCATTGAACAGAACGCCGAAGAACTGGTTGTCGCGCTGCCAGAATCCATAAAACCCGGCGTCAATCGTGTTTCGCCCTACAGTGGCGCTGAGCGCGGTCTGGCCACCAGCATAATTCGAGCCTCGGACGTTCGTGGCGGCGGTGGGCAGGTCATTGGGGTTGCTCCGGTAGTTTGCGCTGTTGAAGTGGAAGAATGGCGAAATGGTGAGAAGCGCGTCCGTATTGAAGGTATGCACCCAGGAAACATTCACAAACGCGTCGGCCTCTTGTTGGGAGTCTTCCTGAAAGAACGTGCCCGGGGCATAGGGAGTCAGGAAGAAGGTCCCTGGCGCGCCATCGATCTCGTTGACCTGCCCCGGAGAATTTGGAATCTGGTAGTAATCCCTGCGCAATGAGGTCACCAGGCGCAACTGATTCTTGGAATCCACAATAAACATGAGCGAGCCGAACCCGCCAAATCCGTTATCCTTGTCGTGGATGACTTGAGCCATCGGGGGCTGAATGCCGAGGTTGCTGCGGTTCGCGTTCACGCTGCCGTAGTACGCAAAGCGCTGAGTGTGTCCTCCGCAGTTGATCTGGTTGTTCGTTTGATAGAAATTGCCAAAGCTCGCGGCCAAGACGCACTCGCGATCCCGTTCGAAACCTGTCCGTGGAACCACATTGAACACACCAAAGGTGCGCTCACCGTATTCTGCGTCATAGCTCCCGCGTTGGACTTCCAAATAGTCGATGTCCTTGGGGTCGAACTGGGGGCCGAGATTTGAGGCGATGTTTGTGTTCGGCACAGGAACGCCATCCACAAGCCACGAAACCTGGTGTCCCCCGCGGATGTGGAGCTGATCGTGCGTGATGTAGGCTCCGGGAACGTAGTCTGTGATCATGGCCAGGCTGTTGGAGCGGTCGGCGCCCGGCGTGGTCTGAATTTCCTCCCGGCTCAGCAGCGAGGTCGGCGTGACCGAATCTGTGGATGCCGTCACGGGCTCCCCGGAAACGGTGATGGTTTGCCTCGCTTGCGCCAGTTGAAGTTCAAAATGCAAAACCGGCGCCGCCCCCGAATTCACGATCACGGTTTGCATTGCTGCGGCGAACCCGGGTTGCTCGACGGTCGCCATGTATTGCCCGATGGCCACCGCTGCGAATTCAAACTCGCCGTCGTCGTTGGTCTTTTGGGTTTGCGTCCAATCTGAATCCTGAGCCTTGAGTGTGACGGTGGCTCCGTTGACAGGGCGGTGCTGCGGGTCGTGTACAATGCCGCGCACGCTTCCAAAGATTGTTGCCCCCGAGGGAACTATGAATACGAATAACGCAAACGCAGTCCATGACAGAAAGATGGTGATCCACTTCCCTTTTGCTTTACGAATCATTGGCTTCCTCGCACAACTTCAACTCCAGTTCGACCCATAGTCGAAACAAATGGCTAGGCCTATTCGAACCTAAAGAGATATTTCGGGTGTGTTAGCTGAGGTTTGCGCGAGGAGGAGGCGAGGCGGGGGAAAGGATAACGGAATCAAAATTCTCGGGGATAGAAACAACGGTGGCCTGCAGCGTCGCTGCCATTTGGATGGCAGGCGGTGCAACGAGGACGAATAGAGCAGTTCCTACAGCTTGATTGGGCGTGGTGTCGCAAGCCCGCATGGAACTTGGTATCTGGCCTGGCTGGCCTTGTCCATTGCAATTGCTCTGATCTTGCTGCGGAGTGGGGGCCGGACGATGCAAGGGGCAAAGAGAAGTGTTACAGCAAGCCAACACTTGAGCAGCGGAGAGCAAGGCGTCGGAGGCAGGAAGAGTCGCCGTCACAAGCGCCAGCAACGTTACTCCGGCCACCAATTTCCGCAAGCCACACCCAATCAGAACTCGCACATTTAAGCATACCGCGATGCAGGTCCTGATTCAACTCCGGAGGAGAGGCTTCTTCTTGCCAAGTAGCCATCTCCCACCAGGGACAAGTCCTCCCCTAACGCCGCGTCCCTGCGCTTGATTGGTTGAATCACCCACTCCCTGACGTAGTCGCAAAGTACTTCACATCCTATACACAATAAAAGACTTAGCAGCCATGAACCAAGCCCGCCGAAGCTTGGTTTTGCCTTACACCGCTTGACCCACAAAATTCGAAGCAACCACCAATGACACCAACTCGATCAGGGATTTGCACGAGTTGCCAGTCACCGGTCACCAGTCACCCTCGTGCCACCCGGCTCAACTTCGGAGTTGAGATTAATAGATTGATGAGTCCGAAGGAAGGAACAGAACGTCGCGGCAGCCCCGCGTCCCTGCCAATTCCCAATCCGGCCAAGGTGTGCTACAACGCGGACCGCACAACAGGGGACGGGCTCGCCCGAAGCGTGCCCGCTCGAGGACACATGGAAACAAGGGAATCGCCAAGACTTGTGCGGGCGCTGGGCCGATGGAGCCTGACGGCGCTGGTCATCAATTCCATCATCGGCAGCGGCATCTTCGGCCTGCCGTCAATTGCGGCGGAGTATGTGGGCCGGTGGAGTCCGCTCGCTTATCTCCTTGCGGCGTGCGGCGCGGGAGTCATCATGGCGTGCTTCGCCGAAGTGGCTTCGCAATTCAGCGAAGCGGGCGGCCCGTATCTGTACGCGCGCGAAGCGTTCGGACGATTCCTGGGCATTGAAATCGGTTGGTTCACTTGGCTCGTGCGCTTGACGGCATCGGCGGCCGCAGGAAACCTCTTCACAAACTATCTCGCGGAATTCTGGCCGGAGGTGAAGGCGCCCGGAGTTCGACTCGGTGTGCTCGCCCTCTTGATCGGCATTCTGGCCGTTGTGAATGTGCGAGGGGTGAAGTCTGGAGCCGTCGTCAGCAACGCGTTCACCATGGCAAAGCTGCTGCCGCTAGTCGCGTTCGCGGTCGCCGGAGTAGTCTTTGTCTTGTTGAGGCCGCCGGTGCTTCCGCCTGTCTCCCCGGGCAACGCGCCCACGGTGCGGGATTGGCTGAATGGCGTCCTCGTGGTCCTGTTCGCTTATGGGGGGTTCGAAGGAGCCCTCGTGCCGATGTCCGAAGCGAAAGATCCGCGGCGCGACGCGCCGTTCGCGCTTTACGCGGCGCTCGCGACCACCACTTTACTGTTCTGCGCGATTCAGGTGGTCGTCGTTGCGGTGCTTCCAACGGCCGCTATCACGGATCGCCCCTTGGCCGCGGCGGCGAGCCAATTCTGGGGAAGGGCGGGCGCGTTACTGATTTCGGCCGGCGCTCTGGTTTCGGTAACCGGATACCTGAGCGCGCAAATGCTGCATGCCCCGCGCCTGACCTTCGCCCTCGCAGAGCGCCGGGACTTCCCTTCCATCTTTGCGCGGATTCATCCGCGCTACCGCACGCCGCATGCCTCCATCCTCGTCCTCGCGGCGATTGTCTGGACCCTCGCTGCGGTGGGCAATTTCAAATGGAACGTGCTCCTCTCCTCGGTGGGGCGGCTGTTTGCGTATGGAATCGTGTGCGCGTCGCTACCTGTGCTGCGGCGAAAACGCCCGGCTGCGCCAGCCTATCGGCTACCCGCCGGAAACTTCTTCGCGGCGGCTGGCGTGCTTTTCATGCTGGCTCTCGCCTCGCAAATGGGGCGCGGCGAGTGGGCCGCTATCCTGATAACAATGGCAGTCGCGCTCGTCAACTGGCTCTGGGTACGCCGCCAACCTGCCTTGTGAAAGGCATCCACATTGTCGAAAATTTGAAACTCGACCGGCTCTCCGCAGCGGGCGTCTATGAGACTGCTTTCATCATGAAGCCGCTGAAGATCATGGGCGGCACCGGCTCGACCATCGCGCCCATCGCTGTCCGCTGAAGAGCGTTCGGACGGCGCGTTTTTTACCTGCTGATTCGTCGCGCTCTCTCTAATTCAGCAATACTGTGTGCTAATATCCCGGCTCAATTGAGGTCAGTTCAAGGTTATAGAACCGCGATGTGCAACGGGCGGTTGCATACACCGGCAGCGGGTGCTTCAGCAAGCCGAGAAGCTACTGCGAGGAAGGGAGAACCAGCATGCGACGTGTAATTTTCATGGCGGCTTTGACGGTCCTCAGCATCGGCAGCGCGACCGTCCGCGCCCAAGGGTGGAAAATGCCCCCGGATAGCGAGCGTTGCCCATCGAAGTGGGGCGCCGCCGACCAGCGCGGCTCCGCAAACTGGATGAAGCCGGAGGCAGTATTGCGCGCAACGAAATTGATCCGCACCGGCCAAGTCTTCGAGCTCGCCGAAATCCTGTCGCCGGATCCGAAGGAGTCGTACTTGAACGCGGGCCGCCAGTTCAACATCTACACCAAGCCGGCGCGGCCGGAGAAAGACGCGCGGGTAGAAAACGAGGAGTTGGTCGTGTCCGAGCTGGGCCAGATCGGCACGCAGATTGATGCCTTCGCACACCAGATGTACGGCGAAGAAGGCAGCTTCTACAACTGTTTCAAGCAGAAAGATATCGCGGGCCGGAGCGGCTTCAAGAAGCTCGGCGTGGACAATTTTGGAACGCTGATGAGCCGGGGCGTGTTGATCGACGTCGCAGCGCTCAAGGGCGTCGACATGCTACAAAGCGGCTACGTCATCACGCCAGAAGATTTGCAGCAAGCCCTGGCAAAGGAAAGCATGAAATTGCAGCCCGGCGACGTGGCCGTGATCAACACCGGCTGGGGCAGGCTGATCGGCAAGGACAACGACCGCTACAACAAGACCTCCCCGGGCATCGGACTTGCAGCGGCGGACTGGCTTGCGCATCAAGACCCCATGCTGGTCGCCGCCGACAATTGCTGCGTTGAGGTCCGTCCGTCTGAGCCAGGCTACCAGTTGCCGGTGCACGGGATGATGCTCATCCAATACGGCGTCATCCTCTTGGAGAATCTAAAGCTCGAGGAATTGTCGGGAGCCCTCGCCTACGAATTTGCTTTTGTCGTCCAGCCGCTGAAACTGAAAGGCGCGACAGGCTCAACAGTGGTTCCGGTGGCCATCCGCTGACACGCGATTCCAGGGCGCCACGGGCCGACCATCGATCGCTCCCGTCGCCATTCACTAATGGGGGCTTGCCTTCACAACGAAATTCTTCCCAGGAGCATTGGTAGTATAATAGTAGTATGAAAGAGAAGACTTCGATCACATTATCATCGGATTTACTGACAAAGGTTGACCGTCTGGCTGGTTCAAAGCTCTCCCGCTCAGCGTTCATTGAGCAAGTACTCCGCAACTACTTCCGGGACCGAAGCCGCCGGAAGATGCATGCGCACGATTTGGAGCGCATCAACGCTGCTGCTAATCGCCTGAATTCGGAGGCTGAGGATGTCTTAGAGTATCAGACATCCGAAGAGTGAAGCAGACGCGGAGGGTATCCGTGAGGCG